>Ga0137394_10001702_pt1 | contig 16157 bp, 12 predicted proteins | sample czobulk116metaG_FD_108278 | JGI IMG/M metagenome (GOLD analysis project Ga0137394, IMG submission 108278) | Vadose zone soil microbial communities from Angelo Coast Range Reserve, California, USA - czobulk1.16 metaG | ecosystem: Environmental > Terrestrial > Soil > Vadose zone | place: USA...
GCCGGCATCGCCTTCGTTGGGTGCGGGCTGCTGGGGGCGGCGTCTGCCCAGGCGCAGGCGCGCCGCCGTGAGGTGGTGGTCAACGGCCGCCGCGTGAAGGTGGTCGACGTCCACGCGCACTGCGCGGTGCCCGAGGCGATGGCCCTGATGGGCTTGAAGCTGGGGGCGCCGGGGTCGTCGCTGCCGCCCGTCCTGCACATGGCCCAGGCCGCCCCGGATCGGCTCCGCGCGATGGACGAGCAGGGCATCGACGTGGAGGCCCTCAGCATCAATCCCTACTGGTACAAGGCGGATCGCGATCTCGCGCGCCAGCTCATCCGGACACAGAACGAGAAGCTCGCCGAGGCGTGTGCGGCGAACCCCGACCGCTTCGTGGCCTTCGCGTCGGTCGCCCTCCAGCACCCGGACCTCGCGGCCGAGCAGCTGGAGGAGGGGGTCAAGAAGTACGGGCTGCGCGGGGCCGCCATCGGTGGGAGCGTCAACGAGGAGGAGCTGAGCGACCCGAAGTTTCACCCGTTCTGGGCCAGGGCCGAGCAGCTCGGCGTGCTCGTCTTCATCCATCCCCAGGGAGCGGGGGCCGCGGACCCGCTGTCGAGCCGGCTCAAGGGCAACGGCATGCTGGCGAACGTGATCGGCAACCCGCTCGAGACGACCATCGCGCTCTCGCACTTGATCTTCGAGGGAACGCTCGACCGCTTCCCCGGGCTCAAGATCTGCGCCGCGCACGGTGGAGGCTATCTGCCCTCGTACGCGGGGCGCTCCGATCAGGGCTGCCTGACCTTCCCCGATCGATGCCCCGGGCCCAAGGACGGGCCGCTCAAGAAGAAGCCGACGGAGTATCTCAAGCAGCTGTACTACGACAACATCATGTTCACGCCCGAAGCGATGCGCCACCTCGCCGCCGAGGTCGGACCGAGTCAGCTCGTGGTAGGCACCGACTATCCCTATCCGTGGACGAAGACCGCCGTGGATCTCGTCCTCGCCACGCCGGGCCTGAGCGACGCCGAGCGTGTGGCCATGCTGGGCGGGACGGCGGCCCGGCTGCTCGGGATCAAGGCATAGCCGGGGCCAGGTCTCACATTCCAACATGTCCGTGCTCCCCGATACCGGTCGGCGGGAGGAATCCATGAGGCCATTCATCTCGCGTGTGCTCGTTGCCCTTCTCGCCGTCACCCAGCTCTTCGGCCTCGCCCGCCCGGCCGCGGCGGCGCCCGAAGGCACCATGACGTGGGGCGTCCACATCACGCTGGCCTCCCGCTGGCTCGATCCCGCCGAGACCGAGGGCATCATCACGCCCTTCATGGTGCTGTACGCCCTCCACGACGCCCTCGTGAAGCCCATGCCGGGCAACATCAACACCCCGAGCCTCGCCGAGTCGTGGACGCAGGCGAAGGACGGGCTCACCTACGAGTTCGTCCTGCGCAAAGGCGTGAAGTTCCACAACGGCGAGCCGGTGACCGCCGCGGACGTCAAGTTCTCCTTCGAGCGGTACAAAGGCGCGGGGGCGAAGCTGCTCAAGGAGCGCGTGCGCGAGGTGCAGATCGTCGACCCCGGCAGGGTCCGCTTCGTCTTGAAGGAGCCGTGGCCAGACTTCATGACGTTCTACGGGACGTCGGCGACGGGCTCCGGCTGGATCGTGCCCAAGGCCTACGTCGAGAAGGTGGGCGAGGACGGCTTCAAGCGGGCGCCCATCGGCGCCGGGCCGTACAAGTTCGTCAGCTTCGATCCCGGCGTCGAGCTGGTGATGGAGGCCTACGAGGGATACTGGCGAAAAGTGCCCAACCTCAAGCGACTCGTCTACCGCAGCATGCCGGAGGAGACCACGCGCGCCGCCGCCCTCAAGAAGGGCGAGGTGGACATCGCCTACCTGCTCACCGGCCCCGTGGCCGAGGACATCCAGCGCACACCGGGGTTCAAGCTCGTGGCCCCCAGGGAATCTCAAGGGACCTTCTGGCTGGATCTACCAGACCAGTGGGACCCGAAGTCGCCCTGGCACGACCGGCGCGTGCGCCAGGCCGCCAGCCACGCCATCGACCGGCAGGCCCTCAATCAGGCCGAGACGCTCGGCTTCTCGAAGCCCACGGGCTCGCTCATCCCGCGCGCGCTGGAGTTCTCGCGCTTCTTCGAGCCGGACCCCTTCGATCCCGCGAAGGCCAAGCGCCTCCTCGCCGAGGCCGGCTATCCCAACGGCTTCGATGCCGGCGAGCTCTACCCGTGGCCGCCCTACTTCTCCATGGGCGAGGCGCTTGCCCAGTATCTCGGGGCCGTCGGCATCCGGACGCGGATCCGGACCATGGAGCGCGCGGCCATGACCACGGCGTGGCGGGAGAAGAAGCTCAAGAACGTGATCGTTGGCATCACCGGGGCGGGCGGGAACGCGGCCACGCGACTCGATGCCTACATCAGCAAGAACGGCATCTATACCTCCGGAGTCATGCCCGACGTGGAAGACCTCTTCCAGCGCCAGGCCCGCGAGACGGACGTGAAGAAGCGCGAGGCGCTGATCCACCAGATCCAGCAGATCCTCCACGACCGGGTGACCCACATCCCGATCTACGAGCTGGCCTTCATCTGGGGCGTGGGCCCGCGCGTCGAGGAGCCGGGCATCAACCTGATCCGGAGCTACGCGTACTCCGCGCCGCTGGAGGACCTGCGGCTGAAGCGGCCGTAGCCCCTCGGCTGTCAGGGGACGTTGAGGTGGTTCAACGCCAGGCCGGGGCGCGGCCACTCGAAGGACACGAGGGTTCCGCCCATCGAGAGGGTGGCGAAGGCGGTCTTGAGATCGCGTCCGCCGAAGCACACATTGGTGACCATCATGTCGGGCAGCGTGTACTGGTCGACGCGGCTGCCGTCCGGCCAGATGTCGCTGACCGCGCCCGTGATCAGGGTCGCCACGCAGATGTGGCCTTCGCTGTCGACGGCGAGCGAGTCGAGCATCTGGTAGCCGCCGAGGCCGGCCACGACGACCCCCTTCTCGCCCCGGTAGGGTCCGTTGGCCGACTCGATCTGGCCCGGCCCGGAGAGGCGGAAGGACCAGCAGCGCGCGGTGGGCGTCTCCACCACGTAGAGGGTCTTCTCGTCGGGTGAGAGCCCGATGCCATTCGGCCGCTCGAGGGGGAAGATCGCCTCGCGGATCATGGAGCCGTCGGCCTTGGCGTAATACACGGCGCCCCGGTCCGCGTCGCGCTCGCGCGTCTTGCCGAGGTCGGTGAACCAGAAGCCGCCCGCGCGGTCGAAGACGAGGTCGTTGGGTCCGGAGAGCTTGCGCCCGTCGCACGAGTCGTAGAGCGTGTCGAACTTTCCGTTCTCGGGATCGACGACCTGGATGCTGCCCGTGGCATAGTCGTCGGCCTGCCCGACCGGAAAGAGCTTCCCCGGCCGCTCCACGAACTTGAGGCCGCCGTTGTTCGTGACGTAGATCTTGCCGCCCGGCCCCATGGCCGCCCCGTTCGGACCGCCCCCGAGCTGGGCGACCACGCGGACCTTGCCGTCCGGCGTGACGCGTGAGAGGGTCCGTCGCTCGATCTCCACGAGGAGGACCGAGCCATCCGGCATGGCCACGGGACCTTCGGGAAAGCGCAGCCCCGACGCCATCAGCGTGAACGCGGGTTTGATTCCAGCCATGGTCCTCTCTCCTGTGGTCGCGGGTAAGCCAGCAAAGGCCTCATTCTGCCACGATCGTCACGTCGACGGAGGCCACTCGCGTCAGCCTGGGTCTCTGGCGACCCACCAAGGTGGGGAATTTTCCACCCTGGGAAGGCCGGATCTATCTCAAGCTCTTGAATCGCCGTGCGTACCTCGTGGCATTTCGGTTGCACCTCCCACCAGCACATGGCCTCCAAGCTCTTCCATCGTATCGTCGTCCCGACCGACTTCTCGGACTGCGCGGAGGAGGCCTGGGCCCTCGCCCAGCGCATTGCCTCCACGCTGGGTTCCGAGGTGGTGCTCGTTCATGTCTTCGTCGAGCCGCCCCTTTATGGCGAGCCGCCCCTCACGCCGGACGCGACGTGGCAGGTCTTCGAGAAGGCCCGGAAGTGGGTAGAGGAGGAGCTCGAGAAGTGGGCGGCCGCGGCCAGAAAGAAGGAAGCCGCGGTGCGTCCGGTCATACGGATGGGCTCGGCTCCCGAACAGATAGTCGAGCTGGCGACCAGCGAGCGCGCCGACCTCGTGGTCATGGGCACCCACGGGCGGGGCGGCGTGAGCCGCGTGCTCCTGGGCAGCGTGGCGGATCGCGTGATCCGGCTTGCTCCCTGCCCGGTGCTGACCGTGCGCAAGCCCGAGTGAGCGAGAGGAGGCGTCGATGCTGGTTCCCTTCGGTACTCACGTCGTCGACCGGGATGGCAAGAGCGTCGGTACCGTCAGCCGCCTGGTTCTCCATCCGGAGTCCCAGCAGGTCGCGGCCCTGGTCGTCCAGCAGGGGGTGCTCAACCGCCGCGAAGTCGTGGTGCCCCTGAGCAAGATCGCCGGCTTCGACAAGGAGGTTCGCCTCAGCCTGCGGGCTTCGGATCTGGCCCGCCTCGATCTCTTCAACACGCCTAGCCTCCGCCCGATGCCCGACCACTGGAAGATGCCGATGGGCTTCGATCAACGGAGCTTCTTCCTCGTGGCCGGCGACGGATGGACGGAGGCTATGTTGCCCTTCGTGCTCACGTCGCCCGCGGTCACCGGCACTCCCGCCTACATCCGCGACCCCGACCGCTCCGATGAGGTCTCGGAGCCCGCCATCGCGACCGGCACTCCCGTGTACGACAACGCCGGCCAGCGCGTCGGTGACGTGGAGGCCGTGCAGATCGACGAGACATCGGGCCGGATCACCTGCGTCATCGTCCGGCGGGGCTTCCTCTTCCGCACGGAGACGGTCATCCCTGCCGGCGTGATCGCGTCGGTGGGAGACCGGATCACCCTCAGCGTCGGCGCCGACGAGCTGAAGAAGCTCGAGCCCGATTCTGTTCCCGGGCTGAGGACGGCGACACACTCTCGCTGAGAGCGGGGGCTCCCGACACGATCCGGCCGATCGCCCGGATCCAGCCGGAAGCCTGGAGAGTGACGGCCCGCATCACATTGCCGTAGCCTCTGCTCGCCGTGGGCGCAGTCTTGCCCATGTGTCCAGCAGCCCTTCCCGAAGCGCTCGAAGGCCGCGCCGGAGAAACCTTTGCTCTGCCCGCAACGGCATCGCGGCCACGGGCTCCGCCGCTCCTCAGGACCCTGGACTTGGCGACGGAATATCCCGATAATCGGGGCCCGACGCGCCGGGACCTCGGGCCGTCGATCTCGCGTGGAGGGGCAGGACCCGCCGTCAAGAGGGGTGCAGTGGGCCAACGATGGCCTGGCTGAAGTCACGAGCACCTCGGCCAGAGCAAGCATGAAAGGGGAAGCATTCAATGGCGAAGCACTGGCGCACGGTCCGGTCCCGATTCACCGTCACCTTCGTGGTGGGGGCCCTCATCTGTCTGGTCGCGGCGGGAGCCCTGGCCGCCGCCGCGTCCAAGAGCTCCTTGATCGGAAAGCTGGAAGGGCCGGAGGTCGTCACCGACCCCGCGAAGCTCCCCAAGCAGCTCAAGGAGGCGCCGCAGCTCGCGGCGCTGGTCAAGGCGGGCAAGCTTCCGCCGGTCGCGGAGCGCGTCGGGCAGGATCCGCTCGTCATCAAGCCGGTGCACGAGATCGGGAAATACGGAGGCACGTGGCGCGGGGGCTTCACGGGGCCGGCGGATTTCTGGAACGGCTACCGGTGCTGCTCGGGCCCCGACCACTTGCTGTTCTGGGACTACACGGGCGACAAGGTCACCCCCAACATCGCCAAGGGCTACGAGATGCAGGACGGCGGACGCACGCTCGTCCTGCAGCTGCGGCGCGGGATGAAGTGGAGCGACGGCAAGCCGTTCACCGCGGACGACTTCGTGTTCTGGTACGAAGACATCTATCGGAACAAAGAACTGGTGCCGACGCCGTCGGCGACCATGGCCATCAACGGTAAGCAGGGAGTGATCGAGAAGGTCGACACCTACACGGTGAAGTTCAAGTTCCCCGAGCCGTACTACATGCTGCCCGACGTGCTGGCGGGCTCCACCGACCTCGGCGGCCAGGCCTGGCGAGGCGCGTTCGGACTGGGCGGCTACGCGCCGGCCCACTACCTGAAGCAATTCCACCCCAAGTATGTCGGGCAGGCCGAGGTGGACAAGAAAGCAAGGGACGCCAAGTTCGATAGCTGGGTCCGGATGTTCTTCAGCAAGAGCGACTGGTCGCTCAATCCGGAGCTGCCCGTCATCACGCCGTGGAAGACCGTGACGCCCATCAACACGCCGACGTGGACGCTGGAACGCAATCCCTACAGCGTCTTCGTGGACACGGCGGGGAACCAGCTGCCCTACATCGACCGGGTCGTGCTGACCCTGGCCGAGAACCTCGAGGTCATCAACCTGCGCGCGATCGCCGGCGAGTACGACTTTCAGGCCCGCCACCTCGACCTCGCCAAGGTGCCGGTGTTCATCGAGAACCAGCAGAAGGGCGGCTACAAGCTGTATCTCGATCCGGGCGACTACGGCGGCGACATGATCATCAAGTTCAACCTGAGCTACGAGGCCGACGCGGAGATCGCGAAGTGGATGAACACGACCGACTTCCGGCGCGCGCTGTCGCTGGGGATCGACCGCGATCAGATCAATGAAACGTTCTGGTTGGGCACAGGCACCCCGAGCTCGGTGGTGCCCGCGGACAGCAACAAGTACAATCCCGGCCCCGAGTACCGCAAGCTGTGGGCGACCCTCGATCTCAAGAAAGCCAACGAGATGCTCGACAAGGTCGGGCTCGCGAAGAAGGACGCCGAAGGCTATCGCCTGCGCACGGACGGCAAGGGCCGCCTGCGGATGGAGATCATGACGCTCGGCGGGCAGTTCCTCCAGTTCACGCAGATCACGGAGATGATCCGCGAGCAGTGGAAGAAGATCGGCATCGACCTCATCGTGCAGGAGGTGGATCGGAGCCTCGCTCTCCAGCGCACCGCGGCCAACGAGCAGCAGCTCGGCGCGTGGAACAACGACGGGAGCGAGCATCTCTTCACGTTCCCGACGCACGTGTTCCCCTTCGACACCATTGCCGTGGTCGCGTCCTCGGGGCCGTTGTATGCCAAATGGTACCAATCCGCGGGCGCGCAGGGGAAAGAGCCGCCCGCGCGCATGAAGGAGCTAATGGCGAAGTTCAAGCGCGCGTACGGGGTGCCCGAGAAGGAGCGGATCCAGCTCGGCAAGGAAGTCTGGAAGATCACGGCCGAGGAGGTCTACATCATCGGCGTGATCGGGATGGGACCGGCGTCCATGGGCGTCAGGGTCGTCAAGACGAACATGGGGAACATTCCATCGCGCCAGTACAACAGCCCGGATGGCAAGACGCCAACGATTTCCCGGCCGGTGACGTTCTACTGGAAGTAGGCGGGGACGCCCGGGGCCCCGTCGACGGTCGGCGGGGCCCCGAGCCTTTTCTCTTCCATGCTGGCGTACATCGGGCGTCGCGCGCTGCTCTCGGTCTTCACGGTGTGGGCGATCTCTGTCCTGTCGTTCGCGATCATCCAGCTCCCGCCCGGTGACTTCGTCACGTCGTACATCGCCCAGATGGCGTCGATGGGCAGCGTGGTCACTGACGAGGAAGCGCAGAACCTGAGAATCCAGTACGGCCTCGGCCAGCCGGTCTACGTCCAGTACGGAAAGTGGATGAAGCTGATCGCTCGAGGGAACTTCGGCATGTCAATGGAATGGAGGCGCCCGGTCACCGAGGTGATCGGCGAGCGGATGTGGCTCACAGTCATCGTCTCCGTGGCCGCGCTGATCCTCACCTGGGTGCTGGCCCTTCCCATCGGCATCTATTCCGCGGTCCGGCAGTATTCGGTCGGCGACTATGTTGCAACGTTTGTGGGCTTCATCGGCCTCGCCGTCCCCAACTTCCTGCTCGCCCTGGTCCTGCTCTATTTCGGGTTCACGCTGTTCAACGCCCACATCGGCGGGCTCTTCACTCCGGAGCTTCAAGACGCCCCGTGGAGCCTGGCCAAGGCCTGGGACCTCGCCAAGCACCTCCCGATCCCGGCCCTGATCCTGGGGCTGGCGGGAACGGCGCAGCAGATCCGGATCATGCGCGCCAACCTGCTCGACGAGCTGCGCAAGCCGTACGTGGTGACCGCGCGCTCCAAGGGCCTGACCGAGGGCAGGGTCATCGTGAAGTATCCCGTCCGCGTTGCCCTCAACCCCTTCGCGAGCACGATCGGCTACACGCTGCCGTACATCGTGTCGGGCAGCATCATCGTGTCGCTCGTGCTCGGATTGCCGACCGTCGGGCCGCTCCTGCTCAAGGCCCTCATCTCGCAAGACATGTTCCTCGCGGGGACGATCGTGCTCATGCTCGGCGTCATGACGGTCATCGGCACGCTGATCTCCGACATCGTCCTCGTGTGGGTCGATCCCCGCATTCGCCTCGAGGACGGATGATGGCCGGACCCGACCTCGCCCTCGATCCCGCATCCGCTCCCCTTCAGGAGCCGGGGGCGGCGACCCCCGCGCGCGACCAGCGCGTCTTCGTGGCCTCGCAGTGGCAGCTCACGTGGTGGAGGTTCAGGAAGCATCGCATGGCCGTGCTGAGCGGGATGGTCGTCATGGGCTTCTACCTGGTGGTGCTGGGCGCGGACTTCCTCGCCTATGCCGATCCGAATGCCTCCGAGGCGCAGCGCTCCTTGATGCCGCCCCAGACCATTCACTGGTTCGACGGCTGGCGGTTTCGCCCGCATGTCTACCCCGTCAAGGGCGCGCGCGATCCCCAGTCCTTCCGGCGCGTCTACCAGGCAGATCCAGACCAGAAGATCCCGGTGCGGTTCTTCGCGGAGGGCTTCGAGTATCGGCTCTTCGGGCTGATCCCGACCTCGCGCCATCTGATCGGGGTCGACGGCGGCCGCCAGGCCTCCCAGACCATCTTCGTGCTGGGCACGGACGTGCAGGGACGAGACGTGTGGTCGAGGCTGGTGTACGGCACGCGCATCTCGCTCACCATCGGATTGGTCGGCGTGACCATGAGCCTCGTTCTCGGCGTGGTCCTGGGCGGGCTCTCGGGCTTCTACGGCGGCATCGCGGATACCTTGATCCAGCGGACCATCGAGATCCTCCGCTCGATCCCGACCATTCCCCTGTGGATGGGACTGGCCGCGGCCCTTCCCCGACACTGGACGATCTTGCAGGTCTACTTCGCCATCACCATCATCATCTCGCTCCTCGCCTGGACGGAGCTGGCCCGCGTCGTCCGGGGGCGTTTCCTCTCCCTGCGCGAGGAGGACTTCGTCGTATCGGCGCGGCTGGTGGGGTGTAGTCAGATGCGGACGATCTTCGTCCACATGGTGCCGTCGTTCATGAGCCACATCATCGCGGCGACCACGCTCGCCCTGCCCGCCATGATCATCAGCGAGACCGCCCTCAGCTTTCTCGGCCTGGGCCTCCGCCCGCCCGCCATCAGCTGGGGGGTCTTGCTCCAGCAGGCCCAGAACGTCCAGACGGTGGCCATCTCTCCATGGCTGATGCTCCCCGCGGTGCCCGTGATCGTCGCGGTCATGGCCTTCAACTTCCTGGGTGATGGCTTGCGGGATGCCGCCGACCCCTATGGCCGTTGACTCGAAGGGGGCCTCATCGGCTGCTCCACGGGAGACGCTGCTTTCCGTCAGAAATCTGAAGACTTACTTCGCTCAGGATGAGGGCACGGTCAAGGCGGTGGACGGAGTGAGCTTTGACCTGTACCCGGGGGGAACCCTGGGCGTCGTCGGCGAGAGCGGCTGCGGCAAGAGCGTGACGGCGCGATCGATTCTCGGGATCGTCGATCGGCCGGGTCGGATCGTGGAGGGAGAGATCCAGTTCCGCCGGCGCGCCGGTGACGGCATGGCGGAAGCCGACCGGACGGTTGATCTCGCGAAGCTCGCGTCGAATGGCCCGGACATGCGGGCCATCCGGGGGGCGGAGATCGCCCTCATCTTCCAGGAGCCGATGTCTTCGTTCAGCCCGGTCCACACGGTGGGGAACCAGATCATCGAGGCAATCATGCTGCACCAGCAGCTCGATCGGCGACAGGCGCGCGAGAAGACGATCGAGATCCTGCGGCGGGTCGGCGTGTCGTCGCCGGAAGAGCGCGTGGATCAGCTCGCCAACCAGCTGAGCGGGGGTTTGCGCCAGCGCGCCATGATCGCCATGGCGCTGTCCTGCCACCCCACCCTGCTCATTGCGGACGAGCCGACCACGGCCCTCGACGTCACCACCCAGACGCAGATCCTCGCCCTCATGCGCCAGCTCCAGCAGGAAGACGGGATGGCGATCATGCTCATCACCCACGACCTGGGCGTGGTCGCCGAGATGGCCAGAGACGTGGTGGTGATGTACCTGGGCCGCGTGGTCGAGCAGGCGCCCGTCGACGAGATCTTCCATGCCCCGCGGCATCCGTACACGAAGGCTCTCCTGCGCTCCATCCCCCGCATCCGCTCGAGCTCCCGCGAGCGCCTGACCCCTATCGCGGGGGCCGTGCCCCACCCCTATGACCGGCCCTCGGGGTGTCCCTTTCATCCCCGCTGCGCGGAGTTCATGGCGGGGAAGTGCGACCGACAGGCCCCGAGCTTGCGTCCGGTGGGCGATCAGCATGCCGTGAGCTGTTTTCTCTACGAGTGACCATGAGCTCACGGACCTTGCTCCGGGTGGCCGGGCTGCAGAAGCTCTTTCCGATCAAGAAGGGCTTCTGGAAGCGCACGGTGGGCCAGGTCCGGGCCGTCGACGGGGTCGACTTCCATATCGACGAGGGGGAGACGCTGGGCCTGGTGGGAGAGAGCGGCTGCGGGAAGACTACCACCGCGCGCTGCATCCTGCGGGCGATCGAGCCGACGAGGGGCGAGATCTTCATGCGGGTCACGGACGGCTCGGTGATCGAGATGGGCCGACTCCGCCCCTCGGAGCTGCGGGCCCTGCGTCGAGAGATGCAGATGATCTTCCAGGATCCGTTCACCTCGCTCAATCCCCGCATGACCCTGCTCGATCTGGTGGGCGAACCGTTGCTCGTGCACGGCATGAGGAGCCGCCGGGAGCGTGAAGAGCGCGTGGCGGACCTCTTGCGACGCGTCGGGCTCCGCCCCGAGTACATGCGTCGGTTTCCCCACGCCTTCAGCGGGGGCGAACGGCAGCGCATCGGCATCGCCCGCGCCCTCGCTCTGCATCCTCGCCTGGTGGTGGCCGACGAGCCCGTGTCCGCCCTGGACGTCTCGGTGCAGGCACAGATCCTCAATCTCCTCGTCGACCTGCAGGCGGAGTTCCAGCTGACCTACCTGTTCGTGGCCCACGATCTGAGCGTGGTGAGACACATCAGCAACCGCGTGGCCGTGATGTACGTCGGGCGCATCGTCGAGCTGGCGACCACCACGGAGCTGTTCACGGCCCCCAAGCACCCGTACACGGCGGCCCTCCTGTCCGCGGTTCCCGAGCCCGATCCCCGGATACGCTCGAAGCGCATCGTGCTGGAAGGGGAAGTGGCGAACCCCGCCGCCCCGCCGAGCGGGTGCTATTTCCATCCTCGCTGCGCGTACGCGATCGACAGGTGCCGGACGGAGGCCCCGGCCTGGCGCGAGGTCTCCCCTGCCCATTTCGTCGCCTGTCACCGCGCCCAGGAGCTCCAGCTCGCCGGAGTGGAGTGAGGCGCGCGCGAGCCGAGGCCCAGTCAACTCGCGGCTGGAAATTCCCGGCTACGTACGGTTACGCGGAATCTCTATGAAGGGCGAGCGGCCGGCGATGGCTCCGCGGGCGGACAAGGTCTCGATCTCTGGGCCAAAGGGTGCAGCACGTCGATGGCCCAGCCCACATCCAGGCGCTCTCCGAGCCAGCCGGCGCACGCCGTCCGCGGGCCGATGCGAATGCCTTGTGAGTCGTGACACGCTCCAAGCGCCGTGATCGGTTTTGGACCACCACCTGGTAGCGGTCGCCGGGGGCGCCGGGATCGACTCTACGCCCTGGTTTTCAAGCGCTCGGGATGCGCCGAGGACGCACGATTCTGGGCCATGGAATGATCTTCAGTTGGCTCCCTCGCGAACGCACAAGGATGGGGCCATGCGGCTCGCTCCGCGGGCACTTGCTGAGCGGGGTCGACGCACGACGGTCGTCCTCGGCTGAGGCTGTCAAGTGGAAAAGCGCGCTCAGGATCACTTACTAAGCGTCCAGGCAGTCGCGCTCGTGAACACCCGTGACGTCAGCCGTTCTGTCCGTGACGGCCTTCCCAGCAGATACCGGCGCTCGTCCAGGCGCCTGAGCATTTCCGCGACCACGAGATCGCAAAATCTGCTCGCCACGCCGGAAGTTTCTACATGGATCACACCCATCCACGCACGGATGACACGAATTTCTTGGGACTCTCGACTGTGGCGCGGGTCTTGCGAGCTGGCGGGAGCCCGAGACCGCACCTTCTGCCCTGCACCGACAACGAGAGGTGACTGCCTATGGCATTGAAGCGTGACCGGAGACGGTTGGTCGCCATACTGGCGGTGCTCATTCTGGGCATGGGCGCGGAGGTGTGGGCACAGAGGCTCCACACCGGTTCCCGTGATCCCCGTGACTTTTTCGGGCCGCGCTTCCAGGGTGGGCAGGACGCCCCGAGGCCGGAGCGCTCACGCAGAGAAGATGCGGTCCGTCGCTGGAATGAAATTCTGCTCGTGGCCAATGCGCTTGACCACACGCCGGTGGGGCCCGGCGAGAACCGCGTTTTCGGGGAGCAGCTGGGCCCTCACCGGACGAGCCGGGCCTTTGCCATCGTCCACATCGCGATCTTCGACGCGGTCAATGCCATTGCCGGCGGTCACAAGAGCTACACGGGCCTGCCTCCGGCATCGAGGGACATCTCCATGCACGCCGCCGTTGCCCAGGCGGCGCACGACACCCTGGTCGCACTCTACCCGTCGCAGGAGTCGAGCTTCGACGAGCTCCTCGCCGAAGACCTGGGCCAGATCCGGGACAGGCAAGCGGCGCGGCGTGGGATTGCCCTCGGGAGCCGAGCGGCCGCCGCGATCCTCGCGTTGAGGGCCACCGACGGCTCGCAGTTTGCCGAGCAGGTCTACGGAAGCGAGTACATACCGGTTCCCGGGCCGGGCAAGTGGCGGCAGGATCCCATCGCCTTGCAACCGATCGCGCTGGGCTCCCTCTGGGGCCAGGTCAAGCCTTTCGTCCTGCAGTCCGCCGGCCAGTTCCCGTCTCCGCCACCCCCCGCACTGAACAGCCCCGCGTACAGCGCCGCCTTCGACGAGGTGAAGCGCCTGGGCGGTTGCGGGAGCGATCCGGCGCGCTGCTCCCCCGGCAGCCCGACACCGACCGAGCGCAACGCAGAGCAGACCCAGATCGGCATCTACTGGGGCTACGACGGCACGCCGGGCCTGGGCACGCCGCCGCGGCTGTACAACCAGATCGTGGTGCACATCGCCGACCAGATGGGCTCCAATGCTGTCGAGCTCGCACGGCTCTTGGCCCTGGTCAACACGGCAATGGCCGACGCCGGCATCGCGTGCTGGGACTTCAAGTATCTGTTCGCATTCTGGCGCCCGATCACCGCCATCCGGGCAGCCACTCTTCCGAACTGGACACCGCTCGGCGCGCCGGCCAGCAATGGCGGCGGGCCGAACTTCACGCCACCGTTCCCCGCCTATGCCTCAGGGCACGCCACCTTCGGGGGCTCTGTCTTCGAGATCTTGCGCCGCTACTACGGTACCGACCGCATCGCCTTCAGCTTCGTGTCGGACGAGTTCAACGGCGTGACGCGGGACAACAGAGGGAATGTGCGCCCGCTCCTCACGCGGCGCTTCTCGTCGCTCTCCCAGGCCGAGGAGGAGAATGGCCAGAGCCGGATCTACCTCGGCATCCACTGGGCGTTCGACAAGACCGAGGGCATCGCGCACGGGCGGGTGGTAGGAGAATACGTGTTCGAGCACGCCTTCCCGCCGCTACGTCGGGACCGGCGTTAGCTCAGCGCTCCCCTGCGGCCTCCGGGGGCAGCAGGCCGTGGGTGGCCAGCCAGGCGGCGATTCGACCGGACACCACGCGGATCAGCTCCTTCTCGTCGGGCTCGATGTGCTCGCTCGGCATCCAGATGATGTTCTTGGGTGGCCGCGCGGCGTTGAAGAGCGCGTCCACGTTGGCCCGGGGGATCAGCGAGTCATCGGCGCCGTTGACCATGAGGAAATGGCGCGGCGCGATGCGTGCGGCATAGCGCGTGGGCTCGAGCGGGGTCAGGAAGAGGGCGAGGGTTCGGGCGAGGATGGCCGCCTGCCACGCGGGGAACGGGTCGCGCTCTCCGTGCTGCAGCGTGTGGGTGACCAGCGAGGCGATGTTGCCGCCTCCGTAGAGGGGAATCACGGCCGCGGGCCGGGTGTCGACGGCGCCGGCGATGACCACGGCGGGAGCGCCGAGGCTCGAGCCGACCAGGAAGATCTTGTCGTGCGTCACGTCGGGGCGCGAGGCGAGGTAGTCGATCTGCAGGCCGATCTGGGCCACGAGATCGAAGGCCGAGCCGCGAAGGCGCGCGGTGGTGGCAAGGAAGTTGAGCCCCTCCCAGTCGCGGCGATGCAGCTTCACGGGGTAGTCGGGCGAGACGACGATGGCGTGGCGACCGATGGCCTCGAGACCGGCGACCGTGGCCACCTTGCGGCCGAGGCCTATGCCGGCGATGAGAACCGCGGCCGGATAGGGCGGCGTGCCCGCGCGCGGCACGCGGATGATGGCGCGGACCTCCTGGCCCGTGGAGCTCCGCAGGGTCAGCTCCTCGAAGGTCGACACGGCATCGCCGCCGGCTTCGGTCAGGCGGGCGCCGGCGAGTCGGCCCTTGCGCCCTTCGAGTCCGCTCGCCGAGCCCTGGTAGCTTGCCCAGCCCCACGCCGCGGCGAGGATCACCGCGAGCCCCAGGAGGACCGCGAGCGGCCAGCGGCGACGCATGGCGGGAGTATACTCGGCCGCGATGCCGGCCGAGATGAGGCTGCTCCCGCGGCGATGAACGACCGTGCCGTCTTCTTCGACCTGGACGGGACGCTCACCGACCCCAAGCCGGGAATCACGCGCTGCATCCAGCACGCGATGGCCGGGCTCGGCCGGACGCCCCCCGAGGCCGACGATCTGCACTGGTGTATCGGCCCGCCCCTTCGTGGAAGCTTCGCCCGCCTGCTGGACACCTCGGACGGCGCGCTCCTGGACAGGGCGCTCGCGCTCTATCGCGACCGCTTCGGTACCGTCGGTCTGTTCGAGAACTCGCTCTATCCGGAGGCGCCCGAGGCGGTGCGGGCGCTCCGTGCCCTCGGCTATCGCACCTTCGTCGTCACCGCCAAGCCGCAGATCTTCGCCGTGCGAATCGTCGAGCACTTCTCCCTGGCCGGGCTCTTCGAGCGCGTACACGGCAGCGAGCTCGACGGGCGGCGGACCGACAAGGGCGACCTGATCGCGCACGTCCTCGCCAGCGAGCGGCTCGAGCCGTCCCGGGTCGTGATGGTGGGTGATCGCGAGCATGACGCCATCGGCGCCGCGCGCTGCGCGGTGCGCTGGGTCGGCGTCAGCTACGGGTACGGGACGGAGACGGAGCTACGGGCTCAAGGCGTGACCGAGCTCGCGAGGTCGCCGCGCGACGTCGTGCGCCTGGTCGAGGCGCTCTTCGAGAAGGACCTCCGAGCTTAGCTTGGCTCCCTAGCGCGGGGTCCAGACGGGATGGCCGAGGAGGAGCCCGTCCACGAAGCCGATCTGGACGGTGAGATAGAGCCCGAGGCCGAAGGAGAGCACGCCGGTTCCCAGCGCGAGCACGCGATTCAGGGCGGGCAGCGGCGCCGTGAAGGGCAGGGAGAGCAGGGCCGTGATCGCCGTCATCCCCACGATGGTGCCGAGCCCGAAGAGGGCGAGGTAGGCGAGGGCGGCGTACGGGCTCCGCACCGTCGAGAGGACGAGGAGGGCCACGGCGGCGCTGCCCGCCAGCCCGTGGACGAGCCCGATGCCCATCGAGCGCGCGGCCTGGGCCCGCCCCACCGTCTCCAGCACTCCGCGCAGTCCGTGCGTCGCGCGCGGCGCCGGGGGGGGAGCGTCGCCCCGCTCCCGCACCGCCCGCACCACCCGGAAGATCCCCAGCCCCATCAGCATCAGCGCCACCGC
>Ga0137394_10001703_pt1 | contig 16156 bp, 16 predicted proteins | sample czobulk116metaG_FD_108278 | JGI IMG/M metagenome (GOLD analysis project Ga0137394, IMG submission 108278) | Vadose zone soil microbial communities from Angelo Coast Range Reserve, California, USA - czobulk1.16 metaG | ecosystem: Environmental > Terrestrial > Soil > Vadose zone | place: USA...
CATCCCGGTTTATTCGCGTTGGATCTTTCCCGCCTCGGGTACGACCCGGCGCATCTTTGCAACCCAGGTGCCGATCCAGTGCGGCGGCGTGACGGTGAATCCGGGCGATGTGTTGTTTGGCGATGACGACGGCATCGTCGTTGCGAGCGAAACTCAGCTTGCCGAATTGATCGGTGCCGCCGAGTCGATCCAGAAGGTCGAGGCCGAGGTCGTCGCGCGGATGGAGCGCGGCACGAGCCTTCTTACCATGCTCAACTTCGACGAGCACTATCGCGCGATCGAAGCCGGCCGCGACAGCAGGCTCACGTTCGGCTGACGCAAAGACCTGCTCTAGCGCGGCAGCGCATAGTTCGCCGGCACGAAGGCGTAGCCCTGTCCTTCCGAGCGAAGATGCCCGATTCCAGGGAAGGGAAGATGCGCGGCGCCGACCCAGTGGCCGCGCTTGGCCGCATCGGCGAACTCCTTTTTCCGCTGCGCTGCTGCAGCTTTCGAGTCCGCGTCGAAGCGAATCGTCACCGCCGGATCGGCGAACTGCACGGCGGCGACGTGCATCAGGTCGCCCCACAGCACCAGGCGCTGGCCCTTGTTTTCCACGACGTACACCATGTGGCCCACGGTATGGCCGCGTGTGGCAAGGGCACGGATACCTGGCGTCAACACGGTGCTGCCGTCGAACGGCTTGAACCGATCCGCGCTGACATACGGATTGACGGCCGCCAGCACGCCACGGAAGAAGCCTTTGTCGTCGGCCGCAGCCTTGTCGAGGTTGGCCTGGCTTAGCCAGTAGGCGGCCTCGCGTTTGTCAGCGCGCACGATTGCGTTCGGAAAGGCGAGTTTGTCGCCGTTGGACAAGCCCCCGACGTGATCGGGATGCATGTGTGTGATGTAGATCTCGTCGACCTGCTCGGGCTGATAACCGGCAGCGACCAGGTTCGCCGCAAGCTTGCCCAGCGTCGGGCCGAAGAGCGACCCGGCGCCGGCGTCGATCAGGATCAGTTTTTCGCCGGTGTTCACCAGGAAGGCGTTGACCGACGTCTCCACCGGATCCTTCAGAAACGAGCGCGTCAGCGCGGTTTTGACTTTGGCAGCCGTGGTGTTGGTCAGGAGGGTGGCCATCTCGAGGTCCACCGTGCCGTCGGAGAGCGCCGTGATTTCGAAGTCGCCCAGCATCATGCGGTAGTAGCCTGGCGCGCCGGTCTTGAGTTGCGGCGCAGCGGCCTCCGCAACGCAAAACGGCGCGAGCAGGGCGGCGCTTGCAACGAGCCAGTTCAGCCACCGGATTGGCTTCATCGTCTTGTTCCTGGTTGATTTCGGCGGCGAAGGATAGTGGATAGGCGCCCGTAGTCGAATTGCCGCGTTATTGCCGCCCGTTCCTGCGTCTTGCCCTCGGGCAAACGCCCGCCGCAATCAGGGAAAGTGCCGTCTCCTTGTAGGAAATTCCTTTCACGGGGCGGTTCGCATGCGCCTACAGCGTTTTCGGCGAACGCTGATACCGGCCCCTGACGGTTCAACGCACACTGCTCCCATGTTCCAGAGCAGCCTCTCCCCGACCAAAGATCCCGTCCAGGGCGATGGGAAAGAGGTTGCCGGACGCGCTCCTTCCGCAAGATCCACGGCCTATGTAAATGGCCGCGCTACCCGCAACGCCGTGCGCCGCCTGCCTACCCGGCTCGATCGCCGGGTGGTGCACCGGTTCGACGATCTGCCGATCGGCGCCCACCTGCTTACGCCCCGGCGCGGATACACCCATCACGGCATCTACGTCGGCGACGGACGAGTGGTGCACTACGCCGGCCTTTGCCGCTCGCTTGTCCGCGGACCGGTGGAAGAGGTTTCCATCGAGGAATTCGCCGACGGACAGACCGTTCACGTCAAGATCGGCGATGCGGTGCTGTATTCGGCTGCCGCGATTGTCGAACGCGCCCGTTCCCGGCTCGGCGAAAACCGTTACCGCATCACCACCAACAACTGCGAGCACTTCTGCGAATGGTGCCTGCGCGGCGAGAGCCGCAGCGAGCAGGTGGAACGCTGGCTCGCGCTGCCGCGCACGCTGCTGCTCATCATGGTCGCTCGCCTGCGCCAGCTTGGCGCGCCCCGCACTGCACCTGCCGGCGCTGCGCTGGTCCCGGTAAAGATCTTCAACTCAACCCGGTAACGGGAAGCGCGGCGCCATGAATCGCGCGCGCCGCGTCCGAACACAGAAACGCAATCACGTTCGCTAAGTCCTGCGGCGCAACCCAGCGTGCCGGATCTGCGTTCGGCATCGAGGCGCGGTTCTCCGGCGTGTCGATGATCGTCGGCAGCACGCAGTTCACATTGATGTTCTTCTCGCGCAGTTCTGCGGCCATCGACTCGGTAAGCCGGATCACCGCGCTTTTTGCCGCGACATAGGCCCCCATCTGCGCCGCGCCTTTTTGCGCCGCGAACGCTCCGACGTTGACGATCTTGCCGCCGCCGCCGTCCAACATCCGCGGCACGACCGCGCGCGCCATGTTGAGTAGCGTGCGGGCGTTCAGGTCGAGCATGAAATTCCAGTCGGTGTCGCTCGTCGCGTGCACCGGCGTACCCATGCGAAACCCGCCGGCAAGGTTGGCGAGTACGTCGATGCGACCGAATCGCTCCGCGGCTTGCTTGACGGCCGCTTCGACCTGAGTTGGCTCCAGCAGATTCGTCGGCGCGAACAGACGCCGATCTGTTTCGGCAGCGAAAACCTTCTCCAGGTTCTCGCGCCGCATGCCGAGCAGCACAAGCCGCGCGCCACGATCGGCAAACGTTTTCGCCACCGCACGACCCAAATTGCCCGCGGCGCCGGTGACGAGCACCACACGATCGTCGAACTCCATGTTCGCTCCTATCCGGCGCGCTTGGCGGCGTGATAACGGCCGGTGCCCCGAGTCAGCACGGTGTCTTCGCGCAGCACGTCGCCGGGCTCGAACTCGGATTGTTTGACCACGCGTTCATACAGTGGCGCAAAGTCGATGTGCGCAAGCTGCAGCAGCTCGTCCAGGCTGCGGATCACGAAGTATGTCTCCTGGAAATCATCGATGCGATAACGCGTGCGCATCGCGCGTTCGAGATTGAAGCGCAGCCGATTGGGCGAGGCATCCTCGAGCGCGAAGCGGGTTTCCGAATAGGAAGACACGATGCCCGAGCCATAGATGCGCAAACCCTCTTTCTGCTCGAGCAGCCCGAACTCAACGGTGTACCAGTAGACACGAGCGAGATACGTCAAAACACCAAGCCTCTGCGCGCGCAGCCCGCCCACGCCGTATGCCTGGATGTAGTCGGCGATGACCGGGTTCAGCAGCATCGGCACGTGACCGAATACGTCGTGGAAAACGTCCGGCTCTTCCAGGTAATCGAGCTGGTCGGCCCTGCGGACGAATTGCCCGGCAGGAAAACGCCGGTTGGCCAGGTGATCGAAGAACACTTCGTCGGGGACCAGACCCGGCACCGCGACGACCTGCCACCCCGTGTGCTTCATCAGCACGTCGCTCAGCCGGCGGAAATCCGGAATCGCGTCAGCGCCAATCGGCAATGCCTGCATTCCCTGCACGAACTCATCGCAGGCATGCCCTGGCAGCAATTTCGACTGGCGCGCATAGAGCGTCTTCCAGACACCATGCTCCTGCTGCGTGTAGCGCTCCCACCCTTGATCGATGGTCCAATCGGGCCGCTCCGGTGCATGCGCCGCAGCCAGCCCGTGTTTGACGATCTCGTTTAGTTGCCTTTGCATCTCTTCCTCCTCCCCCGCTGCGCGGGGGAGGGCCAGGGTGGGGGCTGATGAGTCGCGGTCTAACGCCGATAACTCGGATCGATCCGATCGATTTGCCGCGTCAGCGCATCGAACACGTCCTGCCCAGCACCGAACTTCGCATTGAATTGCAACGAATCCGCGGTGCACTTGCGCTGGATCGCCTCCGACACCAGCCGCGGTTCGCCCATGGAAAGCGTGGCGAGCTGGATCTCACAAGCCCGCTGCAACAGCCACAACACAGCAAAGGCCCGCGGGACGGTATCGCCCCACGTCAGCAGCCCGTGATTGCGCAGGATCACCGCGGGCTTGTTGCCGATGCTGCGTAACAGGCGCGGCCCCTCGTCTTCATGCACCGTAATTCCTTCGAACTCGTGATACGCCACCTTGTCGTAAAGCTGCGCCGAGTAGAAGTTGCTCATCGACAACCCGTGCACCAGGCAGGCCACCGCCATCCCTGCCGTGGTATGCGTGTGCATGACGCAGTGCGCAGTCGGAATCGCTGCGTGAATCGTGGCGTGCGGCGTGAAGCCGGCGGGATTAAATGGCCAGTCCGCATTGCCGATGATGTTGCCCTTCAAATCGATCTTCAGCAGGTTCGACGCGGTGACTTCGCTGTAGTGCAAGCCGAACGGATTGATCAGGAACTGGGTTTCCGGCCCGGGCAGGCGCAGCGAGATGTGGTTGTAGATCAGCTCGGTCCACCCGAGATGATTGAAGATGCGATACGCGCCTGCCAGTTGCACGCGGGCGGCCCATTCCTCTGGACTGAACTGCTCGGGGCGCGGAAACGCGCGCGCATCGATCGATGCCGTCATCGGATTCCTTTAATGCACTTCTTTACGCGACGAATCTGAAAGCGACCGAACCGAGCGGGCCGAAGTCGACGTGGAAATTATCCCCCGCAACCGCCGTCGTCGGGCGCGTGAACGAGCCGCCGAGCACTACGTCGCCGGCGCGGAGTGCCTCGTCGTAGGCCGCGATCTTGTTCGCGAGCCAGGCAACTCCGGTAGCCGGATGATTGAGCACGGCCGCTGCCAGGCCGGTTTCCTCGATCACGCCGTTCTTGTGCAGCAACGCGCCGACCCAGCGCAGGTCGACGTCCAGCGGTCGCACCGGGCGGCCGCCCGTCACGATGCCCGCGTTGGCGGCGAAGTCGCTGATGGTGTCGAACACCTTGCGTGGCGCCTTGGTCTCGCGATCGAACTGCTCGATGCGCGCGTCGATGATTTCGACCGCCGGCGTGACGCACTCGGTTGCGTTCAACACGTCGAACAAGGTGATACCCGGGCCTCGGAGCGGCTTGCCCAGCACGAACGCAAGCTCGACTTCGATGCGTGGCGCGATGAAGCGGTTGATCGGAATGTCGCTGCCCTGTTCAAAGAACATGTCGTCCATCAATGGCGCGTAGTCCGGCTCGGTGATTTGCGAAGCCTGCTGCATGGCGCGCGAGGTCAGTCCGATCTTGCGCCCCTTGATGCAGCGGCCATCGGCCACCTCGAGCGCAACCCAGGCGCGCTGGATGGCGTACCCGTCATCGATCGTCATGCCCGGATGGCGCTGGGAAAAATGGCGCAGTTGCGTGCGCGATTTGCGGGCGTTGTACAGCTCGCGCGCGAGCTCGTTGATCGTGGTCTTTGGAAGCATCAGGTCTTGTCGAACAGCGGATGCAGGTTGCCGAGTTTGGCGTCGAACACTTCCAAGCCTTCATCGATCTGCAGCGTGAGGCCCAATGGCCGCTGCGCCAACAACGGTGCAAAGTGCGCTTTCACCGCGGCGGTCAATGCCGCGCCGGCATTTTTTTTCGTCACTTCGCTGCGGCCGCGCGCCATGCGCAAATTGAGATAAGCAAATCCATAGTCGCGCTGCGAATCTGCCACCGCCGAATGTGCGGCGGGATAAGCCAGAACGCGCACGCCTCCAGTCGGGAAAACCGGTCTGCCGGCTTCGTCCTTCACCGTGAGCATGGTATCGGCGAGCGTGCGGCATAACGCCGCCATGTCGGTCTCGCGCTCGAGATTGGCCGTGTAGAGGATCACCAGATGCGGCATGACGATTTTCTCCTCACGCCGGCAGCGGCACGACAGGAAACACGCAGTTGATCTGGCCGGTGCCGGAGCTGCCGAAGTACGGCGTGATGATCTCCACCGGCGCGCGGTATCGATCCCATCCCAGCGCGCCCAACAGCATGGCCGTGTCGTGCATGCCGCCTTCGCCCCAGCACTTTTCGTTGTACATCGGCAGCATGGGGCAGAAGGTCTTCCAGTCGCCGGCTTTCCAAAGATCGACGACCTGCAAGTCCATCTGTTCGAGGAACGGATCCCACACCTTGTGCATGAACTCGGGCGCAGTGCCGTTGTTGGCGAAGTGATGGCTCAGGCTGCCGCTGGCGAAGAAAGCGACCGTGCCCTCGTAGCGTTGCTCCACGGCTTGGCGCAAGGCGCGACCAAAAAGCGCGCTCTCGTTCAGGTCGTGCCACATGCACCAGCCCGCGATCGACACCACGTTGAAATGCCGGTCCGCGTTCATGTAGCGCATAGGCACCAGCGTGCCGTATTCAAGATCGAGCGTCGTGTCGCTGTGCGCGCGCGTGCGGATACCGTGCTCGTTGGCAACGTCCGCCAACAGATGTCCGAGCTTCGGGTTGCCCGGGTATGCGTACACCATGTTCTTGATGAAGTGCGGCAGCTCGTTGCTGGTGTAGTTGCCTTCGAACTTGGGCGCGCAGTTGATGTGATATTCGCTGTTGACCAGCCAGTGCACGTCGAACACGACGATCGTATCGACGCCAAGCTCGCGGCAGCGCCGGCCGATCTCGATATGCCCGTCGATCGCTTCCTGGCGGCAACCCTTGTGCGGCCCATCGAGCTCACTCAGGTACATCGAGGGCACGTGGGTGATTTTTGCGGCGAGAGCGAGCTTTCCCATGTCGGACCTTCTCTTGTTTCCTCCCTCCCCCGTTTGCGGGGGAGGGTTGGGGTGGGGGCGCAGAGCGGTCAGTCCGCTCCCCACTTTGGTATGTGGTGCGATCCAAGAGACACACAAACATTCTTCGGCTCCAGGAACACCTCGTAGCTCCAGGCCCCGCCTTCACGCCCGACGCCCGATGCCTTGGTTCCCCCGAACGGCTGGCGCAGGTCGCGTACGTTCTGGCTGTTGACGAAGCACATACCGGCTTCAATACCGGCCGCAACCCGGTGCGCCTTGGCAAGGTTCTCGGTGAAAACATAACTCGAGAGCCCGTACTGAATATCGTTGGCGAGCGCGATCGCCTCGGCCTCGTCCTTGAACGGAATCAGGCAGGCGACCGGGCCGAAGATCTCGTCCTGCGCGATCCGCATGTTGTTCTTCACGTCGGCGAACACCGTCGGCAGCACGTAGTTGCCTTTTTGAACCCGCGCCGGCAATTCGGGCGCGCCCAACCCACCGCACAACATGGTGGCGCCTTCCTTCGGCCCCAGGTCGATGTAGCTGCGCACCTTCGCCAGATGGGTCGGACTCACCATCGGACCGATGATGGTCCGTTCGTCCATCGGGTCGCCGACCTGCAGTCCGCGCGCACGCTCGGCGAATTTCTGCGCGAAGTCGCGGTAGATGCTTTGTTGCACCAGGATGCGCGAACCGGCGGTGCAACGTTCGCCGCTGTTGGAAAAGATCATGAAGATGGCCGCATCGAGCGCGCGTGCGGGATCCGCATCCTCGAACACTACGAATGGACTCTTGCCGCCAAGCTCCATCGAGAACTTCTTCAATCCGGCGTTCTGCACGATGCGATTGCCGGTAACGGTCGAGCCGGTGAACGAAATGGCACGCACGTCGCGGTGGCGGCACAGCGGCTCTCCGGCATCGCGCCCCGTGCCATGCAAAACGTTGAGAACGCCCGACGGTATTCCGGCTTCGAGCGCCAGTTCGCCCAGTCGCGCCGCGGTGAGCGGCGAGAGTTCGCTCATCTTGAGCACCGCGGTGTTGCCGAAAGCGAGGCATGGCGCAACCTTCCAGGTCGCGGTCATGAACGGCACGTTCCACGGCGAAATCAGCGCACATACGCCGACGGGATGAAACAGCGTGTAGTTGAGGTGCGTTTCAGTGGGATAGGTATGCCCGTCGGTGCGCGTGCACATCTCGGCGAAGTAGTAGAAGTTGTCCGCCGCACGCGGGATCAGGGCACCCAACGTCTGCGCGATTACCTGGCCGCAGTCGTGCGTCTCGGTGGCGGCGAGATTCGTCACGTTGGCGGCGACCAGATCGCCCAATTTGCGCATCAGGCGCGACCGTTCCTTCTGCCCCATGCCCACCCACTTCGGGAACGCAGCCTTTGCCGCTGCGACTGCAGCGTTGACTTCCGCCTCGGTGCCGGCCGCAACTTCCGCCAACACCTCCTGGGTGGCGGGATTGATGGTTTCGAAATACGCAGCGCTGCCGACCGCTTTGCCGCCGATCAGGTGCTGGATCTGTTGCATCTCACGAGTCTCCTGCGATTACGCTTCAGGCGCGGCCGAATGGCTCGTCGCCGACAATGGTGTTCACGAGGCGTCCCACGCCTTCTATCTCGGTAACAACTTCGTCGCCCACGTTCACGTTGACCACGCCTTCAGGTGTTCCGGTCAGGATCACGTCACCTGCAGCCAGTGTCATGAAATCGCTCAGGTATTCGATCAAGTCCGGAATGCCGCTGATGAGGTCGCGCGTGTTGCCCTGCTGCGTGACCTTGCCGTTGACGGATGTGCGCAAAACGAGCTGATGTGGATCCGCAACGTCAGCGGCATCGACCAGCCACGGGCCGAGCACGGTGCACGTGTCGCGGTTTTTTACGCGCAGATTGGGCCGGTAGTAGTTCTCGAGGTAATCGCGGATGGCGTAATCGTTCGCGACCGTATAACCGGCAACATACTGGAGTGCCTGCGCGCGCCGCACTTTCTTCGCACTTCGCCCGATCACCACCGCAAGCTCGCACTCGTAGTGCATGAACGTGGCATCGGCGGGCCGGCGCGTCTGGCCGCGATGGCCGATCAGCGCGCCGGGACTCTTCAGAAAAACGAGCGGCTCGTCCTTGGCGCCAACCGTCACTTCTTGCGCAAGTTCCTTGCGGTGATCGGCGTAGTTCAGGCCCAGCGCGATGATGGTTCCCGGTTCGAGCGGCGGCAGCCACACCACCGCGTCCTCCGCGAGCACGCGCCCATCCTCGAGCTGCAGTCCGCGCGCCTGCTCGACCGCATCGTGAATCGCTCCGCCGTAGGCGACGCGCGCGCGTTTCATCACGCCTCCGCGACCAGCGGCGTCTCGAGCACACCCACGCCGTTGATCGTTATCGTCACACGCTGCCCCGCGCGAGCGCGCGGCGCGCCAGCGGCGACTCCGACCATCAGCACGTCGCCCGGCCGCAGCGTCATGAACTCGGTTACGTCCGCAAGCAACTGCGCCACCGGCCGCACCAACCGGTCGATGCGACTGCGATGCACCGTCTTTCCGTCCACCGCGACCGTCAAAGAAATGGGGTCAGACACCATTTTCCGCGCGACGACGGCGGGCCCGATAGGGCAGAACCCGTCGCGACACTTGAAGCGCAACGAAGGCCGGTAATACGACGCGTGCGGGACGCTGATGTCGTTCACCACGGTGTAGCCGGCGACGAAGGAGAGCGCCTCGGCCTCGGCGACGCGACAGGCGGTGGTGCCGATCACCACGCCGAGCGTGGCGCCGATCTCCACTTCCGCCACGCCTTCAGGCACCACCACCGGTTCGCGATGCCCCGCCAGCGTGTTGCGCGGTTTGATGTACAGCACCGGCGCACGCGGCGGCGCCTTGTACGGCGCCGCATTGACCTGATCGCCGATGGCCGCCAGCGCATCAGCGTGATTGAGCAACGTGCCGTACACCGTGCCGCGCGTCGGCGGGAGAAAACGTGGGCCGGCGCGATCTGCGGCGAGCGCGGCCCAAAACGCGGCTGGCGCGTCCACGGCTACAGGCCAGCCGTGCGGTTGGGCTAACGCTTGGTACACCGTAAGCACGGCCGTCCTCGAGCGAAATTCACTCACATATTTGTGATTCTTTCATTCACATGTTAGTGTGTCAAACAGCCATGACGACGCCGCCGCGCCACCGCAATCTGCCCCAACTCATGCTGCAGGCGCGCGAGGTGTTGATGGCGCAGTTCCGCCCCATCCTCAACGAAAACGGGCTCACCGAGCAGCAGTGGCGTGTCCTGCGCGCGCTGTTGATCAACGGTCCGCTCGAGCCGCGCCAGCTGTGCGAGCTGTGCCAGATCTCCAGCCCCAGCATCACCGGCGTGCTGGTGCGCATGGAAGATGCGGGCCTGGTCGAACGCGAACGGATGGCAGACGATCAGCGCCGGCTCAGGGTTTCGGTCACCGCGCGCAGCAGGCAGCTCGGTCGCCGGATGTTCCCTGCCATCGACGCGCAATACGAGCGGATCGAGGACATCGTAGGCGCCGATGCACTCACGCATGTTTACGATGTGCTCGACACACTGATTGGGGCGCTCGGCACGGCGCAGGCGAGCGAAGAAGAGCCAGCCAAAGAACCCGCGCGCCGGCGCACCGGCGCGCGCAGCGCGGCCCGGGCACAACCGCAATGAACGTCTGCATCGTCGGCGCCGGCGCGATCGGCGGTTATATCGGCACCCGCCTCGCCGCGTCCGGCCGCGCGGACGTGAGCGCATTCGCGCGTGGCGCAACGCTGGCTGCATTGCGCGAACATGGCTGGCGCCTGCGGCAGGGCGAAACATTGATACAGAAGCAGGCACGCGCGACCGACAACGCAAACGACCTCGGTCCGCAGGACCTGGTCCTGATCGCCGTCAAGGGCCCCTCGCTGCCCGCGGTCGCGCAAGCCATTCGCCCGCTGCTCGGCGAAGAAACCGTCGTGCTGCCGGCGATGAACGGTGTGCCGTGGTGGTTCGGTTTCGGCATCGCGGAGCTGGGCGACGCGCCGCTGGAAAGCGTCGATCCCGGCGGACGCATCGCGCAGGCCATCGATCTGCGCCACGTCGTGGGCTGCGTCGTCCACATGTCCGCAGCAACTCTCGAGCCCGGCACCGTGCAACACAGAATGGGCCAGGGCCTCATCATCGGCGAGCCCGGTGGCGAGAACGCAAGCGGTGCCTCGGAACGCGTGCGTCGCATCGGCGATCTGCTGGGCCACGCTGGTTTTGACGTGACGCTGTCGCCCCGCATTCGGCACGACATCTGGTACAAGTTGTGGGGCAACATGACGATGAACCCGGTGTCGGCCATCACGGGGGCCACTGCTGACCGGGTGCTCGACGACGCGCTCGTGCGCACGTTCTGTTCGGCCGCAATGACCGAAGCGGCCTCGATCGGGGCAAAAATCGGCTGCGCGATCGCGCAGACCCCAGACGAACGCAACGCCATCACGCGCAAGCTTGGTGCGTTCAAGACCTCGATGCTGCAGGACGTCGAGGCGGGCCGGCCGATCGAAATCGACGGCATCGTCACTGCCGTGCATGAGATCGGCCGCCGCGTTGGCGTGCCCACTCCGAACATCGACGCACTACTCGGGTTGACCCGGCTGTTTGGCCGCGTAAGGGGTCTGTACCCATTGGCGTTATCGGCCACGCGATGACGCATGGACGGCTCCCGGCTCCTAGGGGGCTGGGCAGGCGATCGGTGTCGTACGATCCGATGGCAGGGCAGGTCGGGGCTGATTCGACGCGACCGGGAGGCGGTGATGGCGACAAAGTGGGTCATCGTGGCAGACGCAAGTCGCGCGCGGATCTTCGAAACGCGCGCTCTCGGCCGCGGGCTGCGCGAGATCGAGGACCTTGTCAACCCGAACGGCCGCGCCCGCAGCAGCGACCTGCTCGCCGATTCCGGCGGCCGCACCTACGCCCATCCCGGCGCACGGGGGCAGGGCAAGACCGAGCCACGCTCGGATCCGGTCGAGCATGAAGTGGAATTGTTCGCCAAACGCCTGGCGGACCGCATCGAGCAGGGACGCGTCGAACGCCGGTTCGAGCGCCTGTGTTTTGTCGCGCCGCCGCGTTTCCTCGGCCTGTTGCGCGAGAAGTGCTCCCGCGAAACCGCCAAGTTGGTGGAGTTCGAGTTGGCAAAGGACCTTTCCCAACTCGACCCGGCCGCCATCGACACGCACCTGCGCAACGATCGTCCTTGATCTGACGCCACCCGCGGCGCCACTCGCGCGCCGCCGCGTTTAACCCCACCTCGACTGCTGCGTCGTTTACCGACGCCAGGACGACGTTTTCGCGCGCAATGCGCGCCGACGAACGTGCGTTCCGCCCTGTCCGCCGTACGAATACAAGGAAAAAGCGATGTTCAAGCCTTCGATGCTCGCAGCCGCCGTGTCCGCGGTGCTCTCTGCCACCTTCTGCTTGCCGGCGGCGGCCGAGCCGGCTCCGGCGCCGCGCAAGACCCTCACGGCATTTGCCAGCGACCAGGAACTGGTCGACACGCTCAAGCGCTGGGCCGAGGAAGCGCGGCGCCGCCGCGATGCCGAAGCACGCCGGGCCAACGCCTCAAACGGCATGGTCGCGCAGGAAATGGCAGCTGCCCCTCTGGCCTCCGCTCCCGTCGCTGCGCTTGCAGACAAGGCCGCGAAGGCCGAAGCGGATTCCGTCACCAACGTGCAGCACGCCGGCGTCGATGAAGGTGGCATCGTCAAAGTAGTTGGCGATCATCTGGTCGTTCTGCGCCGCGGACGATTGTTCACGGTGCGTATCGGCGCCGATCAATTGAAGCCGGTTGCCGTAGTCGACGCATTCGGCCCCGGCATCGATCCGCAAGGCGCCTGGTACGACGAGATGCTCATCTCGGGTAACAACATCGTCGTCATCGGCTATAGCTACGCGCGCGGTGGCAGCGAGATCGGCTTGTTCAATGTCTCAACGGACGGGCAACTCGCCTACAAAGGCACGTATCACCTGCGCTCGAACGACTACTACTCGTCGCGCAACTATGCGAGCCGCCTGATCGGCGACAAGCTCATCATGTATTCGCCGCTGTACCTGAACCCCTTTGCGGGCGATCCGTTCGCGGCGTTCCCGGCCATGCGTAAATGGCGCACGGGCGCCACGCCGGAAGACTTCAAGCGCATTGCGCCGGCAACCCGCGTCTACCGTACCGATGAGCCGCTCGACGTTGCAGGCGGCCTCGCCCTGCACAGCGTCACGGTCTGCCAGCTTGCCAAACCGGAGCTCGATTGCGAGAGCACGGCGGTGCTCGGCGCGCCAGGGCGAGTGTTCTACGTCTCGCCGAGTTCGGTATACGTCTGGACGACCCGTTGGCGTCGATCCGAGCCGGCCGGCGTGCCACAGAACACAGTCGATTCGAGCGTGTTCCGCATTCCGCTCGATGGCTCTGCGCCGAGCGCGCTCAAGGTCGCGGGCAGCCCGATCGACCAGTTCTCGTTTCTCGAAGGCGACGATGGACACCTGAACGTGCTGGTGCGCTCCAATGGCCGCGGCGACGGCATGTGGTCGGCGGAGATGAATCGCGGCGATCTCGCGTTGATGCGCGTGGCGCTTGGATCGTTCTCGGATGGCAGGGACAGTGCGCCGGCCAACGCGTACCAACGCCTGCCGAAGCCTGAGGGTTATGCGGTGCAGAGCCGGTACATCGGCAAGTACCTCTTGTATGGCGCCGGCACCGGATGGCATCGGCCGCAGGCGAGCGGGCCGGACGCGGAGATCTACGCAGTGCGTTACGCGGAGCAGGGCGCGGTATATACGGTGCCGCTTGGACACAGCGTCGATCGCATCGAAGCGCTCGGTTCCCACGCGGTTGCAGTCGGCAGCGACGGCAGGAACCTGCAGTTCACCAGCCTGCGTCTTGGGCGCTATCCAGCCGCAGCTGGCAAGTACACGCGCGCCAATGCGGCCCAGGGCGAAACGCGCAGCCACGGCTTTTTTTATCGGCCTGAATCAGACCAGGACGGTTTACTCGGCCTGCCCATCATCGGCGGCGACGACTCGACCGTACGCCAACTGAGGCACACATCCGCCTCGTTGCTCTACCTGCGCAATCACGGCCTTACGTTCAGTGAACTTGGAACCCTCGAAGCACGGCCGGGCTCGAACCGCGACGACGGGTGCCGCGCATCGTGCGTCGACTGGTATGGCAACGCCCGCCCGCTATTCGTGCGCGGCCGCGTGTTCGCGTTGCTCGGTTACGAAATCGTGGAAGGAAGGTTGACAGGCCAGCGTATCGTCGAATCGCGCCGCATCAACTTTGCCGTGAACAACCGCAACGTTGTTCCCGCTGACTAGACCCGAGACTAGGGCGTTGCCAACATCCCTGCCGCCCGCAACGCCCCCACCCTGACCCCGGCACCGTCATGGGTCCAGTCCGCGCGATCTCCGTCCTGCGCACGCATGAAATCCATCAACACGTCTTCGGCGCCGTGTGCTGCAAACCCCGCGCGAGTCGCCAGCCGCACCCCGATCAAATCCGCCTCGATTTCCTGACTGCGTGAAAGCGGCGCGAGCGACATTCGCAGCGCGGTATTTGTGTCGACATTCTCGATCAAGAGATCGGAAGTCAGGCCCACCGCCTGGATCTTGCGGGCGGCGATCAGGTAATAACCGCGCACATGCCTGGCGAGCGCGTGCCCGATCTCGTGTCCCAGCACGAAGGCGAGTTGATCCTCGTCGTGCGCGTACCGTTGCACGAATCCTTTGCTCAGCAGAATGCGCCCGTCGGAGTAGCACTCCGCGCTGAGTTCGTTGTCCTGCACCAGCTGAAATTCCCAACGCAGCCGCTTGGCTTCGGGATACACCTCGAACGCCGCAGCAAGCAGGCGCACGAACACCAGGTCGAGCGTGCGGTTTGGCACAACGTCGGAGATAAGGCGGTCGCTGGCGGTGTAGCGTGCCAGCCGCACATCGTAGTCGTGGTGCGTGCGCGCCTCGACCTCGTCGAGGTCGAGCGCGCTCGCCGAAGACGCCGCGAGCGCCAGACCAACAGCCGCCACCCAATGCGTGACCATCCGCCTCTCCATGGCACACGAATACGCCAACGTAGCGCCGGCTGTCCACCGACAATTCGTCGATGAGAGGCCCGATTCCGCGCGCTACTCCCTCCCCCGCGTGCGGGGGAGGGTAGGGGTGGGGGCGGCATGTGCTGGATACTTCCGTCGAAGCCGACATCGGAAGACACCATGCCAACCGCCGTCCGCAAGCCCGTTTCCCGTCTGGTCGCCGATTTCCTCGCCGCCCGCCACGTCGATCGCATCTTCGGCCTGCAGGGCGGCCACATCCAACCCATCTGGGATCACATCGCCCAACTTGGCATCCGCATCGTCGACGTACGCGACGAGGGCGCCGCGGTGCACATGGCTCACGCGCACGCGGTCCTGACGGGTGAGCTCGGCGTGGCGATGGTCACGGCGGGCCCGGGCGTCACCAACTGTGTCACTGCGATCGCCAACGCCTATCTCGAGCGCGTACCGCTGCTCCTGATCGGCGGATGCGCGCCACGCCAGCAGGACGACCTCGGTCCGCTCCAAGGCGTACCGCACACCGAGATCATGCAACCCATCACGCGCCAGTCGCGCACGCTGCGCGTTGCCGACAACCTGGTGCGGGACTTCGACAAGGCGGTGAGCATCGCGCTGGGTGACGCCGGCGTCCCGGGCCCGGTGTACCTCGAGATCCCGACCGATGTCCTGCGCGAGACCGTGCACCCCGATCTCGTGCTCGAGGAGTACCTGCGGCCAAAGCCGCAGCGCCGCCTGCAGCCGGATCCGGACGAAATCGCGCGTGCGGCGGCGATCATCAGTGCGGCCAAACGCCCGCTTGTGATCACCGGCCGCGGCGCACAGCGCGCGGGCGCCGAGCTGGCTCGGTTGCTCGACGCTACGCGAGCGGCCTACCTCGATACGCAGGAAAGCCGCGGCCTGATTCCGGCCGAACACCCTTGCGTGGTCGGCGCAGTGCGAGCGCGTGCGATGCAGGAGGCGGATCTCGCGATCGTCATCGGCCGCAAGCTCGACTACCAGGTCGGCTACGGCTCACCGGTGGTGTTCCCGCACGCGCGCTTCATTCGCATCGCGGACAACGCCGACGAGTTGCGCGACAACCGCCGCGGCGACGTCGAGATCCTTGCGGCCGCGCCTCTAGCGCTGCAGGCGCTGACCGGAGCGCTGGGCGGGCGCAAGCCCGCGACCGATAGCGCATGGATCGAAGCATTGCGTGGCGAGCACGTGCGCCGCTCGTCGAAGTACGCCGAAACGCTCGCCAATGCGCCTGCCGGCAAGGATGGCCACATGCATCCGAACCGTATCTTTGCGGCGCTGAAGAAGATCCTCAAACCCGACGCGATCACCATCGCCGACGGTGGCGACATCCTGAGCTTCGCGCGTATGGGCCTTGCGCCGGCAACCTATCTCGACGCGGGCGCGTTCGGCTGC
>Ga0137394_10001704_pt1 | contig 16149 bp, 14 predicted proteins | sample czobulk116metaG_FD_108278 | JGI IMG/M metagenome (GOLD analysis project Ga0137394, IMG submission 108278) | Vadose zone soil microbial communities from Angelo Coast Range Reserve, California, USA - czobulk1.16 metaG | ecosystem: Environmental > Terrestrial > Soil > Vadose zone | place: USA...
GCGCAAGCCCTGCCATGCTCCCGGGGCTCCTTTTTTTTCTAACGAGACCCTGCCTCAGACCGCCCCTCTCGTTACTCCGTTCACGACATGCTTGACGGTCTGAGGCAGGGCCTCGTTAGATCTCCGGACGTGAAAACCCGTACTGCGCGAGCAGGGCGCGGCCGTCCGCGCTCAGGACGTACGCGCGCAGCGCGCGCGCGGAATCGACGTCGACCGCCCACCGCAGAATCGCGCCGCCCTGCTCCATCCGCGGATACGTCGTCGTCGGAATATCGAATCGCCGGCCTTTGTCCTTGAGCTTCGGCGCCAGGACGAGCGAAAGGGCGACGATGCCGGCGTCGGCGGCACCAGACTGGACGAACTGCAGCGCCTGCGCCACGTTCTCGCCGAACACGAGCTTCGGTCGGACGCGATCGTAGACGCCGGCGGCCTGCATGGCGGCCACCGCCGCACGCCCGTATGGCGCATGCTCGGGGTTGGCGATGGCGACGTGCGCAGTCGACGCGGTGGTCAGCGCCTGCAGCCCCTCATGCTCGATGTCGACCGGCGACGACGCCGGCGCCCAGAGCACGAGGCGCCCGATCGCGTAGGTGAACTCGCTGTTGTCGAGCGTCAGCCCGCGCTCCACCAGTCGCCGCGGGTACTCGAGGTCGGCCGAGAAGAACATGTCGAACGGCGCGCCGTTCAACAACTGCGCGTAGAACGTGCCTGACGACCCGTAGGACACGCTGACGTCGACGGGGTGCGACGCGGAGAACCGCGCGATCAGCTCGCCGAGCGCCACATTCAGATCGGCCGCCGCCGCCACGCCGACGCGGCCGCGGCGCGCGGGCGTCTCGGCGCGCGCGCAGCCGGACGCCCCCAGCGCCAGCGAGACGGCCAGCAACACCGACAAGAAGCGCTTCACTTGTGATGGTCAGTTTAATATGATTCAAGCCGATTATGTACACGGAACAGGTCATGTCACTGCTCACGGTCAGACAGGCGGCCGACCGGCTCGGCGTGGGGTACTCCACGCTGAAGCACTGGATCTACGAAGGCCGCGTGCGTACGCGCGTCACGAGCGGCGGCCATCACCGCATCGCGGACACGGAGGTCGATCGCCTTCTTGCGCCGAGGTCCGGCGCGCCGGCCCGCAAGGCCGACGAACGCGATCGCGCCGGCCTCATCGTCGCCATCAGCGGGCGGAATCAGCTGCGAGGCTACGTGGACGAGGTGCGCGTCGAAGGGCTGCTGGCGCAGGTGCGTCTGCGGATCGGCGATCAGACGCTGACCGCGGTCATCACGCGGGATGCCGTCGAGGAGCTGAAGCTTCGCCGCGGCGACGAGGCGCTGGCGATCGTCAAGGCGACCGAGGTGATGGTGGCGCGCGAGGCGGCCGCCCCGCCGCGCGTTGACAGGCCAAAGCGCAATCGACTACGCTGACGGCTCGATGGTCACGGTCCGCCATCACGCGCGCCATCAATGTCATCACCGCCACGAGCCGGCGGGAGCAGCGTGATCGAGGCCTGAACCGAGCACTGGCGACCAGCGACTCAGGACTTGGCGACTAACGCAGCCCCGCTTTCCGGCGGGGTTTTTTGTTTTTATGGACTACTCAAAACTTGACGGGTTGATTCCGGCGGTCATTCAGGACGCGGAGAGCTCCGAGGTCCTCATGGTCGGCTTCATGAACGCGGCCGCGCTCGCCGAGACGCGGCGCACCGGCTTCGCGACGTTCTTCAGCCGCTCCCGCAACACGCTCTGGACGAAAGGCGAAACGTCCGGCAACAAGCTCGCGGTCCGCGCGATCCTCGTGGATTGCGACGATGACACGGTGCTGCTGAAGGTGAAGCGCCTCGGCGACGGCAATGTCTGTCACACGGGTCAACGTACGTGTTTTTATCGCTCGCTGACGGAATCCTCCGTGCCGGATCAGACATGAGACTCAAGCTCGGGATCCCGAAAGGCTCGCTTCAGGACGCGACGATTCACCTCTTCGCGCGCGCCGGCTTCAACATCTACGTCAGCACGCGCTCGTACTTCCCCGCCATCGACGACCCCGACATCGAGTGCATGCTGATTCGCGCGCAGGAGATGGCGCGCTACGTGTCCGACGGCGTCCTCGACGGCGGCCTCACCGGCCAGGACTGGATTGCCGAACACGAGGCCGGCGACGGCAAGACCGGCGTCCTCGAGAGCATCGCCGACCTGATTTACGCCAAGCAGAGTTTTGGAAAGGTCCGCTGGGTCCTGGCGGCGCCGGAAGAGTCGCCGATCCGATCCGCGCAGGACCTCGAGGGCAAGACCATCGCGACCGAGCTGGTCCGCGTGACGCGCGCGTATTTCGCCCGCCAGCGCGTGCGCGTGAACGTCGAGTTCTCGTGGGGCGCCACCGAAGTGAAGCCGCCGACGCTCGCCGACGCGATCGTCGAGATCACCGAAACCGGATCGTCGCTGCGCGCCAACCGGCTCCGGATCATCGATACGGTGATGGAATCGAACACTCAGCTGATCGCGAACACGACGGCCCTCGCCGATGCCTGGAAGCGCACGAAGCTGGACAACATCGCGCTGCTCCTGAAAGCGGCGATCGAGGCGCAGGGCCGGGTCGGCCTGATGCTCAACGTCCGGCGCGAGGATCTGGCCGGTGTGCTCGCGCTGCTGCCGGCGCTGCAGCGGCCGACGATTTCGGCGCTGAGCGACGACGAGTGGGTCGCCGTCAACACGATCATCGAAGAGCGGACGGTGCGCGACCTGATTCCGCGCCTGAAATCCGCGCGCGCCCAGGGAATCGTTGAGTACCCGCTGAACAAGATCGTGCTGTAAGGGCGGGTAGGCCGGGTGGGTCGGGTGGGTAAACCGGGTGGGGCAGGTGGGATGGCGAGGGGGCAACGAGCGGAAGGGCGGGATGATCACGCGGGGCATGAGGGCGCAAGGGAATTGCGTGAAGGGCGGCAGGTGCCGCTGCTGAGAACCGTCGACGCGCGCGACGCGCGTGCGGTCGCCCGCCTGCTCGCGCCGGTGCGGGGTGACGACCGGACGTTCGAACGGCGCGTCGCGGCAATCGTCAACGGCGTGCGCACGGGCGGCGACCGCGCACTGACGCGCTTCGCGCGTCAGTTCGACGGTGCGATTCCGCCGCTCGAAGTCTCCGCCGACGAGATGCGAGCCGGCGCCGCGCGCGTGAGCCCCGAGGTTCGCCGCGCGATCGCACAGGCCGCCCGCAACATCGCGCGGGTCGCGTTTCGGCAGATCCCGCAGCACTTCGACGTCGACATCGCACCCGGCGTGTCGGTCGAGCAGCGCGTCGAGCCGCTGGCGCGCGTCGGCTGCTACGTCCCGGGCGGACGCCACCCGCTGCCGTCTTCCCTGCTGATGACCGCCGTGCCGGCGCGCGTTGCCGGCGTCCGCGACATCGTGGTCGCCTGTCCGCGGCCCGAGCCGGCGGTCATGGCGGCGGCGCTCGAAGCTGGCGTCACGCGACTGTTTCGCGTGGGCGGCGCGCACGCGGTGGCCGCGCTGGCCTACGGCACCAAAACGGTGCCGCGGGTGGACAAAATCGTGGGGCCAGGCAACCGGTACGTCGCCGCGGCCAAGGCGATTGTGGCGCGTGACTGCGCCATCGACTTCTATGCCGGGCCGACCGAGATCGTCATCGTCGCCGGCAGGGGTCAGGCGGCCTGGATTGCCGGAGATCTGATCGCGCAGGCGGAGCACGATCCCGATGCGCGCGCCATTCTGATTACGTGGAGCCGGCCGCTCGCCAATCGTGTAGCGAAGGCGGTGGCGCGGCAGAGCGCAGGCCGCGGCATCGTGAGGCGCTCGCTCGGCGCCAACGGCGCCGTGGTCGTCACCCGAACGGCCGACGAAGCGATCGTCCTCGCCAATCGGCTGGCGCCCGAGCATCTCGTCGTCGATCGTGAAGCGCTCGTGAGGCGGCCGCTGACGGCCGGCGCGGTGTTCATCGGGCCGTACGCGGCCCAGGCGGCGGGCGACTACGCCACCGGATCGAACCATGTGCTGCCGACCTCTGGCGCAGCCCGTTTCCGCGGGGGCCTATCGGCTGCGGACTTCATGCGCGTGATGTCCGTGCAGCGCGTGTCTCGCGCGGGGCTCGCGCGTCTGGCGCCGACGATCCTCGCGCTGGCGCGCGAGGAAGGGCTCGACGCGCACGCCGAGTCCATCGAGATCAGACTCAAATAGTCGATAGGCCATAGTCGATAATACGTATGCGATAGTCGCTAATCCCTAACCTAATCCGAACCTAATCCCTAAACTAATCCCTAATCCCTAATCCCTAATCCCTAATCCCTGGTCCCTGGTCCCTGGTCCCTAGTCCCTAGTCGGCGATGGGTATTCAGCCATGAGTCATTACGAGAAGCCTCCGGAGCTCTATGACGGGCTCCGTCTCCATCAGAATGAAAATACGGGCGGCTGTTCGCCGCGGGTGCTCGACGCCCTTGCGCGATTGCGGGCGGACGAGATCGGGTTCTACCCGCCCTACGCGGCCGCGACCGACGCGGTCGCGACGTATCTGGGCGTCGCGGCCGATCGCATCACGATGACCAACGGGCTGGACGAAGGGATCATGGCGCTGGCGGTGGCCTGTCTGCGCGCGGCGATCGGCGGCCCGCAACTCGAGGCGATCGTGCCGGAGCCCGCGTTCGAGATTTTCCGGTTCGACACCGCCGTCGCCGGCGGCCGACTCGTGCAGGTGATGCCGCACGCCGACTTCAGCTTCCCGATCGACGAGGTGATCGCGGCGATCACGCCGAACACGCGCGTCGTGTTTCTCACGAACCCGAACAACCCGACCGGCGTCGGGATGCCGCTCGAGGCCATCCGCACGATCGCGCGCCGCATGCCGCCGGGAGGCATCGTGTTCGTCGACGAGGCATATGCCGAGTTCGCGGGCGAGAGCTTCATCCCCGAGCTCGACGACTTCCCGAACGTGATCGTCGGCCGCACGTTTTCAAAGGCGTTTGGACTGGCCGGGCTGCGGATCGGGTGTCTGGTCGGCGCGCCGGCCACAGCCGACCCGATCCGCCAGGCCGTGCCGGTCTACAGCGTGAACGTGGCGGCGGTCGTCGCCATTCAGGCGGCGCTGCAGGATCACGATTACCTGCGCGACTACATGCGGCAGGTCGCCGAATCGAAGGCACTGCTCTATGCCGCCTGCGATCGGCTGGGCCTGACGTACGTGACGAGCCGGTCGAACTTCGTGCTCGTCTGTGCGGGCGATCGCACCGACGCGCTCGTCAAAGGCGCCCTCGCAAAGGGCGTGTACCTGCGCGACCGGTCCACCGAGCCCGGCTGCGCCGGCTGCCTCCGCATCGCCACCGGCATCGTCGAGCACACGCGCCGCGCCATCGCGGTGATGGAAGAGATCCTGTGCGCCGCGCGATGATCGATCGGCGCACGACCGAAACCGAGATCGCGCTTGCGATCGGGCTCGACGGCAAGGGGCGGTATCGCGTCCGGACGGGGATCCGCTTCCTCGATCACATGCTCGATCTCGTCGCGCGCCACGGCGCGTTCGATCTGCAGATCGATGCGACCGGCGATCTCGACGTTGACCAGCACCATACCGTCGAGGATCTCGGCATCGCGCTCGGCGAGGGCGTCTCGAAAGCGCTCGGCAACCGGAAAGGGATCAATCGCGCGGGTTACTTCGTCATGCCGATGGACGAGACGCTGGCCGTCGTCGCCATCGATCTCGGCGGCCGCCCGCACGCGGTCGTCGATCTGCAGGTGAAGGCGGCGCACGTCGGCGATCTGCAGACCGAGCTGGTGCACGACTTCTTCGAGGGGTTCGCGATCGGCGCGCGCGCGAACGTGCACGTCAAGGTGCTCTACGGCCGCTCCAGCCACCACAAGATCGAAGCCGTCTTCAAGGCGTTCGGGCGAGCGCTGCGCGTCGCCTGCGCGAAGGATCGGCGGCTCGCAAAGATGCTGCCGAGCACCAAGGGCCTGCTGTGATCGCGCTCCTCGACTACAGAGCGGGCAACCTGACGTCGGTGAAGAAAGCGCTCGCCACGATCGGCGCGGACGTGTTCGTGCCCGGCGCGCCCCGGGATCTCGCCGACGCTTCCGGGATCATCGTGCCGGGCGTCGGCCACTTCGGCGCGACGCGCGCGCTCGATGACCCGTGGATCGAGGCGATCCTGGCCCGGGTCGGCGAAGGACGGCCGCTGCTCGGCATCTGTCTCGGCATGCAGTGGCTGTTCGAAGGCAGCGACGAGGCGCCGGATTGCCCGGGGCTCGGCCTGCTCAGCGGACGCTGTTACCGACTCGGCAGGCTCCGGCAGAAGCCCGACACTGCCGACGATGGTGATGAGATCACGGTCCGGCTGACGCCGGAGACTAGGTACGATGGTTGCGACTTCAAGGTGCCGCACGTCGGTTGGAACAGCCTGACATTGAGGCAGGCCACGTCGATTGTGGAGGGCGTCCCGGCCGGCGCGCAGGTGTACTTCACGCACAGCTACGCCGCGCCCATCGACGGCGACACCGTCGCCGTCACCGATCACGGGGAGTCGTTCGCCGCCATCGTGCAGCGTGGCCATGTCGCCGGCGTGCAATTTCATCCGGAGAAATCCGGCGACGTCGGCCTTCGCATCCTGCGCAACTTCCTGGAGCTCGTGGGATGAGCACACAGGAGTTGCGGAGAACACCGAGAGTATCAGCCACCGAGACACAGAGACACAGAGCGAAGGTTTTCCCTGTGCCTCCGTGTCTCTGTGGCGTCTTCCCTCCACTCTGTGTGCTCCAGGCCGATGCTCTCTAAACGCATCATCGCCTGCCTCGACGTCCGAAGCGGCCAGGTGGTCAAGGGCGTGAACTTCGAGGAGCTGCGATCGGCCGGCGATCCCGCGGCGCTCGCGCGGCGGTACAACGCCGAGGGCATCGACGAGCTCGTGATCCTCGACATCACGGCGACCCTCGAAGCGCGGCGCGCACTTGCGGACACGATCCGCGCGGTCGCGCGCGAGCTCTTCATTCCGCTGGCGGTCGGCGGCGGCATCCGCACTGAAGCGGACGCTGCTGCGGCGGTCGAGGCGGGCGCGGACAAAGTCAGCCTGAACACCGCGGCGCTCGAGCAACCGGCGCTCATCACCGCCATCGCCGAGCGTTATGGCAGCCAGGCGGTCGTCGTCGCGATCGACGCGAAGCGCGCGACGCCGCGTGGGGACCGATTTTCTGTCTTCGCGCGCAGCGGGCAGGCCGACGCGCGCCGTGGCGCCGTCGAGTGGGCCCGCGAGGCGGAATCGCGTGGCGCCGGAGAGATCCTGCTGACATCGATCGATCGCGACGGGACCAAGGCGGGGTTCGACTGCGCACTGACCGCCGCCGTGTCGTCTGCGGTCTCGATCCCGGTGATCGCATCCGGCGGCGCCGGCGGCCTCGACCATTTCGTCGACGTCTTCACCACGGGCCGAGCCGACGCCGCGCTGGCGGCGTCGATCTTCCACTACGCCGAGACCAGCGTCCGGATGTTGAAGCAGCATCTGCGCGGCCACGGCATCCCCGTTCGCCTGTAGCAACGATGGACACGGGACTACGAGACCACGAAAGCACGAAAGGCCGCGAAAGAGAGGTCGACTTCGAGCGCCTGTAGAATGAGCGTTTCAGGAGGCACCATGACCAAACGTCAGCTCCTAGCGGGAACCATCGCGCTCGCGGCCGTGGTCCTCTCCTCGCTCGCTTCCGCGCAGCAGCGCGCCGCAGACGGAGTCGTCATCAACGATGAAGGGCTGCCGCAGTATTCCACCTTCTCCCTTTGTGCCATCGACCCGGCCACCGGCCAGTCCGGCGCCAGCGTCACGACGCGCGTGCCGTTCGTCGGACGTGCCGTGCCGCACGTCCGCGCGGGCGTCGGCGCCGTCTGCACGCAGGCCTCCACCGTCGTCGAATACGGCCCGCGCGGCCTCGACCTGCTCGCCAAAGGCGTCGACCCGCAGGCGGTGCTCGCGCAGCTGCTGGCGGACGACCAGCAGCGCGAGTCGCGCCAGGTCGGCGTGATCGATATGAAGGGGCGCGCCGCGGCGCACACCGGCAAGCAAAACGGCAACTGGGCGGGCAGCCGTCAGGGCCGCAACTACACCGTGCAGGCCAACATCATGGTCGGTCCGGAAGTCGTCGAGGCGGTCGCGACCACGTTCGAGTCAACCGAGGGCACCGGCATGCCGCTCGCGGAGCGGATGATCCTCGCGATGGAGGCGGGGCATGCGAAGGGCGGCGATCGTCGATGGGGCAACCTGCAGTCGGCGGCGATCAAGATTGCGGATCCAAACGATCCAGGCCGCGGAGGCGACTACATCGCGCTCGCGATCGAGGTCGGCGAGCACCCCGAGCCCCTTGCGGAGCTGAAGCGGATTTACTACACGACCGGCCGGCGTCTCGGATACCGCACTTTCTCGAAGATCGATGGCCCTGATGTGATCGAGCTGAAGCGCATGCTCCACACGGTTGGCTATTGGCGCCCGACGCTGGCGGCGTTTCCCGACGTACCGCCGTCCACCAACACGCCCAGGATGCGGGAGCTTCAAAAGAGCGACCCCGCGCAGTACGACAAGCTGATGGCCGACTCGCGCCGAGCGAACGCCGACTATACGCGCGACTACGCGCAGTACGACGAGGAAACGATTGCCGCGGTCGACAAATTCCGCGCGGCGCGCGACATCAACTATCAAGGCAATGCCGCCGGGCTCGTTGATGCGCGGCTGATCGACGCGTTGCGAGCGGCGTACCTCGAAAAGAAGAAGAGGAAGTGATGAGGCGTCGCTCCGGAAGATGCTGATCCCCTCGATCGATCTCAGAGGCGGCGCGGTCGTGCAGCTCGTGCAGGGCGAGCGCCTCGCCCTCATAGACGACGACGTGTTTCGGTGGGTGCGGCGGTTCGCGCGCTTCCCGAAAGTGCAGGTGATCGATCTCGACGCGGCGATGGGCAGCGGCGACAACCTGGCGCTCGTCCGGCAGATCGCCGGGGCGCTCCCCTGCCGCGTGGGCGGCGGCATTCGAAGCGTGGAGCGCGCCCAGGACGTGCTCGGCGCCGGCGCCCGGCAGATCATCGCCGGCTCCGCGCTGTTCAAGGATGGCAAGCCGGACCTGGCGTTCGCGCGGACACTCAGCGACGCGGTCGGCCGCGGGCGCGTGATCGCCGCCGTCGACAGCAGGAACGGTCAGGTCGTTATTCACGGGTGGAAAACAACGCTCCCGCTCACTGCTCCCGACGCGGTGCGCGCGCTCGAGCCCTTCTGCGGCGAGTTCCTCTACACCCACGTCGACACGGAGGGGCTGATGCGCGGCACGAACCTGGACGCCATCCGCGCGGTGGCCGCGGCGACGACGTGCCGCGTCACCGCGGCCGGCGGCATCACGTCTCAGAAGGAAGTCGACGACCTTCACGCCCTCGGCATTGACGCGGTGGTCGGCATGGCGATCTACACGGGGGCGTTGGATCCGGACGCCACGCAGGGCTAGTGGCCAGGGGATGGGGGCTCGGAGCTGGGAGCCGGGGGCCAGCCGACGTGAACGTTTCTACACCGGCTTCGTCAAAGGTCCTATGCGGAACTATGTTCTCGCCTTTGCTGTTTGTGCGCTCGCCGCCCCGGTTGCTGACGCGAGCTCCAGGTACGACGAGACGGAACATGTCTCCCGGACGATCAGGCTGGACCCGGGCGGCACGCTTCGGCTCAGAAGCTTTTCGGGCCGTGTGACGATCACCGCCTCGGAGGGGTCCGAGGTCGTCATCGACGCCGTGCGTCGCGCCCCACGCGACCGGCTCAATCGCATCACGCTCGACATCCACACCGACGGCTCGAATGCTGTCGTCGTCGACGCGAACCACCGCCAGCGATCGTGGTACACCTTCGCCGGCAACAACGTCGTCGAGACCGATTTCGACATCAAGGTGCCGCGCCGGACGAACCTGGACCTCTCTGTATTCAGTGCGCCGGTCAGCGTGGACGGCGTCGAAGGCTCCCACAAAGTGAACAGCTTCTCGTCCCGGCTGAGCCTGGTGGATGTGACGGGCTCGATTCGTGCCCATACTTTCAGCGGCCCGGTCTCGATTCGCGCGAAGGCCTGGGAGCCCAACCAGACGGTCGACGTCGACACGTTCAGCGGGAGTATCGAGCTGCACATGCCCGAAAACGCCCGCGGGACCGTGTCGTTCAACTCGTTCAGCGGTCAGCTGAACTCGGAGCTGCCGCTGACGCTGCACAGCAGCAGCCGGCGGTCATTCAAGGCCGAGCTCGGAGGCGGTGACGGCGGGACGCTCAGGTTCAAGACCTTCAGCGGAAGCGTCAAGATCGACCGTTAACCCCTGATACAATAGGAAGTTGCCCATCACGGGTCTCGACCTATTGTGAGCAGCGCCGTTCAAACCGAGGAGATCCGCCGAAGTTCGCGGGCGGCGTCAGCCGTGCGAATCGCGACGGACGGAAAGTTTCTGTGCGCCGGAGACGAGCGCTTCCTCGTCAAGGGTGTCACATACGGTACTTTTGCGCCTGACGCCGAGGGCTGCCAGTTCCCCGCTCCACAACGAGTCGCCGAAGACTTCCGCCAGATGGCGAGGCTCGGCGTCAACACGGTCCGGACCTACACGACGCCGCGCCGCGACATGCTCGACGCTGCCGCGCGCGAAGGGCTCCGCGTCATGGTCGGACTGCCGTGGTCGCAGCACGTCGCCTTTCTCGACGACCGCCGGCTCAAGCGCGCGATCCGCCGCGAGGCCACCGCCCGAGTGGCCGAGCTTGGCGATCATCCGGCGGTGCTGGCATTTGCGCTCGGCAATGAAATTCCGGCAGGCGTGGTCCGCTGGCATGGACGCATGCGCGTCGAGCGCTTCCTTCGCGGCCTCTACAACGACGCCAAGGCCGCGTCGCCGTCGAGCCTCTTCACGTATGTCAACTTCCCGCCGACCGAGTTTCTCGATCTGTCCTTCTTCGACATCTGCGCCTTCAACGTCTATCTGCATCGCGAAGCCGAGCTGCGCGCGTACCTCGCGCGCCTGCAGCACATCGCCGGCCAGAAACCGCTGCTCCTCGCCGAGGCCGGCGCCGACAGCTTCCGTGAAGGCGACGACGGCCAGGCGGCCATCACCTCGATGCACGTCCGCGCGGCCTTCGAGGAGGGCGCGTGCGGCGCGATCGCGTTTGCGTGGACCGACGAATGGTGGCGGGGCGGCCATCCGGTCGAGGACTGGAAGTTCGGCCTCGTCGATCGCGAGCGGCTCCCCAAGCCGGCCGCCGCGGCCGTTGCATCGGCGTTCGACGACGCGCCGTTCTCGCGCGAGCGGCGGCGCGACTGGCCGAAGGTCTCGGTGGTGGTCTGCGCCTACAACGCCGCCGAGACGCTCGCAGACAACCTGCGCTCGCTCGAGCAGCTCACATATCCCGACTACGAGATCATCCTCGTCAACGACGGCTCCCGGGATCGCACCGGTGAGATTGCGCGGCGCTTCACGAAGGTCCGCGTCATCGACACGCCGAACGCCGGCTTGAGCGCGGCGCGCAACGTCGGCCTGGCGGAAGCGACCGGCGAGATCGTGGCGTACACCGACGCCGACACGCGGGTCGATCGCGACTGGCTCACGTTTCTCGTGCAGCCGTTCTTGACCCGCGACGTCGTCGGCTCCGGCGGGCCGAACGTGGTGCCGCCCGACGATCCGCCGACGGCGCAGTGCATCGCGCGCGCGCCGGGCGGGCCGACGCACGTGCTGCTGGACGATCGGGTCGCGGAGCACGTGCCCGGATGCAACATGGCGTTCCGCCGCGACGCGCTGCTCGCGATCGGCGGCTTCAACCCGATCTACCTCCGGGCCGGCGACGATGTGGACGTGTGCTGGCGGCTGCAGGCGCGCGGCTGGAAGATCGGGTTCGCGTCGGCGGCGCTCGTCTGGCATCACCATCGCGCCTCGGTGAAGGCCTACTGGAACCAGCAGGTCGGCTACGGCGAAGGCGAGACGTGGCTGATGGCGCACCACCCGGAAAAATTCCTCGACGGTCACATGCTGTGGCGCGGGCGCATCTACAGCCCTTTGCCGTTCGTGCGGTCGATGTGGGGCACGCGGATCAACGCGGGCGTCTGGGGGACCGCTGCATTCCCGTCGGTGTACCGCGCGGACGTGCATCCATTCGCGTTCCTGCCGCATTCGATCAAGTGGCAGGCGATTTCGTTCGGGCTCACGATATGCGGGGCGATCGTCACCACGGCCTCCGGCGAACATCGGTGGGCCGCGTTCCTGCTGCTCGGCACGGGCCTGGTCGGCGTGGCGGCGACGATTGCGAAGAACATCGCGTATGCCCTGCGGTCGCAGGTCGACATGCTCGACGGCAGCACGCTCTGGTACCGCGCGACGGTGGCCTACCTGCATTTCCTGCAGCCGTTCGCGCGGCTACGCGGGCAGATTCGCGGCGTCCTGTCGCCGCCCGAGGTGGCGCTGCCGCCGGTGGAGCCGCAGGCGAGCGGCGGCCCGCGGCCGTCGCGCGCCGAGGCGTGGCGCGCGCTGCTCCTGATTTCCGGCAACGTCACCGAAGATCGATTCTGGAGCGAGACCTGGACGTCGGCCGACCGCGTGCTGGCTCAGCTCACCGACTGGCTCCGCCGGTCGCGCGCCGTGCGCACGATCGAGATCGACGAAGGCTGGTCGGACGACCGCGATGTCAGCGCGTTCGTCGGCCGCTGGGCCTGGCTCGACGTGCGCGCGCTCGTGGAAGAGCACGGCGGCGGGAAGTCGCTGGTTCGCATCAGCACCCATCTGAGGCCGACCACCTTCGGCGTCGTCGCGGCTGTCGCGCTCGGCGCGGCGCTGCTCGTCGGCGCGGTCTTCGGCGTCGCGCTCCGCTATCCGCTCGTCGGCACCGCCGTCGCGGGGCTGACCGTGCTGCTGATCTTCGTCGGCGCGTGGCGCACGGCGCGGACGACGGCGATCGTGCGCCGGGGCATCGCGCGCGTGACGCTGGGCTCCGGGATGGTCGCGATGCCATCGAGCCCGATCCGCGCGCCGCTCGTCGCCCCGTCGCTGCTGCGGAGTTACGGCCTTCGCAGCGCGATCATTTTCGTCGTGATGATCATGGCGCTCGGCGCGAGCACGTTCATGCTGCGCGAGGCGGCGGTCGGGCCGGTGATCGGCGGCACGAAAGGATACGCCGGCGATTACGAGTCGACGATGGAGGCGTGGCTCGATGCGCCCATGGGCATTGCCATTGCGCGGAACGGCGACATCTATTTCGCCGACTCGAACAACGACGTCATCAGACGCATCGATCCGCGTACGTCGTACAAGGAACCGGTCGCCGGCAACCACGACCTGGGCACCGGCTTCTCCGGCGACAACGGGCCGGCGATCGTCGCGCAGCTCGACACGCCCGACGGCGTCGCCATCGCTCCCGACGACGACCTGATCGTCGCCGATTCGCACAACGACCGGATCCGACGCGTCGACAAGCCGACGAAGATCATCACGACGATCGCGGGGTCGGGCGAGAACGGCTACGACGGCGACGAGAAGCCGGCGACCCAGGCGGCGCTGAACACGCCAAGCGCGGTCGCGGCGGCGGCGAACGGCGACATCTACATCGCCGACACGCTCAACTACCGCGTGCGGATGGTCGACGCGAAGACCGGCCTCATCCACACCGTCGCCGGCGACGGCTCCGCCGGTGACGGACAGGACGTCGGCGACGGCGGTCCCGCGACGAGCGCGCACCTGAACATGCCGAGCGACGTCGCGCTCGACATGCGCACCGGCGACCTCTACATCGCCGACATGCACCACAACCGCGTGCGCAAGGTCGACGCGAAGACGCACATCATCACGACCGTCGCGGGCAGCGGCGTCTGGGGCTACTCGGGCGACGACGGCCCGGCGACGCAGGCGCGGATGGCGGGCCCCGCGGGCGTGGCGGTGGTGAACGAGCCGGGCGGCAAGGTGACGCTGTTCATCGCCGACTACTACAACGGCCACGTGCGCGCCGTCGGCCCCGACGGCATCATCCGCGACCTCAGCGACGAAGGGCGCGAGGCGTTCGGCGCGCCGACGCGTGTCGCCTTCGCGGCGTCGGGGCCCAAACGCGGCTGGCTGTACGTCGCCGACTCGAGCGAAGACAAGATCGTGCCGCTCATCATCCCGAGGATCGCGCCGAACCTGGTCCCGCCGCCGCGGCCGCCCGCCCGGAGGGTGGGCGGATGACGGACGGCCTCCTCGTCTGGACGCTGCCGTTTCTGCGGCCGTATCGGAAGCGCGTGGCGCTGCTGGCGGTGCTGCTCGCCTCGGAAATCGCGCTCGGCGCGCTGCAGCCATGGCCGCTCGCGATCGTCATCGACTACGTGTTGACGCCGCTCGATCTCGGCGGAAGGCTCTTTCCCGCCTGGCTCCAGCCCTGGATCACGGCGGTGACCCGCGACAACCGTTTCGTCCTGCTCATCGTCGTCGTCATCGCCGGCGTCGTGCTGCAGATCGTGAACCAGTTCGTGTCGGCGTACGGCACGCAGGTGCAGATCGACGCCGGCCAGCGCATGGTGTACGACCTGCGGGGCAAGCTGTTTCAACACCTGACGGCGCTCGGGCTGCATCACCACATCACGACGAGCACGGCGGATGCCGTGTACCGCGTGGACGTCGACGCCTACGCGATCGAAAACCTCGTGATGAGCGGGATCTTTCCGCTGGCGACCTCGATCACGGCGCTGACGGTCATGTTCGCCGTCCTGCTGTACATGAACGTCACCATCGCGCTGCTGTCGCTCGCCGTGGTGCCGTTCATGTATCTGTGCCTGCGGTACTACACGTCGACGCTCGTGAACCGCGAAGAGCGCGTCAAGGAGCTCGAGTCGAAGCTGCTCGGGCGGCTGTACGAGACGTTCGGCGCCATGCGCCTCGTCAAGAGCTTCGCGCGCGAGCCGCACGAGCTCGAGCGCTATGCGCGCGCCGGCGACACCACGATGAACGCCCGCATCGCCATCACCTGGCAGCAGTCGCTGTTCTCGGTCGTCGTTAGCACCATCACGATTCTCGGGACGGCGCTCGTGGTGATCGTCGGCGGCCGCCTCGTGATGGACGGCCGGCTGAGCGTCGGCCGGCTGACCGTCGTGATCAGCTACCTCGCGGCGGTCTACGGCCCGCTCTCGGCGATCGCGCATACCACCGGCCAGCTGCAGGGCGCGCTCGCCGGCGCCAAACGCGTGCGGGCGATCTTCGCGATGATTCCCGAGACCCTGGATGCGCCCGACGCGATCGACGCGGCCGACGTGAAGGGCGACGTCCACTTCGACGATGTCGCCTTCTCGTATCCGAACGGTCCGCGCGTGCTGCACGACATCACGTTCACGGCGAAGCCCGGCGAGGTGATCGCGCTCGTCGGCCTCACCGGCGCGGGCAAGACGACGCTCGTGAGCCTGATCCCGCGTTTCTACGACGCGACGAGCGGCGGCGTCTCGATCGACGGCGTGGACGTCCGGAAGTACCGGGTGCGATCGCTGCGCGAGAAGATCGCGATCGTGCTGCAGGAGCCGGTGCTGTTCTCGGGCACGATTGCCGACAACCTGCGCTACGGCCGGCTCGACGCGACGCCAGAAGAGATCGAGCAGGCCTCGCGCGCCGCGCATGCGCATGAGTTCATCGTGCGCCTGCCGAAAGGCTACGACACGGAGATTGCCGAAGCCGGCGGCGGGCTGTCGGGCGGCGAGCGCCAGCGGCTGAGCGTCGCGCGCGCCATCCTGAAAAACGCGCCAATCCTGATTCTCGACGAGCCGACCTCGTCGCTCGACGCGATCTCGGAGGAGATTGTCTTCGCGGCGCTGCGGCGCCTGCGCGCCGGGCGCACGACGATCGTCATCGCGCACCGCCTGTCCACGGTCCGCGACGCCGACCGTATTCTCGTGCTCGACGGCGGCCAGATCGCCGCGCAGGGACGCCACGACGAGCTGTTGAAGTCGAGCCAGCTGTACCGCCGCATGTGCGCCCGGCTGTCGGTCGGCAAGTCGCTCGACGAGCCCGAAAGTGTCGATGAACTGATTGAGGCGGCCAAACGATGAAGAGATTGCGGATTGCTGATTGCGGATTGATGATTGATTGCAGATTGGTGCTTGAGTGCAGCAGTCGGCAATCAACAATCCAATCAACAATCCAATCATCAATCCAATCATCAATCCAATCATCAA
>Ga0137394_10001705_pt1 | contig 16143 bp, 17 predicted proteins | sample czobulk116metaG_FD_108278 | JGI IMG/M metagenome (GOLD analysis project Ga0137394, IMG submission 108278) | Vadose zone soil microbial communities from Angelo Coast Range Reserve, California, USA - czobulk1.16 metaG | ecosystem: Environmental > Terrestrial > Soil > Vadose zone | place: USA...
GACGCACCTCTTCCTTGACCCTCTCTCTGAAAAGAAGGGCCACCGATAGGAGGAGGCTGGCTGAACGCTGGAGGGGCAAGCCGTTAACTTTCAGGAACGCTACGTCGTACCAAGCGAGTGAACACTGACTTTTAGCATCGCTCTCCTCCAGGCGCTACGGAAAAGGTGGATGTGAGATAGGAATGAAAGGAAACAAAATGGAAAGGAAATACCTCGTCTGATTCAACGGCGACATACGCCATGGCCAGTGACTTGTCGGTTGCGTAGATGAGGTTTAAACTACCCGTGGGAACATCGACTTGTCGCCATTTCTCCGCTGGCTGGCGTCCGCCTGCCTCGCAGTCACCTCGTAGTCACCCTCCCACCGGATGTGGGCAAATGTCTTTCGAGTCTTAAGCAAACAGGGTACGGGTGCCCTCATACTATCGCCAACCACCAGACGTGCCTGGTTGCATCGACCCCCTTCGGCCCTTCCTGCTACGCTCGCGTTCGCAAGCCACGGACCACGACGATTTGCGCCTTTCACTCTCCGGCGGCGTTTCACGTTCGCGCGCGTCCTTTCGGACGATTCGGATGGGCATCCATCCCCTCAGGCCACCACCTCCACCTCGTTCGAAGACCCCTCGCGAAGAGGACTCTTCTACCATCTCGTCCAGCCACCCACGCCACTCTCCGATACGCGCCCCGCCTTCGCCGTATCCCTCCTCGCAAACCCGCCGTCGTCCTCTGAGTCGAGCACCGTGTTCGGCTGGCTCCCCGCCGAGACTCCCGGAGACGACCGCGATGCCGGCCTGAACGACTTTGTAGAGAATCGTGCGCGCTCCTCTTCCCCTTCTCGCTTGAGGTCTCGCGCCCCGGCGAACCGCTGACCCGCTCCGTTGGCAATTTTATAGCGCGCTTCCTCCCGCTCCTTCACAAGGCCGTATCCGAGGGGCTTACGGAGGCCGTCGACGACATCCAGGCGGCCGGCGCACTCCAACTTGGCGACGGCTGGATGCACATACATGGTAAGCTTTGGTTTAGAGACTCCCTGCAGCCGACGTTCACCCCTTCGTTACGCGACCGTGGCATAGATGAACGCAACGTTCCACCTTTGAATCGCATCGGCGATCCGGATGACATTCTTGCTTCCGTTCGAGTGGAAAACGGAAAAGTAGATCTCTTCTTAGCCCAGTCTCTGTGTCGTCTCGCTCACCGACGAGCATTTGTAGATTCTCACAGAGACGTACCAGGCTATGCCTTCGTATCGTGTTTGCACTGCCCATGGTATCACCCAGCTCACCGAAGGGCTTGCGTCGAAGCTCCAACGCCTTCTAGAAATGCGTGCACGCGAGGAGAGTAGGACCGCAAATGCGTAATATACACTCGGTGTACCCGCTCATGCAATTCAAGTTCGACGTGACTTCGAATCTCGTGGGTAATAAAATTACAGGACACACTCCGCACTGCCATGAGGGCTAGGCGCTGTTAAATTCTGCCGGTAGTTGCAGTGCATTTCCCCTTCGTCCTATGCGCTAGGGCATTGGAATACGTACTCTCCCGCACTACCTAATCGTTGTGGGAGTGTCTCGGCCTGGCGTTTTGAGTGCATGTCCCAACCCTGTGACGACTCATAATCAGCGCTTAGCAAATACATGCAAGCTGCTCACTCAGGACACTTCCCAGAAACATAGCGTATATTGTAATGAAAAAAATCCAGTATAGATATCGCGTACAGGTAGCACGAAAGTCAAATGAATAAAATACTGATGGGACACCATAGAGGTACTTGCGAAGGTCGTGAGTCGTGAGCACAAGCGTATCGGGCACAAGTATATATGACAGAGTAGATGAAAGATAAATGGCTGAAAGCATGATTTCGTCAAGATGAACGAGGCGAACGCGGACCAAAGAGACCGCGGGGTTGTTGCTGTGGTTCTACTAGATGGATCGTGGGTTCACTAGGAGGTGGCGTGTATTGGGCATCAGATTGTGCTATTCGCAAGTGTTAGTTAGGATGTATAGCAGGAAAAGTTTGGGGGTATATTTACGTTGCCAGGTTGCCCACGAGGTGGTCTGCGCACGCTCAGGCGGTGGCGCTGTTGGTGGTGGCGGTGGTGGTGCGGCTTCGACTACAGGTCCCGCTGGCCGACCCTCAGACTTTTTACGCAGGCGCCTGAATCCTCGTTGTGGAACGGGACGCCATCCGCCCGGGCGAGCTTCGGGAGGAGGTGCAGGAGGCTCGTCGTCGGGCGGTAAGTCAGCTGGTGGTTGCGGGCCAAGGGGACCTGTGCTTGGTTTCCTAGGAAAATTTAATCGATTAAGTCAAAGGAAGCTATGCAACGAAACAATGAACTCACCAATCTGGATCAAACATACCACCCGCTTCGTACTTGCTTCGTAGACACATGAGGGTGCCAACTTCAAATTGAATATTTCGTCGTTCCTCACGGAGTTTACCGACTTCGCCAAGAAGCATGCGCACTTCTGTCGCCAAAGATTTACTGAATTCGTCGAGATACTTTTAAAACGTCCGGTTAGTCATTATTTCTATCATGCGAAAGGACGCTTACCCCCTGCACGTTAAATGGAACTTGCAAATTCGCTGTTGACCGCACTGTATCCAACAACTCTCCGTGTTGTCTCTCTGTTTCCTCACGCCATGCTGTGGACCTTCCTCAGCTCTGCATCGTTCCACTTGCGAATAGCTACTCACTGTTTGTCAACGAGTCGAAGAGGTCGCGCAGTCGTTGCAACTCGTCCATGACGTCTTGTGTAGCTAGGAAAAAGGTGAACACATGAGGATGAATGAAGGATATTGGCTTACTGGGTCTTTCCGCCGCTTCGCGACGCTCTTCTTCACACCTCGCCTTCGCTTCCGCACAGTTATCGATGACACCCTGGATCATGTTGAAAAGACCCTGGAACTGTCTGTTGGTCTCATCACGCCATTCCTGTTTTTCTCTCCATCGTTCGTCTACGGTCTCCTTCTTCCGTGCAAACTCCTCCCGATGAGCAAGGAGAATGTCGGTGATCTCACTTAGTTGCTGTCTCGTCTCCTCGTCGCGTTCTTGGTTCCTCTGAGATTCGGCCTCACGTCGCATTTCCTCATCATGGTCATGCTGCTGCCTCTCGTGATCCAACTCGGCTCGCACACGAGCGAGTTCCTCTTCCAACTCACGCACACGAGCATCTCGTTCGTCGTCCGCCCTCTTGCGTTCCGCTTGTAAGTGCTGCTCGAGTGTTTCTCGTGCAGCCCGTGCTTCTTCCCGTTCGGCCTCGATTTGTCTTGCCATCTCCTCTCGCTCACCTTGCACAATGTCTCTGATATCGTCTGCGTGGCGAGCAGCCGACTCTGCAGCTGCACGGCGAATGTCTGTGATGACAGATTCCGCTCGTTCTGGCGCTCCCAGTACGTCTGCAGGCAATGGCTCACCAGCAAGCGGCTCACCAGGCGCCGGCTGCCGCGCGAGAGTCGAGGGCATTTCCTTTCTCCTTGCCTCATTATCCCCAAATTGACGGTCCCGTCCTGCTTCTTTTTCCGCGAAATGACGATCACGTGCGGCTTCTCTCTCCTGGAAGTCATATTCACGACGCATCTCGGATTCTGCAGCGTCTTGAGTCGCGTCAGCCAACCGGCGCTCAATCTCCCCAAAGCGCTCGTGCCGCTCTCGTTCGGCGTCATCGTACTCGAGTCCACCAGGACCAGATGGAACACGGGGGGCAGCACCGGGAACACCCCTTGCTGTTGGGGCGCGTGACCATTCAGGTCCTGGAACACCGCGCGGGAATTCACCAGGTTCCTCCTCTGAAGGGGGGGTCAATGATTCGGGACGAATATGACCACGTGTCTCTGGTTCTGGTATTTCTCCTAGTTCCGATTCTGAAGCACCACGCGGTACTTCGCCGGGGGCACCACGCGGCATTTCGCCAGGAGCACCACGCGGCATTTCGCCAGGAGCACCACGCGGCATTTCGCCAGGAGCACCGCGCGGCATTTCGCCAGGAGCACCACGCGGCATTTCGCCAGGAGCACCACGCGGCACTTCACCGGGAGCACCCCTTGTCGTGGGAGCTCGTGACATTCCTGGAGCACCACGCGGTTCTTCGCCAAATTCGTATGGTGGTTCCTCCGATACTGGGGTCACCGATCCGGGCGGGATATGACCGTATGTCCCTGGTTCCGGCATCTCTTCAATTGGAGGAACGGCTGACCGGCCAGGTCGACGTGAGACTTCAGAGGGACCGACAGCAACGAATGGGACACCCGGACCGGGCACTTGTCTCTCGAACGAGGGCGATCCAGGTCTAGACACAGGTCCAGATATAGGAGGTTGATAGGCTTTGGAATCCAATTAGCAAGAGACGTTGTGTATACATGGAACACTTACGAAAAGATTCGGTACGTGGCCGTCCGTGCCCAGGGGGAAGAACATGTATTGGCTCGGGACCAGAAACTTCGACAATAGTTGGGGCGCGAGATGCTCGAGTACGGCCTGATGGTGCTCTGCCAGGCACCACGACTTGCTCTGATGGCAGGTACTGAGTAGATGGTGGGTAAGGATGCGGTAGTGGCTCAGGCTCAAACTCTCGTTCCGTAAGGGGTTCCGACACCCCGGTTGGTGACCGAGGGGGGTATGTGTGTACATGTGTTACTGCGGGCGGAGGGAGAACAGTAGGGCCAACTCCGCGATCAAACGCAGGACCTAAGCCGACTGGGGCGGGAAAAACTTGACTTGGTGAACCGTACCGAGAACGTCGCCGAGGTTCTCTTTCCTCAGATTCGAATGACGGAGTTCTTGAGCGATCGGGAGATCCTCGGCGTCCTCGGCGCCGGCGGCGCCTTTCACGAGAACCATCGCGGTCTCGTTCAGAAGACTGAGTCCTTGAGCCAGAGTATCGTGTTCTTCCTCGGCGGTAGCTGGGATACGGTGAGTGCTCGACGTGGACGGCAGTTGGGACTGGCATCATTGCGGGGATAGGCTGGACGCGATCCGAGTAGCGTGAAGGCGCTCGAGACGGAGAAGGATATAGTCTTGGAGACCCCTCTCGCGTGGGACTGCGATACGATGGTGAGCCCCGTGACGGGGCTACTAGGTTAATGGGGGGCACATGGCCCGCCATGGGACCAACGCCTCCAGGCAGAAACCCAGCTTGTGGAGCACCAACGGGAAATGGAGCAGGGAACATGGAAGGTTGAGGCAAAGGAGGTGCGTAAAAGGAGCCCCGCGGTGGAGGTGTGCGACTTGTTGTAAGGGAAGGTGAATATGTACGTGAGCGTGAGCGAGGAGGTGCTCCTACTATGGGGACCATACCCGGACCAATAGGACCGATCGGAGGACCGAATGGCCCAGGTGTGACCGTTTGTGCGGGAGGTTGAATTATTATTGGTTGCTGACCTGGTTGCTGAGGAGGTTCTCGACGTTCAAAATCAGAGGGCTCTGAACGCTCGCCGCGGCCGGTTGGCACAAACTGGACAGGTGGCATCATACCCGGAGCTAACATAGGCGGTTCACCACGACGATCGAACGGGGGTTGCGTAGAAGGGGCTAGAGGGATTGCTGGAGGAATAAGACCGGGCTGCTGGGGGATGTTGATTATTGTGGGCTGGCCAGCACTAGGGAAACCGAAACCGGGCAGGGGACTTGGGGTTCGCGATCGTTCGCTGCTTGGAGTCCTGGTCACTCTGGAAGGTTGAGAAGGGGGGTACACCAGAACCGGAGGTGCAGGGTGCTGCGGCATGATGTGGGGACCAGGAACAACAGGGATCAAAGACGGTGAACGTGGGGGAGAGGTAGGCGTCCTGCTTGGAGACGGGGGTATGAACAGTTCTTCTTCGGGAATAGGAGGCCGGTATACTTGGGGGGGTATACCCATGCTCCCCCGGGCTGGAGGTAGGTCCGGAGGTATGAATATTCCTCCTCCCTCGCGGGAAGGAGGGGAGGGAAATACCGGAGACTCGCTTGGAGTTGGCGTCCTATATCCATGAGGCACCACGGGGGGTACCACTCCGGCGTATGGCTGAGTGGGCTGAGGGTACGTGACCTGCGGGGGCATAAAGGTACCACCTGGCGGTACAGTTCCTGGGCGGACTGGGATTGCGGAGAGGCCTGTAGGACCTGGTGCTCCAGGTCCACCTGGCACTACAAAACCACCTGGCTCCATTCCAGCCCCTGGAGGCGGGACTGAAGAGGACCCTGATTAGTGACATGCTCAAACATAGGTGTAGTGCAACCTACAAGGTCCTCGAGATAAGCCCAGGCGATTTAAGTCGTCACCAAGTCGATCAATGCGAGCAGAGATACCACGCAGTTCTGCGTGACGGTCTTCTACGTCGTGGCCCAACCATTCATTCAACGAGTTCATATACCTCATCAGCTCGCGCTGCTGTTCCAAAGAGGCTAAGTGCATGAATCGATTTTCCTGCGTGAAGACAGATTATTGCACTTCCCAAGTGTCTCAGCGAGAGAACGTACTCGGACCATGGCCATCATATCGTTAAAGATTGGTGGAAGAATGACAGACTAGGACAAATTCAGTGTTAGCAAAGTTCATCGCAGTTCAGGAGACATCCGTACCTGTGTGAATGGAGGAGGTGGAACTCCCGGCGGAATAATTTGTGGCCCAGCTACAGAGGGACCAGGTGGCTGGAATATGGTTAGCCAGAGGCCCAGCAGATAACAAGAATTACATACGGGCGGAGGGGGTACTTGATACCACGGACCCGACTCGATAAAACCTGGCGCAGTGGCACGTCCAGGTTCAGCGGGAGGTGGGGGAGGCTACACAGCGCATAAGAGTGCATCATAGAAAAAATCACGAAGACATACAGCCGGAGGTTCAGCGGCAGGAGGCTGTCTCCCCGCTCGCCTTCGACGAACTTCGTCGAGGAAGTCCGGTCCAGTGTCATCGGGGCGTTGCCGGCGACCAATATCAAACCTTGTGGTGGGTGTCTCCGGTTGCAATGGGGGATACTGACTTGGATACTGACTTGGTACCAGCGCACTGGACCTGGGAGGGGGTCTCCCTATCCGCGATGGCCGTCGGCGACCCAAATCACGCGGCGCGAGGGGCTCGGCGATAGGAACTGTGTATGGGCGTGGTGGGGGCAACTCAGTGGGGAGTGTGGGGCTGGCACTTCGAGGTCGCGGTCCACGGGCATCAGGCCTGAAGCTTAATGGAACGAATGCGGGTGGTGGCTGGATCTGCACTGCAGCTGGAGGCTGGGGAGGACGTAGAAGTTCTGCCATCATATCATCCAGTGATGTTCGTGGGCGTAGTGGTGTCGGCGCAATAAGTGGTGGCGTCCCTCGCCTCATTCTCTCCCACCTTTCCCTGAGACGCCTAATCGCAGTGGAGGTGTCAGACCCGGAATCGAACAAGGACTCTCCTTCCGAAGTCAGCGCCGCCGCACGCCTCTGCGCATCAGCCAGCCTGTTAATCAAGTCCTCGAGCCGTTGCAACCTCTCCACGAGATCCCTGTTGTCTTGCGGCAGGGGACAGCGTTGATAGAGCTCATCCAAAAGATTATTTGTCGATAATTGGCCGTCCCTCAGGGTATCAGTTTGGGCTTTAACTGCATCTAATACTCCGCGGATACGGTCCAGGGCTTCGCGATCTATGCCCGGCGCAGGTCTGACAGTAACGCTCGAAACTACTGATGGTGTAGGGGATACTCGCCGAGTAATGTCCGTTGAAGTCCGAGAGAGATATTCGCCTGATGAGGGAGGAGATTGCGATATGGGTGTCAGGGGAAGAGTTCTGGATGAGGGAGAGCTGGACGGTGACGACGAAATTGAAGATGACGGAGGAGAAGATGATATGGGGGTAGATGGCGTAGGGGAAGATGGTTGCTGGATAAACGGCTCGGTTTCCATCAAGCTGAGATCATCAGAGTGATGGGACGACAAGAATGATATACTGGAACTCCAAGAACTCGGAGAATCTGGGCGATGCGGGGGAGGTGTCAGTGGTATGGGAACGAGTCGCGGACTCGCTTTCCCAGCCACGACGGGAGGCTCCAAAGGATATTCAGGTGCCCCGCGAGGTTCAAGCAAAGATATAACACTGCTTCCGCCAACGGAACGGTCCTTGTAATTTACAGGAAGAGCCACCGCAGGCGCCTCCTTCTCACGAATGTAATCAGCAAGATTTCGAAGCTCATTCTGAATCTCCCCAAGATGATCATGAATGCCTTGGTTGTCACGTTGTCTGTCGTTCTCAAGCCCATGTAAATGCTGGAGAAGGCGGTTGATGTCATCTGTGATGATGACGCTTGGCCTCTCGGATGGCGGCCTTTCTGATGGTATAGTCATCAAGTCGGAATGGATGGACGGGACACTGCCACGAGGGCTAGTCATGCTGACACTGAGACTAGCTGCCGGCGTTGACAACAACGAAGGCGACCTGGGTAGAGGTACACGTGCAGGCGAAATCTGTGGAACAGCGTAAGTTTCACATAAACATCCTGACAAATACCATACCGCTCTTGGGGGGGATGACATATATGTGGATAGCAGCGTTGACTCTGTCGGAACCTCCTCCAAGATGTCTTCAAACAGGGACCTATTGTCCAGGATGTCCGTTCTCAGCGAGATGGAAGACACTGTCGAAGTGGAGATTGACCTAGTCAAGGTGACCGGTGAACTTTCAGGCGATTGTACGGGAGTTACCACCGTTGTGGAAGTCAGAACTTGCAGTGAAGGTGAAGGCACAGTAGGAGGGAGGGATGGAGATGAGGGTGTGACAGATGCAGAGACCGACACAGGCGTTAGGGAAGCTGACGCGGAAGAATAGGTGATTGATGGTGACTCGCTTGAAGGGCTCTCGTCAATCCTACTCAGTCGGCTTTGCTCTCGAGAAGAATATGCGGAAGCTGTGGGCCGCAAGAATGACGTATCGAACGAGATATCTGGACCCTCAGGAAAGGCCATGGACTGCACTGAGGGGGAAGCCCGCAGAATTGACGACTCGTAGGTGTCATCAGTTTCGGCTGCCCATAGAGACTCTGGGATATAGGGACTGGAAGGCACTCGACGCGATGATGTCATGGTACTCGGCGTTGACTCGGTGACTGACGTCGTCGTCGTTGGTAACTCAGGAGTGCCAATCCGCGAGGGACCAGGCAAGGATGGTGGGACAGCAGACACAGGCCGCGGAGGCGCCTCCCGTTCAGAGCGTAACTCCCTCGGTAGAACAGAGGGGCTCCCTGGCAATGGGACATCCCTGGCAATCCTCGTCGTGGAAACCAACGAAATATCTAGGTCAGAAGGAGAGCGGGTGGTGGAGAGGTCCAGTGAGGTGGGGGATTCTGGTTCAATGAAAATGACTCGTGGCCCCAGAATAGGTTCGACCGGCGTGGCGGGCTCTGGAGCAGGGATCTGTACCTCCCCTACAGCTGGCGCAGGGGGGATGACGTGGACTACCTCTCCACCAGGCGGAGGGACTAACCCTTCGACGGGTTGGGTGATGACTCGTCCAACCGGCTCAGGTTCCGCAACTTCCGAGACGACAACCTTTTCCGGCTTGCAGCGACACTCCGCATCGTCATATTCGGTTGATACTTCTGTCGGACATACTTCTGCGGTTGTAAACGGCGATGTTGGTTCGCTCTCGCAAACCGGTGCCGTGATATAGTCGGAAACGGACCCGACTTTGGGGCTTGCTATCGCAGTGATGAAGTCGCCCGAGGAAACACTCTTCGTGGCCTCCGATTCCGTGGAACATACCGCGGCAGTTTCGTAAAGCGAGGGAATGCTTGGCAGAGAAGCAAAGGACATGATAGAAGGGGAACGCGCAGTCTCATAGGGCGTGGAGCTGGACGGCGTTGCCGTAGTAGTCGGATGACTATCATATCTGGAAGAATGTCCAGAAGACGAGCTCGGAAGGGGTGTGTTATTGGCAGATCCCGAGTGAGTTGACCTAGAGTAGCTTTCCAGAGTACTGAATTCATCGCTACGCGAGTACTCGGACTGTGACCTGGAAGGATTGCGCCTCGATGTGTTCTCTTTGTCCGAGGATGATTCTAACCCAGAGAGCGACGAAGATGAGAAACTGACAGAACTTGCAGCGTCCCTCCTTGTCCTCACAGCCCGAGATCGAGTGAGTCCCGTGGCCCTCGAAGGCGAGTCGGGGGTAATAGTTGAAAGCCCGGTATCGGCCGAGGTACCTTCTCTTCGGTATGCTGGCGGGACCACCGTTCCAGAGCCCGACGTCTCCTCCGTGGGTATCGAAGAGCTGGTATCAGTGGCCGGTGTTGTGATATGTGTACCTGAATGAACCGAAGAAATAGAGTGAAAAATGGAATGTTCGCCACTGGCCCTCGCTCCGGACGAGAAGAAAGCGTCATCCGATATTGAAGCTACAGACTCTGAGCCAACAAGTCGCGCACGAGACCCACCACGACCAGCGCTTGGTGGTGGTGTAACGATGATATCGCGCCGGAGCGTCGGCCCGCTTGATACTGTGACAGGCGAACCTTCTCCAACGATGGCACCTACTAGTCCTAGACCAAAACCCAGACCAGGTCGCGCGTCCTTGGCTCGTCGTAGGGCCGATTCAAATTCCTCGCCGAGGTCTGTCATAGATGTTGTGCGACGTATTGAACTGCTGCGACTAGGAGCAATCACCCGCGGGTCCCCAGGATAGACGATGGTCTGGTTGGAGATTGCAGCGTCATCAGCAGCGCGCGAGCGCAACGACGGCTGGCGAGATAAAGATCCTGCGCTAGACCCCGAAAGAGATTGGAAGTCGGAAAGATCAGGAATGCTATCCATGGGCGGGAGGAATGTCGTAGAACGCGAGCCAGACACCCCAGATCCAGAGTGAGTGCTCGCGCTCGCCACCGAGCGTATTGTACGCATTGAGCCTGTAGGTGATTGTGTTTCCGACCGATCGGGGACTGTGACTGAGCGATCGAGAACCTCCCTAAACACGCGATGAGATTAATAATACTAATAAAAACAATGTGGGACATACCAAATGGCGCTGACCCAGCGTACACGCTCTCTAGCCGACTCAGCACCCAGCCTCTCTACGCCATCACTGTAAAATAGTTGAAAGGGACACAGTGTCTCCATCAAACCCAAATCGCCGAAGCCCTCTGCCCGAGCATTTGCGGTCTGTGCCTTCGCAGCAATTGTGCCAACGTCATCTTGTGCACTCGGATGTGTTGGCGAAGCCACTGAACGAACTTCTGTGCAATTAAGTAGATCCAGAGTTATAATCCCCCGCCCACCGCCTTGCGCAATCCAGGAGAGTAAAAGCATGTTGGGATACAAGACTGCTTGACATCTTTGCCACCTATATAGAGGTGGCGCGTGCACATTGAGGTACCACAGAAGTCCGATGCGCAGAGGCTGGAACAGAAAGTGATTAGTCCATAGGAACAGAAAGCACAATAGAGGAAAAGAGTGCATGCGGGAACATCCCAACAATCGGATGATATAAGGTGATCGACAACGGTCGGGACGTACCTCTTGACTGCTTTTGGCAAACGTCCCTAATTCGGTAAGGTCAAATGGCGGAATGCCACTTGGCGTAAGCGATGTGTTTGTCCTCGGAGTACTAGATCTGTTGACATCCTCTTGATAGGAAGAATCACTTCTCCTAAACGTGCCTGGACCAGAGTTACCACCCATCGAAGCTCTTTCTCGTTGGAAACCTCTCTCCGCCCGGCGCCGGACGCTGAAGAATCCCTCTTCTGGCGTCGCATCTGTAGGTGATTTACTGGAACTAACTTGAGACGATTTGTCGATGGAGGGCGAGCGACTCTTCCACGCGGCAACGATATTCCGCACCGAGGCCAAAGGCGACCGTGGCGACGTCTGTGGGCGTCTTAATGACGTAGTTTGAGTCGTAACACTGGTGTCGGTGGGCCCATACGAGGTGGAGGTGAACGTGTTCGAGTAGGTAGGGGTTTCACTTGAAGTATAGGGGCTACCTAGCTTAGAATCCGACCCCGTGGTATAACTACGGGGAGGGGGGGAAAGGAAAGGGCGTGACGGGGTACCAGATGTGTAAGATTGCGACTGAGATATCCAGCTCTTGCTGGGGGAAGAAGGGCGCGAGTTGGAACTCCCATACCCATAGGTGGTAGTGCCAAAAGTCGGTATGGATTTGCTCGTTTGCGTGTAGGGACTGGGTGACCGAGGACCAGCTGGCACTGAACCCGTCCTTCTGTGGCCATAAGGGGAGTAAGGGCGCGAGGAGCTATCAGATGATGACGTTTTATCCTCGAAGAATGCTATGAGGTCCCCAGTGCGACGACTTGAAGTGATGGCTCCGGGCGCGGGTTCAGTGCCACTTCGGGAATGAAGTGACTCGGCGGAATGCCTGATCGCGTCAGAAACAGGCCTGGAGCCGGGCGCCGAAAGATTGTACGACGTGGGACGTGAGGATAGATTCTCAGTACGCTCAGTAATGGTACTGAGGATGCGAGCATCCCGTAAAGTGTTTGTGAAAGGTATGTAAACAGACGATGAGGTCGTAAAGGAGGGGGAGGACGCAGAACCACTGAGATAAGAGGAAGGGGTGACAGAAGACCCATGCGACCACTCGGTTAGGGCATCTTCTGTCCGGTCCAGCTCGTTGTCGAGAGCGTTCAAAGCAGCCTCTACTTCAGCTTCATCTCTGGTGGTGTCATCCTCGGTCCTAGGATGCGAGTCTGAGCGAGAATATCTGTCAGGGAGCGAAGGTGAGACTGTGATTCGACGCATATCATGCCCAGAGATATCACTGTCGTCTGAGGAGATTCCTGCGAGATCGTATAAGCAAAGAACAAAAACCACATCTCACAACAACAAAAATGATAGCATGTTCGAACTCGAGACGTTCAGAAGTGATGATTTGACAATACTCTTAGTGGAAGATCTGATCTCACCTGAGCGCGAAGAATACGAATACCTTGTCGGGGAGGACTCGGATTGAGTCAAAGTTGAAAAAGTTGCAGTGCCGAAGAGCGGGGAGCGACGCCCCGATCTCGACGCGTCAGATGAGTAACTTGACATGAGTAAATTCCGTTAGAACGCTTGAGAGGATTAGTACATGTGTTGCAGGGAGAAATACAGACAACAGTGAGTGTCAGTCACGGTGCACACGATCCAAAGTTCAACATTTAACCATCACGTTATCTCGTCATGTGATCGCGTCTATATCACACATGGACAAATAACGTGATCTGTTTGACCTTGATACTCACCAGCACCTCATTCATCCGCACACAACACTGACCTGCTAAATCATGGCCGATATGGACGTCGATGTAGACACGCCCGCAGTGGCATCTAAGAAAGACGATTCAAAAAAGCGATTTGAAGTTAAAAAGGTCTGTTCAAACATCCACGATCTCTGACAGTTTTAACCCCAATGACCTGCGAACAGTGGAATGCCGTAGCATTGTGGGCATGGGGTGAGCTCTTCGTCTTCTTCAAGTAAGTGCTGATCAAAGACGAACCATCACAGATATCGTCGTTGACAATTGCGCGATCTGCCGCAATCATATCATGGACCTTTGTCCGTACCGCCGATTGGTTCAACGTTCGGCGCATGCTAACGTCCATTTCTATTCAGGCATTGATTGTCAAGCCAATCAAGTCTCAGCTACAAGTGAAGAGTGTAATGCGGCATGGGGGATTTGCAACGTATGTCCTTACTTCCTCCATTATGTGCATACCTGACGTTACGTCTGTAGCATGCCTTCCACTTCCATTGCATCTCACGCTGGCTGAAGACTAGGAATGTTTGTCCTTTGGACAACCGCGAATGGGAGTTGCAGAAGTATGTGCTCTTCATTCAGTTTGGCCCACATTCAAGTTATTCTTATCGCTTTCCCCTAGATACGGCCGTTAAGTAGTTTTCCCAGTATGATATCTCTCTGTAACATAGCGCATCTCTGGCTTCTTAGTAGAAATGAGGTGATGAAAAAGACGAAAATAAGGTTATCGTGCATGGTACTTGAGGACGAGATGATCCGTGGTGGAAACCCTTTCGGATATTGCGTTTTCCAATCAACTCGATGCATTTGTTCGCACAAGAATCACGACCCCTTTCAACAACAATGTCGGAGCTGACTGACAAAACTCTCCAGCAACAATTCTATTCACAATTTCAGGCTTTTCGTACCAGTTTGCGTCCCGTCTGACTCCTATCTTTTCTCCTCTCTAATGGCATCGATGAAGGCCTGGCCGCACGTTTGGAGGCATCCAAAAACAATACAACATCCCATGATGGTTGGGAGGAACTGGCTAGGGATATCGTAAAGCTCGGAAAAAGCTTGTCGGACGCAATGAGCTTCTTGCCTGCATATGATCAACGACAGTGCCAAGCGGTGCGTTCTCATACTATTCGTAATATCGATGAAACAGGATTCATCCCCACACAGCAAATAAGCTTGTTGGAGCAGACTTTGGAGGAGGTTCGTTCTGCCTCCATGCCCAAGCCGAAATTCGCGTTCAAGCGCAAGGCAAATAAGCCCCAGCGTTCTACGGCGCCATCGCTGCCCCCTTCCTCATGCAGCGCCAATGCACTAGGAGAAGGAGACGCCGTACCTGGCGCGTCCACCTTTCATAAGTTAAGCTCCCACTCCCACTGCAGACTGTCTTTACAATCTATCTCGACACTTGTGGCCGGGACCCCGTCGTTTGATCTGACAATTTCGGATCTGGATCGTTGCATCCTAGACTTATGTGGTACAGCTGGGACTGTGTCCCCCCTAAATCGGCTCTGCTTGACAGCCCTCCACGCCCGCGATCTGAGAGACACAATTCTGATATTGCCAAATGTGAAAGGCAGTGTCCTCCTGCACAATTTGCATCGGTGCACAGTGATCGTCTCTTGTCATCAAGCAGGTATCCTCTCGTCGGTGTGGTGGCCCGCCCTTACTTATTCTCGTAGTTTCGCATGGACCACTCGAATAACGTTCGCGTATACCTCGCTGCAATGTCCAATCCAGCTATCGAGAGTTGCTCTGCTATCGCTTTTGCCGAATACCCATCGTTCGTGTCTCTACTCCACGCATCCGTAGACGAGGCCTTACCACGCATCGTAAGCATCTCCGACATATGTTAGTCTCTTATTCTTGACATATACCTTTAGGGTAAACATTCCGATGTGCAAGATTTCTCGCATATCCGGCCGACGCCGTCGCCAAACTGGTTCCTTTTGCCTTCGGGAAACGAGAACTGGGAAGATCTTTTGGTTTCAGATGATGCACCACCCGAGAAGTTTGACACCGTTCTGGCTGCGCATCTGCCTGATACGATATCCAGTGATACTGCATAGTTTCTTCATCATAAGTTTTCCCCTTTGGGGTAACCGTGATTGATTAGATGCAGCCTCTGCCTTGGCCCATCACACATTGGCAATGTACGCCTGCCATGTGTATACTTTAGCAATTCCGTTGACATGTTACCCCTGCTATCCTCGACACGCAGTGATGTTACATTGTGTGCCTTCTGTTCCCAACATGTATGCAAAGGGTGATGCATCCGATTAGAACGGTAGTCGTTCAAGTAGGCTCAGGCGTCAGCCTCCTACTCTCAGAGTGTACTAGTAGCAACCAAGTTTGTGCGTAATCCATTTCTCTGTCAGACATAACCCACCCTGGCCTCTATATTGGAGCTCAGAAAGGGATTTGCGACCCTGCCAGTGCGTCTCACCTGGAAACCGTGATCGAGTTCCCTCCAGCTGATGCCACCTGGCTCGCGTGTTCAATACCTTGGGGATCCGAGGACGGTAGCGTTGCCACTAGATATTCCTATCCCTATCCGAAAGTAGTTACCCGAAACTCCTAGACACCGATACGTGTTACCAAGCAAAGAGGACGCCTATTTCATGGACGCGGTGGCAATCTGGGTAAGCGCCTGTGACTTGGCACGGAGAGTGATCATCACACGCCGTACCTTACCTCCGCGGACATGTTTTCGAAATGAACTAATTTTCTGTGCCCTGATGGAAAAGGGATAGATATCATCAGTAGGAAGTGTTCACGGGGGCTGTGCGTTAACGACGGCGTATGATGCGTACGGTTTCAAATGGCCACGCTCCTGCAATGGATCTGACCGCACTCCTTTTAGGCTACCTTCCCAATGCTACGTCTTAATACAGCATTGCCTCCGGGTCGCTTGGAGATGCATCTGATCTTCTTATTTGAATAGAACACTGGCA
>Ga0137394_10001706_pt1 | contig 16141 bp, 18 predicted proteins | sample czobulk116metaG_FD_108278 | JGI IMG/M metagenome (GOLD analysis project Ga0137394, IMG submission 108278) | Vadose zone soil microbial communities from Angelo Coast Range Reserve, California, USA - czobulk1.16 metaG | ecosystem: Environmental > Terrestrial > Soil > Vadose zone | place: USA...
ATATATTACGTTTCACGTTTCTCGAATCCAGAGAACTGGCTCGGGGGCCCCTTGAGCTGCTACCACCACCAGGTGCGGTTTTTCCACAGCAAAAGCTGGGGCAAGGATGGTGTCACTGCCATGTAGTGGAGATGACTAAGAGACTCTAATGTTGATAGCTAAGTCAGAGATGACTTAGAAGGTCTTGGAGTTGTGAGCCCTTAACTGTTATTAAGGCAGCTCCATCAGGAAAACCTTGTGTTTACTTATGTGTGCTTTTTGTGCTTTTGTGCTTCTCACAAGCAAAAAAAGCAAATTATTGAAAAGCACTGCCTGCTTGGGAAAAGCAATCCCTTTTACTTTTCACATACTTTGTTTCTTTTTGACCATTACAACCCACTTTTTGTGTGAATTGGCCTGTATGTCACATCTACTTGTCATTAATCAATTGTACTTTTCATACTTTTTTGGCTTGATTTGCTTGTGCAAACAGTCTACTTGCATGATGGGCCTGGCAAGCACTTTGGCAAGTACAGGGGATTGCTTTTTGTACTTTTCTGCAAAAAAGTACAAAAAGCAATGAAAAAGTAAGAAAAGTAAACACAAGGTTTTCCTGATGCATCTGCATACTAAGGCTGATTTTTCACCCACTCCTTGACATTTTTTGGCAGGTAGTTACTTAGGTACATCTTCTGGTGAATAAATGGTTGCATAATCCTTAAGATTTTGCATTGGCATAAATTTTGGGTAAATTTAAAGTTGTGGAAGTATCATAGGAAAATTCAATTTATTCAAGGCTTTACCCTTATGAAAAAGTTAAATATTATGTAACCATTTATTCACTTAGCATATCTCGTCTGCGATGCGAACGACCCCCAGGAATATCAGGTCTCCCCATCACTGCTTCTAGTTGATCCTTTTTAGTCGAGCTACTCTGAAAAACTGTGCCGTGGAGCTACAAATTGCTTCTACGTGTAACTTGCTATCGCGACACGCGATACCGCATGCATTCAAGTCGATTGGCGAAAATTGGGTCCTAGGATCAAAGAATTATTACTATGAACCCTCTGAGGTCGGCAGTATTTTGATTACCGAACACCGCGCTTTCCACTATCGCTTCAACATACGCGCGGCCATGGACTCGGAATGGACTGTGCGATCTGTCTACAGTAGTACCAACGAGCGCAATTGCCAGTTTTAATGATACATAGCTTGCTTGGGACGCGTTTCTGCGCGTCCAGCAGTGATTATACCTGCAAATTGCCTGGTCTGCAGCATCACAATTTTGCAGAGGGGGTGACAAACCCTCAGCCCTATGTGATTTCTCTTCTGTTCTTCGGCCCTCTCAACCCCTAACTCCCGGATCGCCTCATCTCCCAGTTACAGCACGTCATTCTAAAATGGCAAGTTTTTGCATCCACTCAAAAATTTCAAGGCCCCGTGTCAGGCGGCCTCGGCACCCGTAAGACAGCCTGATCTTTAATCCCGCAGAAAATTTCTTTGCCCTCTTGTATTTTTCTAGCAGCACTGCCATCGTCCATGAATGGATAGTCCATTTCTGACGGACCAACACTTGATCAGGGGAAGCGAGCGCTAGAAGCTGGTTTAGATTGCATCCCTCCCTCTCATTTGTTGGAATGGGATGTCAGGTGCTTGCGGCGACCTACCTCGTACAAGAATCTACAACACTGTCAGGCGTTGGACATCAGCAAGGGTCCCTATTGCAACGGTCTGCATCAGCGCCTTGACTTGCTTCTCTTCTGATGGGATTTATGTGGCTGGCCGTGATATTCTATCAGGAAAAGCTGGAGTCCTGTGCGCCACGTTCAAGACAGCACACGACTGCGCAGTCCAGCGATCTCGCTTAACTTTCTCTCCTCTGCGTGTGCCATAACACCGGTTTGCGTCATCTATGACACACAACTCTCTTCAGCTTTCTGTTGGCGCTTCGCTGCTACGTGTTCGTGGCGTGTACGTGCTCGTGTTGATAGGGTTCTGCGCTCGAGCCTCAAATGAACACCACGCACACAATTCGGGTCAGCTTTCTTTGGCATCTCCCCCTTCTGCCACCGGGATGGGCGAAATGCGGTGCGCCGTGCATCGCGCACTCTGACAAACCTCCCTTCTCTCTATGTTCCAATCACGACTGGAAGCGCCATGAACCTTCGCCCTGGCCTGCGCAGTTGTACTGGTTAGACCGAGTAGTCTAATATCATATCATCCACCCGGTGGGAAGTGAATGCGGTGTTCTTCCTCGTCCATCAGAGCATCAAGGGACATGAGCGAGGCCACTATATCGGTCCTCGTGAAAGGCCGATATCATGTTCCCGTTTCTGTACCCCAGAATGCCGCATGGTGGGCATGAAGATCAGGTAATGATCAAGCCACAAACCGCCGCCGAGACGTGCCCAAGGCAAATCCACATGTCCTATGAGATCGGAAGAATGCGTAATCCTTGACGATCGCCTGTCCCACTACTACACAGCCCGTTTTTCGGAACTTTTAAACGCGCTCCATGCAAGGAAACATACTGTACGTTATCCACAACCGCCGACTCTGACAATGGACAGTCGCAAGGAACTCCTAGTAGTGTTGCCAAACCGTAAAGAGATATATGGACGCCATGTGCCACCGCACGGAAAAACAAAGAATTCCGAAGAACATACGCCCTGATGTACCCGTTCGAGACCTGCTGACCATCTTCTGTTCGGTCTTGGGCGAGCTTCTCCCGACGCAAGAAGAAAAACTCTCTGGTCATATGCTTGGGCCATGCTCAGATAGTGCGTACAACGAAATAGGGACCGATTACTTTTGTGCACCAGTAGTAACAGGGTGGGCGTGAAGGCTATTTCTCGGGGGCCTAATATGCTATTTTTCGAATGCGGCACGAGCTCGAAAAAAAGTGGAAACGAATTTCCACGAACATGTTCGTGTAGAGCCAATACCCAGCCGCTGTTCAACGGAAGGCACACCTATCACCGGCCTTCACATCCACAGTAAGGGCCAAAGAGGCACCGGAGCACGGGTGAACGAATACCCTACTGATTTTTGCGAGAACCAACCTCTGATGATGATCAGCATAGTTGTGAGTGAGCTTCTTCTGATTCCAGACCACCAGAGCATACCGTACTGTATGATCATTTAATGCCATACTGTCTTATCGCCTTCAGGCATTGAAGTCGACGAACGTCCCTCGTCCGCAATAACACGTGTTGGAGGTATCATTCGACACTACACCGTGGTGAAATCGGTGAAATCGGCTCGAGCCCGCGCCCAGTTCGTTCAGTCTTGATTTCCTGCCATAGATGTCGTGGGCATGTGAGGCGAAACTTCCACAGGATAGGCCAGTTACCGCCGAATGCCGTGCGGCAACAATATCCGCTCCGCATGTGAGCGGTATGTCTCTGGAAGTCATGGGCGGGACGTTACGTCCTCACGTTTGCAAATGATTCCATATCGCGTGGGAGAGCACGTCGACAAGTTCATCAAATTTGCAGTAGCGGTGATACCTGTTATTTCCCAGCGCGGTAGAATTTACGGAAGGGGTTGGAATTGCATCCTCTTGACGTGGCGTCCGATGAAAGTAGGTCTTTGACTGGAGTTGGAGGCAGAATTGATCCAAGAGCACAGGGCGGGTACAGTTAACCTCTTGTGGGGAGAGCAACAAGGAGGTCGGATCGCAGTAGACAAGCATGAACAAGCCCTCACAGTGGCCGCAGAACGTTCGAGCCTCTCGAGCCTCGATGAGGGAAATGGGTAACTGACTGCCCACAGATTGACTAGAGGACTAGAGTGGACGTAGGGAGAAGGGCGCTTGAAGGCAACGCACGACAGTCGCGTCATTATTAACATGGGCGATGAAGGATGGGCCAGAAGGATGGATGCCAATGGAATGTGGGCCGAATTTTCTTGGCTGATGCGGTAACGACCAAACATTTATCTGATGGCTTTTCAAGGTGCCATGCAGGGTCGTGAGCTGCAGCTGGATTCAGGAGAAGGCGCTCAGTGAGGGACCACCCTTTCCTCTCGCCGTGACAGACGAAGACCTTGCGAGCCACCCATCGGACGAGCCCTGGCGCTAAAAAGAAGCAGACTTAGAGCGCAGACTGATTTCCTGTAAAAGGGATGCCATACCATATATCACCTATCACTGAAATTTCACTGGACTGGGAATGCATGCTTGTGAGATGGCCGGGATGGTCCGAACATATGGACTTTCCAGACGAGATTTGCCGATATTGGGGGCATGTGTTGGTTCTCTGAAATGCCGAGGCGCATAGAACAAGCGCGGGCAACAAAAACAGCCCATATATTGGATGCGTGGCGTTCGGCTGTGTTTCCCTCTGAAGAGAAGGACACGCATAGGTGATATTCCATGATCACAGTAATTAGAAGTGCAGGCAACGAGCGAACCTTGAAAGTGGACCTCGTAACCCCAAAGTGTTCCAGAGCGACGATGCGGACAACACGTGTTCATGACATAAATCTGTCAAAAAAAAACAAAGAAAAAACAGCGAGAGAGGGTGTCATACTATCCAGGCATTTTTATCTGTGCGACTCGAAGGAATTTTTTTGAGAGCTCGAATGCTGGGAGGAGTGCCACCGCGGGGGCCGAAGTGATCGCGGGGCGGGCCAGGCCGTGTCCCGAGTGTCGCCCGCGCGCGGAAGCGCGTTGCCGGCTGCTTATCGCCCACGATGTCGACCTTTGGTGGCATACGCCACTCTCCATCGACTTTCACCTCTTCTCCGGCGTCCACCACGCTCTTTCGCAGGCTGGTCTGGGAGGGTACGGTCCCACTCGAAATACGCGTCGACTCGAAGGAGCTCCCCGCGAACAGCAATCGAGGCCTCGAATGCTATTTCATCCAAGCGCCGCGCGTGTCGTACCTCCCCTTCCTGATACCCGAGATCAAGCGTTTTCTCCAGGACGTCGTGTTTGACGATGAGGCCGCGCGCATGATGAAGGAAGAAGACTGGTGGTTCGAAAGCGAAGACGGTCATTTGCTCAAGTGGTGCGTGGGGGTTTTCCCCACTTGATTAGATAGGCCCCTCGTGTCTCGTGTCTCTCTCACCTTTGACGGGACTTGCAGGCACTGGCCCATCGGGCTTATATATGACAATCATACCACTTTGCCTACGTCGCGTCCGGGGGCCTCAGGGTCTGCCCGCTCGCAGGCCGTCCCACTCCGCCTGGTCCTTCACCTGGCTTCCCCGCCAATCGACAAGCTACTCCTGGCGCCGAGCGCCGAAGCATGCAAACAAGCGTTTATGGGTCAACTAAAAGAAGCTGATTTTCTTCGTTGGGGCAATACGAAACGGATGACGGGCCTCCGCAAAGCGGAGCAGGATGGGATGTGGGAGGGTATCAAAGAACGTTCGTCCTTCCATTTCGTTTTCCCCCAACCCCCTTTCCCCTCTCCTCTCCTCTCCTTCCTCCTCTCCACATGCCCAAAATCCGAATGCACGTCCGCTGACGCGGGGTACTTCCTTGCCCCCCTTACTTTCCCCACCTGCAGATAATTTTGATGACTACTGGCGCGTGGCATCGAAGGTCACACCAGCCACTTTAACAGCGCCGGGATCTCTGCCGGCTGCGCAATCATCGATGCACACCCGTCCCCCGTCCGCGGACCCGCAGGGCGCTCCGGACAGAGACGGCGCATACAACGTTCGTAGCGTGCCAATCAGGCTGTATCTACCCGAAGGGCCCGTGCTTCAGGATCTTGCACCGCCCGTTCTCGAAGATGGTGCGTCATCGAACTTCTTTCGATAGTGGTGCCATGGGTTATGGCAGGTGGGCCCCAACTCCCCCAGTGAGGCTCACCAGCGCGCCCGGCGTCGCGCTCCGCGGACTTTATTACACCTGCTGACGATCCCATTCCCGCATAGGTACGCCCAATACGCTCGCGGATCTACTCTCTCTGCATCTACCGCTCCTTTTCCCCGCCCCGGGTCCTGGTGCCGGTCCGACGCTCGCATACCCACTACTTCAAGGGGTGATCACGCCCCCAGAAGCAGAATTAGCTTGGTTGGGTGCTTGCATGTCAGGGGCTGACGGTTGGGTAAACATTTGCATTGGACTTGGCCATGACCGGTAGCATGTCTCCCTCCTCCCGGCGGCGGCGGTGACATGTGGGAGGTAGAGGAAAATCTTCCGCTAGTTCGGTATATGGAAATCATAAATGTGTGTGCTACGTTGTCTTCCATCCGCCCCCCGTCCGATGTCCCGTTTATAATATTCGTCGACATGGTGACCCCACAATGGCCTGTGGTTTGTTTCCTCGCCTTGATGGCCGATGCCGAACGCGTCGAGACAGCCGAGATTCGTTTCGATGATGAGGATGTGGTGATGATATAAAATTCTTGGTGGGCTACATACGATATAAGGTTACGCTCCCACCTCGGTGTCGTCCGAAAATAGCAAAACTGTTGATGTGTGCATCCAAGATGGGCAGCACAGCACAATTTACCGTACTGACCCGAGTCGCTTAGTGCCACTGGTGTGGCACCTCACCACCCGATGGCACCGCCATCACTGCGCACAGCCGTGTTTCGCGTGTGGGGCGGAATGGCGGTGTTGCCAGGGACCGTCCTTTCGCCCCTGCTGTGGTGGAACCAGAAAAGGAAATCGCAAGCAGATACGAATCTCGCCAGTGGCGACGCCTCGCCACCTCGCAAATGGATGAAAAAGGCAACTTGGCGGTGCGGGTCTTGATTGACCACCTGAACCACATCTTCGTTTCGTTCTCGATCATCAACACATCAACATCCGCGGCCGCAACATCGAATAGGGGGTTGGAGACGCGCGAAGAGAAAAAAAAAAAAGCCCCCGCGCGCATGCACCTGATGAGCGGCCTCATCCCCCAGATCTAGGGCATCGTTTGATGTACGGAATATATACACGTTGCTCGTATAGGATACAAGCGCAGATGTGCATCTATTGTGCTATTTAAGTAACCAGATCTAAAATAGGGTAGACGATACAATACATTGGGCTGCGACCGAAGTAGAGATGAAGACAGAAAAACTATGATGCGGAGATTATGCGATAGCAAGAGCGACGGAAAGGGTCGGCTCGAGTACGGGCAGCCACGCGGGAGCTCTCGGCACACCGCTCCCGTGCACTGGCACGGCACTCGCAGTCAGTCAGCGCACACAAGCAAGGCAGATCCCATCCTCGCTTGTGTAGGGGGTGGGAGGGGGGAAGGGAAGAAAGAGGGGGGGGGGAGATATTAATCGTCAAGCACGAGAGGCGGCAATCTGTTGGAGCTGTACGACAGAAGACCAGGTAGATCGTAGCAGTGTGCGTTCGCGCTCGCTTGCGGCCTGACCGACGACATCATTTCCGAGCCCGAGGCTCATCGCCAGTTTGGTGGCCATCTGCACAAACGCACCCCCCAAAAACTTCATGAGCCAAGCCGCTCGTGGGGGACAGAAGCGGGGAAATGGACATACCTGACTGTACTCAGTGGGACCGGCCGCGCGCCCGGTTTTGTATTCGGACCAGGCGAGGATAATGACGGCGTGAAGGATCTCAATATACGGGATATGAGAACTGTCATGGAGGAGGCGCTATGGGTAAATCAATCCCTGGTCAGAACGAAGACTTGCGAGAGAGTGCACAGACACACACCTTTGCGGCATCCCCATAGGCGTTTGACACGCTACTGGCACCGCGCGCAAGCACATCGGAAGACTGTGAATACCTCGCGGCAAGGGAGGCTATGCTGTTGGCCAACAAAGGTGACAAAGTGCCATTGAGCACGCGGCGGGAGACGTCCTCGTATTGGAGGAACGGAAAGTTGCGCGAAAAGCACTCAAAGAACACCTGGACGAGATGCACGAGCATCGTTGGATGAGGCATAGTGCCGTGGCGAGAATCGAACAGTGAAAGAGCTTGGCCCGCAACCGAGCGGTCACGCTGCGCACCTGACGCATCCGGGATGGCGTAATGAGAATAGTCGGCGCGGGATGTGCCGTTACTAATTTGAGGTAAGGACGACACATATGACTGTTGCCTGAGAACACAAGAGCAAGTCAGCAAGGGGCGTCCACGGGGTCCATGTGGACTACTTTAACGGGAGGGGACACGATGCTTACCTCTCGTAATGGGGTCTTGCAGGTTCGATGAGCGGAGATGAGAACCATTGATCTGGATTTGATTGCGGAGAGGACGAGAGACTGTACGATGGTGAACTGGAGGCATAACGTGATGGATGGCCGCCGTCAGATGACGTCTGCGCGCCCGAGTACCAGCCCGTGGCATCGACAGAGTCTCCCCGCGTGGGCGGAGGGAGCGTAGAATGATCCAGGCCCTGCGACGACGATGACCGTCGACTATGCGATGGACTGGAGGCGGCGCTTGCGCCCGTGACTATGCGGCTTCGCTCGGCAAAGTAGCGCTCCCGGTCGCGGAACTGGCAAGGCGTGTTGCCGGCCTCGCATGCCTCGCAACGAGGCTGGGACTTGAGCTGAACACACTTTATTTTCTTCAGACGGCTGTGCGATGGGGAAGGGAGGGAGGGGGACGAGTCAGCCGAGCTCCGGAGGGTTGCATGAAACAAGGAGAGAGACAGGCCGAGTTACGGACCAGTTATCGCAAGAGGTGACCAGCCGGGGACGCTTCTTGTGCGTCTGTGAGAGCTGTGGCGCTTCGAGCACGAAACGTAGACTATCCATGGCAGCCGTTGTGTGGTTATTGGAAAAAGGTCAGGCGGGACGCTAGGATGAGCGGACGTGTATTGGGAAGACGCATGACAGAGAGTGCGTATTTAAGCGTCTCTTCATATAGCAAGAAAGACGAGCGAGGCAGTTGGACCGTAGGTACGGAAGATTGCCGGAGCAGGGGCTCAGTTCTGAAAATATAATTTCAAACTAGCGACCGCAGAAGCGGTTCGAGCTGAGGAGAGGACCTGGGCCGTGCCTTAAGGCAAGATCCGAACTCGCCGGCTGACAAGCTTCATGATCAAGACCGACCCTTGAGTCGGCTCACTCGCTGTGGGTCGTTGATGAGTCATTGCTAAGATGTCAGGAAAAATGTAACTTCCTAATAGACGCCCGCCCGATAACCATCTCTCGCTCAACAACGACAACGCACGCGCGCCAACCAACATTCTCTCCCCCACTTGCCGGCAGAACGGTCGACTGTGTTGCCCACTTCCCCCCCATGGTTTTGTTCTCAGGCGCCCCACCCCTTTCTGGGTAACGCAGGTCCTCGTCCTTGGTCTTGGGCTTGGGGTTGTGGGCCACTCGTCCGCGGCTGTACCCTATCCCCCTTCTTTCAACGATCCCAATTGTCATCACATTTTCGAAATTTCGTGCAACCCATTCAATCCATTCATTTTCGTTTCGGGTTCTTCCTTCCCCCCCCCTTCCGCCCCCTCCCCTCTTCCGCGCGCGCCTATGTGCAACATCGGCCCCGTGACTCCACTGTCAGGCGCCTCGCGCGCGCCATCTTACCGTACATGCAATCAGTAGACACCGGGGCCCAAACCAATACGACACGAGACGATTTCGCCGGCGGCTAAATCAGGCCCGTATCCCCCGTTCACCCTCGTTGTGGTTGCACCCCTGCCCGCACAGCCCCCCATGGAATTTCCGAATGGGCTGCGAGGACCAAGAGAGAAACATGGGAAAGGTCTGACAAAGGGCCAGGTTGGAATTTGTAGAAAGATACGCTTGTGTGCCGCGTGGGCGCATGGCCGGCTTGTAATATAGAATAGAATATGAATATAGTAATTTTCAATCAATATCTAAAATGATAGACACGCACCACCACCCCGTCCCGCCCGTCGGCGTGAGGCCTCCGCCGACCGAAGCGTGCCGGCGTTTCAAGTTTCGACTAACTGAACCTACACGCAGCTACGTGACATGCTCCCTGGCACCCATACCCTTTCCGTATCAGGTTGATACTAACACACACTATAACTCTGTAGGCGCAGCGGCGCATGACAGATCACACAGCGCTCTCGGGGTGATCGGCGCCCGCTTGGTCCGGCCATCGAGAGGGCGCAACATTGATCTGGAAACGGTGCGAAATGCAGGCCAGTCAGTAACTACGTATCCATTTTGTTTATTGATTTCGGTGCGCACTGCATCACTACTGCCCATGATACAAGTTGCGAATGCCCAGGAAAGGCATCCGTTGACACAATCAGTTCGCCAACCACTGACAGCCGCAGTACCAGGTTGGGGGGGGGGGCTGTGACTCCCCCTTTCTCGACGGGTCACTCGGACCAGACCCTGCAAGTGACTTTTGGTCCCATCGTCCTCCGTGTTCTTGGCGGCGGTGCGACGGAACGGGTGGAATATCACATCGTCAATCGAAAACCAGACCTTTGCTTCGAATGCATCATCATTTTTTTTTTTGACTTTTGCTATGCGAAACACATAAGCACATGTCTAACTAACCAATAATGGCCAGGGCCACACGAGCGAACCCGCGAACCAAGGAGAATGTCCCTTGTCGACGACAGTGGGCAATACAAATGGCGCGAATGAATGCAACGCGACGCAACGACTTGACACATCGTATCACGAGGAACGGTGTGCACATGCCGTGCGGCGTCGCGTTCCCCCTGCATTGCGCATGCATTGCCCTGTATGCAATCACCCCACATTTTTCAACGCCAGTACGTGATACAAACTGCGACGTTCGCATACATGCATCACATTACTTCGGTTCGTCGTGCCGCAATACAGTGCTTCAGGGAAAACCCTTCGCGAGCCCCGTCAGGGAAGATTAAAAACCATTACTATCCTATGTTCATTCACTGTTGCAAGGGGATGTATAGCAATCCTTCTTGGCCAGCACTGTCGGCCTCGCGTTCGGAGTTAGACTACCAGATATCATGTAATAATAATCATTGACCGTCAACACGCAAGGAAGTTGTTGTGTCAGGGATCCATCGAGCCAGTGTCACTGTCATCATCGCTAGTATCTACATCCGAATGAAAAATTACACGACCCTCATCTCGAATACCCTCTTCTGTCCGCAACAGTGGTTCGAGCTGTGCCGTTACGGATCAGAAAGGCACGGCGGTGGAATACCAAGACGTACCGCCGATGTGCCACCATTGTCGTGCCCAACTGGATAACTATCGCGTAGGGCAATGCTCCCTGGCCCAAGTCCCTCACTATCTTCTGGATCCAGCGGTTGTCCGTGCGAGTCGAGGGGTATGTCAGACTCCAGTCTTTTACGATAATTGTGGTGTGTGAATAGACCGATTCCTACAGATGCGTGGTATATATTGTCGTGAGAAGCTGAGGAGAGGACGAGTGCCGCGCAAAGCGGTGCCAAAACAGTGGACATGTAGACTCACCACAGACTGTTACCGCAACGCCGGTGATGTTCAAGGGAGTAAGTTCGTCACCAAAGATTAAGGCTGATACGCTGATTGTTGCAACTTCCTTTGCGATTCCCGCAATTGACATTGGCACGGCACCTACGCGCTGAATAATACTGAAACGCGATGTGAGTCACGATAGGACCTGCCAACCGGGAATATCGTTACGACAGAGGCACGCACTAGTACTCGGTAAGGACCATGGCAAATGCAATTACTCCTGGAAAGATGAGGAGGCCGGTAGTCCGAAGGATAGCGCCTGGGCTCTCCAGGAAGCGGGAGCCCGGGAGTTCACTCCAACTCTCAAGAAAGACGCTAACGATGGCCATGGTGAGACCCATGATAGGTGCCAACCAGAAGATAGTTGCAACTGGATTGTTCATCCCCGAGCGCTTGTCCCGAATGATCATTTGGGTGAGGGACCATCGCAGGCCCGCGAGCGCGCTGGCCGAGAGGACGAGAATGAAACCCACAAGGACGAAATGGGTCTCCGTCGCTACCATTAGAAGCACGCCGATAGATATGAGGAGGATGACTCCGACCAGGCGGAGGGAAAATGTCTCTAAGCGGAAGAAGAAAGCAAAGAACAAGACAAACACGAGCGAGGAGGACTTGCACATGGCTGTCAACGGAGATTCGGGGGTGCTTGTCAGCGCAACCGGTGTCATGTGGTATGTGCACGCACGACGCAACGCTTACTGTAGAAGGAAAGGGTAATCGTTTTGAGAGATAGGTTCGATAGGCCGACGTCAAGGCCGGTGCTGACGGCCGTTGGGACAGCTTTCTTTCTGAGGGTGACAAGGACGTGAGCGCGCGATTATGGGATCCATACTCGTGATTTCGTGTCGTAACAGTTTTGGGTCGGTCTACTGCCGTCTAGTTGGACATTCCACCAGACCCGAGACGCGCGCCGAGAATCGGAACGCGGGGGGAAGGAAAGAAGCAGCAGATGCTTACACATAGTCTTCTTTTGACGGATCGTGTTCTGGACGGAACCTGTGCGGCCACCCAAAGCGCAGAACGGACGCCAGCGCAGTTTGAATTAACATGTGCAGCATCGTAACGAAGAGCGGGAGTGGGAAGCCGAAGTGCTCGGGCGCGAACATCCATTTGTTGTACAGAGATAGCATTAGCGCGAGAACAAACCTAGAAGGCGGGGATAGGATCAGCGCGAAACACTTGGGCAGAGAATCTATGATTCTGGACGGACCATGATGCGATAAAGAGCGTGTTGATGAGCGCGTCACGAAACCAAAGGCGCTTTTTCTCTTCTATTGTTGCGAAATGTACATCCTCGGATAGAGCGTACACGTCGTCACTCTCTGCTTGTGGGTCTTCGACGGTCATATGTGTCGAGTGGGTAGTTAAGTGTATCCCATGACCTTGCTCATGGACTTGCATGCCGCACGCAGGAAAGGATGCTACCGACGCTGCCATTCTGAGCCACGAATGGCCCGGATCGGCCCGGATCGGTCAGCTCCGAGTCGAACTTGACGAGTGCAATTGCAAGTTGCAAGTAACACACAGTATTGTAGTCATGGTGCTATCAACTCTCCTGTTCCACTACAGTTCACCCGTGCTCCGTTCCCTAGTCTGGAAAGCTGAACCTTCTTCCGAAACAGCGAGGAACCAAAGTACTGGCCCTAGTGCACAAACGAGAAACGGTCGTCACTCACGACTCACTGGATCTATGACGAGAGGGCAGATAACCCGGGAACTGTACAGTGTGGGAAATGGTATTGATTGTGGTAGGCAGTACGAGAAGCTAAGGGTGAGATCGTGCAGAAGGCGGAAACACCGAGATCTCAATGCATTGCCAAAAGGGTGTTCCTTTCTTGGCTTCTCGGGTGAATATTTGCGGCGCCCAGAAAGTCCACCGAGCACGAGGAGTGGGCGAAGAGTTGGGAGCTACGACACTGGACCATGGCCGAGACTGAGACCATTGATGATGATGGCAACGTTGATGAACCACGGCGACTACTCGTATAGGATTCGATACCAAACATTGGTTGCATTGTACAAATGGCATACCGAGAGGCTTTGAAATGACATCAATAGAGGTGGTCCGGGCATCAATAACAGGTATCACTGGGCACAGGGTCGAAATGGATAATGGATTTGGTATAACCCCTTTGAACTTGAACTTGAGTTACGTTACGGCTGCATTGAAACCTTGAGTTATGAACTTTCTCACAAAGGAGATGATATCAAGAGCCACGTGGACCTCGACCCGCCGCGCGTCTACTGAAACTCGTCAACCTCAACATCCAATTCCACCCCTTTCTCTAACCGTCTACTGTCACCCAACTGCCCGAAACAATGTCAGCCGAGGATGATTCCAGTGGCTGGCAACTGACCGAATCCGATCCTGGCGTCTTCACGTGCGTTCGCGGCGCCGTTTTTTTTTTTCCCTCTACATGTTTCAATCATGTCAGATTGAGAGCTGTGTCTGACTGACTGCGCCGCAGCGAGCTTCTCAAGTCGCTTGGCGTACCGCTTGTCGTCGACGATCTCTATTCCCTCGAACCTGCCTCCTTGGCCCCACTCCAGCCCGTCCGCGCCCTCGTCTTCCTTTTCAAATGGCTCCCGGGCGCGGGCGAGCCCGAAGCGACGGGCGGTGCATATGATGTCGCCTTCCCAGGCTTTTTCGCCCATCAGGTCGTCCAAAACGCGTGCGCGACCCTCGCTGTGCTCAACGCGATTGGAAATATCCCAGGCTTGGCCTCGGGCCCCGAACTCCAGCAGTTGCTCTCCTTCACCGCGGGCATGGACCCCCAGACGCGTGGGCTCGCCGTCACGAGCTCCGATTGGTTGCGCGCCGCGCACAATGCGTTGTCCCCTCCATCCACGATCTCTCTTGATGGACTGGATTTGCCCAAGACGACCGAGGATGCCTATCACTTTATCGTGTATCTTCCCATGCTCGGCTCCGTATATGAGCTCGACGGGCTCAAACAATCGCCAATTACCCATGGTCCTTACGAAGATGAGGGCGAGGGCTGGGTTGCGCGAGCACGGTATACTTACCCCTTCTGCGTCACCATGAGTGCTGACCACTTTCAGAGGGGTCATTGAAGCGCGTATCGCCACTTACCCTGAGGGGTCGGTTCGTAATACCCAATCAATACCTGTAATTCTCGCCAATTGACTGGGTATCTAGCTGGAATTCAGTCTGCTCGCGCTGCACGATGACCCCTTATCAAACCTACAAACAGAGCTTGCTGACGCACATGCGTCCGGAGATGACGACCGGGAAGCCGACATAGCACAACGTCTTGCTGACGAACACATGAAACGTGAACGCTGGGCTGTGCGTTTTCTCCTTTATTCATTGTTATTCTTCTCGTACAATGACATTTCGCAGTTTGAAAACAGTCTTCGCCGTCACAATTACGTTGGAATGATCCACTCCTTGACCCTAGCGTTGGCCAAGGCTGGCCGGCTAGATGCGGCGGCTGAGGGGGCTCGAACGGCCATGAAGAAACGCCTCGAAGAGCGCGTGAAAAAGAGACAGCCGATGGACGAGGACTAGTGCCTACCCCATTCTCCACCCAGAGCTTATGGCCCAATGATAGCTGTACTAACTTCTGCCGCGCAGTTCTTGTAGGGATACTCTTGCGTAATGTGGACGAATGGAATACGAGTTTGCTTCTCAGAACTCTGATAATGGGATCGGTCCGCGGAGTAGAGCTATCTATTCCCCCCTCCCCGGTTCCCCAACCCACCGCTTACCTGCATCCTTGGCTGCTCCTTTAGTTCGAAGATCACCAGTGCCTTATCTTCTTCATGTGTCGGAGGGGCGCTCTGTCCAGGAATCATCTATTTTGAGAACAAGTCTTCACGTACATCGGCTAACGCCCGCTTGAGTACCCTCGAGGTTGTTCTGCGGGCGTTTGTCAGAGGTCTACGACCACGCAACGCTTACGCGCCCACGAATGACACGAATGGGTCGATTGGAATCTGCCATTATGTCCGACGTATCGCAGATGTTGCTAACGCAATCCAGCGCTTGAAAACATGCAGAGTCGACGTGTCTGGTGAGAACTCCGTGTTTCCTCTTTACCATGTTTCAAGGAAGGAGCTTACCCTTGTGCTGGCCATGGGTTAATTACGAGTCATCGACATTACAAAAATACGACGCACCAAGGACCGAGACGCTTTACGCTACCGTCAATTGAAAGCGTCTGATTGACTACAACACCACACACAATCTAACCTTTTGGAGGACCATTTTAATATGATATGGTACTCTCGTACGTCCCAGGTTGTGGAATCAGGGTCGCTCGTCGTCGTCGGAAGCTTTCAGCAACAACGCTGACAGTTCGGTATGGATCCAACGGCCTGTCCCGGGCCCTGCCATGTAAATTCTACGCAACGCACCGGTCTGCAAGCAACAAGCACTCAATTGTTGTTTTCGGCTAGATAGATTTGCCTTGCTCTCTGGCGTTGCCCAGCTTCGGTATCAGGAAAGCAACGGGGCGCCCGTCTGGCGAGATGTCGGGTTTCGAGCAACCCAGAAGTCAAGCAACCAATGGGCTTTTTTTTTTTTTTTCTTCTTTATGGATGATTCACAAAAATGATAAAGTTCTTCTTCGGAAGCAAACCTCCCTCCTTCCTCCACCCCGGTTCTCTTAAATCGCCCCAAGAGCCACGACTCTGGCTACGCGAAACTGAAAAGTGTGCGTCCGTCAGTCACATGAAATGCGTCGCACTGGCACATCCCGTCTCCCCCAACAAGGCAATGTTTCTCCCGGGCACGGACCACACCACTTGATAGTTTCCCCTTCTCTTCCATTGAGAGCGTCCACAGTCGTCG
>Ga0137394_10001709_pt1 | contig 16111 bp, 19 predicted proteins | sample czobulk116metaG_FD_108278 | JGI IMG/M metagenome (GOLD analysis project Ga0137394, IMG submission 108278) | Vadose zone soil microbial communities from Angelo Coast Range Reserve, California, USA - czobulk1.16 metaG | ecosystem: Environmental > Terrestrial > Soil > Vadose zone | place: USA...
GCCGGATCAGCGTACCCGTGAGAATGTTCGATCCAGCCGGGCTGAGGTGTCCGAACCACGCTGTCCAGGCGCCGTTGTCGGTGATCCTGCCGAAGCCGGGGATTCGCGCTGTCCCGTTCGCGATGTCACCGTTCCGGATCATGGCGGCGGCTTCATGGATGACGGACTCGTCGAACCCCGAGCGTCCGCGTCCCGCCTGATCGACGATGTAGGTGGAAATCCCCTGACGCACGAAATACGGCGCCCAGCCTTCGCGCCCGTCGGGGGTCGACTCCAGACACGCCGCCGTATGCGTGGACCCGTGCACCATGATGACCGGTGGCATGTTCGGTTTCCTGTTCGCCGGTATCTGGAACTGCACGTACATCTGGCCGATGGTGATTTGGTTAGGGGCCGGCGCCTGATCCGGGTTCGGCGGGGCGGGCGTGGCATACGTCGTGACCTTCGGTACGCCGCCGATGAAGAAGCTGCCCTGGTCCTCAATGACCAGCGGTTTCTTGAGAAATTTCTTCGTCTTGCCGCTCTCCTGCGCCAGGACGCTCGCCGCCATGGTGACGAGGAGGACCGCCGAGCACAGACAACTGCCGACTCGCTGCAGAAAAGGACGGTCACATGTCATGGAGCTCTCCTCTGGATTGGTAAGCGGCCTGGCGGGGCTGCGGACACCGCGCCCCGACGGAAGCTACGCCCCGCGACCCGCCGTGTCAAACTTCAGTCAACCACCTTCAGGTCAACCAGCCATCGGCGACCGGATTGACTTTCTGGCAGGGACATCCGTGTGGACGTAGCTTTGACGTTATGATCGGCCCACCGAAGTCATCCAGGTTAGAACCTCTAAGGTGTTTCTTCCGGCCAGTACCGGTAGCCGTTCGACCGCCACGGCAGCCCGAGCTCGCCGCAGACGTCGGCGACGACGTCCGGGCTGAAGAAGTGGAACTTAATCGAGGCGACACGGTCGCCTTCCGCGACAAGGCGGATCACGTCGCGCACGACCGGCCCGTCGTCGTGGTCATACCACGACACGATGATCGGCTCGTCCCGATACGCCCGCCGTTCGACGCGCGGCACGCCACCGCGATCGCCGCGGCGGCATTCCTCGGCCACCGCGTGCGAGATCGGCGTGAACAGGCTGTGGTATAGCGATCCCGTGTCCGACTGCCGCATCTTCGATGGTCCGTACTCGGTCGCGATGCCGACGATGTCTGCGGTTGCGGTGTCCAGCAAGAGCGCGACAAGCCGATCGAGGTCGCGCGCGTTGAACGCGTCGCAGAACGCATCGACGACCGTGGCCGGAACCGTCGAAGACGACGCGGCCCGATCGCTCGACAGCTTGCCTCGCCCGCGATGCAGCGCCGCCTTGATCGCGCCCGGCGTCGTCGTCAGGATGCCGGCCGTCTCGTCGATCGTGAAGTCGAAGACGTCCTTCAGAAGAATCGCGGCGCGCTCCTGCGGCGACAGCCGTCCGATCAGCGTGGCTCCGGCCTCACGGCCCTCGAGCGACAGGCGCTCGTCTGGCGGCGCCGGCGGCGCCACATCGGGCATCGCCTCCTCGCGATGCCGCCGCTGCCGATCGATCCACAGGTTCGATGCCACACGAAACAGCCACGCGCGCGGCTGTTCAATCTCCTGGAACACGCATCCGAGCGTGACGAGCGCGCGCGCGAGCGCGTCCTGGACGAGGTCTTCGGCGTCCCATGCGTTTCGCGTGAGGTACCGGCAATACCGATACAGGTCGGGCCGGAGCGGCTCGAACGCTTCGACGAACCGCTGCCAGGCCATCTTCATCTGGTCCGCGCGCGGGCCATTGACGCGTGCTCTGTCGATACTGGTCATGATGAAAAGACGGATGACCTTCGTGAAAGGATACGTGGATCGCCAGCGAGAGGAGGCTTCACGCTCATTGTCTTTCCACCGGCTTGTCGCAGCTGCATAATCACACAACCATGGTTACCACGGCGCCAGAGTCTGTCTTGAGGCGATAGTAAACCAGAGAGGTGGATCATGATGACGCGTTGGCCGTTGACGCTCGTCGTCGCATTTCTGACAGCCACGCCCGCCGCCGCGCAATGGCTGCAGTACCCGACGGCTGGAGCTCCGCGTGATTCACACGGCAAGGCAAATCTCGCCGCGCCGGTACCGCGAACCTCTGATGGGAAGCCGGATCTGTCGGGACTGTGGCAGCTCGACGCGTCGTGCCCGCCACAAGGTTGCGAGGGCGTGAATCAGGTTGGCGATTATCCGGTCGCGCCAGAGTTCAGGAATTTTGGGGCCCGGCTTCGCACCGGACTCCCTTATCAACCTTGGGCCGCTGATCTCGTCAAGCAAAGATCGGAGCAGAACGGAAAAGACGATCCCGTGACCTTGTGTAAGCCGGGTGGCGCCTTGCGGATTCTCACATTCCCACCGCCCAGGAAAGTGCTCCAGCTCCCCGGGCTCGTCGTCATTCTTTCGGAGCGCGACGTCACGTACCGCCAGATCTTCACGGACGGACGTCCATTGCCGAAGGATCCCGAGCCGTCGTTCAACGGCTACTCAACCGGCCGATGGGTGAAGGACACGTTGGTGGTCGAGACGAACGGTTTGCGAGAGGGATGGCTCGATCGCAGGGGCAGCCCGATGACCGACGTGGCCAGAATCACGGAGAAGTTCCGTCGCGTCAACTATGGTCGTCTCGAGGTTGAAGTTACCGTCGACGACCCGAAGGCCTACACGACGCCGTTTACGGTCACACTGAACCAGAAGATTCTGCTGGACACGGATCTGTTGGAATACCACTGCAACGATAACGAGAAAGACAGAGCGCACCTGGTCGGGAAGTAACGCACCTCTCGCCGTTCTGCAGTCCAGCGCGCAAAGATCACAACCGGCGACGTGACCGTCCACACGCTGCGACATACTGCGCTGTCGCGCATGATCGAGCGCGGTCTCGATGACCACACGGTGATGTCAATCTCTGCCCTCCTCGACGCGGATGCTGGAGAGCGGCATACGCACTCAACGGTCGGGCGGAAACGCGCAGCGCTCGAGACGTTCGATTTGTCCACAAAGTGTCCACAAAAGTCGGACGAGGACGCCGTACAACGAAAAGAGGCAGCCGACGCTGCCTCTTTGCTGAAGAATTCTGGCTTGCCAGCCGAAGCTCGGAATCAGCAGGAAACAGCCCGCCCTCGCGCTCCGCGCTACGGTGAGCAACCTTCGCATGACACGCGAGCGAAGGTTGGTGGACGGCAGGAGGCTCGAACTCCCGACCTCCGCGTTGCGAACGCGGCGCTCTCCCAACTGAGCTAGCCGCCCCCAAGCGAACCCCGATTGTACCACGCGGGTTTCGGCCGCCGCAACGCGACGGACGGCGCCTTCCTGCTACACTCGCACCCATGTCGGCGATCGACCGCATCGGTGTCCCCACCGGCGGCCGCGATGCGCCAACGCGGTCATCCGCGCCGTGGTCAAGGCCGCGTCCAACAGCGGCATCGAGGTCGTCGGCCTCGAAGACAGTTTCGACGGGCTCATCGAGCCGGATCGATCGCGCGTGCTCACGCCTCGAGACGTCACCGGCATCCTCCGGCTCGGCGGCACCATCCTCGGCACCACCAACCGCGGCAATCCGTTCGCGTATCCGGTGGCGACCTCGGAGGGCATCCACGATTATTCCAATCGCGTCGTCGAGATGTTTCACAAGATGGGGCTGGACGCGCTCGTCGTCATCGGCGGCGACGGCACTCTCGCAATCGCGCACCAGTTCTGCAACGGGGCGTGCCGCTGGTCGGCGTCCCGAAGACGATCGACAACGATTTCGACATCAGGATCGTCGCGGAGTGGCTGTGCGCCCGCGATCGGTGGGGCGCGAAGTTCAGCATCGTTGTCGTGGCGGAAGGCGCGTGCCCGCTAGGCGCCGAGGCCGCGCGCCAGGGCTTCCCGGGCGCTTCGGGGGGATCGGCGCCCAGGTCTCCGAAGCACTCGCGACGGAAACTCGCAAGGAAACGCGGTCGGTCGTGCTCGGCCACCTGCAGCGCGGCGACGCGCCGACGAGCTTCGATCGCGTGCTGGCGACGCGCTTTGGCGGCAAGGCGGTCGAGCTCGTCAGCCGAGGCGAATTCGGCACGATGGTCGCCTTCGCGCCGCCGGACATCGTCCCGCGCCGGCTCGACGACGTGGTGGGGAAGACCAAGAGAGTGCCGATAGATTTCGACCGCTGACGACAGCGAAGGCCCTCTGCGTCACGTTTGGTGACTGAAAGGGCCTTCCGTCAAGGGACGACGGTTTTCACACTGTGCGCCTGGCGAACAGGACCCGATACAGCGCGAGAAGCACGATCGCGCCGAGCAGCGACATCAAGAAGCCCGCGGCCTGATTCGGTCCGTACCAGCCGAGCGTGCGCCCCAGAAACCCGCCAATCATCGCGCCGGCCACGCCAAGCAGCATGGTGACGATGATCCCGCCGGGGTCGCGGCCCGGCATGACGAGCTTCGCAATTACACCGACGATCAACCCAAAGACCATCCAGCCGAGCAGTTCGATCATGCGGCTCACCTCCTGATGCGCATGGCTCTGCAAGACGCGGGACGTCAGCCGGGCCACCGTATTGAAGAGCCGGTTGACGCCTGGCGTTTAATTAGCTAATGTGCTAACTATGCAATCACCAAGCAACGCCACGTTTCGCGCGCTCGCCGATCCGACGCGCCGCGAGATCGTCAGGATGCTGCGGGATGGGCCGCGAACGTCCGGCGAGATCGCCTCCCGGTTCGATTCCAGCTGGCCGACGATCTCCCGTCACCTGGCCGTCCTGCGCGAGGGCGGCCTGGTCGTCGCCGCCCGGAAAGGGCAGGAGATCCTCTACGAGGTGAATACCTCGGTCTTCCAGGATTTGCTCCAGCATCTGATGGACTGGGTCGGCCCTGCGCGCAGCGGCCGGCAGGACACCCGGCAGCGCACCCGCCGGCGCGCGAGCCGGCCGCAGGAGGCGTGACATGGACCGCGCACGCGTGCGAACCTCGACGGTGATCGGCTTCGGATATCTGGCCGGCCTCGCCTGCTACGCGCGATTGCCGGGACCGTTTCTGGCCACGGCACACGTCTCACCATTGTCGCGGCCGCTCATCGCCCTTTTGTTGCCGACGACCGCCGCGGTCATCGACGAGTTGCTGCATCGGCTGTGGATCCGCGACGCCGTCCGCGGCTCCGACGCGGCGGTCGACGCCGCCTTCGAGGCGATTGTCTTTCGCATCATCGTCACGGTGATCGCGATTCACCTGCTGGTGCTGGCCGGTTTATCCGGCGTGGAGATCCTCCGTCCGTGGGCCAGTCGCATCGTCCTGGTTATCATCGGCGCCGCGCTCATCGCGATCGGCAACCTGCTGCCGAGGACGAGGCCGAACGTCGCCTTCGGCATTCGGACGTCGCGCACGCTGAGCGATCGCCGTCTGTGGATGGTGACGCACCGCGCGGCGGGTCAGGGCGCTGTCGCGCTGGGCGCGGTGGTGATGGTGGCTGGCGCGGTGCTACCCGGCCCTATGATGCCGCTCGCCGTGGGAGCGGCCGGCCTCGTGGCCGCGACTGCCGTTCTCATCTCGTACCGGAGGGCTGCGCATGCCTGAGCTGGCCGTGCCGCCCGGCCGCGAGGTGAGAAAGACTGCGCCCGCTGTCTGGATTCTCCGCGCGGCATTGGCCGTGGCATTCGTGTTCGCCGGCGCGCAGAAGTTTCCAGCCGACACGATGTGGGTGCGCCTGTTCGCCCGCATCGGCCTGGGCCAGTGGTTCCGATACGTCACCGGAATCGTGGAGGTTGCCGGCGGGCTGTTGCTGCTGATCCCTCGCGCGACAGCGCCGGCGGTGGCTCTGCTGACGTGCACGATGGCCGGAGCGATTCTGGTGCACATGCTCGTCGTGGGTGTCGGCCCGCAGACCGTTGCCGTCTCGGTGTTGCTGATTGGTGTGCTGGCGGTCGGTTGGACGCGCCGACCAACAGAGCGCTAAACCAGCCCGAGGTCCTGCCACGGGCTGCCAGTTGCTGGTCGCTCCCGAGAGACCGCCGGAGCGCGAGGCTTTCAGCCGAGCGATGAGGCTCGCCTGAGAGGCTCGCCCTCCGAGAGAACATCGAGATACTTGAGGGCCCCGCCCGTGTTGAACAACACGACCGATTCACTCGACTTGATGGCGCCGCTCGACACGAGCCGCTGAATGGCGACGAGGGCGGCGCCGCCTTCGGGGGCGGCGCTGATGCCCTCGTGCTTCCCGATCTGCAGCATCCCGTCCACCATCGATCGATCAGAGACGGCGAGCGCGGTCCCGCCGCTCTCGCGGACGGCGCGCAGAATCAGAAAGTCGCCGATGGCGCGCGGCACCCGCAAGCCATCGGCCAGCGTCGATGCGTTTTCCCACGGCTCCGCTTTTTCGGCGCCCTGCTGAAAGGCGCGGACGATGGGCGCGCAGTTCTCGGCCTGCACCGACACCATCCGCGGCCGTTGCCCCGGCGTCACCCACCCGATGCGCTCGATCTCGTCGAACGCCTTCCACATGCCGACCATCCCGGTGCCGCCGCCGGTCGGATAGACGATCCAGTCGGGCCATTGCCAGTGCATCTGCTCGGCCAGCTCGTACGCCATCGTCTTCTTGCCTTCGATGCGGTACGGCTCCTTGAGCGTCGACACGTCGTACCAGCCAAGCGGCGCGCCGGTCTCGGCGGCGATGCGGCCGGCATCGGTGATCAGGCCGTCGACGAGCGTGACGTTCGCGCCGTACAAGCGGCACTCGTCGATGAACGCACGCTTCGCGTCCTTCGGGATGAACACCTCGCAGGCGAGGCCGGCCGCGGCTGAATACGCGGCGGCGGCGTTGCCGGCGTTGCCTGCCGTGGGAAGCGCGATGGTTCTCGCGCCGAGGTACTTCGCGCGCGTGATCGCCGCCGACTGCCCGCGCGCCTTGAACGAGTTGGTCGGGTTGAGCGATTCGTCTTTGATGTAGAGCCGGTCGAGGCCGAGCGTCGCGCCCAGGGCTCGGGCATGAAAGAGCGGCGTGAACCCTTCGCCGAGCGTGACGGGCGCTTCACCGTCGAACAGCGGCATCAGCTCACGGTATCGCCACATGTTCGGCTCGCGGCCGGCGAGGCTGTCGCGTGCCCACGCGCGCGCCTTGTCGAGGTCGTAGCGCGCCAGCAGCGGCGCGCCGCAGGAGCAGAGGTGATGAGGCTGGCGCGGATCGAGGATCGGCGCTCCGCACGGCACGGAACATTCCAGGTGGGTGAATAGAGACAGAGACATAGTATCGGCGATCTTGCGATCGGGTGATCGGCGATCGATTGGCGATCTTGCGATCGGGCGATCGGCGATCGATTGGCGATCTTGCGATCGGGGGATCGGCGATCGATCGGCGATCTTGCGATCGGGTGATCGGCGAACGATTCGGGTGATTGGCGATCGATCGGCCATCTAGGTCGCCGATCACCCGATCACCTGATCGCCGATTTTACTTGCCCAGCAGCTCCCCGTCCTTCTTCTTTTGCAGATCGTCGATCTGCTTGATGTGCGCGTCGGTCAGCTTCTGGATTTCGTCGAGCCCCTTCTTCTCGTCGTCTTCGGGGATCTGATGATCCTTGAGGAGCTTCTTCAGGCGTTCGTTCGCGTCGCGGCGCACCTGACGGATGCTGTTGCGTGCCTCCTCGCTCAGCCTGTGCACGTGACGCGACAGTTCCTTGCGCCGCTCTTCAGTGAGCGATGGCAGCGGAATGCGCACGATCTTGCCGTCGTTGGCCGGGTTGAGGCCCAGGCCCGCGGCGCGGATCGCTTTTTCGATGGCGCCGAGCTGCGACGGATCGAAGGGCTGCGCCACGATCAACGTCGGCTCGGGCACTGACAGGCCCGCCAGCTGGTTGAGGGGCATCTTCGAGCCGTAGGCGTCGACGTGGACGCCGTCGAGAATCGTCACCGACGCACGCCCCGTCCGCACACCGGCGAACTCGTGCTGCAGGTGCTCGACCGCCGCTTTCATCCGGATCGTGACTTCGGCGAACAACCCTTTGAGGTCGCTGACATCCATATCCTTAAATCCTCAAATCCTCAGGTCCTCAGATCCTCAGATTTTCAGGCGGTGACCAGCGATCCAATGGGTTCGCCGGTGATGGCGCGCTTGATGTTGCCCGGCGTCCGCAGGTTGAACACCACGATGGGAAGCCGGTTGTCCATGCACAGGGAGATGGCGGTGGCGTCCATCACCTTGAGGCCTTGTTCGATCACCTGGAGGTACGAGATGCGATCGAATCGCGTGGCGTCGGCTTTCACCATGGGGTCGGCGTCGTAGATGCCGTCGACTTTCGTCGCCTTCAGGATGACGTCGGCCTTGATTTCCATGGCCCGGAGCGCCGCCGCGGTATCGGTGCTGAAGTAGGGATTCCCGGTGCCGGCGCCGAATACCACGACGCGCCCCTTTTCGAGGTGGCGGATGGCGCGGCGCCGGATGAACGGCTCCGCCACGGCGCGCATTTCAATCGCCGTCACGACGCGCGTGACCACGTTCTGCTGCTCGAGCGCGTCCTGCAACGCCAGCGCGTTGATCACGGTGGCGAGCATGCCCATGTAGTCGGCGGTCGCGCGATCCATGCCCCGGGCGCTCGCGGCGACGCCGCGAAAGATATTGCCGCCCCCGATCACGATGGCGGTCTCGACACCCATGCCCTGAATCTCCGCGATGTCGCGCGCAATCTGGGTCGCGACGGCGGGATCGATGCCGTAGGTCTGCTCGCCCATGAGGGCTTCGCCGGACAGTTTCAGGAGAACGCGCTTGTAGGCGGGTCGTCGCTCGTCGGCGGTCACGGGCACCGATTATAGCCATCGAGAATGGCTGATGGCTAATGGCTAATGGCTCATGGCATACGGCGGGATGGGTGATGGCCCATCAGCCATCAGCCATCAGCCATCAGCCATCAGCCATGGTGCGTTACTGCGCAGCCTCGCCGACTTTCAGGCGCGCAAAGCGCGTGACCGACACCGAGGCGCCCAGCGTTTTATTGGCCGCCGCAATGACGTCCCTGACGGTCATCTTCGGGTCGCGGATCGACGCCTGGTCCGGCAGCACCACCTGGCCATAGAAGCTTCCGAGCTTGCCCTCGACGATCTTGTCGATCACGCTGGCCGGCTTGCCGGCGTTTTCCATCTGCGCGCGGTAGATGCTCTTTTCCTTGTCGAGCACCTCGGCCGGAATGCCGTCGCGCGTGGCGTAGGCCGGGCTCGCGGCCGCGATCTGCATCGCGATTTCCTTCACCAGCGTCTGGAGCTCCTCGTGCCCTGCGACCGCCGGCGTGACGCCGGCGAACTCCACCTGGACGCCGATCTTGCCGCCCAAGTGGATGTACTGGCCGACGTAACCCTTGCCCGCGTACCGCACGAACCGTGGAACCGCGATGTTCTCGCCGAGCCTGGCGATCTTGGCCGCCACGAGCTTCTGGATCGGTCCGCTCGGATCCCTCAGCCATGCATCGTTGCCGGCGTCGCCGGCCCTGTCGATCGCCGTCAGCACGTCCTGCACGAGCTGCTGAAAGTCCGGCGTTCGCGCCACGAAGTCCGACTCGCAGTTCACCTCGACCAGCGTGCCGGCGGACTTGTCCGCCGACAGGTGGCTGCCGATCAGCCCTTCATTGGCCGACCGTCCGGCCTTCTTGGCGGCGCTCGCGAGCCCGCGCTTGCGCAGGATCGTGTTCGCCTCTTCGAAATCGCCGTTCGCTTCGGCCAGCGCGTTCTTGCACTCCATCATGCCCGCGCCTGTCTGGTCGCGGAGCTTCTTCACATCGGCCGCAGTGATCGTAGTCATGGAAAATTGGTGAATTGGTGAGTTGGTAAGTTGGTGAATTGATTCACGAATTCACCAACTCGCCAATTCGCGAATTACAGAGCTCTGGTCTTACGCGGAGGCCGGCGCGGGCTCGCGGCGGCGCGGCGGACGCGCGGCGCGCCGGGAATCGGCGTCTTGAGCCGCATCGTCGGCGGCTTCGCGCGCGTTCTCGGCGTCGACCGATTGTTTCATGTCGCGGCCCGAGATCACCGCATCCGCGATACGCGACGCGAAGAGCCGAATCGCGCGCAGGGCATCGTCGTTGCCCGGGATGATGAAATCCACTTCGTCCGGATCGCAGTTGGTGTCGACGATGCCGATGACCGGAATCTTGAGCTTGCGCGCCTCGTCGACGGCAATCTGTTCCTTCCGCGTATCGACGACGAAGATGGCGTCGGGGAGGCGCGACATGCCGCGAATGCCGTCGAGGTTCTTCGCAAGCTTCTTGCGTTCCTTCTCGTTGCGCGCGATTTCCTTTTTCGAGAGCGTATCGAAGCGGCCATCGGTGGCCATGGCTTCCAGATCCCGGAGCCGGCCGAGGCTGCGCTGAATCGTCGCGAAGTTGGTCAGGAGACCGCCCAGCCACCGCTCGTTCACGTGGAACATGCCGCAGCGCGCCGCTTCTTCGGCGATCACGTCCTGCGCCTGGCGCTTGGTGCCGACGAACAGAATCGTCCGGCCTTCAGCGGCGAGCCGGCTCACGAACTCTTCGGCCTCGCGGAACAGCTTCACCGTCTTGCCCAGGTCGATGATGTAGATGCCGTTCCGTTCGCCGAAGATGTACTCCTTCATCTTCGGGTTCCACCGCTTCGTCTGGTGGCCGAAGTGAACGCCCGCCTCCAACAGATCCTTCATCGCGATCACTGCCAATCGTTTCTCCTTCACACGATCCGGCTGGAGCCGGACACTACGAACATCGTCCGGCGGACGCCGGACACGACCTGCTTCCCACGGTCCGGAGGCCGGACCCTACGTGCTAGCGTTTACTGAACTGGAAACGTTTGCGCGCTCCCGCCATGCCGTACTTCTTGCGCTCCTTCGAGCGCGCGTCGCGCGTCAGCATCCCCTCGTCCTTCAACTTCTTGCGCAACTCGAGGTTGTATTCGACCAGCGCGCGCGAGATTCCGAGCCGCACCGCGCCCGCCTGTCCGGACACGCCGCCCCCGGCGACCGTCGCCAGGATGTCGAATTTATCGGTTGTTTCGGTGAGGACCAGCGGGGTTTTGATTTGCGTGCGGAGCGCTTCGCTGGGGAAGAACGCCTCGAACGGGCGGCGGTTGATGCTGACCGACCCGCTGCCGGCCCGGAGAAAGACGCGTGCGGTCGAGGTCTTGCGGCGACCGGTTCCGTAATATTGCGCTGCTGCCACGTTACGCGACCTCGAGCTTGGAGGGTTTTTGCGCCGCGTGCGGGTGATCCGGACCGGCGTACACTTTCAGCTTGCGGTACATCGCCTCGCCCATCTTCGTTTTGGGCAGCATGCCGTGGACCGCGTCTTCAACCAACTTTTCCGGCTTGCGCTGGCGCACCAGCCGCGCGCGCTCTTCCCGCAACCCGCCTTCATAGCCGCTGTGCTGGCGATAGATCTTCTGGTCTTCCTTGCGCCCCGTGAGCTTCACCTTTTTCGCGTTGACGATGACGACGTGATCGCCCGTATCGATGAAGGGGGTATAGGTCGGCTTGTTCTTGCCCTGCAGCAGGCGCGCCGCGAGGGTGGCGATGCGGCCGAGAACCTGCCCGTCGGCGTCGATGATGTGCCAGCGGCTGGCGGCCGCAGCCATGTCGGCGCTGACCATGAACGTAGACATCCCCAGATTTGCCCTTTCGCAACAGGAACCGATGTAAGGGGTTTCCCGCCCGGACGGCATTCAGTCGGGAGGGACCAGGCAACGGTAAACCCTAATCATACGTGCCTTTCTGGGCACTGTCAAGACCGGGGCCGTGCCGCTGATGAGGAAGCCGCCCCGCGCCGATAATGTGACCACGAGGTTACAAATCGGTCGAGTGCCGTTTCCGTACACATATAACGAAACTGCAAGCGGCCCGGCCGACGAGGTGGACCCGTTTCTGTCAATTCCTGCCAATAGCGGCCGTTTTGACATTTTTCCCCGCGGCCGAGATTTGGTATCCGCTTTGCGCAAGAGCGTCGCTTGCTCAGTTAGGACATAAACAGTGTTTGGTTTCGGCAAATCAAAAGCGGTCGTCGGCCTCGACATCGGATCGAGCGCCGTCAAGGCTGTCGAGCTGAAGACGGCCGGCAAGAACGTGAAGGTCGTGGCCTTCGCCATCCAGCCGGTGCCGCCCGACAGCATCGTCGACGGCGCGATCATCGACGGCGCCGCCGTGGCGGAGGCGATCCGCCGTGTGTTCGAGAACAAGGCCTTCAAGACGAAGGAAGTCGCCGCCTCGCTCTCGGGCAACGCGGTCATCGTCAAGAAGATCAACCTGCCGGTGATGACCGAGGCGGAGCTGGCCGAGTCGATCTACTGGGAAGCGGAACAGTACATCCCGTTCGACATCCAGGACGTGAACCTCGACTACCAGATTCTCGACGCCGGGACCGGGGCCGAGTCGAGCGGCACCATGGACGTCCTGCTCGTCGCGGCCAAGAAGGAAAAGATCGCCGACTACACGGGCGTCATCTCGCAGGCGGGCCGCGTGCCGGTCATCGTCGATGTGGACGCCTTCGCGCTGCAAAACGCCTACGAGGTGAACTACGGCCTCGAGCCCGGCCAGGTCGTCGTGCTGCTCAACGCCGGCGCGAGCGCCATCAACATCAACATCGTGACCGGCGATCAGTCGGTCTTCACACGCGATATTTCGATGGGAGGCAACTCCTACACCGAAGCGGTGCAGAAGGAGCTGAACCTGCCGTTCGAGAGCGCCGAGCAGTTGAAGTGCGGGCACCCGGTCGACGGCGTGACGGTCGAGGAAGTCACGCCGGTCCTGCACGCGATGACCGAGAACGTCCTGCTGGAGATTCAGAAGACGTTCGACTTCTTCAAGGCCACCGCCTCGTCGGACCGGATCGATCGGATCGTCTTGAGCGGCGGCGCGTCGCGCGTGGACGGGTTCGTGCAGGCGCTGCAGGAGCGCTTCAGCACGACGGTCGAGATGTTCGACCCGTTCAAGAAGATCGCCTTCGACCCGGGCAAGCTCGGGATTGAGGACGTGGAGGCCCTGGCTCCGTCCGCCGCCGTCGCGGTCGGCCTCGCGCTCAGAAGGACGGGCGACCGATGATTCGGATCAACCTGCTCGCCGCCGAGCGCACGAAGAAAAAAGCCGTCTCGCTGCAGGCGGGTCAGAAGCTCACCATCGCCTGCAGCGCCATCCTCCTGCTCGCGGTCCTGTTCGTCGGATGGCGGTACTGGTCGCTGTCGCGGCAGTCGACCCAGCTGGACGCGGAAATCGCCGCGTCGCAGCAGGAGACCACGCGCCTGCATTCGGTGATTCAGCAGGTCCAGCAGTTCGAGCAACGCAAAGCGCAGCTGCAGCAGCGCGTCGTGCTGATCGAGCAGCTCCGCAAGGGACAGACCGGCCCCGTGCACATGCTCGATCAGATCAGCCGGGCGATGCCGCCAATGCTCTGGCTGACCCAGGTGAGGCAGAGCGGGACCGACGTGCTGATCGACGGCAAGGCGACGACGCTGACGGGGCTGTCCGACTTCGTGACGAACCTCGAGGGGTCCGGCTATTTCAAGCGCTCAATCGAAATCGTGAGCACTACCACCGAGCCCGTGGCGCAGCCGCCGAGCGAGCTGATCAAGTTCAGCATCAAGGCTTTATTCCAGCCGCCAGATAAAACCTCCGCCGCGGCGGCGGCGAGTCCAGGCGTATAGCGAAACCGATGGAACTGACGCTCACAAAACTTCCGTGGTACGCGCAGGTTGGCGCGTTTGTCGTGCTCGCAGTCGTTGGCTGCGGCCTGTTTTTCTATTACTACGAGATGCCGGCGCACGCCGACATGACATCGCGCGAGGCGCAGCTGCAGGCGCTGCGGGCCGACATCACCAAGGGGCTGACGACCGCGAAAAAACTGCCGGAGTTTCGCGCGCAGGTCGTCGAGCTCGAGGGACGGCTCGCGAACCTCAAGGCGATTCTGCCGGAAGAGAAGGATGCGGCCGATCTGTTGAACCGCATGCAGACGGTGGCGGCGCAGTCGAACATGACGATCAAAGGGTTCAAGCCCGCGCCAACCGTGACCAAGCAGCTGCACGCCGAATGGCCGATCACGCTCGAGCTCGATGGCACATACCACAACCTGGCGATCTTCTTCGATCGCGTCGGGAAGTTCACCCGCATCGTGAACATCAGCGGCCTCGATGTGAAAGGCAAGGACAAGCCCGAATCCAACAGCACCATCAGCGCGACCTGCGTCGCGACGACCTTCGTCCTGCTGGACAAGCCCAACGCGGCCAAGCCCGGTGCGAAGCCGGGAACGCCGGCTCCGAAGGGCACATAGTGATGCGAGCCCTTGTTCTCTTCACGGCGTTCGGCGTTCTGACCGTCGCGACTGCGCTGCGCGCGCAGACGCCGGAAAAACCGGCTCCGGCATCACAGCAGAAACCGGCGAAGACCGCTCCGGCGCCGCAGACCGCGGCGACGCCCGAGAAGCCGGCTCCTTCGCCGCAGACCGCAGCGCCGCCCGCGAAGCCGGTCGCCGCGCCGCAGCCCGTACCGCCAGCCGCGCCGCCGACGCCCCAGCCGCCGTCCGCCTCGGAGCCGCCTCCGGAGGCCTACACGTATCGCTCGGAGGGACGACGCGATCCGTTCCTGTCGCTCGTGGGCGGGGGACGGGATACCGGCGGGTTGTCGCGACGCGCCGAAGGGCCGGCCGGCATGACCGTCGGCGAGATCACGGTCCGCGGGATCATGCAAAGCCGCGGCGCGCTCGTCGCCATGGTCCAGGGATCGGACACCAAGACCTACATCATGCACCCCGGCGACAAGCTCCTCGACGGCGCCATCAAGACCATCACGCCGCAGGGGCTCGTCGTGGTCCAGGAAGTCAACGATCCGCTGTCGCTCGTCAAGCAGCGCGAGGTCAGGAAACTGTTGAAATCGCTCGAGGAAGCCAAGCAATGACTGCTACCAGGGGAGTGGCGCTCTGTCTGACGGTGGCGGCTGCCACCGCGCTCGTGCGCGCGGATGTGCTGGACGCGACCACGGCCGGCGTGAGGTTGAAGGCGATCAGCGCGCGCATCAGCTCCAGGGGCGCGTCGCTGGTGATTGAGGCGACCGAGCCGGTCGGCTACTCGTTGACGCGGCCCGATGCGCTCACCGTGCTCGTCGACTTCCGGAACGTCACGACGGCCGACGTCGCGAACACGGTCGTCGCGGACGCCAAGAGCCCGATTGCGAACGTGTCGGTCGAAGCGACCGAGTCGATGGGCGCGCCCGCCTCCCGCGTGCGGATCGCGCTGGCGCAGCCGGTCGCGCACCGTGCCCGCAGCGACCGCAACACGGTCGTGATCGACTTCGACCAGCCGGCCGCGCCAGGCGCGCTCGTGCTGCCGCCGGCCGGGACGGCGAAAGGCCGCACCACGCCCGATGCGATGATGGCGCTGCAGGATACGACCGAGGTCGACCCGATCGCGGCGCTCGGCCTCGACGGCGCCCCGGGCCAACCCGCATCGAGCGACCGCCCGGCGGCGGCGCCCGCGACGCTGCCCGCGGCAGTCGCGGTCGCGACTGCGAGGGTCGCGGTCAGAAGCCCCGCACCTCCCGCCGCGCGCCCGGGTGGAACCGCGCCCGCGCTGCAGGCGGCGGCTCCGCAGACGCCGACACAGACGCCCGTCCTGCAGACCGACCAGCTCTCGTCGGGGCGCGCCGGCCGCCAGTTCTCGGGGCACCCGATCAGCCTGGATTTCCAGGGCGCCGATCTTCGCGCGGTGCTTCGCACGTTCGCCGAGATCAGCGGCCTCAACATCGTCATCGATCCGCAGGTCACGGGCAACGTGGACGTGGCGCTGCGCGACGTGCCGTGGGATCAGGCGCTCGACATCATCCTGCGGGCCAACAAGCTCAGTTACTCGGTCGACGGCACCATCGTCCGGATCGCGCCGATCGCCGTGCTCGCCGCCGAAGAAAAGGAACGCAGCGATTTCGCGAGGGCCCAGGCCGAGGGCGGCCAGATGACCACGATGACGCGTCAGCTCAGCTACGCGAAGGGCGAGGAGATGGTCACGCTGCTGAAGCAGGCCAACGTGCTCTCCAACCGCGGTCAGGCCTTCGTCGACACGCGCACGAACACGCTGATCGTCACCGACCTCGCGGAGCGGCTGACGGCGAC
>Ga0137394_10001710_pt1 | contig 16110 bp, 14 predicted proteins | sample czobulk116metaG_FD_108278 | JGI IMG/M metagenome (GOLD analysis project Ga0137394, IMG submission 108278) | Vadose zone soil microbial communities from Angelo Coast Range Reserve, California, USA - czobulk1.16 metaG | ecosystem: Environmental > Terrestrial > Soil > Vadose zone | place: USA...
CTCTATGCGGATCCCACGCGCCCGCGCGCCAGATCCGGAAACGGCGGTGCCGGCGGGGCGAAGAAGAACCCTTGGCCGTAGCGCACGCCGCAGGCGCGCAGCGTCGCGCGCTCCTGATCGATCTCGATCCCCTCGGCGATCACCTGGGCGCCGATGCGCGCTGCCACCTGCAGGAGCGAGGCGACGAGCTCCTGCTTGATGAGGCTCTGGTGGATGTTCTTGATCAGGGAGATGTCGACCTTCAGGAAGTCGGGCTGGACCTCGGAGATCGTCTGCAGCGACGAGTAGCCGGTGCCCACGTCGTCGATGGCGATCAGGAAGCCCTGCCGGCGCAGGTGAGCCAGGGCGCGCCCGAAGGCGTCGAAGTCTTCGATGGCGGTGCGTTCCGTGATCTCGAGCACCAGCTGGCTCGGCACCAGCGAGCACTCTTCCAGGATGCGGCCGAGGCCCCGGTCCAGGAATCCCTCGGTCCCCAGCGCCTGCGGAAGCGAGTTCAGGAAGAGCTTCTTGTCGGGTGCGAAACCGCGCGCGTTGAGCAACGCTTGGCGGCGGCACAGGTCGTCGAGCTCCGAAGACAGGTGGAGGCTGTCGGAGCACGCGAAGAGCGCCTCGGGGACCTCGAAGGCGGTGTCCAGCGGGCCGCGGGTGAGGGCTTCGTAGCCCATGATCGACCCGCGATCCATGTCCACGATCGGCTGGTAGTGGGTGGTCAGGCGCCCCTCCTGCAGGATGAAGCGCAACGCGGCGGCACGCTCCGCCTGCAGGCGATCCGCGGCTCGCACGGTCATGGTGCGGGCGTCGCGGATTCCCTGGTGCAGGAGCCTCTCGAACCGCGCGGCCGGGTTGGCGCTGACCAAGGCGTAGCCCAGCGAGAAATCCAGGCGGGGCATGGGCGGGGCGGCCCACTCGGCGCTGCGCAGGCGTCCTTGGAGATGGCGCGACAGGGCGCCGGCGACCTCGGCCAGCTCCGTGACGCTCACCTCCTTGTCCCGGCGCCCCTCCTGCTGGAAAAGCAGGAAACTGGTGCCGTGTACGCCGTCCAGGGCGACGATCGTGCTGGCCGGCAGGTCGCGCCCCTTCAGGGCGCCCAGCAACGACCCGACCCCGCACAGGAACCGATCGCTGGCCTCCCATCCGTGGGTGGATTCGAGGGACCCGAGCGTCGGGAAATCGAGCGCGAACACACCCAGCCGCCGGCCCTCCATCCGCATTCGCAGCTGGTCGATGTGGACCTGGTAGGAGTAGAGCCCGGTGACCCGGTCGTAGAGGGCGCTCTTGAGGCGCAGGAATCCGGTCCGCAGCCGGCGCGCCTCGTCCGTCGGCGGCGGCAGGGTCCGTCCGGTCTCCACGAGCGGCTTCACCCTGGCTCCCCCTTCTCCTGCCCCAGGGCATCGAAGATCTTGCGCACCCGTCCGAGGAGCTCGTCGTGCGAGAAGGGCTTGGTGATGTAATCGTAGGCGCCCTCTTGCATGCCGTGCAGGCGGTCGCGCACCTCCATCTTGATGGAGAACATCGCCACCGGGATGTCGTGGGTCCGATCGTCGACCTTGAGGGCACGCAGGACCTGCCAGCCGTCCATGTCGGGCATGTTCACGTCCAGCAGGATCAGATCGGGCTGGGCCTGGTCGAGGATGTGCAGCGCGTCGGCGCCCGATCGTGCCGGGATGACCTGGTACCCTCCCCCTTCCAGGACGAGGCGGGTCATCTCGACGATGTCGGCGTCGTCGTCCACCACCATCACCTTCCGGCTCATGGCTCCCCCGCGCCGCGGCCGCTCAGGCGCCATGACGCTCGCCGGGGTCGTCCCCGGGACCATCCCCGGCGACGATGCCCTCCTCGACGTAGTGGTCGATCCATCCCTCGCTCTTCGGATCGATGTCGACGAAGCGCACGCCGACGCCGGGGATGAGGTGCGACTCGGGGTCCTGGGGGACCTGGCGCACGACCTCGCCCTGGGCACGCACGCTCCGCCGGCCTGAAGGGAGCGGCAGGCTGAGCGACAGGCTGATGCGGGCGCGCAGCGGCAGCGGGCGTGGCAGCGCCAGGAAGGCTCCCCTGCGGCTGATGTCCTTGATCCGCCCGCGCAGGGACCCCTCGGGAGACGCGATCTGCACGGGGAGCCGCGTGTACCGCCGGCGCCCGATCCGCTGGGATACGCGGGGCAGGAAGCTGAAGGCGAGGTCGAGGGCGCCCGGGGCCACCGGGCGGGAAAGCGTGGCGTCCGCCCCGGCATCGCAGCAGCCCACGACGCCCTCGGGTGAGGTGACCACCAGGACCGGGATGGCATGCAGGGCAGGATCGGACTTGAGGCTCCGCAGGCAGTCCGTGCCGTCCGCCGCGGGCCGCTCCGCGTCCAGCACGATCAGATCGGGGGCGTCCTGGCGCGCCCTCTCGATCATCTCCCCGCCGCTCCCCACCCGCACGATGTCGCATCCGGCGCGCCGCAGGAGGGACCATTCCAGCATCTGGAAGAGTCTGGCATCGTCGATCATCAGGACCCGGGACATCAGTCGTCTCGCTCCGGGACCGCCCCCGCGCGGGGCCGTGGCAAGGAGGGCTCTTTCCTGGATCCCCGCGGTGGACCGCGGTTTGCGGACGGACGATACCATACTCGGGCGCGTCCCTTCAACGATCCTAATGGGCGTCTTCGCGCGACTCCTCGACCGGCGCGGCACCCACGCCGGCCGCTTCGACCGAGGTCCCCGGCTCCCGCTCGCCGTGGCCCTTGAGAGGGATGCCCAGCCGCTTCATCTTCTCGATCAGCGTGGTGCGCTTGATCTTGAGCAGTTCGGCGGCGCGCGTCTTCACCCAGCGCGAATGTTCCAGGGCCTGGTAGAGCATCTTTTGTTCATAGGTGGCCAGCACCTCGTCGAGGGAGAACCCGTCGCCGCCCACCTGCAGCATCGGCATCTCGATGGCGCCCTCCTCCAGGACCTCGCGCGGCAGGTCCTCCCGCCCCAAGTCCTCCTTCCCGAAGGAGAGCGCGACCGCCCTCTCGATGACGTTCTCAAGCTGCCGCACGTTGCCCGGCCAGGAAAACTCCATCAGGGTCTTCAACGCGTCGGGGGTGAAACGCTTGAGCGGCACGTTCATCTCGCGGCAGTACTTGTTCAGGAAGTGATGGATGAGCAGCGGGATGTCCTCGCGGCGCTCGCGCAGCGAAGGGATGTTGATGTGGATGACGTTGAGCCGGTAGTAGAGATCCTCGCGGAACCGGCCCTCCTCCATCATCTTCTTGAGGTCCATGTTGGTGGCGGCGATGATGCGCACGTCCACGGAGATCTTCTTGGTGCCCCCGAGCGAGAGGAACTCGCGCTCCTGCAGGACGCGCAACAGCTTGATCTGCAGGCTCATGCTCATGTTGCCGATCTCGTCCAGGAAGAGCGTCCCCGAGTCGGCGGCTTCGAAGCGCCCGGGCCGGTCCGCGACGGCGTCGGTGAAGGCGCCTTTGACATGGCCGAAGAGCTCGTCCTCGAGCAGCGTGTCGGGAATGCCGCCGCAGTTGACCGAGACGAACGGCTGGTTGCGGCGCTCGCCGTTGAAGTGCAGCGCCTTCGCGATCAGCTCCTTGCCGGTCCCGCTCGCCCCCGTGATCAGGATGGTGCTGCGGGCCGAGGCCACCTGCTCGATGAGCCCGAAGATGCGCCGCATCTCTACGCTCTGCCCGATGATGTTGTGCACCCCGTAGGTGCTCTCGAGCTGGCGCCGCAGGTAGGTGTTCTCGCGCCGCAGGTGGCTGCGCTCGAGGGCCTTCGCCACCACCAGCTCGACCTCCTCCATGCGGAAGGGCTTCACCACGTAATCGACCGCCCCCATCTTCATCGCCTTGATGGCCGTCTCGACGGAGGCGTAGCCTGTGATCATGATGATCGGGATCTCGGGCCGCAGCGCGGTGATCTCCTTGAGCACCTCGAGGCCGTCCACCCGCGGCAGGACCATGTCCAGGATGATCAATCCGAAGGCGCCTTCACGCACCGCCGCCACGGCCCGCTCGCCGGAGTCGACCCCGGTCACGCCGTAGCCCGATTCCTGGAGCGACTGGCCCAGGACCTGGCGCACTCCCTCGTCGTCGTCCACCACCAGGATCTTTTCCTTCACGATGCCTCTCCTCCGTCAGGGAACCGTGAGGAAGGCAGCAAGGGATGTGCCAGCGGGACGACACCAGGGAGTCTCGCTGGATCGCAGGACTTTGAGGGAAAAAGGGACTACCGACCTCGGGGCACGTCAGATCTGTGACGTAAATCGTCAGCGCGACAGTCAATTTGCGTCAAGGGACCGACTACGGAGTCCGCCTACGTCGGCAGGACGACGGACACTTCCCCGCGCGAGGCAGCCTCCTAGTGGGAAAGACCCCGGCGCCCGACGGCGGGGACGCCCGCGACCCGCGTCCGCCCCTTCAGCACCGAGCCGGGGTGGACCTCCAGGATTGGCGTCGCCATCTCCCCCTCGAAGAGGCCGGAGGACGCGAGGATGACGCGTGAGGTGGCCCGCAGCGAGCCCCGTGCCTCCCCCGCGAGCGCCACGCTTGCCGCTTCGACTTCGGCGTCCACCGTTCCCGAGGCGGTTACGGTGAGGCCGCCGCCGATGGCGATGCCACCCTCCACCGCCCCGCGCACCACGACCGACCCTTCGCCCGTCAGCGTGCCTCGGATGCGCGTGCGCGTGCCCACCACCGTGCATCCGCTGCCCGGGGGGAGGACGACCGAGTCCTCATCCGGGGCGGGAACGGATCCGGGTGACCCCTCGGGATCGTGGACGCGCTTGCGGAACAGCATGGCGTTGCCTCCGCGCGGAGCCAGCGTCTTGAAGGCCGGGCAAGAAAATTGGAGCGGGCAACGGGGTTCGAACCCGCGACACCGAGCTTGGGAAGCTCGTACTCTACCAGCTGAGCTATGCCCGCTCCTGGCGCGGATGAATCTAGCACCCCGCCGTGCGGGGTGTCAATCACGCCGCCCGGACAGGCTCCTAGAGCGCCTCGGCGATGAAGCCTCCGCCGAGCAGCCGCTCGCCCGCGTACAGGACCACGGCCTGCCCCGGCGTCACGGCGCGCTGCGGCTCGCGGAAGAGGACGCGGAAGCGGCCGGCCGGAAGCGGCTCGATCAGCGCCTGGGCGCCCGGATGGGACGAGCGGATGCGCGCCACCGCCTCGATCGGCCCCGCCGGGCAGACGATCGAGACCCAGTTCGCCCGCTCGGCCACCAGGCCCGACCGGTACTGGTCTCCCTCCTCTCCCACCACGACCCGGTTGGCGGCGGCGTCGAGAGCGACCACGTAGAGCGCCCTGCCGGACGCCAGGCCCAGCCCTCGTCGCTGGCCGATGGTATAGCCGGCAAGGCCGGTGTGCAGGCCCAGGACCTTCCCCGCCCGGTCGACGATCTCTCCCGGCTCGCCGGTGCTGCCCGACTCCCGCCGCACGAAATCGCTGTAGCGCCCCTCGGGCACGAAGCAGATGTCCTGGCTCTCCGCCTTGTCCGCGTTCGGGAGCCCGTGCTCGCGCGCCAGGCAGCGAACCTCTTCCTTGCGCAGCTCCCCCAGCGGGAAGACGGCCCGCGCCAGCTGCTCCTGCGTCAGATCGAACAGGAAGTACGACTGGTCCTTGGAGGCGTCGCTCGCCCTCAGCAGCATGCGCCGGCCGGTCTCCGGGTCGGCGGCGGCGCGGGCGTAATGGCCGGTGGCGATGCGCGCCGCACCCAGGGCGATCGCACGCCGCAGCAGGTGGCGGAACTTCGGGCCGCTGTTGCAGTGCACGCAGGGCACGGGCGTGCGGCCCGAGCGGTATTCCGACAGGAAGTCGTCGATCACGTCGCGCCGGAACTCCTCCTCCAGGTTGAGGACATAGAACGGGATTCCGAGCCGGTCCGCCGCGGCGCGCGCATCGAGGAGGTCGCGGGGCGAGCAGCAGCGGCCCTGGATCGGCCGCCCGTCACGGGTGCGATCGTAGAGCTGCATCGACAGCCCCACCACCGTCTCTCCGGCCCGGTGAGCCAGCAACGCCGCCACCGACGAATCGACGCCGCCGCTCATCGCCACCGCCAGGCGGCTCATCCCAGCGGCTCCAGGTCGGACTCCGTCTCGGTGATGATGAGCATCAGCCGCGTGCTGCCGACCCGGAACTCGGACCGGTTGTCGATCTCGCTCTGCGTCGTCTTGACCTCGTTCACGAAGGTGCCGTTGGTGCTGCCGAGATCTTTGAGGACCACGCGCGCCCCGCGCACCTCGATGCAGGCATGCTGCCGGCTGACCTCCGTGTCGTCGAGCACGATGTCGGCCTCCCCGCGGCCGAGCACCATCCGGGGGCGTTCGATGGGGAAGATGCGGCCGCTGTCCTTCCCCTCCAGGACCGCGAGCGACAGGCGCCGCCGCAGCGGAAGCGCCAGGTCCCCGCCGCGCACCGGCGAGCTCCGCGCCAGGAGGTCGGCATCCGCATCCAGGCGGGTCGTCCGCTCCCCCACCTCCGACGCTTGGATGGTGATCGGTGCCTGGCAGCTCGGGCAGCGCAGGGTGGCGGAGGGCTTGCCGGAAAGCTTGGCCTCGTCGAACCTGTAGCGCTTGCCGCAGCCCCCGCAGGAAACGATCATCGCCGGCCCGGGAGAGGCAGGGGCACCGCGGCGGCCCCGCGCACGCCCGCCACGACCTTCGCGAGGATCCCCACGAACGCCTCGACCTCCGGCCGGGTCGTGTTCGGACCGAGGCTGACCCGGATGGAGGAGCCGGCCTCCGCCTCGAGCCCCATCGCCTCGAGGACGTGCGAACGCCGCAGGGTCCCGGCGGAGCAGGCCGACCCGGCGGAGACGGCGACCCCCTCCAGATCGAGGGCGATCACCAGCGACTCGCCGCTTACGCCATGGAAGGCCAGGCTGGTCGTGTTGGGCAGCCGGGGCGACCCCTCGGCGTTCACGCGCCCCCCCAGTCCGAGGGCGGCCACCCGCTCCTCCAGCCGCTCGCGGAGCTCCCCCATCCCGCGAGCCTCCTCCGGGAGCCCCCGCGCCGCCTCCCGGGCGGCGGCCCCCAGGCCTGCCAGGGCCGCGACGTTCTCCGTCCCGGGGCGGCGGTTCAGCTCCTGTCCCCCGCCTCGCAGGTGGGGCGCCAGCGGCAGTCCCGCGCGCACATACAGCGCTCCGGCCCCCTGGGGGCCGCCGAACTTGTGCGCCGCGAGCGACAGCAGGTCGACGCCCAGGGTGCGGACATCGAGCGCGACCTTGCCGGCGGCCTGGGCGGCGTCGCAGTGCAGGAGCACGCCGCGACGCCGCAGCTCGGGAGCGATGGCCGCCACGGGCTGCAGGGTCCCGACCTCGTTGTTGGCCAGCATCAGGGACACCAGGAGCGTCCCGGGGACGGCCGCCGCCAGGATGCGATCGGCGTCGACCACTCCGGAACGCTCCGGCGGCACGCGGATCACCTCGAACCCGCGTGCCTCAAGGTCTTCCATCACGGCGAGGACCGAGGGGTGCTCGAACGACGAGGTCACCAGCCGCCGCCTGGCGTCCGGCGCGCCCCGGGCGGCGCCGAACAGCGCCAGGTTGTTGGACTCGGTCCCGCCTCCGGTCAGCACCACCTCCTCGGGGCGGGCGCAGATCAGAGCCGCCACGGCGTCGCGTGCCGACTCGACCGCCATGCGGGCGGCATGGCCGAAGGCGTGCACGCTCGAGGCATTGCCCGCCGCGCCATCGATCGCCCGCAGCATGGCCTCCCGCGCGGCGGGGCGCAGCGGGCTCGTGGCGTTGTGGTCGAGGTAGATCCGGGTCACGCGCGGAACGTAGCACAGGAGAGCGCTCGTTGACAACGTTCCGAACCGGGTGCTAGATTCCCACGTTCCGCGCCGCGCCAACCTCTTGGCCTGCAAGGCGATGGAGGCTTTCACGGAGCCATGAGCGCGCCCAGGATCAAGGACACCCTGAACCTGCCGCAGACCGACTTCCCGATGAAGGCGGATCTGCCGCGGCGCGAGCCACGCCTTCTGGAGGCGTGGGACAGACTCGACGTGCACGCCACCGTCCGCAGGGCCAGGAGCGGCCGGCCCAAGTTCGTGCTCCACGACGGGCCGCCGTACGCCAACGGTCACATCCACCTGGGCCAGGCGCTCAACAAGATCCTGAAGGACATCGTCGTCAAGTCCCGTTCCATGATGGGCTTCGACGCCCCGTACGTCCCCGGCTGGGACTGCCACGGCCTGCCGATCGAGCACCAGGTGGACAAGGATCTCGGCCCCGGGAAGTCGGCCATGACCTCCCTGCAGGTGCGCGCCGCCTGCCGCGTCTATGCCGAGAAGTTCATCGCCGTGCAGCGCGAGGAGTTCCGCCGGCTGGGCGTCTTCGGAGAGTGGGAGGCACCCTACCTGACCCTCGACCCCGCCTACGAAGCGACCGTGGTCGAACAGATCGGCCGCTTCGTCGAGAACGGGAACGTCTACCGCGACAAGCGCTCCGTGCACTGGTGCCCGCAGGACGCCACCGCGCTGGCCGAGGCCGAGGTCGAGTACGAGGATCACGTCTCGCCGGCGATCTACGTCCGCTTCCCCTGGCACGCGCCCGGGATCGAGGCGCGCTTCCCGGGACTCAAGGGGCGCAGGCCCGTGATCCTGATCTGGACCACGACCCCCTGGACGCTGCCGGCCAACCTGGCGGTCGCCTTCAACCCCGAGTTCGAGTACCAGCTCGTGGACGTGGGCGACGAGGTGCTGCTCCTGGCGGCCGACCTGGTGTCTTCGGTGATGGCTCTCAAAGGGACGACGCCGCGCGGCATCGTCGGGACGCTCAAGGGGCGCGAGCTCGAGGGGCTCGGGACGGCCGAATCGCCCTATCCCTTCGCCGGCGGCGGCACGGCGCGCCTGGTCCTGGGGGACTACGTCACCCGCGACACCGGCACGGGGGCGGTCCATACCGCGCCCGGCCACGGATTCGACGATTTCCTCACCGGGCGCAAGTACGGCCTGCCGATCTTCTCCCCCGTCGACGGGCACGGTCGCTTCGTACAGGGAATGGGCCCCTTCTCGGGCCTCAAGGTCTTCGACGCCAACGCGCCGATCGTGGAGAATCTCAAGGAGCGCGGGCTCCTCTACCAGGCCGCGACCATCACCCACAGCTACCCGCACTGCTGGCGGTGCAAGCAGCCGATCATCTTCCGGGCCACGGAGCAGTGGTGGATCGCTCTGGACCACGACGATCTGCGCGCCAGGAGCCTGGAGGCGATCAGGACCACGCGCTGGATCCCTCCCGGCGGCTCGCTGCGCATCGGGGGCATGGTCGCGACCCGCCCCGACTGGTGCATCTCGCGCCAGCGCGTCTGGGGCGTCCCCCTGCCCTTCCCCCTGTGCGGCTCGTGCGGTGCCGAAGTGGTTCACGCCGCATTCATCCGCGGGACCGCCGAGCTGTTCCGCTCCCGGGGGAGCGACGCCTGGTTCGAGCCCTCCGAATTCGCGCGCCTCGCCGCCGGCGCCGTCTGCCCGCGCTGCGGGGGAAAGGACCTGCGCGCCGGCCAGGAGATCGTCGACGTCTGGTTCGAGTCGGGAGTCTCCTACCTGGCGGTCGCCGGCTCCCGGGCGGGCTACCCCTGGCCGAGCGATCTCTACCTGGAGGGGAGCGACCAGCACCGCGGCTGGTTCCATTCCTCGCTCCTGGTGGCCGTCAACGACAGAGGAACGGCCCCCTACCGTTCGGTCCTCACCCATGGCTTCACCCTCGACGGCGCCGGGCGCAAGATGTCCAAGTCGCTCGGGAACGTGATCGCTCCCCAGGAGGTGATCCGGCAGCACGGGGCGGACGTGCTGCGCCTCTGGGTGGCGACCGTTGACTTCCTCGAGGACATGCGGCTGTCGCAGGAGATCCTGGCACGCAACGCCGACGCCTACCGCAAGATCCGCAACACCTGCCGCTTCATCCTCGGCAACCTGTTCGATTTCGACCCCGCCCGCCACGCGCTCCCGTACGACCGCCTGGAGGAGATCGACCTCTGGCTCCTGCACCAGCTCGGCCAGCTGGTGGCGCGCGTGCGCGAATCCTACGAGCGCTACGAGTTCCACCTCGCCACGCAGGCGATCCACCGCTTCAGCACCGTCACCTTGAGCGCCCTCTACCTCGACATCCTCAAGGACTGCCTGTATACCAGCCCGCCCGACGCCCGCGCGCGCCGCTCGGCCCAGACGGCGATGCATGCGGTCCTCGCCGCCCTGACGCGGTTGATGGCTCCTGTCCTGTGCTTCACCGCCGAGGAGGTCTGGCAGTCGCTGCATCGCCGGCGCGAAACCGACCCGCTCGAATCCTCGGTGCACGCGCAGGAATTCCCGGTGCCGCCCGATCTGCCCGAAGAGGCGGGGCTTTTGGGACGCTGGGAGCGCCTGCTGTCGGTGCGTGAGGAGGTCCTCAAGGCTCTCGAGATGGCGCGCGCCGCGGGGACCCTCGGCAACTCGCTCGAGGCCCGCGTGACCCTCCAGGCGGGGGCGGAGGACACCGCCCTGCTCGAGCGCCAGGCTCCGTTCCTGCGCTTCCTGTTCATCGTGTCGCGCGCCGATCTGGGGCCGGTGGCCGTCCCGACCTACGCCAGCGAGCGGCTGCCGGGGCTGCGCATCGCGGTGGACCGGGCGCCTGGCCTGAAGTGCGAGCGCTGCTGGAACGTCACGCAGGATGTCGGTGGCGATCCGGCCCTTCCCACGCTCTGCGCGCGCTGCGTGGCGGCGGTGCGGACGATCGCCGCCGCCCGGGGAGCCGGGGTGTGAGCCGCGGGGTCCTGCTGCGCCTGGCCTACGGCGCCCTGACGCTTCTCGTCCTGCTCCTGGACCAGGGCACCAAGGCGCTGGTCACGTCCAGGATGGCCCTCTACTCCTCGCGGCCGATCGTCCCGGGCCTGTTCCAGCTGACCCTGGTGACCAATCGGGGGGCCCTGTTCGGGCTCTTCCACGACATGGCCGACCCCTACCGCAGCGCGCTCTTCACCATCGTGCCCGCCCTGGCGATCGCGCTGATCCTGACGTTCCAGTACTGCACCACGACCGCCGACACCGCCGCCCATGCCGGCCTGGCCCTGATCCTGGGAGGCGCCCTCGGGAACCTCGCGGACCGCGTGCGGCTTGGTTACGTGGTGGACTTCCTTGACGTCTTCGTGCGCGACTACCATTGGCCCGCCTTCAACCTGGCCGACTCCTCGATCTGCATCGGCGTCGGCCTCCTTCTGGTGGACCTCCTGGCGAAGGCGCTGCGCCGGGAACGGGCACCGTTCCCTCCCGAGGCCTAGCGATGTATCCGGTCCTCTTCGATCTGCACCTCGGCCGCCTGGGCCAGTTCACGGTCGGGACCTACGGGCTCTTCTACGCGCTCGGCTTCCTGCTCGCCCTCCGTCTGGCCGTGCACTACGCGCGCCAGGAGAGCATCGATCCCGCGCGCATCGTGGACCTCGGGATCCTGACCCTCCTGGCGGGCTTCGTCGGGGCCAAGCTACTCCTTTACGTGCTCGACGCCCGCTTCTACATCGAGCACCCGATGGAGATGGTGCGCAGCCTGCGATCGGCGGGGGTCTTTTACGGCGGCTTCGGGCTGGCGACGCTGGCCGCCCTTCTCTACGTGCGGCGCCACCGGCTGCCCCTGGCACGGGTCGCCGACCTCTGCGCTCCTCCCCTGGCGCTCGGCCAGGCGATTGGCCGCCTGGGATGCTTCGCGGCGGGATGCTGCTTCGGGCGAGCGTGCGACCTCCCCTGGGCGGTCACCTTCAGCAATCCGCGCGCCTACGAGCTGACGGGCGTCACTCTCGGCATCCCGCTGCACCCGACGCAGATCTACCACGCCCTGTCCGACCTGCTCATCCTCGCAATCACCGCACGATTGATGCGACGGCGGCGCTTCGAAGGGCAGGTCTTCTGGACCTATGTCTTGTGCTACGCGGTGTTGCGAGCCTTCGTGGAAGCGTTCCGTGGCGACGCGGCGCGGGGCGTCTTCTTCGGAGGAAGGATTTCGACCTCCCAGATCATCGCCGTGCCCGCCGCAATCGTCGCGCTGGCCATGCTGCGGATCCTGTCGCGCCGCGCGGCGGCGCAAGCGGCCCGGCAGGGCGGATGACTTCCCGGGCGCCCGGGATCGGGACGAGACAGGGCGGCGCGAGCGTCCGGCTCGATGTTCCCGCCACGCGGCGGGGCGAGCGTCTCGACCAGGTGCTCGTGGCCCTGCTTCCCGCTCAGAGCCGCAGCGCGCTGCAGCGCCTGATTCGCGAAGGACGGGTCACGCTCCCGGAGGGGCCGGCCCGTCCCTCGTATCGCGTACGCGGCGGCGAGCAGGTCACCATCGAGCTGCCGCCCCCCCGCCCGTCGGACCTGGCGGCGGAGGCGCGCCCTCTCGCGATCCTGTACCAGGACGCGGATCTCGTGGTCCTCGACAAGCCGGCCGGCATGGCGGTGCACCCGGGAGCGGGCTCACGCAGCGGCACGCTGGTCAACGTGCTGCTGCACCACTGCCGGGACCTGTCGGGCGTGGGAGGGACGGAGAGGCCGGGCATCGTGCACCGCCTGGACCGTGAGACCACGGGAGTCATGGTCGTGGCGAAGAACGACGCGACGCACCGGGCTCTGGCGGCCCAGTTCAAGGCGCGCACCGTCGGAAAGGTGTACGAGGCGCTGGTCTGGGGGCGGCCGCGCCTCTCCCAGGGGGTGGTGGACGCTCCCATCGGCCGCCATCCGACGGCACGCGTGAAGATGGCCGTGCGCCCCGGAGGACGCGCGGCCCGCACCGGCTACCGGCTGCTCGCGGCGCTCGGACCGGTGGCGCACCTGGAGCTGCGCCCGGCGACCGGCCGCACGCACCAGATTCGGGTGCACCTGAAGTCGATCGGCCACCCGGTCGTGGGAGACAGGCTCTACGGTGGAGTGCGCGCCGCCGGCGTGAGGGACCCGGCGGCGCGCTCCGCATTGCGCGCCTACGGGGGCCTGGCGCTACATGCCCGAATCCTCGAGTTCGATCACCCGCGCACCGGGGAGCGGCGCCGCTTCGAGGCGCCCCTCCCCACCGAGCTGCGCGAGCTGCTCGCGGCCCTGCGGCCCGGCGCGGGGTCGCCCCAGGCGAAGGGGATGGGCCGGCCGTGAGGCGCGCCACCTTCTCGATCCTGGGGGCGGGTCGCCTGGGACGCGCCCTGGGCCGGCTGATGGCCCGGCGCGGCTACGCCCCGGCCGGCGTTTCCTGCCGTTCCCTGCGCTCGGCCCGTCAGGCCGTGGCCATCATCGGGGGCGGAGAGCCGACCACCTCCAACGCGCGCGCCGCGGACGGCGCGGACCTGATCCTGATCACCACGCCGGACGGCGTCATCGCCCCGCTGGCCCGCCAGCTGGCGGCCGAGCGCCACCCGTGGCGGGGCAAGGTCGTGGCGCACACCAGCGGCGCGCTCTCCTCGATCGCCCTCGAGCCCCTGCGCCGGCGCGGCGCGCGGGTGGCTTCCTTCCATCCCCTGGCCAGCGTCGCCGACTCCAAGGAGGGGCTCAAGACGCTGCACGGGATACCGTTCGCCATCGAGGGGGACGCACGGGCGGTGCGCACGCTGCGACGCCTCGTGGCCCGGCTGGGCGGCTTCCCCGTCACCATACCCCGGCAGTCCAAGGCGCTCTACCATCTGATCGCCTGCTTACTGTCGAACGACCTGGTGGCGCTCCTTTCGTTCGGCCTCGACTCCGCCCGCGGCCTCGGGATCGGGCGGCGCGAGGCGGCGCGTCTCTACATGCCCCTGGTCCGCGGCACGGTCTCGAACGTCGCCCGCCTGGGCCCGATCAAGGCTCTCACCGGGCCGGTCTCGCGGGGCGACCTCACGACCCTGCGGCTGCACGGCGAGGCCTTGCGCGCCTTGCCGGCCGACCTGCGCAGGCTGCACCGGCTGCTTGCCCTGCGCTCGGCCGCCCTGGCCCTGAAGGCGCGCACCATCACCCCCGAAGTGGCCGTGCGTATGGCCCGCCTGCTGGGTTCGCTTCCTTGATCTGATCCGCGCGCGACACTAAATTGCACAATTGGAATCGGCGGGTGGTGGTCTGCCCGGACGAGGTGTGATGGATGTCGCGAAACGAAGGGGCCGCCGGGCTAGTTGGCGAGGGGGCTGTTACAGACCCCTTCCGGGGTGAGGGTGCCGATGAGACCGGGTCTTCCCTGACACGCTCTCGGCACCCCCGTCGCCAAGATGCAGCACATGCAGTCGTCACCCGTGCAGGAGTAGGTATTCTGGTGCACCACGGCCGTCGGCTTGGTGGGCCAGGTGGCCACGTTACCCGCCTTGTCGACGGCATCGATGCGGAACTCGAGGGTCACTCCCGACACGGTACTCGAGAAGGGGGCCTGGTGCTTCTCCCGGGCGATGCAGTCTCCGATGAGGGTGCGGCCATTCTGCTCGCGCACGTTGAAGAGGGCGAAGTCGCGCTCGTAGATCCCATCCTTGGCGAGCGTGTCTCCCGACCTGAGCGTATACCGGCCCTGCTGACACCGGCAGTCGGAGAGAACACCGTCTGTGGAGGTGGGGGTGCAGTCCTCAAGCCCGACCGGTGCAGCCGGCTGGGTGTACGGGAATTCGCCAGCGCTGCCGTCGTCGAACAGGACCAGCGAGGTCTCCTCCTTGTTGGTGGTGGCGTTGGGGTCGGTCACGAAGCTGGCGCTGACCAGAAGGATGTCGCTGCCGGGGGTGGTCGAGTTCGGATCGGTGACCTTCACCTTGAACTGCAGCTGCGTGTAGTTGCCCTGCGTGATCAGGTGGTCGGGAAAGAGTGTCACGAAGTTGCAGAACTGAGGCCGGAGGTACAGTTCGTGTTCTGTGCAGAGGAACTGATCGGCCTCCGATCTCTGGCAGGGGCTGAGGCAGTCGTCCGTGAAGTCAAGGGGCGTCACGTTGGGGAAGCCGAAACTGTCCGGCGCCACGAACGCGAGGCAGTCGAGGGGGAGCTGCCAGTCGCACGAGACGGACTCTTCGTTCTGGTCCAGCGTGGCGGACTCGATCCTCGGCGGGTCTCCGAAGACCTTCCGGTCGGGGGCGGTGTCCTCGGACTTGCTGCAGGCCGCGAGCGCTGCGACGGTCGTCGCCAGGAACGCGACGCAGATCCATTTGCTGGCCATCCTCTGGGAGCCTCCCCGGCTCTCGCGGTCCGCGCGGCCGCCCGCAGGGTGGAGCGCCGCCGGAACGGGCCGCTCGGCGCGAAAAGAGGCGCGTATTCTAGAGGAGCGATCCGCCCGAGTCAAGGGAGTCTGGCTGAAAGGCTTGTCGAACAATGGGTCCATCGATCCCCGCATCGCGAACGCGGGCTAAGTGTACGGGGACCCCTGGGGGGTGTCAAGGTTGATTCCCGCCGTCGCGCGGGGAAGATACAGCATTGTCATCGTTCTCCCCGGGGCGCCGGGCCGCCCTCCGGCGCCAGAGGGGATGGCTGATGCCCGGCAAGAGCGTCCTGAGCGGCGACCTGAGCTCAATCGGCCTGGCCGACATCTTCACGTTGCTGGGGATGGCGAAGAAGAGCGGCGTGTTGCGCCTGACGCGGGGGGCAGAGACCCGCACACTCCACTGGGAGGCGGGCGAGATCGTCTTCGCGCGCTCCAATTCGGTGCGCGACAGCCTGGGGAACTTCCTGGTTCGCAAGGGGATCATCACCCCCGAGCAGAACGCCGTCTCGGCCTCGAAGATCGATGAGACCACGCGCCACGGCAAGGTGCTGGTGCGCATGGGATTCATCTCGGCGGACCAGCTCCTGTGGGCGGTCAAGCAGCAGGTGCTCGAGGTCATCTACTCGCTCTTCCACTGGCGCAGCGGCTTCTTCGAGTTCGCCGAAGGAGAGACGGACTCGAAGGAGAAGATCACGCTGTCGATGTCGACCACCAAGGTCGTGATGGAAGGGATCCACCGGCTAGACGAGTGGGGCAAGATCCGCGCCGCGCTGCCCGACGACGCTCTCGTCCTGGAGCCGCTCCTGCCCGCGTCGGAGGTCGCCGCCCGCCCCGACCTCGAAGGCGACGACAAGCGGACCTATCCCCTGGTGGACGGCTCCCGAACCCTGGGAGAGATCGCCAACCTGGCGAGGCTGGGCGAGTTCGAGTGCTACGCCGCGCTGTTCCGGCTGCTCGCCACGGGCGCCCTGCGCATCAAGAGCGGCGCCGCGCAGGCCCGGCGCGCCGC
>Ga0137394_10001711_pt1 | contig 16110 bp, 11 predicted proteins | sample czobulk116metaG_FD_108278 | JGI IMG/M metagenome (GOLD analysis project Ga0137394, IMG submission 108278) | Vadose zone soil microbial communities from Angelo Coast Range Reserve, California, USA - czobulk1.16 metaG | ecosystem: Environmental > Terrestrial > Soil > Vadose zone | place: USA...
CAACCGCTGTCGAGCCGATCACATTGTTCTCGCCGCCCGCAATCGTCGCGTCCGTAGCGTTTACGTCGATGCTATTCTGATTGCCCCCACTGATGGTCGAGGCAGAAGAAGAATCCGGGGCGATAAAATTGAAGATGGAACCGCCGACCACGTTGGGCGGGTTGCCGGGATTAGGCATCAACCGCATGGCGACGTCGTTGTTGACACGCATTCCAGCGCCCGGTTGTTCGTGCTGCCCAGGAATTGGCCAGAAGAGACGTTGTTGCCGTTAACCTTCCAAAACTGATTCGCGCTCAGGCCGCCAAGGCTCGACGCGTTGACGCCGCTCAACCCGGAGCCGTTGCCACTGAAGTTGTTGGCGGGGTTGTTGAATGTCACCGCGTTGGGGTAAGTCCCCCCGATGGCCGAGGTAAGCACCGTGCCCGTGACATTGCGGGCCGTGATCGCGTAGGGCGTGGCGGTGAATGGCTGGCGATTTGTGAGCGCGGCAAAAGCGCCGGTGCCGTTGGTGCGCACGGCAATCTCCAACCACCTGGCCGCGCCACCGGCGAAGGTAGTACTACCGAAATCCAGAGTGGTCGTGAAAAGGCCGTTACTGACGGCGACCGCCGAATTGGTCACCGGGCCGCCCGCCACAAGGCCACCTGTGGCGGCGCCGTAGGCGGTAAAGGTCAGGTCGTAATTACCGTTGGCGGCGCCGGCGGCGTCGCTGAGGCGTCCTTGATAAGTGAACGCCGTTCCCTGAGCATATGAAGTGGAGAGTGGAGCGTGCAGAGCGGCGACTGACACACAAACGACGAACGAAGCAGTTTTGAGAGGGGAAGTTTTCATGCAATTGCGTTGAAAATAGGTTGCGGTTTGTGACTGAGGGCGCCGTCAAGCATAACCGTATTTTCATACGTTAACCAAGCCAAAATCTTTCAAGCCGTACGCTGAAATCCCGGCACCGATGTGGAGAGTCCCTCCGCGGGCCTAAGAGATTTCCGCGCTAGGCGACCGCATGAGCGTCAAACTTAATCAGCGTCAGATAATCGATATTCATGACCAAAGTCTGCCGACATCGGGACGAGCAGGCATCCTCACTCATGCGGACACCATCGCGCTGTTCGACGATTTTTTCATTCAGACGTATTGATAAGGATCATGATTTTCGGGACTAACAAGTCAAATCGTGCAAGAACAAAGTTAGTTATTTTTTGCGATGGTTGACTACCTGTTCAGGCTCCTCGTTCATGTCCGGCTCTTTTGCTCGACGCTCAACACTCAACTCTCAACCAACTTCGACTCACAATGTCTTCACAACCCTTCAGCAGCGGCGTGTGATTGTTTTAGGACCCTTTTCCGTGGAAACAGGTGGCTGCATAGACAATGATCAGGATGTTCGGAGTTTTATGAAAATCAAAATCAAGACTCATCTGAGAGAATACGCATCCAACTATTACTACAGAGAAGACCAGAAACAGAACGCTAAAGGTCAAGAGATCTGGAAAGAGATACAGGCGGGTGCTGATCCAATTCAGTGCATGAAGCGATCAAAGGACGACGGAGGGCATGAATATAAGTTGCCCCGTGAAGACAATGACATCGTTGTGGTTGCTGTGCTCGATGCTCAAGCCGACGTTGAAGGATTGATGATCCAAAAGATAGATGGATGGGTAAGCGACGAGATAGCCAAATGCGTAGAGCGCAACCCCGATCTAAAGCCAGGTTCATCCAGAAGACTCGGAGATTTAGCCGCAACATTCCTAAACGGAGGCTACTTTGCTCAACATTACGATGCTGCCAAACACCAGCCAAACCACACGCAACTGAAGTGTTACAACTCGTGGAAAAAAGGAAAGTCCTTGGAAGGTGTTCTTAAAGACAGGGAGAAGCCATGCATCCAGTATGTCGCTCCGGGAGATTACGAGATTCTTGATGGCTGGGGCCGCCTCTTGCCATTTGCGGCGCTGTTAAAAGAAGGATTTCCCTTCCATCCTGTAGAAACTTTCCTCGCACTCCCGAATCAAGTGCTCGGTTCAATGCAGTGGCACTCCGATGTACCCTAATTTTTGGACTGGTTGCGCGCTTAGTTGTCGCTCAGTTGTGCATACCACTGAGCTGACGAGACGCAGCGGAAGACCGAGTCTTTGTTTCGCACTTTGCGAGTAGGCGGCGTTAGTTGCCGCGCCGTCGATCTTCCCGCCGCTCGCAGGGTAACCTTTGAGGATGGCGCTACTTGGTTGCTGACGAAGATTTGCAGACCAGCCGAACCGGGCGGCAAGCAAGCACGGTTCCTTCCGGCTCCCGTGTATTCAAAGGGGTGCCTAGCCAATTTCGCCACAGAACGCGATCCCTAAAGCCGGCGCCGTCAGGCTCGAACTGTTCAGGCCTTCGGCGGCATTGAGGCGGATTGTTTTGTCCGTGAAGAAATTTGGGAAGCTGTGACAGGCCGATGCTTTGCGCACCTGACTCGGGGTTCGTCACCCGATAAGAATTGGCGAGAGCGCTGCGCGGTGCTAAAAGACCACCCGAAGTGTCATTAAGACCAGAATGCCCGGCGAAACTCAGAACATTGCGGCAATGGCTGAAAAAGCCTCGAAAGAGATTTTTGACGTGTTTGGCTGGCGGCACGTCGGGCCAAAGAACAAGAACTGGGGCTGCGTTGAACAGGAGAAGCATGATCGCCGAAGAGCCAGAACGCATTCTTCGGACGTGGTTTTTCGCTATGAAGATCCGTGGAGCGGAAAGGATGTTTACGTAACCTCCGACCTTAAAAGTTACGCAAAGGGCACGGTCGCGCAGCATCCAGTTGCCAGCACGTTGCGGAACTTGTCCCGGGCTGTGGAATGCGCCAACAAAAGCGAGGAGTTTCAAACGCTTTACGTTGATTTCAATCGCCAGCACCACGTTATGGGAATGCTTTTTATTTACAACCATGATGGAGGATATGATGAGGATTTCAGCAAAGCGCTGGAAGGCGTCCAGCCTTCGCAATCCGACGTCGCGGAGAATAACCGGCTGGGTGTGGTCGGGCCAAAACGGGTGGCGTACCTCCATACCGTTGCAAAGGACATCCTCATCGCACAAGGGAAGAAAGGCGAGTTGGGACCGGACGTGCAGTGCGAGTTCTATTACCCAAACCTGCAAACCATCCGCTTTGCGAAAACCACCAGTTCGGTGGCAAACCTTGAGACGCTCTTGTGCCCTTGGCTCGTGATGCGCTACACGAAGCCGAGTTTGGGCATTTCGCAAACCGGCTACTTCATCTATTACGACGGACACGGAAGCTCCGTCGACGAATTTCAATATCTGCTCGACTACCTCTTCAAATATCAAATCGCTACAGACCACGTGAAGATTGCAATCCGAATGGTGTTCGCGGTACCCGATGCGCCTGCATTATTCGAGAAGGCAAAGGGGAATTATTCTGAGGATTACTGGCCTATCGCAAACGTATCGCCGGAGCAGGTGCGCCAGCGTATGGCGAACATAAGCTTTCAGACGGTCACTTCGCTTGTGCCCACATTTTCGGAAGTTGAACTCGGAATGAAGTGATCCGCATGTCCAAGTTTGTCCAACACGCAAGCTACTATCTCGACGATAAGGACCTGAGCGATCTCTGCAAGGCGCAGAACATCGCGCCGCGCTTTTTGCTCAGATTCGCCCGACGACGTGGACTGTTCCTAAGCGACAAATCTTCCAAAGATGAGTTGGTGCAAGGGTTATGTATGGCGCCGATCTCGTGGGATGACGTAAGCGTCCTAGCGGAGGCTATCAACACTGAAGAGCGTGATACAAAGCAGATGACGACCCAGCTTACCGACGGCGTGGATTTCGACGGGGTGCCCGCCGCGCTGGAGCGGGTGAAGAGCGCGCTCGAGGCAAATCGCGAAATTCCGACTCTGACGAAGACCGGGGATAACAAGTACAAATTGGAGGTCCGTTTTGTGGAGATGCAGCCACAGCGCACACGTCCGCTACAACGCGTTGAAAGGCAGGTGACCATTGAAGTCGAGAGGGTGGGCGGACGTCTCGACATCCGCTACAGCGGGCATGAGCACGCCAAGCAAATCGTCCGTAATCTCGTGAAGGAGATCCCGGCAAGGAAGGAAAAGGAGAAAGCTGAGCGCCAAGTATCGCTCTGGTCCATTCGAGACCCGCTTGCCCGGGTAAAATTCTTCACAGAAATGATCAACGGCATGAACGGATTCATTCTGTCAGATGTGACGGACCTTCACGTGGACCGCCGGTTTCCAGAAGAAGAAGGGGATGCGGATGAAGAATCGGTCAAGCAGGAGAAGGAAAAGCTCGTGGGTTTGGTCAAGCACGCTATCTTGAAAGGAGACAGCCTCCTGAACTCCGAGTTTTACGTCGAACTCCAGGCCGCCGGCTACTATATCGGCAACATCGTCTGGATAGCTAACGAGACCGGAACCGACCAGCGCCAAGTGGAATTCTATGCTGGATTCAAAGATCCAATTCTCGCGACTGACTTCCTTTTTGATGTGCGTCGAATCGCAAAACGCGACGAAAGCGGCAACTACGGAAAGCTGGAGAGGCTTCAACTTGGGGACAGAGAATCCCTGCTTAAGCTAGTCGAGGCTGCTGCCTATCGAGCGCTGGAGAGGATTGACGCGCCGAGTGACGAAGCAAAGGGACAGTCTGCTTGAGAGTCGCACGCCGCGTATGTCAGAGCGATTCAGATGGTTTTCCGCAGCGCACGTTACGCCGCAGTCGCTCAAGCGCGCGACGAAGCAGATGCTCGACTGGAGGTATTCTGATGAAATCGGATGGGGCTTCTTGCTGAGCGAAACGCGGCCAGAATACATTCACGGCCGGTTCATCGAGCGAATTATGTTGAAGGAGGAAGTTACCGATCCGTTCGGGCAAGCTATCCATTACGAGCGTGTCCTTTTCCAGGAAACACACTTCCTGGTCCGTTATCAGCATCCCCACTTGGAAATTAGGAACGCCCCGCGTTCAATCTCAACGTTTTTGAGTCAGCTTGGCCGGAGCTTTGATTTTACCGTTGCGCTCACTCCAATCGAACTTGATGTCATGCGTCTCCTTTCTGCGCTCGAGAAGCAGGCTTCGAGCCTGACCGTTTCACGGATCACGATTGCCGACATGGCTGTGGCTACTGGCGTGGAAGCGAAGTGCATCCTAGTCGGCGAGCGAGATGTAAGGAGGCATCTTCGGCTGCTCACGGCGAACAGAAAATTTCGGATCACGTCCGTCTGGGCTGGCTTCGCCTTGGAACGGGTTGAGCTATCAGTTGAAATCGCAGCCGAGGGCCGAGTCATCATTTGCGGGGAAGTGCCAGACACGATTCGCGTCCGATTTCGAGAGCTAGTTCGAGACGCTACCGTTTCGAAGCCGCAGTGACGGGACGCCGCTCATGAACGTGAGCGGGTCGGTGCCTAGTAAACGCCGCCATAGCCGCGGCGTCGACACGTAGTCGAGAGTCGACCCGCATTGTCTACACCGTGGCCGCTTCCACTTCTTGGTTCCGCAGGTTGAAAACACCGCGGACAGAGAGAACGCAAGCCACATTCGGGTACAAGGATGCAGCAGTTGAACTATTCTTCGCCTCGCTCGCAAGTACGCTTAAACACACCCCAACACCGTGACCACACCACGATACGCCTGAACACGTATGAATACCATGTCTTTTAAAAAAGAACCGATGAAATCAGCGGTTCGGCCACTCGCGCTCGCACAAACACGGATAACTCAATTTTCAGTTGAGCGGTTTGAATGCAATGTAGCTGGACAATTCTGTGGGCGTCGGCAATCTCCTTCTAAGGCTAGAGCTATCCGAATCGTTGAGAGATGAAATGCTCTGAGAGACATTAGTGATGCGCTCCGGCGAGTGTGGAAGCCTGCTTCCAAAACAGAACGACCACACTTCCGATCGTATCGCAAATCGCGGAGCGAAGGGCTAAGGGTCCAAACCTTAGCCCGATTACCTTAACACACATATGAGTACACTGAGAAATAGAGAAATCGCCGCCAAGATGCTGGAATTCCGAGACAAACTGTGGTCTGAGTACAACGCGGATGACTACTGGGAACGGAAGGGACAGCGAGGGTTCATTATCATGCCGAGAACAATGCCTTTGATTCTCCAAATCATGGATGCCTTGGCTAAAGGAAAACCGGTCTCACGAACCTATCTCGATGTTTGGTGCAGGACCCACAATGAATCCGTGGTCAAGCTCGACAAACCGAAGCAAATGGCCTTTTACTCAGGCTTCAGCGGGCAGAGAGGAGAGCAAGCGTGGAAAGACAGAATGCGTACTCTCCATAAACTTGGATTTATCAATATCAAACCTGGAAGCGAAGGTTTAGGTTTTGCCGTTGTCCTGAACCCGCACAAAGTCATAGCGAAGCATCGTGCCAAGCGCACACCGGGATTCCCAGAGAATATCTATAGCGTGCTCTTGGAGCGCGGGACGGAAATCAAGGCGAAGGACCTCTGAGGCCGATTATTTGCTCCGCTCAAGTGAACGGTGAACGTGAACGGGTCGGCCAATCGTATTGATAACTGCAATCAATCTGGAACGGCCTACGTATTCGTTCTCGGCCTACTGACACCGTTCACCATTGCGCAAAGCGGTAGAATCGCCCGAGATAGTTGGCGAAAACGAAGGCTAAAGGCTAAAGTGATGCATGGTAATTTGTCATTTCGGAGAAGGGATCGACTGTGCTTGCAGCAACGAGTGGGCCGTTGCTGTGAGAAATACTTCTGAGGATTACCAATGTCTATAACGGCGATGCATGACGATTCGTACCCCGCCCCTTCAGGGCGGACGAGAAATGTTTTCGCTGTATTCCCAGGGCGTTGCCCTGGGCTTTATTCTTTCACCTCCTTTGGGGTGAGCATGAAACGGTCGGTTCAGGGCGGAGGAACAGGCTAAAGCCTGCACTACGAGCGGGGTGCAGCATTTTTGTCGAGTCGGTTCAGTGCATGACCGCGCGGTAAAAGCGATGAGGGGAGTGGGCGGGCGCTGGATCGAATAACGTGATGACACCGTCTGGGTTGGTCACCGTCAGCCAGGGTGACCAATTCCGCAGGTCAGTGGAGGATTCGATGACGCAGGGCAGTCCCGCTTCGCTCGTAAGCCGGAGTTGGAGCGCGCCATCGGCTCGACAACCGGTGACTTGAATCTGCGGAGGCTTTGGACGGCTGCCAGCCCCAAAGCTGGTCTGCACCGTTTGTGCGGCAGCAAAAAGTTGGCTGGCCAGCGCGGCCTCGTCTCCGTCACGGAGCTGTGTCCTGACTTTTTGCTGAAACGCGCGCAATAGGTGCAGGCCGGCTTGGAAGTGCCCGCCCTCAAACGAACGGAGGGCCACTTCCAGGCTCGCGAGGAGCGGCCGTTTGTTTTTCCCTCCAACGTCCGAATGTCTCAGGATCGTAATGATCCGTTCCACCGCCTCGGCCGCGGTGATGATCTGCACTGTGAATCCATTGGTGTCGGACGCAACCCCGTCGCTCACGATAAGACTGAGCGTATGTTGTCCCAGCGCAAGTTGATTGCTGGCGCGTATGCCTCCGGCCACTAACACCAAGGCACCGTTCTGTTCGTGCTCCCACCAGCGGTATTCGAGCAGGTCGCCGTCAGTATCCGATGAGCCGGAGCCGTCGAACAGAACGTTCGCGCCGATGTTATTTGTGGAAATGATGACGTGTTCATTCCCGCTGGAGAAAAGGTCCGCGACGGGCATGACCGTGGCAACCGCGATGGGCGCGCTGTTGAAGAACGAAAAGCTGTCGGATTGGAGAATCGTGCCACGCTCACCCACCACGACGAAGGTCCTACCGATCGCGGCCACTCCAGAGAGGGAATAATTGAAACGGAAATTATTCGTGGTCCAGAAGATTCCATAAGCCGACGAAAGAATAGTACCTTCATCTCCCACGGCCACGAAGGCGCCGTGTGCGTAAGCGATACCTCGCAGCACCGGGGCAAACTCCCCCCTGATGCGCACTGTCCAATGCTCACCATCGACAGAGGTCCAGACATAACGCTGCCGGCAAAACCGGTAACAGAATCCGCCGCCTACCGCCACGAAGGCGCCGTTGCCATAAGCGACTGCATTTAAGTTCACATATCCTTCAAAGGGTCCCGGAAAACCCGGATTCCAGTTCACACCGTCAGAAGAGAAGAAAACAATTGGGGCATTGGGGTCAACGTCAGGTCCGCCGCCAAAGCCGGCAAAGGGGCTGCTGCCGACCACCACGAATCGGCCGTTGCCATAGGTGACCGAATTGAAGCTTTGATAAGGCCGCTCAATCCGCTCGGTCCAGGTTACGGCGTCCGAAGATGTCAGAACCGCGCCATAATACCCATTTGTCGTGTAGCCGGAGCCGACGGCTACAAAGACTCCTTCGGCGTAGGCAATTCCATACAAAGCAATCCCTGACTCCTGCCGGGTCCAGTGCGCCGCATCTGTCGAACGGAGAATGGCACCGCTGAAACTGATGGCCACAAACTGGCCCTGGCCATAGGTGATGCCGCTCACCCAATCGCCAAACGGTAGAGGAGGCGCAGGCATATTCGTCCAATGGCTGCCGTCGGATGACACAAGAACAGCGCCGTTGGCTCCCACGGCAACCAGCAGGTCATTACACCTGGTGACAGAACGGAGCGACTCATGCGTGAGGCTTGGTCCGGGGCTGAGCCATTGGGCTCCATCAGGCGAGGTCAAGACTTCACCGGATTGACCCACGATAACAAAGCGGCCCTGCCCAAACGTGACATCATTTGCGAGAAGCTGATTGCCCAGGTCTTGTTCTACCCAATGAACAGCATCTGTCGAAACCAGCGCCGTTGCGGCAAAGTTATCGAGATACCCGACAACCACAAACGCGCCATTGCCGAAGGTCAGTTCTGAATGAGAGAAATTTGTGACACTATCGATTTCCGACCAGGTGGCGGCATCCGGGGAGGTGAAGAAGGAAGTCCGGGAAATGTAGGCGTCGAATGTTTCCAGGCCGACCAGGAAAAGACCATTGCCGAAGGTGGTTTCGGTAATCCAACTGTATGAGTTGGTGCCCAGTTCAATCTGGCTCCATTGAATGCCATCCGCGGAACGGTAGACAAAGCTCCGAGCTCGGCCGATGTCCGCGTCGTACCAGTTCGCAGTGGCAACGAACCAGCCATTGGCGAAAGTCAGGTTCCTCCAATAGGTATTCTCTCCCTGGCCGTGCGTCTGCCAATGTGCTCCGTCGTGGGAGACCAGTGAGATCTTGTTATAAGGGGCCTCCCATTGGGAGCCGATCGCGACGTAGAGCCCATTCCCAGCAGCGACGGCCGTAACCGAGCCGTTGGTGGTGATCAGGTTTGTTCTCCAGGAGCTGCCGTCGCTTGAGAGTAAAAGATAATGCGCGGAACTACCCGTCTGTTCGTCGTATGTGGAACTGACGCCAATAAACTGTCCTTCGCCGAAAGCAAAAGAGGATGGCACCAAACCGGTGCTGATCCCGTTCGGCCTCCAATCCAGCGCGTTAGTTGAACTGAAAAGTGTGTTGTCATCACCCAGCGCGACAAACTGCCCGTTGCCGTAAACCACCCGCCTCAGGTCAGCCGCAGTGGGATAGGGATTGCGCCAATGCCATTCCATCGGGGGAACGACGGGCTCGATCACCAATTGGGCGACGCGGCTCGTTACGCTGCCTTGCGAATTATAGATCAGGACGCTGTAGTTGCCGCTATCCTCAAGCCGGCCGCTCTCCAAGAAAAGCTCTGCACCCGTGGCGTCCGCAATCAGTCGATTCTCACGGTACCATTGATAAAAGAGCGGTTCTCCACCTTTCACCCCAACGCTGAGGGCCAGAGGGTCGCCCTCCCGCGCACCAGTATCTGCCAGGTCCAGGACAATTTCTGGCGTTAGGAACGGCAAAGGGTCAGAGACCAAAACAGTGCCGGAGTCGCCCACGACTACGAAACGATCATGCCCATAAGCGGCGCTTCGGAGCGTCATTGTGCTCATTATTTCGCGTTGCAGCCAAAACACGCCGTCATGTGATGTGGCCACGGCGCCGGACTCGCCCACCGTCACAAAGTTGCCATTGCCGTAAGCCGCTCCGAGCAAACTTGAGGCGATGCCTGAAGAGTACCACAACCAGTTGATCCCATCCGGAGAGATAGGAATCCATTCGGAATCACCCACGCTGATAAAACTTCCCGCTCCATAGGTGGTGGCGTTCGGGTAGGGAACCAAGCCATACGGTGACGGGCTGCCCCAGACAGTTCCATTCACGGAAGTGAGGATCTGCCCATCTCGCTGCACTCCGACGAAGCGTCCATTGCCCCTGGCTACAGCGATTAGTTGTCCGAAAGAATCGTTCCCCTGGCGTGTCCAATTCATCCCGTCGGGCGAACTGAGGATGAGCCCGAGCCCACTCGCATTCTCCACCCCAACAGCTACGAAAACTCCGGCACCGTAAGCAATCGCGAACAACTGGGCATTCGTGGTAACCTGCCGCGCGGTCCATTCAACAGCGTCAGGCGACGTTAGGACGACGGCGGTTCCATTGAAGATGTCCTCGCCAACAGCGACGAACAGTCCGCCGCCGTAAGCGACGGCGTAAAGCCGCGCAGGTTCCGAAGCTTGCGAGACCCAGTTGGTTGTATCCGTGGAGCTCAGAATAGTTGAGTCCGCGCCGACCACCACGAACTGGCCATTGCCGAATGCGATGCCGGTGAATGAATCTCCGGCCGGCGCATCCGCCAATCGCCAGTTGTCCAGAGGCCCGGACGGCTCGACTACCAGCCGGGCGGGGTTGCTGCTGGTAAAACTCACGCCATTGCTTACGATCACGGAATAGGTCCCGGCGTCAGAGACCTGGACGTTCGACAAGTTCAACATCGCACTATTGGCGCTCGCCAGCGCAATCCCATCTTTGAGCCACTGATAGGTAAGCGATCCCGCGGGGCTGGCTTCCACTGCGAATTGGACATCGGCGCCCGCATGCACGACCCGGTCATGCGGCTGATTGATAATGTAGGGAGGTATCGGCAAGACAATTACTGACGCCGGCCGGCTGGTGACGCTTCCCCACATATTCGTGACGGTGACGCTATAAATGCCCGCATCAACGGCCGTTGCCGGAAATATATCGAGGAACGGAGACAGGACCGATGAGAGGGGAAGGCCGTCTTTCTGCCAGTTGTAAGTCAACGGTTCCGAGCCCGTGGCCGCGACGTAAAGGGTAAAGTAGTTTCCTTCGTACACGACCACATCTTGCGGGTCCTGCGTAATTACCGGCGGCGCCTCGGGCTCAGCGGCGCGTATGCTGTTAAGCAAAAGCGCTGTAAGCAGGGCCAGAACCGGCAAGCAGGGGTGGGAGGCGCGGAATTTGGACTTTTTGGAGGGGGTAGGTGTTCGTGTCATACACAACTTGCGATACGGTCCGCAAACGGCACTTCTTTCAGAATATCTGCGGTCCGACGGGAGTTATCGAACAGTTCATCCGCAATACGATCCGGAGAAATGATAAGTTGAAACTCGCCCGATCAGACGCGGCTCTCTGAGTCGCAGCGTATTTAGAGCGTCAATGTTCGTCTCTCCAGAGTCGTTCGATTCGCAGCGGCCTCGCCCTCGGGCCTGCGTTGGTCACGGGCGCAACAGCTCCAGAACGTGGCCCTTGCTTTCTGCGTTGCCAGACCGATCCACGGCTTTGGCGACGAGCTTCACGGCGCCACGCTCATTAACGGATGTTTCCCAATCGCTCACCCCGGCGTGCGATGAAATGATGGTCGCAGCATGGCCATTTACGGTCACCGAAGCGATGTCGTCATTGTCGTGCGTCACTCCTTTCACGAGCAGCTTCCCTTTCACTTTTTGCACCGAAGTGATCATGGTGGCCGGCGGCACATCATCCACAGGCTCCAGCAATGTCGGAAACTCGGCGCTCTTCAACTCGGCAGCGCGCACATCTCTGCCCGTGAAACCATCCACGGACTCATAGGTTCCGTTATTTAACTCCCCCACAAACTTCGTGCTGACCACCTTCGTGACCCGGCCTTCCCGCGGGAAATCATGGAAGTAATAGGCCACCGGGTATTGCAGCTTGTCGTTGCGCGGGCCGCCGCCCAGGTCGACGACCTTGCCCGATCGCGAAATGCTGTTCGTGATGGTCAGGTGGCGAAAATATCCGGCGGCTCCCGGGTGCGGCGAAGTGCAGGCGAGTTGAATCAGCGGATCACGGCCAACCCGGCAGTTCTCCAGGCGCAGATCGTCGTAAGTAAACGTGCCGAACTGCACGCTTTCGTCATCATGGCCGCGGTTGATCGGTTCGGAGATGACGTTGTTGAAATGGATGCGCCGATAAACGTGCGCGTCGTAATCGGGGTGATAAACGCCATAGACGCCGTCCTTCACTTCGAGTCCGTCCATCAGGAAGAATTGCAGGTTCGGCCGAAGGACGTAATGCGTTTGCCAGGCGCGAAGATTGCGCGCGATGAACGGGTGCCCGCGGTCGCCATGCACCGAGCCGTTGCGCTCATCTCCGAAGTTGAAACTGTAAAGCCCCTCGCTATGCGATTCGTTCTCTTCAAAACGAAAGAACGGAATGGTGCGGACATCCACCAGCGTGCTCGTGCCGTCGGGCCCGCGGATGTTCAGATTCGGGTCGAAGTTGCTCGCCTTGACGATCTCGAAGCGGTAGCCGTATTCGTCATTCTCACACGCGACATTTCGCGTGAAACTGTTTCGCCCGTTCGCCCACCAGAAACCGGCGCCGTCGTTTTGGTCAAACGGCAGCATCTGTTTCGGCAAGCGCCGGCCGCGATACGCCTGCACGGCCAGGTTGCGGTCGAAGACGTTGTATTGCTCCGTGGCGTCTTCAAGGAAGAATCCGTGACCCACCGACTGGTAGCCGACGCAATCGCGCACGAGCAAATGATCCGTGCCGTGGATCGTGATCCAACGATTGTGTGAATCCCAGATACTCGCCCCGAGCACGCCGCTGCCGCGCATCGTGTCCCGCACGAGGTGGAAATGAATCGAATATTTGCCGAGCAGACCTTCCTTCCCCAGGTGCCGGAACTCGGCGTAGGAAATCCCGCCGCTGCTGTCGCGGTGATACATCGTATGGCCGCGCACACCGTCCGGCCTTGCGGATTCGATCACCACATTGCGCGAGAGGTTCGCCACCTCGCTGCGCGTGTCGTTCGTGCCGAAATGCTGGTAAAGCAACGGCTGGTCGAGCGTGAGGGTCGAAACATCCATAGCCTCAATGAATCGCTCCTCCGTCTGAACACGCCGCGGCTTTCGGGCGGATTGCCGGTAGCTGCTGCCGCCGTCCTCGCTCTCCTTTGAAACCGTGACGATGATTCGGTCGCCCACCTTCCACCCTGTCACCGGCTCGGCCAGCGTGACTTTGCTGTCACCCGCTTTCACCGTCGCGCCCAGTTTGACCCAGGTGCGGTTCATCGGCGCGCCGTGGATCTCCAATCGCCCGCCGCAATTCATCAGGGCAGGCAATGTGTTCGTGTCCATCCCGTCGAAATAAACAAGCCGCACCGTCGCGGTGACTCCAGCCGGAATCGGATTCTCTCGTGTTCCGATTTCGAGGGCGGCCCTGGGCATGGTCGCGTCGGACGCCCCCGGCATCTCCGCCGCCTCGTGGCAATTGAACCCGTCCTCGTTGCACTGCTCACTCGGCTGAACTTTGAGTAAACCGACATCCAATCGTGTCGACCTCTCGCGCGCAAACTTCAATGTCCCCGCCACGTGCAATACGCGCACCGCGTCTTGCGAGTTCACGTCGTAGGTAACCACGTGCCCGGCGCGCACCTGGACACTATCGCCCGACCGCGGCACGCGCCTGCCGGCCCATGTTGCGGGATCTGACCACCGCCCGCTTCGAGCCGAACGAGCACCGAACTGGACGACCGGGGATGCCGCCTGCGCGATGACGATGGGCGCGGCCCAGGAGAAAACCAAAACGGTGAGGAAAAGCCGCAGCATGGAAGATCAGATGCCAGCCGGCCCAGGGTTATTCAGCAGGCCATCCTCAATCCGCAATGCCCAACGGGTCGAAATATAGATTGAGCGTACCTGTGCCATAGTTGTCAGGTAACTGTCGTGGAGAGGCAAATGCCGAAACGTCAAACAACTGGCTGGCTACTGCCATCAGCTTTTGCTCGTCCGGTTCGCTCTGCACGCCGTATGAGGAAACCAGAATGCCCTCGAACACGACCTCTGTCCGGACATGCACTCTCCGTGGTGGCGACGGGTCAACATAAGAGTCTCCCAAGTCAACCAGCAGGTCTGCCTCGACGTCCAACTTCGTGCCGCGAACCGAATGCACCTGAAAGCGGGTATCAGAAGAACGACGGTGATCGAACAAGTAGAACGACCCGATGTTGAAATCGGGCTCGGCGTCGTGCCGGCTCATGCCTGCAAAAGCGTTAAGCTGCCAAATGCCCTTGGTCTCGATCTCGATGTGCATCGCGGTATTATAAGTCGTATCGCCGACGAGCAGTGGCTCAAAGGCAATGTAGAAATCCCAGTCCAAGTGTAGCGGATTGTATGGGTTCTTGTGCGCCGACGCCGACAACCCGCCGCTCGCGACAACAAGTCGCTCAACGGGAAACGGAGCATCGTGATAGACTATCTCGCGTGCCATACGCCTAATGCCCCAAGCTCAGCGACCTGGCCCGCGAGGGGGCACGCTGGCAATCCCGATAAACAACATCGGGATCTCGCGAACTCGATGACAGCGCGATGGCCGGGTTCGCTGCAGCGCATGGTTAGGCGGCATGGTCAATGTCCTTGATTTCGACTTCAAAGCCGCCGAGGAATTTGGCTAGTCCGTTGTAAACGCCTGCGAAAATAACAAAGAAGATGAAACCGAAGACGCCCATGATGACCGGCATCAGAAGGTAAACGATGCCCATGATCCGGAACTTGTCGCCACCGAAGACAATCAACGGAAGTCCGATGAGAGTGTAGATAAACCCCATCAAGACATAGAGAGCCGTCATTATCTTGCTGGACTGTAAAACAGAAATGCGGATCAGTTGTTTTTTCATGATTTGTATTTGGTAAAGGTGTGTGCTTCTTTTGCGGCCAAACACTTAAGTGAGCCGCGGCCTTGCGGCGTTATTGGGTATGAGCCAAACCCGAGGCGAAATGGTTTATTTCGCGTGTTCATACGGGTCCAATGGTCTTCCCAACGACGAATTCGGCAAGCTTTAAAGCCAGTGTCTGGACCGAATTCGCTATTCATTCTCGGCCTGCGGATCCTGCTTACCATTGCCCGAACCGATAGAAACGCGCGGGATAGTTGCGCTGGCTGGATCTCTGTTTATCAAACAGCTAGTTGCACCTACTCAAACCTTGCTTTGCTTCCATTTGCCGCGGCGGAACGCCACAATCCCGATCACGCCGGCGATAGTTTCGGCCACGAGGATTGACCAATAAACGCCGCTCGCCTTCGTGCCGACTTTCAAGGCGAGCAGGTAGGCCAGCGGAATTTCCAGCAGCCAGAAACAGAAGAAGTTGATCTTTGTCGGTGTCCACGTGTCCCCCGCGCCGTTGAACGCCTGGAGCATCACCATGCCCCAGGCATACGCAATGTATCCGTAAGCAACGATCCGCAAGCATTGCGCGCCCGCCGCGACGACCGCAGGTTCGTTCGTAAAGATGCGGACCAGCAGTTCGTTGGCGAAGATATAGACGACCGACACGACCGCAAGGAAGGCCATGTTGACATAGCCAGTGAGCCAGACGGAACGCTCGGCCCGTTCGGGCTGGCGAGCGCCCAGGTTTTGTCCGACCAGCGTCGCCGCCGCGCCAGAAAGACCCCAGGAGGGCATCAGGGTGAAAATGAAAATGCGCACGGCGATCGTATAACCGGCCAGGGCCTGGCTGCCGAAGACCGACACGATGCGCACTAACCCAATCCACGACGACGTGGCGATGAGGAATTGTCCGATCCCGCCCAGAGAGGTGCGGACCAGCCGCGCCATGATTTCACGATGGAGGCGAACCTGGGCCGGCAAAACGCGAATGTGCTTGGCCCCGCGGAAAAGCACATACAGTTGCATCGCGACACCCAATCCGCGTCCGATGCTGGTGGCGACCGCCGCCCCCTGCACGCCAAGCGCAGGG
>Ga0137394_10001712_pt1 | contig 16105 bp, 23 predicted proteins | sample czobulk116metaG_FD_108278 | JGI IMG/M metagenome (GOLD analysis project Ga0137394, IMG submission 108278) | Vadose zone soil microbial communities from Angelo Coast Range Reserve, California, USA - czobulk1.16 metaG | ecosystem: Environmental > Terrestrial > Soil > Vadose zone | place: USA...
CTCGAAGATGCGGATCTGGTGGATTAGAACTGGATGCCTGAACTATTGGTAGGGTGAGTTACGTGTGCGTAAGTAGCAAGTACACATACCCCAAAGGGATAGTGGCGCGCCTCGGATGCCGCCGGCTTCACGGACGCTCAGGCGCACCCTCGGCCAAGGCGCACCTTCCCGCCCGTGAAACCAGCATTCCTAATCATTCCGTGAGTTTCTGACGTGTGCGCTTGCTGGGGGTGTTGACTCCGAGGTTGCTGTGTCGCTGCGACACAGTGTGAGTCGACCAATTGAAGCAGCCCGACGGCCCGCCGTTGAGCTTACCTCGTAAGGGAACCCCACGTTACGCACGCACCCGCTCCTCGGGGGTCAGAGCACACCCTCGGCCAAGGTGTACCCCTCTGCCCGATAAGCTGATGCGCCTATACAGAAAAACTGGAAAATCGGGTCAGCGATGGCAGCACAAGTGACAAAAGAACGCACCTGCTATGGCCCATAGGCGCTCAAGCACTAGGTCCTTAAACATTCATGCAAATCCTACTAGCCTGTGAAAAAAATGTATGAAGGACAGTCGATAGAGACAAAAAGAGAATCCTCAGGCTAGGTCTCAAGGATGTGGAGGGCGAGATCTCGCCCAACCCGCCCAGTTACCCTTGTATTCCGACCATGGCTCTAGTTTTGATGGTGCGAATTGATCTGAAAGGCAAAATGCATATCACACGAACGAAAGAGGAACGACGAGAATGGTGGAGGGAAGGGGGACTCCGACACACAAGCCCCTTTTCGGAGACCCATGGTCCCATATGGTGTCACCGTCCGCCGCACGTCGCGGTCGCGGGCACGGCGTGCGGACGGACGTTAACACCGGGACGCGGAACGTTGAAGCAATAAACATGACTACTCAGCTGGTCTTGTGACACCTCTTGGTTGACGGTGCGCCGGAACAGGATGTCGTGCTATCCTCACAAGCGGCGGCGACCACCGACCTTGTGAACCCTGGCCCGTCTCTTCATCTGAGCACGGACCTCGTGTATGTGTTCGGCGAGGATTTCGCGCCACACGACGGGGAAATACATCGCCAGGTCTTCGGCGTAAAGGCCGCCGGATGGCGTTGTCGGGGGAACAAAGAGCATAGCCTCGTTGACCTCTGTATCGTGTGTACTAGTAGGGCGGTCCGTCGGGCACCACTTGTCCCATGCCTGCGGCACATGCACTTGAATTGCAGGTATGATGGCGAGGGTGTCGGTATCGATGACCTGGCCCTCGAAATCCGTCGCTGGCGGCGCAAGGAGGGCTGGGCTGGGGAGTATGCGGAAATAGCCGGTTCGCTGGCCAACGTATTCGCGAGTGTATTGCAGTTCGCATGGAAAGGTGGGGACACGATGAAATTTGAACTTGGGCAGGTTCTTGCGCCGGTACGCGCATGACCTGCGGAAGAATGCGAGTCGCTCTTTGCGTAGGCGCTCGCGCTCTTCGGGCAGGCGAGGAGCGCCTGCCGGGATAAAGCCAAAGCCGGTCTTGTACGGAAGCGGGACATCGACGGCAGGCTTGGCTGGAGGAGGCTTAGGGATGTCTTGCTTGCGTTTGGCAGATAGCGGAGCGCCGATGTTCATCGACGTCGTCCTGTTGGACAGGGGACGACGAACGATTGTTGCGGCTGGAACCAACCTCGATTCAAAATGGTGTCCGATCAATCGAATAACGGGCATAACTTACCACAGCCTTGCGCAGCAAGTTTGGACATAGAGCGTGTAACACGCATGTTCTCTACGAGAACGAGGGAAGTAGTGTGTACGGAAGGCATGGGTAGATTAATGTACGCAAATGCGAAAGTTGAGAAGGTAGTCCGAAGAGGTCCTTGATTCAAGCGGGCTGAGAGTGGGCAACATAATAGTGCATTGTTCGAACTTGGTCCAACTCAGACTTCGAGTTGGACCAAACTTGAAGAATGCACCTCAAGCCTACAATCGAGATCCCGGGTGTGGCCAGTCCAGTCCAGAAACGCGTCGACGCGATGAGCCGGGGTTCCGAATGGCGAAGCGGTCTTGGTCGGGTCGGGTGGTCGTGGGCCCCGTTAATTTAAAATCAAACATATTATATAATACTGATTGACGCGTGTGTCGTCATTAATATTATGATCATCGTCGCTCGTGCGAGAACATCATTCAATCGAATATTGCGGACTATGTCCACCAAAACCATTGCCGTCCTCGACCATGGCGACCTCAAGGATGGTCAAATGTAGGTGACAAGCCCCACGATCATCTCCCACTGACCATTGCACAGGAAGGAAGTCTCGTTTGAGTCAGGAACGGTCCTCCTCTCTCGCCTGGGTGACAAGGTGCATGCAACCAGTGCATTTTGCACTCATTATGGCGCACCACTCGTCAAAGGCGTCCTCGCAGCTGACGGCAGGGTCACCTGGTAAGCGTTCCGGCCCCGCTCGTTCTCATGTATCAACTCTCCAATTTTACGGATGCAGTCCATGGCATGGAGGTATATGCTTACTACCAACCGACGGCTCACACCCCTGTGCTCATGTATACTTTAGCATGTTTCAATGTTTGCACAGGAGATATCGGTCCGTCGTGTATTCTCGCCACCTCCTCTTGCTCACATGTTATACAGAGGATGCTCCCGCGCCGGAAGCCCTTCATTCCTTCCAAACTCACATCGCCGATGGCAAAATTTACGTGACAGCTAACCCCGCGAATACCACTAAAGAAAACAAGTCGCGCCCACCAAAGCTTCTCTCATCCGGGACTGAGGTCGGTGGGGCAGGTGTCGTCATCGTGGGTGGTGGATCCGGCGCATTTCATGCAACCGAAGCCTTGAGGGAGGTAAATCACGCGTCACTAACTCGATACAACCCTGACTTGATCCAGCACGGGTTCAAAGCGCCGATCACGATCATCTCCCAAGAAACATATGCACCCATAGACAGGTGTGTCGTCTGACTTTGTCTACTGAACGTCAGTATTCCAACGCATTTTAGGACGAAATTGAGCAAAGCACTCATCACTGATGCGTCTAAGCTCGAGTGGCGCACCCCTGCCGATCTCAAAATCAAATACGGCACTACACTCCGCATCGGCACGGTAGGCCATCCACCCATCCCTGCCCTGTCCCTGTTGGTACTGACTTGAAACCAGACCGTCACGTCCGTAGACAGCTCCAACAAAACGGTCACTCTCGAGGGTGGCAAGGAAATAATCCCGTATGACACGCTTATCCTTGCCAGTGGTGGAGTTCCGCTACGCCTCCCAATCGAGGGTGCAAACCTTGAGAATGGTTTTACGCTCCGACATGTTCAAGACGCGCAGAAGATTGACTCAGGTAAAACTTTTCCTGCATCTGCAACAGGCTGGCTAACATGTGCCAAAGCGTGCCAGGAGGGCAAGCACCTCGTCGTGATTGGCAGTTCTTTCATCAGCATGGAGCTCGTTGTAGCCGTCTCAAAGCGTAAACTCGCTTCCATTCACGTAATTGGAATGGAACAGTATCCTTTCGAGGTTGTCCTAGGAAAGGAAATTGGTGCCAGCTTGAAGCAGTTCCACGAGGGCCAAGGCGTCATCTTCCATAGTTCTACGTCCGTCAAAGCTATTCGCCAGGACCCAGGTGAGGCACTGACCAAGGTCGAACTCTCAAACGATGAAGTTCTTTCCGCCGATCTGGTCGTAATGGGCGTCGGCGTACGACCTGCGACGGACTACCTCAAGGCAAGCGGTTGGGAACTCGAAAAAGACGGAAGTGTCAAAGTGGATGAACTGCTCCGCGTTGCAGGCCGTGGTGATGTGTATGCCATCGGGGATATTGCCACGTACCCGCAGCTTCCTGTGGGCACATATCGGCGCATCGAACATTGGAACGTGGGTCCACACATTGTCGCCAAACTCTGCAAAGTAATTGCGATGTTGCTAGGTCGCAGGTAACATGGGCCGCGCAGTAGGCAAAACGATCGCAGGATCACCGCAGCCGTTCTTGAAAGTTCCCATATTCTGGAGCGCCCGTGCGTCATGGTTCTCCCCAACATCTCGTCGGATCTGGTTCTGACTGGGACCAAACGTAGAGGGCCAGCAGCTTCGCTACTGTGGCATCGGTGTCGGCCATGACGATATCTATATTCAGGGTGACCCTGCAGAGATGAAGTTCATCGCATATTACATCCAGGGAGGACAGGTCACAGCTATTGCAAGGTGGGCACCCCTCAGCTTAAGGGCGTTTTCACGGTCGGGGCATTTCTCACGTTGGCATCAGCATGCAAAACGACCCTGTTGTATCTAAAGCTTCTGAGCTACTTCGCTTGGGCTTGATGCCTTCCGCGGACGCGATAAAAGCAGGCCAGGTCAGTCAACTATTCAATACATTGCTTCGTTACTCACCCATGTTGCAACGTGCAGAGCTTGTTTGATGTAGACATCTCATCGGCGGCTGCGAACCTCCTCCACAAGTGAAATAGCGGATATTAAGCGGCGTATCTTGTACGATAGTCGTGTGTTGTATTCGGAAGAACAGAGCTATGTCTAATGTACTGTATGAGAGGTTGATCCCGGACCAGTCCGTCCCGGTCTGACGGCCCGACTTGTGTGTCCCGCGGCTCTTCGACTGATGTTGCCAACATCACCCCTAAAGAGGCCCGCCTCGCCCAAAGAAACATCCAAGTTTACACCACAAGATGAATTCACTGATCTCAATCCACACATAACGTACAGGCACCTTCTCTCTCCACCCCCAGGAGCGCGCGACCCGCTGCGCGTTATCGCGCTCTGCGACAGTGACGCTTTCTACGCCGCGTGCGAGCAGGTGCGACTTGGCATAGACCCGTCGCGCCCACTCGTCGTGCGGCAGTGGGATGCGCTCATAGCCGTCAACTATCCCGCCCGTGCATTCGGTATCACACGGATGAGCAACTGGCGCGAAGCGCTGAAAAAGTGCCCCGAGTTGACCGTCGTGCACGTCGCGACGTTCAAAGAGGGGGAGCAGGCACCCGGATATTGGGACAACCCGGACACGGCGACTCACAAGGTACGCCCGGCTCTCTCTCTCGTCGCGCAGGATAGTCAGTTGCGCGGGAGCTGCCTGTAGCAGCGACGGAATGATTGACACAGACATTCACGTCAGGCGCGTTTTGATCCCTGCGACTTTTGTTTATTTTGGGGCCCCTTTCATTGATGGCTGGCTGTCGGTATACCATGTGCCGGTGGTACTGTACGTTACAGGTCTCTCTAGACTATTACCGCCGCGAGAGCGCAAAGATCATTGCAATCTTCAAGGAGAGCCTACCGGATGGCGAAATTGGTAGGTGGCAGTGTCTACCGGGGCAGCGCCTGTCACCCTTCTGAGACTTGCATTTCCTTTCCCCCCAGAAAAGGCATCGATTGACGAGGCTTTCATCGATTTTACACGTCCCGTCCGCGCGGAACTCTTAGCGCGCTACCCTTATCTCGCCAACGCGCCAGAGGGCCTCGACACGGTCTTGCCGCCGCCACCGCCGATATCATGGGATGGTCGCGGAATTGTGATTCCTGTCAACCCCCCGCCGGAAGATCAGGCCGCCGGATCCGCTCACGGGACAGGAACCGATTCGGGAATTACAGACGGCGACGATGACGTGCGGCGGACGTGGCACGACGTTGCTCTGTCGATAGCCGCGGAGCTCATGGATAGGATTAGGGCGGAGGTGCGCACGCAGTTGAGGTATACAACGTCAGCGGTAGGTTTTCCTCGTGGTTTGACCCTGAGATCCAAACGTTTTGAGAAAAACGCGCCTGCGCGCATATGTTACAGGGGATCGCGAGGAACAAATTCTTGGCCAAAGTGCGTCGGCGGGTTTAACGTGTACATTTTTATCTGCGCCCGTCGTTTACACGGGGCGTCGCACAGCTCACCGCATCGTACAAGAAGCGGGACTCGCAGGTCGGGTAGCGCCGGTTATCACGTGTCCCCACGAAAACTGATTGATCCCACTGCCACTGCCACTCAGAGCATACTCCGTAACGCCGCAATTCCAAATTACCTTATACCGATGCCGTTTCAAAAGGTGACAGGCGTCATGATTGCCGTGTACCCGTCCAGCATTCCTCAGATAGCGCGAGTCAGATCAGGTTCCTGGGTGGCAAACTCGGACAGGCCATCGCAGACAAGTTCGAGGTCTCGACAGTTGGTGATCTCCTGTACGCGTCACCTTGTCGCACGTTGGCGCCTCGATGCTGAAATAGGACATGCTATTTGGCGTTCAGGTACATCAGTCTAGGTGCATCTCGCGCGATCAGTACCGTTCTCCGAGCGCCCGCTGACCCACAGCTCTCCAGATGAAATGCAGCAAAAATTCGGGGAGGATTCTATCTGGGTATATGAAATTCTGAGGTACGCTCGCGTCAACTATGATCAGGCAGGTAATGGAGCAGCTCTTTCCAGAGGAATTGATAGAACAGAAGGTGGGTACCAAGAGACGGTACCATGGCCACCGTATCGAACGTAGTTTTGTTCTTCCCAGTGAAAGAGAAACCAACACTGACTAAGAGCATGATGGCGTCGAAAAACCTCCCCCGCCCAATCACTAAAACCTCCGAGGGTCCACACTGGCTACGTGTCCTCGCTGCAGAGCTCGCCCTACGATTGAATGAGCTTCGTGACACGGACATATCAGTCTGGCCCAAAACCATCGTTCTACACGCAAGACATCGTACGTATGATACTCCGTCATGTACGATGACCTGACCTCGAACTATTGTAACACAGGATATGATTGGTCTCGATCGAAGCAGTCGCCTTTCCCGTTCACACGAAACGTGACCGCGGACGTGATTACTGGGTTTGCCGAACGGCTATGGAAGGACTTGGTGGGAAATGGTAATAAGCAAGATGGCTCGTTACCTTTCTCCGTGACGAACGTCTCGCTTGGATTCTCAGGCGTCGAACCAGGCGAGGCAGGTCAGCAGAGCATCGAGGGGTTTTTTCGACCAGGGACAAGCGCAAAACGACCGTCCTCCGATGGACATGATGGCGAAGGGTTACAAGTTCGTCACGGAAAGCGTCGACTTGAGGCAGAGGACATCGAGGGCTCCTCTCTCGTCGATATTGACCAGGAGAATATGGTGTCTTTCGTGTGCCCACGGTGCCACAAACGTATAGAGGCTGAGTTGGTGGATGAAGGCGATGAGGTGGCAGAGCAACGGCGAGCACAGGCACTGTCTCGGCTGCAGGTGGAACATGGTGACTTCCACATGGCAGAGGACCTGTCAAACATGCGGGATGATGGTAACACTGGCGGATCTCAAAGGTTGCGAGCGGTAGAGAGGGAAAGGAAGCGAAAAAAGGAAAGCAACGTGAGAAAGGACAAGTCTGTCGAGGGCATAGCCAAATTTCTGGTTCGTAGACCGGGCTAAGAGAGTCGCTAGCATTCGTAGAGGCTTTATCTACTGTATACTAACACATGAATGGGCAGATATATCTTCTCGTTGCGATGGAAACATCAAAATCTTGATTTCCAAAGCAGTGCGTTGATGACACCGACGCCGAGGCATTGATGGATTGCCCGTCCGGGGTTGACTCGGACAGACGGTGATTCGTGTCACTCCCGACCGACGTCCGCATCTCTTTCTCTTTAACTCTTCTTCGTTCACGGGACTGGCTCCTTTCCCTTTTTATTTCTTCTTCTTTCGACGACCCAGGCTGCAGGGCTGCCCCCATAGTTCTTTCCTGTCTGTCCGGAACAGCCTTCCTGTAGACCAGCCTTTCGATTCACGAATCTTTGAACGACCACAGTTTATGATGAGTACGCCTCGGGAAACGGGGACCATCCCTCGCTTTGACCCACTCGAAGGAAGCGAAAGAGCATCCGTCATCGTGAGTTCTTGTCTTCTCTCTCCAAGAAGGCTGACGCTAATCACCGCGTGGCCCGTGGCTTCCGCACACCCGCATTTACGGATACGACAGGCCGTCTTCGTCTTCGCGGTGTTCTCCACGCTTGTCTTATCCGCCGTCCTTCTCTGCGTCATCTCGGTCGCGTTCTCCGCCGTCTTCAAACGAACGTCGTACCAAAACCTCTCGCGAGAAGCGTTCTTCTTCCGCTCACAACTCGGACAGTATGCCGGGTGTTTGCTGCTCAGCAATTGGATCAGGGGCATCAGCGGATGGATAGATATCAAGTGGATCAGCACCGGTGGGGTCAGAGCAGGATCGTCTTGCAGCGCTCAAGGTATGCACCATCCGTCCGTCCGTCGCTCGCTCGTCCTGATCCCCTTTACCTCTAGGGGCATTAAAGATGATCGGACAATTCGGGTCATTTTTCTTCGTCGTCGCGATGGGCATCCATACTTTCAACACGCTCGTTCTCCGCAATCGCCCCCCCCAGTGGCTTGGGATTATCGTGACCTTCATCGGCTGGACATCTTCGCTTATAGTGGGTAAGTTCGTTTCCTCGCTGGTCATTCTCGAGTTTTTTTTTTGAGACATCTCCGTCAGGCCTCGCTCCTCTGTCAATCTCGAGCCCCATCAATGGCCCACTCTACAACATCGATGGCTTCACATGCGGTATCTCAAAGTCGTGGCAAGTCGCTCATATGCTCCTCTACTTCTTTCCGGTGCGTACCCTCTCGGTCTTGGCAGCCGGTCCGTCCTAACGACCCGAAAAGTTATTTCTTGCGTCGTTGCTCTCGGCAATCGTTTATTCGCTCATTTTCCTGATGCTCCGCGGCACCCTCGTTATCAATGGTGGCTTGAAGATCCATCTTGATCCCGAGCGCCGGTTGCGCTTCAAGGATGGAACCTTTGAGGGGTACCAGCGCTTTGTCTACTCGGTAGCGCAGAAGATGCTTTGGTAAGTTAAACCCCCCCCCCCTCTTCATATTTGTCTTGGATTTGAACCTTTCTATCCAGGCTTCCGATATGTAAGTCAAACGTGGCGATTGACGCAGCATAAATATCCTAACCTGATGTTTTAGCCTTCATACTTGCCTTGCTTCCCTCTTCCATCGTGCAATTGATGGACATTTCTCGCATCGCTGTGTCCCCTGGAGCTATGGCCTTCTCGTATATCCTTGAACACTTGGATGGTATGGTAATCCCTTGTCTCATCTACGTCTCAGCTGACGTGTGACGCAGGCGTAATCAACGTTCTTATCCTCTTCAATGTTCTGAGAGCGTTAGGCCCAGCTATGCAATCAACCGGCTCAGCAGACCCTGAGAAATTGCGTCCGGAACGTGGCACGATTTCGCGTCCTAAATACGACTGGAAACCGCGGGCAAAGTTCCCCTTTTTGATATCGAGGCCAATGACGACAACCGCACCTCCAGCGCACCCACCTGAAAGTATTCGCCGAGGGCATGTCTCAGGTCCCTCCTCCCTGCCGAAGTTCCTATTTCACAAGAAAACCGGGAGCGCGAATTCCTCCACTCGCCTGCTGACAACCGAGCCACCCTCGCGTTTTAGCTCCCCATCTCCTAGTCTCGAGCGTTCCAAGTTCGCAACTTCATCGGTTCTTGCTCAAAAACCCGTTGCGCCCGCTTCCGTAGTTAATGTTGAGCTCTCTGTTCCTCAAGTAATTCGAAAACCCGCACCCGCACCCGTAGTTGATGTTGAGCTCTCCGTCCCTCCTCAAGTAGTTCGAAAACACGCGCAGACCGGCCCACAGTTGCGCCTCTTGACATCAGACTTGTCTCCCCAGCCTAATTCGGACTCCGTGGGATTGGCGCCTTCTCCACGCGCCAAACGCTCGCGGGTTTCCCGTGACCTGAATTTGACCTCGGAATCGCCCACAACGGCGGCCGCTTCCCCGTCCGATGCGCCGTTCCTTGAGGTGACGCTACATTCTCCACGTTCCTCTGTCACAGAGCACGGTGTCAGCTCGCTCATCAGCATGTACCTGTCTCGCGATTCGAGCACGTTCGTTGAGCTACCGCCATTCCCCGCGGCGGCTGTCCTGCACGATCCTTCAGTCGATATGCCTGTGATCGTTCCGGACGAAGGCGTCGGTTTCTCCCTAAAGCCCGCTGTTTCCATCGGTGCCGTCGGCGGAGGACACCTACATCGACCTACTACCCATCCCGAGCTGCCGCCACCTGTGACTCTAGTATCGCCGGGAACAGACCCGAGCCAATACTCAGATTCTGAGGTAGACAGTCCGCCGCCTCCGTCTCCGCCACTGCCGTCCAAGGCGCAACCGGCGTTGCAGTCGACACAGCCGCTGCACGTGAATAGGACGACGAGCGTGAATGCGCCATCCCGCGCCTCACGAGATTGGCATCCTACAGAACGTCAACGTAATCGCTCTGTCCGGGCTCTGCCGAAACCGCCAGATCGGCCTGCGCCATCCCGTACCTCAAGCGCACGATCGCATATAACATCACACTCGCGCACAGGGTCGTCCTCGTCGTCGAACTACGGATACTTATAGAAAAGCGGGAAAGTAGACGTGCTTGGTGGCATCTTTTGGCCATTGATTCCATTCGTCATTACATGTGTATTCTTTGTACCTTGGCATTTTCGATTTCACGGGTCTTGCCCGCTTCCAATTTGACTGCAGCTGTCGTCACAGGTCGATAACTAATCTATATTCTTTCATTCGTTTCACCATCTTCTGATTGTACTAATTTAGCCGCCGAATGCATCACACACATGTCCAGCGCTCTAGATCTGTTGGTATCCACATTTACTTGGGCTCCCGTCCCCCATCAGTCGAGCAGATATACGTCCAAACACGAGATCCGTTCTGCCTTCTGATCTCGATCTGCCTCGAGGAGCGGACAAATCTGGACGCACTAAACTGGACTAAGGGTCGCGAAAGTTGAGCTAGCCAAGGGTCCCCGAGCTTACAACTCAACTTCAGGCAACGGTCGAGGCGTGCCGTCCATTGTTTCGATCCTCCATGCCCGCATACAGTAACAGGCGTAATTACTACCTCTCCGTCGGAAAACGTTGCTGGCGATGCGATCGGTGAATCACCAGCGACTTGCGCAAATCTTATCAAAAAAGACAAGAAAAGAGGAAACGGCCAAGGCTCAGGCCAGGAGGCGGGAAGATAGCCAAGGCCAGGCCAACCACATCCATGGGAGGTATATATTTTAGGGACCGCAGCAAGCGTCCTCGCCAGCCCCGCTTGACCTACTCTTCTCTCTTTTCTTCTCACTCTCTCCTTTGATAAGGCGTGTCAGCGCAGCGAGCAAGCCGCCCGCCGCATTCCCCGTTCTTCTTTTCCCCCCATTCTACCATAGCATGGCTACTGGCCGGGTGAGCAAGCTTCCGCTACCGTGTGCTCGATCCGCGTACTACGGGGGACTGATGATAACCGGGAATGGCGTCAAACGCCACCTCGTACATTGCTCTGCTTCACTTTGCTTTGCCATTCGTCTAGTTCGTGCGAGAGTACAAGCTCGTTGTCATCGGGAGCGGTGGTGAGTCTTTCTCATGTCTCGGAATCGTGAAACGTCTCTTGGAGAAGGAGGGCAGGGGGGGAAGAAGTGTGATGACTGTAATGACGTCAGGCACCCCCAGAACTAGAGAATTCGAACCGAAGCCCTCAACTGCTCTCCTTTTTTTTCTTTTCATTCGTTCTCAGCATTGATTTCGACGTACGACCAGGCGTTGGAAAATCGGCATTGACGATCCAGTTCATGCAAAATCGTTTTGTGGAGGATTACGACCCAACGATTGAAGGTATGCGGAGCGCAGAAAAAATAGTGAAATCACAAGCCGTGGCCCGTGACGGCGGCTGGGCCAGGAGAGACCAGTAGGAGACTGCGGACGCACGAACGTGCGTGTGTGTGTGTGGGGGGCGTCTGACTCTGACCCTGACCCCGAATTCCCCCTCATTCATCCGAAACTGCGCACGTTTATGCTCGCTTTTTGCGGCATCGAGCGCTAACGTGCCGTCTCCCCCCCTGGACCAGATTTGTATCGGAAGCAGTGCGTCATCGAAGGGGAGGAAACCCTAGTGGACGTGTTGGACACGGCTGGCCAAGAAGAATTCAGGTAGGCAGGTCGATGTTTCTCCTCTCTCCTCCCTCTTCTTTTCGAATTCACAATCGCCGAACCACCGTTTGCTGATTCTTTCGTCCCGCTTCCTCTCTCTTTCTGTCTTTCTTTTTTTCGTTTCTTTGGATTTTCTCGGGTTTATCTTTTTTGGCTTTGTCCCTTGTTTGGGTTATTGTTGGTTCCACCGCTCCCTATTTGGATCCCCTTTATGAAAACAGTGCGATGCGGGAGCACTACATGCTCGACGGCGAGGGCTTCCTCCTCGTATACTCAGTCACGGAACGAGACTCGTTTAACTTGATTGCCACATTCCACGAACAGATCCTGCGCGTCAAAGACACGGAAACAGTTCCCATCGTCCTCGTCGGGAACAAAAGTGACCTCGAGCATGGCCGTACAGTGGACATGTTCGGTGCGTCCTTTTGGCTTTCGCTTTTCATCCAACGATTTTTTGACTTGGGCTTGGCTCTGTATCATCCGTGATCATCACAAATTATATGTATGTGTGCGTGCGGTCATCCTTACACCCACAGAGGGCCAACTTATGGCGCAGGAGCTGGGATGTCGTTTCGTCGAAACCTCTGCCAAGCTGGGAACGAACGTGACGAAAACGTTCATAGATCTCGTCTGTGATATTCGCGATCGTAACCGAGTAGGTTGTTCTCAAACTGGCTTTTTTTTTGCCATTGGTGATGGGGACCCACTTTTTACATTTGGCACCCGCCCATAATCCTCAGGAGCTAGTGCTGTTACGCCGCAGCTTCCGAGCTATCACACCCGATAGCGCCATCAAGCTGCCCGGTTCGGGTTGTTGGAACAGCGGTTGCATCGTTTCTTGATCCGCCCAACACCACCGCGACCCACCCACATGCACCGCCGGCAAACCGTTGCTCAAGTCACGATCTCATGACCCCCGTTCCGATATCGTCCGTCCGGACTCGGTTTCCTGGCCTTGTATCCCTCCCTGTACACACGCAGAAACTTGGGACGTGCACACCGGAGGCATGTGACGCTTAGCACCGCGATTCCCTCTGTATGCACTGATCCCTCGTCAAAAAGATGGGCGCTCCATGCGTAGGTCGTGATGCATCCATCAGTTGGATGCGGCGCACCTACATACATGATGTACTGTTTAATTTAACCAGGCAGTGTAGTCGCCCTAGCTTGGTCCCGCTTAAACTTATCTTACTCCCCCCCTTGGTGGGCCTGACCAGTGCCATATCCTCATTTTCGTACATATGATGCTTGCCCCCCCGACTGCGTAGTTTATCCGTCGTGACTTGTGTAGCCAAGCCAAGGACCCGTTGCTAATGATCAGACTTGATTGGTGCCGGGTGCCTGGATTCGATTCGTCTCGTTGTGGTATAGTACGTCCGTCGGTGTGGAGATTGAAAGCCGATGGGTCCCAGGTTTGTCAACGATTATTAGGCACCGGACCAAGTAGGTGTGTCGTGGCGCGGATAGTCGCTCGTACAGCAACTAATTGTGAGCATCTTTTTCGGAATGCCGGGCGAGTTGGGCATCAATAATTGGGTGGGACCTGAGGCTGATGCAGTGATGTGATGAATGGAAGGAACACTAAACGTAGACAGGAATGGGCGGAGAAGCAAGCTGACTCCACCCGATCATCGCTCCGTTTGGATCACGCATCCATCGTCGTCCACTGTCTCGCACTCACATCTCCCTCTTATAGCCTATACACACACCCTTTCTTTCTCTCCTTCTCACCAGTACTCACTCTTCTCTTCTCACAAATGTCCAGGGTTCGTCCGTGTTCCTTCTTTTCTCCCAATCTCTCTTTTTTTCTCGTCCCGATCGTGTCTCATCGTCGTTTTTATCATCCAGGCTCAGTTTCTACGAGAATACAAGCTGGTAGTCGTCGGCGGTGGTGGTACGTCATCTCTCTTCCTTACCGGGGATGTCTATGCCACTCACACAAGCGTCTTCTCATCTCCGCTCCCAGGCGTCGGAAAATCTGCCCTCACCATCCAGTTCATACAAAGCCACTTTGTGGACGAATATGACCCTACCATCGAGGGTGCGTTCCACAGCCTGCGATATGTCTCCTCCCACCTTTCCGGCCTCACCGTCTCTATCTGGCACGGCAACAGATTCTTACAGGAAACAATGCGTCATCGACGACGAGGTTGCCCTCCTCGATGTTCTGGACACGGCCGGCCAAGAAGAATACGGGTACGTATCGTCGTCATTCTGGCCGTATCGACCAGCCACATGGCGTCTTATCTCCCACCCTCTCGTCACTTTCCCCTTACAGTGCCATGCGCGAGCAATACATGCGGACCGGTGAAGGGTTCTTGCTCGTCTACTCGATCACTTCGCGGAACTCGTTCGAGGAAATCAGCACGTTCCACCAGCAGATTCTGCGCGTGAAAGATAAGGACTCGTTCCCCGTCATCGTCGTCGCAAACAAGTGCGACCTCGAATTTGAGCGCCAAGTCGGCATGAATGGTAACGTATCCTCCCCTCTTCTTCAAAATCTCTCACGGCCGCGGGAATGGCATCACTCACCCCCTCCATCACACACACAGAGGGTCGTGATCTTGCGAAGCATTTCGGCTGTCGCTTTATTGAGACATCGGCTAAACAAAGGATCAACGTGGATGAGGCCTTTTCCAATTTGGTTCGCGAGATTCGTAAATATAACAAGGTACGATTTGTTCTCCCTCTGGGTCTCGTGCCCATTCGTACCATCCTTGGCATTGGCTTGACCCACAACTAATTTCTAGGAACAACAAACTGGCCGTCCAGTCCAGTCCAGTGGGCCTGGTGCCACGGGTTCGTATAACCACCCTGATGGGTTGGATCAAACCGGGATAACTTGCTGCGGAAATTGTGTCGTTGCGTAAAAATCGGGAGTTCTTTCACTACCTTCTCACCTTTCATGCATACACGCCCCTTCTTCCATTTTTATACTTTCGCTTGTATTATATCTTGGGTTCAGTGTGGCTAGTTTACATCATACCTCACGTCTATGCTTTGTTCGTGCGCCTATGCTTGACGTTTCTGAATCCAGACACCAATAGCAAAGAGGACGTCTGAGTTACTGAAAACGTAGATGGCAGTGAAACTATTGTAAGGGCGCGGTACTGTATCAGAAGCCGAAGTGAGATTATATTGGCCCTCGCATTGGATTCTCGACTGGAAATTGGCCGAGTTGTCTTTAGTTACACCCTCGAGACTTGAAATCATATGCTCAACTTACGTGGTAACACAGTCACGTCCTCCTCGTTCACCGCACGGACCTCATCAATCCCGAGCTCGTAGGGTCCCTCGACACCCGAATTGCCCCCGAGGAGGGATATACCGACCGAACGTATGCGTTCGCGGAGCATCGAGACCGGTTGGGTGTTGATCGTTCCGGCCTTGGTCATCACAAAACCGTCAAAGGGAATCTGTTACCACCTTGCCTGGTCAACAACGGGAGGGGGAACCAGGAAGGAGGAGGGGCAAGGAACGAAATGCAAACAACAACAAGTGAGACGCACAAAGACATCTTCCCACCCGCCATCGTCCCGTGTAAAGTACAGCCGATGCTGCCACAAATCGTCGTTCGTCGGGCCTTCGGTCTGTATGTTGACAAAGTACGAGCTGCGCGTGCGCGGGTGGCCCGCGGCTCGGACGCGCAGGGCCAGGTATCGGTGGTTCGACACGTCGTCCGTGAGCTCGCCGAACAGCGTCGGGCGGAACTGTCGAAAGGGATATATGAGAGAAAGAAAAGGGGAAAGGGTGAGGGTGCGTTGCGTTGCGTTGCGTTTGCGAACCTTGTTGCGAAAACCGGCGTAACCGCCGCGGATGCGCTGTTCGTAGCCTGGACGAACGGCGAGACGCATGTGTCCGTGGAATAGCGCCGCACCGGGCTTGCCTGGTGCGTCGGGCCCTCGACTTCGAGATGGGGATGGAGGAGGGCGCGCAGGGTCGTGGTCAAAGTCGAGGTGGACGGTGGAGGTGCCGCCGACGTCGGCGTCGCAGCCGAGCGCGCAGTCTTTGATGGCTTCTGGGTTGTCGAACGCGAAGAGCGTGAGGGGCGCGCGGGAGGGTTGTTCGGCGCCTTGCATCTGCAGGACTGGTTTTTTTAGTGGCGTTTACGTGTTGTGTGAATGCGGGATGATGAGGAGCAGA
>Ga0137394_10001713_pt1 | contig 16102 bp, 13 predicted proteins | sample czobulk116metaG_FD_108278 | JGI IMG/M metagenome (GOLD analysis project Ga0137394, IMG submission 108278) | Vadose zone soil microbial communities from Angelo Coast Range Reserve, California, USA - czobulk1.16 metaG | ecosystem: Environmental > Terrestrial > Soil > Vadose zone | place: USA...
CAGCTCGAGAAACGGGCCCATCGGACACCCGTAGGTATATCTCACGCAAATCTACTCGCCCACTGGCTCTGTGGAACATCTTTCTGCATTCCTGATTCCGCAATACGTCCTTATGCCTTTCACTTTGACCGGATTGGTCGCATATACCTCTTCTGAGCGAGTTCACTTAGACAGCAAAATAGAAGTTCTGAATGTATATGTAAGTTACCTTGCCCAACTCATGGATGTCCATGGCAAATATACAACTTGTGCATGTATATTATTTATGGCCGTCCTTCTTCGGATTCCGATAACCTCTCTTCATTATGATATTATCGCGCGGGGACGGGAGACTATGTTTTTTTGGCGTCACCCTTACCCTGCGATATTTACAGTATACTACTCAACAACGGGTACGGATTCTTGCCGTCTGTTAAACCTTCATTAGCTTCATTAGCCACTGAGTCGGCCGCTGTTCGACAGATCACCTTTTCAAGTACCAGCTCTCTGGTAACTGCCACGCCACGTACGTGATATTCGCCGCTGACTCGGATGGTTGTAGAAACTGGGGCGACATATGTACGTGCACGCCTCATCAAATAATGTCTTTCCAGACTTACGTAAATTCGCGCCCTACTTGTAGCTACGGCCTTTGCGATGGGAATTACAGCATCTGCTCTATTCAATGGAGTCGAGGACGAAAATTGCATACCTATCTTTCTCGTCCATTTATCTCCTGAAACTCGCAGCATTTGTGGGGCAGATGTAGTACTACAGACGAGGCTCTCCGTGAAATTAGGGGAGATCGAAGCATAGATAAGTATAGTGCGAGTACCCGAAATGTCGAACAAAAAGAAAAACGGTCATATCTGGGCGAGACAAACAGTCCAGAAGCGCAGAGGTGAGGTGAGGTCGAGGTCGAGGACGCGAGGACTGGCGGGAGGTTCTTGCAACAAAAGAAAGTGCCGCGTTGCGAGGCGATCGAATGGCTTTGTAGTAGGGAGGCAAGCAGAGTAAGACGTCGGAGGGGTGGGGGCAGTGTACTGTGGCGATGGGGGTGCACACACGGGATAATGACCGAAGGACGGCAGCACGAGGAAGCGAAGATGACGGGCGAGATGGGTTGCTCGCGGGGATCGACTCCAAGTGCGATCCTTCCGCGGGCAGCGGCAAGGGTCACCTTACACCACCTCAAAAAAAATTTGCTCCCGTTTTCCCAGGCCTCCTCGCTGGTAGTTGATTGATACAGGGCGTCCAGAAAGCCGTCTGTTGGCAACGAGCTGTTTACTGGCTTGCAGGAGAGCTCCCGAAGGCTGGGAGCCAGGTAAGAAGATATTTTGTAGGACGGGTAACACATTTTCCGCAGCGCTCTGTTGCAGAGCATCCGAGACGGCTAAAGCTAGTTCCTCAGATACATGTAGATTCTTCACCGACGTGAATGGGATAAAAACATCCGCCCATCGGAAATTTTCTGGACCGTAGAGATCCGAATAATCCATGTCCCGGGGAAATGAGCCGCGGAGGTGGAGGTGTTCCAAAGTGGATAGGGGACGTAAGGACAACTCGCAGAAATGCATCAAGTGCGAAAACTGTCGATCAGCGGTGCATGAGACCCCCACCTTGAGCGTCCCGCGGTTGACCATCCCTTCTGGCTGAGAGATTGCGACTTGAACGGACCCATTATCAATCGCTATGTCCGCACGATGGGGTGCCTCGAATGCTTCTATGCGGTTGATGAATTCGTGGAGCAGTAGAACACCGGCATTAAATGCCGGAATACAATAGAAGAATGTAATGTCAAGGTCTTCTAGTGGAGGGACCCCAATTCGGGAGACGAGGGCCTCCAAGTAATTGCAATCACCTTGAAATCGAAGGGAGGTGAGAGCGGGAAGGACAGTGCGTGAGGGCAGCGGTGGATGTTGTCTTTTATTTATCGGAAAAGTGTCAAGGTATCGGAATCCCAGGGCAACCTGTTCGAGCTTGGTCAATCCGGAAAGACAACTGACCATCTCCTCAGGTGAAATGTACCCGGAAGCTGGAATATCCTCAAGACGGAGTGTGACAAGGTCTAGGGTAGACAAAAGTAGTTTTTGTGGATCCGGAAATGAAATGCCATACAGGTCGAGTGATCGCAGGCGAGGCGCAAATCCACCGAGGAACGAATCAGGAAGGACAGTAGATAGCCATTCATCGCCAGCCAACGAAAGCTGAACGGATTTCAGCTCAGGGAATGGAGCATTCAATGCCGCAAATCTTTTCAATAGAGACCTTGGAACGCCCAAAAGATGGATATCACACACGCGATCACGGCACTTCAGTGCAGCGATGATGTTGCGCACACCGTGCAGTGGACCGGTATACATTGAGGTTCTATGGCAGGACACGATGATAGGATATGCCTGCCAGATATCCAGCATTGTCCTCGCTGGCGTTCTGTTTGTGCAGAGAAGTCGTAGGCCAAGGGAACGTGGTGATCCGAGTACGACATGTCGCCATGCTCGGCACACGTGTATGAGGGCGTGCCATGCATTCAAAATAGCACCACTGAAGGTAAAAAAGGGAGAATGAGGTTGTGGTAGTAGATGCAAGTGAAATTTGAAGATGTCAAGAAGGACATCATGGGGGAGGGCGCCAATAGTCAGCTTTCGGTAGAGCTGGTCTGTGAACTCCCAACTCAGTGGTCGTTGCAAAGCGACACACAAATCACTACTCACTCGCACCATTCCCCACAGGAAGGTCTTGTCCTGGAAGTGTAACATTGTCCCCAGAATTTGAGCTCTCGATGGTCATCATTGCAAGAGCCTGAGGGCAGACAGGGGATGAATGGTAGTAGCCGGCTATGAGAACAGGTAATGGATAAATTTTAAGCCCGCCAAAACAGAGATCGAGATTGTTGGATGATAAGACAGGTCCTTCTACGTGAGCTAGAGGACTTGAGGTGACGCGATGGCGAAGGTTACTGTACGGACCGGGGATGATTCTGATTTAGGGGTAACGGAAGTTCCCATCGGCGCGGCGGGCCGTGGCGTTTAGGACACCCTCACCGTACTACGAGCTCACATCATGGCATCACTGCAGGAATAGGATGCAATTATGACAGGGTTCCGGGTTATGTGTTCCCTCCAACCCTCTCTCGATGGGGGCGACTTAAGATATTACTACGGCGTCAACAAGACAACAACGTGCCAGTAGAGCTCGAAGGATGATGATGATCCGTCTAGCGGGTATGACGGAGACGGGCTATCGCGGATCCACAGGTGCGGAAGTTTCACAAGCTTTCTGAGACTTGCTAGGTCGCTTACCGGATACAGTACCGATGCGCTTTGAATTTGAAGGATGACTCGGAGGTATGGCGATATAGGGCGTTGGATCTGGGCTCCGTCGTTTATCAACGCTGCTCACGACGATATACGAACACTAGCGCGAATGTGGAAATCAACAGAATGGTGATGTAGGATGCAGCGTCATCCTAAGCGCGGTAACCGTACACTACTGCTCTGATAAAGTTATGGCCAGTTTGAGGTAGCAGCTGAGCGCACGTTTCCCAAGAATGAGGGAGAAGAGCCGAGCGAGGGTGGCAATTCGAGTGGGGAAGGCGACAACCGGAGGGGACATGAGGACGGTTCAATTCTTCACTTACGATTTCTGTACGGAGATATGACAGTTGTGCAGTCACGGTAGAACGAACAAGAGTGAAACATCACAGAAGAAAAATGAACAATGAATGAATACATGCTCGTGGTCCCGACGCCCTGTGCTCGATAGTCCTGGAAAATTGGCGCTTCTAAGGCAGCGCGGAATCTAGCACATACGAGTATTAGGCTTCTGAGAGAGAGTCGTGTGCAAGACACGTGAACGCAACTCAACCAACGGCAAATGCCGGCGCAAGTGGAACTCTCATTCTGCTCACCGCGATAGTCTTCAATTTTGCTGGTCATCCCCCCACCCAGACGTGCGGTCCTTTCATCACATATTCTCGACCGCTCTTCCTACCTTCTAGCGCTATTTTGACTGGTACATCTCACCAAGATCCTGGTACGTGCATGCTCTGGAACACCGACGGCACCCGCAACCTGACATTGATTTACAGGTTCCATTTTATGGAGATAGAGCGCTTTTTTCGCGACCTTCTAGCTGGTAATTCATTACGGGTGTAGGGGTACATGTCAGGCGTCCAACGCCGGTCAAAGTGCGACCGTATGCACCGTACGCGAACGCCTAGTCCCGAACTACTCGCGCCTTTCTCTCACCGAGGATCGCAGCCGAATTCGCTCAAACACCAAAACTTGAGTCAGCCGAGAAATATAAGTCAAGGGGAGCCTGTCATATATGCATACATTCCTCTTTGGACGTCGACTCTGTCCCGTAATATCCCCGTTGAAGTCATCCCTGTCCCTGGAAGTTACTTCCTGGCGATCTGAGTTCAATCCTTCCGAGCTGATCTCGTCAAAGACATTTTGTTCTGTAACTATGATCCTCGGCGATGGCCACTTCGTACTCAAAAGCGCAACTTGAAGATGTGATGCTGCCGTACACCCTTTTGTACCGCTGGCGTGTCCGATGTATGTATCTTCAATAAACGATGCGTGTCCAGGCAACGCCGTGGCCTGTTTAGGTTGGTTAGCTCCTGTAACCCACGTCCTTTGCCCATTCCTTAACCATGTATTTTGCATTTAACTGGTTTACAGATGACGACCCATGCTACATTCCAAATCCAACGAACAACGAAACACACATCCGTATTATCTGTCGAGCTCCGAGTAAAGCCTACATCGCCGTTTTCAACACCTACGTCTGTCCGTCACTTCCGGATTCGTCGTGTACGGATTCCACTTCTTCGTCATCCTCATCATTCAACACCTGCCAATCCCTTCTCTCTACACACCGTGACCCCTCATCAATGAGAAGTCTTCGGATAGCAAGAGTGTCCGGTTTGATGTCACCACATCCAGGCGCAAACGTCCCTCTCATAATTGCCCCATCGCTTGCCCAAGTCACATTGTACGCAATCTGCTTCCGGTCCTGCAAAACGATGGGTCAAATCGCCGAAACTTGAGAAGTTGGTTACATTACTCACCTCTATTTTTTCCATGAAACCATCACCGACTACTGTGACGAGGCGCCACCGTCCATTTCCTCCAAGTGCCCAGGCCAGGTCCCCATTCTGTTGATAAGATCAGTGGCCATTCCCGATCTTTGAAAGGAACATACTTTGAAAACGTAATGCCACGGCTGGTTTGCCCAACCAGGGGTGCCACCGGGTGTGATTAAAGGGTTTTCGAGGATATATGGTCGGGTGGAAGCCTCAATTGACTCGCTGGAGCTGGCAGACCAGGACGTGAGTTCGCGCTTCCTTCTGATCACGGTTGGGAGACGAGGCAGGGCGGGTGTCCAGGGCATAATGACTGGACGAGAATTTCGTAAAGACTTTGATGTAGGGTCACTGTCCAAAGCGTTTGGGTTTTTATCTTAATTCCATCCGACAATGCAGAAGAATTGGCCACAAGAAAAGTGGTCGTCTATCCACAGAACTAGGTGATTAGGCGCACAGTCGCTTTGTCCGACTGCGTCAAAGCGATGAAAGGACGCCACCTCCACGTTCCCGAGCCACTTTCGTGTTTTCCTTTTACTGTTCATGGATGTCACGGGATCACTCAAAAGCTCTATTGCCTAGTGTTGTGGACTTGTGGCTGTCCACGGACCGCGGACGATCGATGATCGATTGCGCAGACTCGGGGTATGATCGAGCTCTACAAACTAATCACCACTACTTCGACTCGACTTCCACCCTTTCAACACGACTCTTCGTGATTGACTCTTGGATATACAGAACGATTTGTCCCCGAGTCTTCTCAGAACTACGTCTCGCACACATGTCATGGGCCACGAGGATGATTACACAACGGTACGTGATACGTGTCGACCATGCGAATAACACTTACTACTTGCCTAATATAACAAGAGCATTACGCCGATCCATGTCCAATTCTTGATGGCGCACCTGACATTTTCATCTATCGCATTCCTCCGAGGAGTATAAATGGCAGGCAAGACGTGCATTGATATGCGTCGCAATCATTCATCGCCGTCCATCCCGCCTTCTACCAGCTATGGCGTCTACCGCTAACATTGAGCGTGCGGAGCTGCCGACCCTCGAAAGGTTGGGACTGTCTGCACCCCCTGAAGTGGATCCTGCTGTGGTCGCGCAGACGTGGTTCAAGACTTTCGCTAACTATATTCAGGCGAATGATGTGGACGGTATCCTCGGCCGACTGGTGGAGGATGCCTTCTGGCGCGACATGCTCGCTTTCACTTGGGACCTCCGCACGTTCTATGGCAGAGATCGCATCAAGCAATTCCTGGTTGATCGCTTAGCGATCAACAAGCTCTCGAAACTCGAACTCGACGCAACTTCCGCAGCTTTGTCGAGACCTTACCCGGACATCGCGTGGATCCAAGCATTTTTCACATTCTCGACAGCGGTGGGAACAGGCTCTGGCATCTTTCGCCTGGTCCCGACGCCCAATGGGGATTGGAAGGCCCACGCGATTTTCACGAACCTCGAGAATCTGCACGGGTTCTCGGAGCTTACCGGTCCGCTCAGAGAACAAGAACCGAAGCATGGAACGTGGCCGGAACAACGGCATCAGGAGCGCGAGTGCGTGGGGCCTGACCAGCAGCCGGCCGTGATTATCGTTGGAGGTGGTCAGTCGGGGCTCGAGCTCGCCGCACGACTCAAGTATCTTGGCGTCAAGACGCTCGTAGTCGAGCGCGAAGCCCGCATCGGTGAGCTGTGGCGGAAACGGTACGAAGCACTCTGCCTGCATGATACCGTGTGTACGTCCGTTCTGCCGGGGAGTTCTTGAGCGGATGTTCCTTGACTAGTTCTCGTTAGGGTACGATCACATGCCATACCTACCGTAAGCACCAGTCGCCCTCCTAAAACACCTCGTCATCTCAGTAGTCTGCCTTATCCCCTGTGCTTTATAGCTTCCCGCCAACGTGGCCCGTACATGCGCCTGCCCCAAAAGTAAAGGGGCATCCTACTCACATTTAGGGTGCAAGCGCTGACGACCCGCTTATTAGCTTGCAGATTGGCTCGAGAGTTATGCGCATGCACTGGAGTTAGACGCGTGGACATCCTCCACCGTCACGCGGGCTTCCCTGGACCCCGAAACCAAGAAGTGGACTGTGGAGATCGAGCGCGAGAACGCAGAGCCGCACTCATTCGTCGTGAACCATCTCGTGTTCGCCTTGGGCTTTGGTGGTGGCACGCACAATATGCCGCAGATTCCCGGCGCGGTGGGTGCCTCATAATATGTTAGGACTTGATACTCATTTCACCGAACGTGCGGCGTGATTTAGGAAGAATTCAAAGGCACGATCATCCATTCTGGCCATTATACGAGGGCCAAGGATTACGAGGGGAAAAAGGTGGTCGTGGTCGGCGCCTGCACGTCTGGTGAGTTGTCTCTCTACCAACCCGCCCTGGATACGCCTTCATTTCTGAGTGCGAACGATAGGTCACGATATATCAAGGGACCTTCAGGAGCACGGCGTCGGTATGTTCCTCGTTTTTCTGCTTATTATATTTGTCGGCCCTGGAGACTAATGTGTCCGTCAGATGTGACGATGTTCCAGCGAAGCTCGACCTATGTTATGTCCGTTAAGCACGGCTTCAAGCGTGTCTTTGGAGGTTCGCTCATTAGCGTCTAAGAGATGCGCATGGCAACTGAGAATCTGTTGGAATTAGGCCTCTATTACGAAGGCGGTCCACCCCCAGATGTCGCCGATCGTATCAATGCATCCTTCCCGAATTACCTCCAGAAGCCCATTCATCAAAGGATTGTGGTAGACATCGCAAATGATGATAGGTCCGTTGCATGTGTATTTTCCAGACTCTTCTCCCCCTCTAAAGGGCCCGTGCCTTCCAGAGAGACGCTGGAAGGACTTCGTCGAGTCGGTTTCCGCCTCAACACGGGCATCGATGGCACTGGTTTTATCCTATTGGTGTGGAACAAGGCCAGCGGGTATTACTTCGGTGGGTTTTTTCCACACCGCTTTTATGATCGGTCACAGAACCCACCTACCTGACGCGAATCACAGACGTCGGCGCGAGCCAGTTGATAATCGATGGGAAGATTAAACTCAAGAACGACGCTCGGATAGCCCGCTTCTTACCGAAAGGTCTAGAGTTTGACGATGGAAACACGCTCGATGCAGATGCCGTGGTCTTTGCGACTGGGTAAGCCACGTTTTACTTTGTTCGCACACGGCGAATCACGGACTTCCCCTTTTCACGTGCCACGCACACAGATATGGTGATGCGCGGGCTCCCATGCGCAAGATACTCGGACCGGAAGTTGGTGCGCGGCTCAAGCCGATCTGGGGGTTGGACCCCGAGGGCGAGATACAAGGCGTATGGCGTGACATTGGGATACCTCGATTGTGGTGCATGATGGGTAAGTTTTTCTCGTCGAGGGAAGGGAACGACGATCTCAGACCCCAACGCCCGGCAGGGAACTTTGCACTGTGCCGGTTCCACTCGAAGCACATCGCACTGCGTGAGTTTAATCGGATTTTTCACACGTGCGCCGTGCTCACGTAGTTCTGGCTGACGATATTGTGTGGCTATCGTGTTTACCAGAAATTAAAGCGATAGAAGAAGGCATATTTGATGAGAAAAAAAGATATAGCTTGGAGACCCCCTCGGAGTGACAAAGCTTTCATTTTAGCATTCATCTGAAAAAGCGTGTCTATCCTCCATGGTGCGGACGTACGGTGGACAGTTCATAGATCCTGTTCGGGCGATCGGCTACGCGTTCCTTCCTTTCTTGTTCTTGTCATTTCTCTGCGTTGGTCGGAGACCACTCGTGGGAGAAACAAAATGAGTTAATGACGCCCAGGTGGCGACCACCTGTGACTGCTGCTGTACTACTAGTACGTACGAGGCAGGGGCTGGATGGATACGGTATTAGGGTGCTTATTGGCCATGTACCAAGATACGGGTCGTAGATGACTTCGATTCAGAGACGAGCGTACCAACCCAACCCTAACCTATCCATGTCACGGATGTAAATCCCGAGTCCCGGGCCGGTTTCAACTTTGGACACTTCCTTGCCTCGCCTTACTCTATCAGGCCTGTGACCTGCAAGCTGTTTTTTTCTATCTTGATCTGTTCATACAGACAAAGCCTAGAGCAAGGACGGATTGGTGAGAGTCGTCATTGGCGATCTGACACAGGAATGTAACTTGTACAGTAAAATCCCTTGATTGTCGGACCACCCTTTTCGCGCGACAGATCATGGATAGATCCTTCGAATTCGATCCCTGATTGTTGCTCTCATACCGGCGGCTTGGGATCGAGCTGCTCCAATGGGGACTGACCGGACAGTCTCTGTTCTGACGGGTGGGTGCACAATCGGAGCATTGGCATGTGGCAGGCAATGTGGGACGTTATTTGGACACCCTCGCGATAAGGTTTCTCTGGTTCTTGTCCCTTGTCAGCCGTGACGTTGCGCGCGCAAAACATTCGTAAGCAGGGCCGTTAGTGGATGGCGAACTTGAAGAACGTTCTGATCCCGAGCCATCTGACATCATGATGCGCGATCTGCCAGCCACGACAGTACAGTGGGCGCACAGGTCTTCAGCGCTCTCTGAGGCGTAAACCATGAACCCCAGGTGAGCCCGCCACCCTTGGACTCCATTCCACCCCCATCTTACTCACCCACCTTTATGAAGCTTCTCGCAATGAAGATGAGAAGTCACCCTTTCCGAATGTGTATCCTGGGCAAGTCACGAACGAGTACCTGAGCCTGGATCTGAACCCTGAGATCCAAACACGTTGAGGGAAAAAAAGAGGAAGATCCTTGTGCTGTCCCATTGAGACTGAACAAGGCTAGCTCTTTGATGACTTGCAATCACCGGCTGTCTTGTGAAGTTCTGATCCAGATCGGGGCTGCGTGACTTGTATCAGAGAGATACCTCTACACATACTTTACGGTAAGCACTGTATTATCGTCATTATCATCCGATCGTGATTGCATGACGACATTACTTGTTTTTCTTCAGTTTATCGGAGTTTCATATGCTTGCTCTGCGCGTGTAGTTGAGACCGTGACATCAGCGCTGCGGACCCGTGCTTCTGGTGCTTGCAGATGCGGTCATGGCGCATCGATGAGTATATCACTGCTGGAAATTTGTTGGATGACATGGATGCCTAAGTCTCACGCCGCCTCCCGAGTCGTATATGCAGAATTTCAGAGTGTTGCTGGGCCTTGGGACCTGTACGGGTCTTGATGGGGTTAGCAACTGCAAAACCACAGGTGGTCTGCCTGCGTCGCCGGATATACGCCCAAATGACACTTTGATTTCTCGAGAAACCCCCAGGGCTTTACAAGAAATACGATTTAAACGATTGGGTTAGCAAGGACGGATATCATCAACATGATAGTCATGACGCCACAGGGTCCCTAGTCCGCGCCACTGGGAGAGTATAGATACTCAGGCTGTAACTCAGCTACGCTAGCTCGCTCTCATTTGCCCTTGTATCTGCACCAATCAGATCCCAACACCACCATAGGGCAGCGTATCATATAAGTGCGTGGGGCCCTTTCCCTCGATTCCCCAGCAGATTTCCTCGTCAATAATACTAGTAGTAGTTGCTAGTGGAAGGATTGTATGCAAGCGAGAAGTGACCCTTATGGGCCTTATCAGGCTGGTGCCATGACGCCCTAAGTCCACGAGGTGCTGCTTCGAAGGGTGCTTGAGGGTCTGAGTACTATACTGAGACCTGAATTGTTGCCGGTGAATATTGCCGTAATCACTGGCACGAATAGCGTAGTTGGCTTACGTTTCGCCACTGCTGAATCAATCCCGGCCCGTTATCATGGATCACAAATGCACGTTCGTGGTCAGCTGTTCCTACCATGTTTGTACAACGTGCTCCAGAAATGGTTGCCGGCCGCACGAAAGGGAACATATAAGTTAGGTTCGGGCGTCTTCAGGCCCCTGGCTAAGTTTTCGGTCTTACGCTATGGCTGCACAGGAAAATCTCCCCCGACTCCCCAGAGATGTCAAATTCCGAGTCCTCATCATTGGAAGAGCAAATGCGGGGAAGACATCGATTCTTCAACGAGTCTGCGACACCACCGAGAGTCCAGTGATCTACGGCGTCGATTCATCGGGAACTCGCAAGCGGGTACGTTCTTGACCCTAGTGGCACTTATCGATCTCATCGTCCAGCTAGATTCAACTCGAACCCTCGATGGAGGTTAGGCAGGCTTATCCTCATCGGCGATGGCTGATCGTGATGATCCTACTCGCAGCGTGGCCTGCACAACATCGAGGACGAAATCACCTTCGCACAGCACGATGGTTATGTTTTCCACGACTCCCGAGGATTCGAGGCAGGGGATGAAACGGAGTTGAAGATTGTGCAAGAATTTGTCCGTCGTAGGTCGCAGGAGAGGAGATTGGGGAAGAGATTGCACGCGATATGGTTTGTTTGTTTCGGTCGGTGCCTGTAATCGCAACCTCACAAGGTTTTGCTTTTTAAGGTATTGCGTTCCGATGGACAACGCTCGGCCATCGCTAGATTTGGCGAATTTTGACAAAATTTGCCCGGATAAGAACATCAAAGGTATGCCCAAATCCAACTTTTTGAAGTGAGGGTAGAGCATGAGGGGATTTCTCTAGTTCCTGTGATAGCGGTATTCACCAAATATGACCAACTCAGGCGCGAAACGAGTTTCAGGTTGGAGGACCAGGGTCTCGAAAGTACTGACGCAGCGCTCCTCAACGCCGAGGTGGAAAAGATATTCAAGGATCAGTATCTGGCCAAGCTTACGGGATCTCCACCGGCTGTACGTTTGGAGAGTGAGAACTTGTTAACCAGCTAGCATGTACTACGCTAATTCCTGTCCCGCAGGAATGCACAAGCCCGGCCAAAAGTGTACTGAGCTTATTGAAAAGACTGCCAATGAGCTCTCTAGCGGTGTCGTTACCCTAATGCTCTTGGCTGTTCAGAAGGACAATCTGGGGCTGAGCATAGACCGAGCAGTTCGACGGTAAGCCTCTGTTTTTTGTTTTATAGTGAGAGTCGAATGAGGCGAACGTAATCCCATTACAGGGCCCATTATTCATTTGAACAAGGCAAATGGAATGAAAAAAGAATAATGAGGATATGCTTACTGGCATTTCCGTCGCTCTGGGTAAGTCTTATTACCGCGTTCTGAACTGACTCTGGCTCAAACAAGTTCACTACTTAGTATTCGGTCAGTCTGCCCTCACTTTTCGTGCCATAATGTCCTGAATTCTTGTTCTATCTTTTTATGCTCCTGTCTCACTCGGTTGGGTTCTTTCCATGTCCTGACTTTTCCATCCATCTGTGTTCTCCAGGAAGTGAGTAGCCTGCTCTGTCGGATTCTTACTGTGTCCCGACTTATCCATCTGTGCTCTCCAGAGAGTCAGTGCCCCTCACTCAGTTGGATTCTTTCCATGTCCTGACTTGTTCATCTGGCTGTGCTCTTCAGGAAGTAAGTTGCCCCATCAGATTCTTTCCATGTCCTGACTTGTCTGCCTGTCTGTACTCTCCAGGAAGTGAGTGCCCCTCACCCAGTCAGATTCTCTCTGTGTCCTGACTTGTCTGTCTGGCTGTGCTCTCCAGGATGTGAGTGCCCTCACTTGGTCAAATTCTTTCCATGTCCTGATTTGTCTGTCTGTCTGCACTCTCCAGTTTGTGAGTGGCCCCCACTCTGTCAGAAGCTTTCTCTGTCCTGACTTGTCTGTCCATCTGCACTCTCCAGTCTGTGAGTACACCTCACTCTGTTGGATTCTTACCATGTCCTGACTTGTCTGTCCATCTGTGCTCTCCAGTATGTGAGTGCCCCTCACTCAATTGAATTCTTTCCATGTCCTGACTTGTCTGTCCATCTGTGCTCTCCAGTTGGTGAGTGGCCCTTGCTCAATTGGAAGCTTTCTGTGTCCTGACTTGTCCATCTGTCTGCATTCTCCAGGAAGTGAGTACCCCTCACTCTGTTCTTACTGTGTCCTGACTTGTCCATCTGCACTCTCCAGTATGTGAGTGCCCCTCACTTGGTTGGATTCTTTCCATGTCCTGACTTGTCTGTCCATCTGCACTCTCCAGGATGTGAGTGCCCCTCTCTCAGTCAGATTCTTTCTGTGTCCTGACTTGTCTGTCTGTCTGTGCTCTCCAGTTTGTGAGTGCCTCTCACTCAGTTGGATTCTTTTCATGTCCTGACTTCCCATCCATCTATGCTCTCTAGTCTGTGAGTGCCCCTTGCTTGGTTGGATTCTTTCTGTGTCCTGACCTGTCCATCTGTCTGTGCTCTCCAGGATGTGAGTGCCCCTTGCTCAGTTGGATTCTTTCCATGTCCTGACTTGCCCACCCATCTGCACACTCCAGTCTGTAAGTGCCCCTCACTCAGTCAGATTCTTTCTGTGTCCTCACTTGTCTGTCCGGCTGCTCTCTCCAGTATGTGAGTGCCCTTTGCTTGGTCAGATTCTTTCTGTGTCCTCACTTGTCTGTCTGGCTGCGCTCTCCAGTATGTGAGTGCCCTTTGCTCAGTCAGATTCTTTCTGTGTTCTGACTTGTCCATCTGTCTGCACACTCCAGTATGTGAGTGCCCCTCACTCAGTTGAATCTCTCTGTGTCCTGACTTGTCCATCTGGCTGCACTCTTCAGGATGTGAGTGCCCCTCACTTGGTCAGATTCTTCTCATGTCCTGAATTGTCTGTCTGTCTGTGCTCTCCAGTCTGTGAGTGCCCCTCACTCAGTTGGGTTCTTTCTGTGTCCTGACTTGTCCATTCATCTGCACTCTCCAGTCTGTGAGTGCCCCTTGCTTGGTTGGATTCTTCTTGTGTCCTGAATTGTCTGTCTGTCTGTGCTCTCCAGTCTGTGAGTGCCCCTCACTCAGTCAGATTCTTTCCATGCCCTGACTTGTCTGTCTGTCTGTGCCCTCCAGTTTGTGAGTGCCCCTTGCTCAGTTGGATTCTTTCCATGTCCTGACTTGTCCATCCATCTGCACTCTCCAGCCTGTGAGTGCCCCTTGCTCAGTTGGATTTTTTCCATGTCCTGACTTGTTCATCTGTCCATGCTCTCCAGGCAGTGAGTGCCCCTTGCTTGGTTGGATTTTTTCCATGTCCTGATTTGTCTGTCTGTCTGTGCTCTTTAGGATGTGAGTGCCCCTTGCTCTGTCAGATTCTTTCCATGTCCTGACTTGTCTGTTGGTCCATCTGCACTCTCTAGTCTGTAAGTGCCCCTTGCTTTCTTGGATTCTTTCTATGTCCTAACTTGTCCATCCATCTGTGCTCTCTAGCCTGTGAGTGCCCCTTGCTTGTTTGGATTCTTTTTATGTCCTAACTTTTCACCCATCTGCACTCTCCAGTATGTGAGTGCCCCTCACTTGGTCAGATTCTTTTCATGTCCTGACTTTCCATCTGTCTGCACTCTCCAGTCCGTGAGTGCCCCTTGCTAGGTTGGATCCTTTCTGTGTCCTGACCTGTCCATCTGGCTGTGCTCTCCAGTTGGTGAGTGTCCCTCACTTGGTCTTCTTTCTGTATCCTAACTTGTCCATTTGGCTGCACTCTCCAGGAAGTGAGTGCCCCTTGCTCAGTTGGATTCTTTTTGTGTCCTGACTTGTCTGTTCATCTGCACTCTCCAGGATGTGAGTGCCCCTCACTCAGTTAGATTCTTTTCATGTTCTGACTTGTCCATCCATCTGTGCTCTCCAGAAAGTGAGTGCCCTTTGCTCAGTCAGATCCTTTCCATGTCCTGACTTGTCCATTCATCTGCACTTTCCAGTTTGTGAGTACCCCTTGCTCAGTCAAATTATTTTCATGTAATGACTTGTCTGCTCTCCAGGGTGTGAGTGGGGCCCTCACTTGGTTGGATTCTTTCCATGTCCTGACTTGTTCATCCATCTGGGCTCTCCAGTTTGTGAGTGCCTCTTGCCCAGTTGGATTCTTTCCATGTCCTGACTTATCTGTCCATCTGTGCTCTCCAGCCTGTGAGTGCCCCTTGTTCATTTGCTTTCTGCATCTTCACACCTTTCTTTCTCCACATCAAAGGCATTAGTCTCCAAGTTGAGCTCATTTTGTGACAAGGTACTATTGTTATTTTATGGGTCTATCTTGTTTTATCAATACACTTGCAGCCACCTCTTTTGATATCTAGTGATGATTGCATACATCACAAACTGATTGGTACATTTCTGCTGTTTCCCTCTTCAATTGCTGACATCAAACATAGTCATAATCCTCATCCTTGAACATGCATCCCTTTCTTCTGTCTCACAGTCTAGACCAACTAAGGATGTCGCATTGGATTGGGCATATTCTCAATATTGTGCTTCTGACATTCATATTGACCTCACAAAGCAGTTCTGTGCATCTCCTAAAGGATATTCTATCATCCAGTTTACAGAATTCATCCTTAAGCATCATCTCTAATGGATGATTGTGTCTTTTTTGTTCTTGTTTGCCATTTCATCAATTTTATAAATGAGTTTCACCATGGCATTACCCTGGCATTAACAATATTGTCTTCAAAACATATGGTCCCATTGCCCTACTCCCTTAGGAGTGCACAGTTCTATGTGGTATTGTGCTGGAGAGTGCTGTACCTTGGTGCAGTGTAATCTACAGGGGCACTCATGCACTCATAAAGCTACTGCCTGTGGCAGGGAATTCAGGCCCAGACCCAGGAGTGATTTGTCACATCTCACTGCTGACTATTCCACTCTTGCCATTGGAGAGTGGAAGAACATGATGTAGTATGCAAACAGCTGGAGCAATTGAGCCTCTTTGCTTACAGGAACGGGCACCTCCATGTGGGAAGCAAGAGAGGTTCCAGTCTCAAAGGAACATACAGTCGGAGGATAGTCATCACAACGATGAAGAGAGAAAGAGCGTGTATCATGAGAAGGTCTTAAGTACATGGAAAACTGCACAGCGTCAGAATCAAACCGATCAAACGATAGATAACGTACTGCCTTGCATATTCTACCGATCTCTTGACGTTTTGCAAGTGGTGAGGAAAAACTATGTATTAGAAAACGCGTTCATGTAGCCCGAACCGGGAACAAGGTTACAAACTTTCCGC
>Ga0137394_10001714_pt1 | contig 16098 bp, 15 predicted proteins | sample czobulk116metaG_FD_108278 | JGI IMG/M metagenome (GOLD analysis project Ga0137394, IMG submission 108278) | Vadose zone soil microbial communities from Angelo Coast Range Reserve, California, USA - czobulk1.16 metaG | ecosystem: Environmental > Terrestrial > Soil > Vadose zone | place: USA...
AGCGATTGGGTCGAGCTTAGGCGCTTCTTTCGCATAATATACTTCTGGCAAACCGTCGATCTGCTCCACGTTTAAAACCGTGTAGCCCCTGAGAAACGGAATTTCCCGGTCGATTTCGTCGCCGGTCTTTTCGTCGGTTTCCTTTCGAGTGATGCTATCCGCGTAGACGACCAATGAGCCTTTTTCCTCTTTGCGGACATGTGCGTCAAACTCCAAAGCTTGTTTGAAGGTCATCCAGATGGGCGCCACGAAATTCTGAGCCATGGCGCTAGCCCACAGAGAGAGCACGTTGATTCCGCTGTAGGGCTTCCCGTTGTGGCGTAGAGGGCGCGTAATCCGCCCCGCTGCATGTTCGGCGTTCCACGGCCTCACCCAAGGCCGCACACCTTTTTCCAGGTGGCTGACGATCTGGTTTGTAATCCGGGTGTAGATGTCCTGCTTTTCGGTTCTCTGCATTGTTTTTTCTCCTTTACGAGCGTTTAAAAAAACTTCATTCCCTCGTAATGGAGAGCTGTTTTGCAGAGCGGCCCGAGCAGTCACAGGGCAGCCGATTTATGACTGGCGACAGCTTTACCCTTGACGGCGGAAAGGGCCGTCTCTGCTATCGGTTTTAGGCGAGGGAATGAGGGGTTCAAAACGCGGGGAGAAGGTTGGTCAGAACCTGGGATCAGGTGCTGCTACGGTGCCGCCGGGAGGGTCGTTTGCGGAATTCTCCGGTACTTATCGGGAGTGACAAAGGACGTTATCATTCGCGGTGACGGCTCATAAGCTGTCGGGCACAAATTTAGATATAGTTGCTTGCGGATCATGGCAAAAGACCTCAATCCGCTTCACGCGATGGTTTCGGAAGCCATCACTTCATTGCAGACGTTTGGCGGAGCAGATCTGACGCAGACGCTCGCCCGGATTGAAGGTTCGTTGCAGAGCGTCACTCTCGACAGATACGGGCCAGTTTTGGCCGCATGCGGGGCCAAGGCGGAGGTGCTTGGTGCTGCCGGATTAGTCAAGCGCCTCGCGGGCCAAATAAACGTAGTCGTTCATGCGCTAGGGATACTTTTGTGTCTCCCGCATATTCTTCGGCCGGGTGAAGCTATCGCCTACGTTTCGCTTGGCGCTGGAAATACGGGTCGGGACTTTGACCTGGAGACCAATCAGCGCATCGCGGAATTCAAGTTCATCCGATGGCAGGGTGGCCCTGAAGCAATTCGACAGAATTCACTATTCAAGGATTTCTATGAAATGGCGGAAGATTCCACGGAAAAAGAGAAATTCTTATACGTGCTGGGCACCGAACATGTGGACAAATTCTTCAATGGCGGGCGGGCAATTTCCAGCGTATTGAGCCGTCATGTGAAGTTACGGAATGAATTCACCGAACAATTTGGAGATCGCTATCGTACCGTGCGCGATTACTATCTGCCGAGGAAAGGGCTGGTGGTGACTCAAGATGTGTCTGCATTTGTGCCTGAACTGGTTGCGGCGGCTGAGGCTGAAGATGAGTGAGTCTGTGCGGCTGGATGCCGGGGTTCTCATCATTGGCTCGCTGATATGGGAGGCGGGACGGCAAGCGTGGCGCGATGCACGCCTGGAGATACCTTCGGCAGAAACCGTGACGGCACCCATTCGCTACGGACGGCTGTCAGCTAAGCAGCGAGGCCATACCTATACGATGGTGTTTTCGCGTCTCTGTGAGACCGGCCAAGCGAAAGTGGTTCGCTGCTCTCACACGGCCTCGTCTGCGGAGGATCTGATTGCGGAAGCGGAGCACCTGTGGAAAGCGGAGCAACCCGGAGCGGCGGCAGGTCGGATTTCGGCGGAGTGGGGATGCGTGGCGTTGCTGTATAACCCTGGTCGGAATATTCCGCAGGGTCTGGTGACAGGATGGGCGAACCGCATTGCTCATGAACCTGGCTATGGGAGTGTGCCTCAAACCCAGGACGAGGGCTGCCTTGTAAGCAACGATGGCCTGCTGCGGATTCCCTGGCCTCACCTCGTCGAGGGTGGCGCGGCCGTGCAATTGGATTTTCTGCTTGCTACCGCTAACCACCCGACCCTCGCAGGAGTGCCTCCGTCGTACGCCAGCGTCGAGACTATTGCAAACGCATGGAAGGCCGCAGCCAACAACCACGTCGAGTACTTCTGGAGAAATGTCGAAAGCGGAATATGCACGTCTCAGGATGACGCAATACGCGAGAGGCTGCGACCAAGAGGCTGAACACTGCGATGACCTTAGATAAAATTGTTAATGACTATATCTGCGAATACCGCCACGACGCCCGCGCCGAAATGCGTTTCTTTGAAATCCAGCGCAGCCCGTCCGCGGCGATCCGCAAGGCGGCTCTTTGCATGCTTCCCAGCGGCAAGAGGCATCCCCACCAGCGGCGCATACCGAAAGCTGTCCTCGAACAGGCCGCGGCCCGGCTTCAAGCGATCGGACCGAGTCTTGCGAAGGCAGGCGACTTCGGCGACCTTCATCGGCTGGTGGAACGGCAGATTGGCGGCATACACGGCATCGGTGCACTCACCGTGTACGACATCGGTCACCGCCTGGGCGCTTATTTCGGAAAGGCACCCGAGCTGGTGTACCTGCATGCGGGAACCAGGACCGGCGCGCGGGTCTTCAATGTCAGCGGCGATTCGGCTGATCCCAAGAATCTGCTCAATGCGTTCTCACGGCTCACGCCCGCCGAGATTGAAGACTGTCTTTGCATCTATAAGGATGAACTTCGGAACGGGGCACGCACTCGTGCTGATCGTCGCGCTCGTTGCGTTTCGATGTAAGCGCGGCTTGGGGCGAGGGAATGAGGGGTGTAAAGCGCGGGGAGACAGAAGACGCGGGCGGTCTGGGCGCAGCTTCTTGCAGGAAGGGTGAAAGAAAAACCGAATATCGAACCTTGGTTGAGGCGTGAATGTCAGGCGAGTTTGAATTCAGGGCTTGGGAGAACCGAGCATACATCAAATAGCGGTGGGTAAACGCTTTCACGGGCGCGGCGCGGAACATAGATGCATGCTTCTAGAGACACAACTCCAAGGCCATAAGAGCTTGTTATTGAACAAATCAGATGATAAACATCGTTTGTCTATGCCACCTCGGTAATCAGAAATCAAGAGGGTTGAATCTAAGACTAGCGCGACAGGAGTGCTGACAAAAGTCGCATTCGTCAGTTTGTTATCATAGCCAAAGTGGGCTTAATCTCAGTAAGGTTCGGAACCAGATAATTCGTGACAGGCTCGCAATGGCGCGCAAGTCGTCGCAAATCTACGCTAATACGACGCAATTCGGGAAGTCATCATCGGTACGCCACTCGGAGGTCATCCAGTGACAAGAGCAGTCACGCCTCTCCAAGAAATCAATCCCGACAGCATTAGGCAAAACCCGGACAATCCGCGGCTGATCTTCCAGGAAGATGAAATGAACGAGCTCTTGGAATCAATTCGTGAGGTTGGAATTAAGGTTCCCGTTTCGGTGTACTCTGACGGACATCGGTACACTCTTCTTGATGGTGAGCGGCGCTGGCGCTGCGCTAAGAAACTGAATCTGAAAGTAGTTCCTGCGATTGTTCAGCCAAAACCCACTCGACTCGAAAACTTGCTGATGATGTTCAACATCCACAACGTTCGTGTCGACTGGGATCTTATGCCGATGGCGCTCAAGCTTGGTGAAGTACGTGAAATGCTTGAGAAGGAAGGCAAGGATGTCAGCCCGAAAGCGCTAGCTGCTGTTACAGGGGTCAGGCTTACAACCGTTCGCCGTGCTCTCGAACTGCTCGACTTACCGATCAAGTATCAGAGACTGCTGTTGAGGGAAGCTGAAAAACCAAGAAACCAGCAGAGGATTAAAGCCGATCTATTCATCGAAGTCTACAAATCGATGCATGCAGTGGAGCGCTATGTGCCTGCGGTCTTCGAACAGGTCACCAAAGCGGCCTACGTCGACGCGATGGTCAAGAAATATGTCGCAGGTGTGGTCGACAACGTTGTGGCCTTTCGAGAAGTAAGCAAGATCGCGAGAGCTGAGCGCGCGGGCGTCGAAAGTGAAAAGGCTACACCGACCATCGTCAAGCTCGTGAAAGACAAGAAATACAGTGTTGACCAGGCATACGAAGATACAGTCCAGGCAGCGTACGAGCAGCGAGACCTGCTGAGCAAACTGCGTGGGATAACGGCCAAACTTGCCGCGTATAAGACGGCGAAGGGTCTTCGCCAGGAGATCCGGGGTGCGCTTGAACAACTCAGGGCAGAAATTGACCGGGTGTTGAGGTAGTCACCGATGAAGTTTATTGTGACCCCGGAAGAAGCCCAGGAACCCGCTCTCGCAGTTGCAAGACAACTCCGAAAGCGGGGCATGATCGTCAAAGCAGAGATCGAAGCGTGGCCTGGTTCTCCATACAGAACGACGTTGGTGGCAAGACAATCCGGTTTCTGCTTGTTGGTGGAGGCCCAGGGCGTTTTGAACTACGGCAAGGCGATTAAAGAGCTGGCAACGTGGCTGGCAGCTCATAGGTATTATGCGGAACTTTATCTCGCCACAGTTTCCGAAGCCGTTCTCCAAGCAGGAATGCTGGGTGAAATGAAGCGTGACGGGGTGGGATTGCTGGTCGTAGACGAGAGTGGCGTTGTTGTGGAATCACAGAAGGCCCGTAATCCGGCCCTGGTCGTCACCCCAGAACCAACACTGCGATATGGAGATTGCAAGCAAGAAGTTGCGGAGGCCATAAAGAAATTTAACGATGTGGATCGCAAAGACGGTCTTCGAGATATGTGTGAGATAGTAGAGCGCGAGACAGAAGAGTTAGCCCTTCGCGCCGTCAAGAAGAGTTGGCTCACGTTGAATGAGCAAGCAATTAAGGATAAGGATTGGTCTAGCCAAATTGACACTCTTGCATCGAAAAATGCCTGCAACGTCGGGAAGGATCCGATTGTTACGCCGACTTTCAAAAATGACCTCCATTCATTTCGAGGTGCTCGGAATCTGGTCGACCACAAAGTGCGAGGCAAGAGAGACGACACGAAACGGCAAAGACAGTTTGCCGAGCGCATGATGCAGGGTCCGCGGCTGGTCGCGGAACTGGTTTCACTGCAACGAAGGGTCAGGTGAGGTCTCCGCGAAAATTCTGCTGACTACCACAGCAGTATTAAGGCATCGAGCTTTGTCGGTGGGCTACGGGTAGAAGAGGCCGAACTTCTCTGACGAACACGTCCATAGTAGATGCAAGTTCACTCGCGCTGTCAATTTATGGCAAAACGACTCGCTAAGCACAGATCTCGGCCGATCACTAAGAAGAAAGGCGCCGCTGTTCGCCGAACGACGATCGACAATTCTGGCTCGGACGGAAAAGGCGGTCTACCGGTACCCAGACCATTCTTAAGGTGGGCGGGCGGCAAGCAGCGATTGGCGGGCTCGCTGCTCGAATTTGTGCCTCAGAACGATGAATACAAGAGATATTTTGAGCCATTTTTTGGAGGCGGAGCGGTATTTTTCGCAATTCAACCAGAGCAAGCGATCCTATCTGATTCGAATAACGAATTAATTAACTGCTACAGGCAGGTACAGGCGAATCCAAAGGTTGTGTCCGCACTGGTGCGACGATATGCAAAACGAGATTCCTCGTCATTCTTCTACAACATCCGCGACGGGAATCACAAGGCGCGAACAAAAGTTGCAAAAGCGGCAAGATTCATATATCTAAACAAAGCAGCCTTCAATGGAATCTATCGGGTGAATCGAAAAGGAAAGTTCAACGTTCCTTATGGGCCGAGTGAGAATGGGCCCGCTGTGCCTAACTGTGTGGCCTTAGTGGCGGCTTCAGGCTGTCTTAAGAGAGCGCGGATTGTGGCTGGAGATTTTGAGTTTGTTGTTCGGAACGCCAACCGCGGAGATCTTGTATATCTTGATCCACCGTATCCGCCTCGCAGCGATACGGCATACTTTGTTCACTATTCAGCAGATCGATTTGGCTGGGACGAACAACTTCGCGTTGCGAAAGTATTTCGACGACTTGCTAGGAGAGGATGTCTGGTGATGCTGTCGAACGCCGATCAAAAGAAGGTGGTGTCCCTATACAAGGGCTTCTATGTCCATCGCCTGAATGCGACGCGATGGTTAGGGTCCAATGGGGATAGGTTCCGCGTGCGAGAAATAGTCGTGACCAATTATGTTCCTGCGAAGATGCCCTAGATGATTACAGAATTGTTGTTGAAGATAGCACGAACTGGTCATAACCTTCGCGATCTTAGCCCCGAGGCACTCGGTCGCCTCCTGGAAGAAGAGCTTTGTAAAATGTCGGTATCGCGGCTTAGCACTGAGTCTTTGATCGTTGTTGCGAGTCTCGTGAAAAGGGCGGTCAGACTAAAAGTACTGATACTGGGTCCTGGAGTGGCTGGTGGTGACATTTATGACAAGCGCTGTGAGATACGTCAGCTCCTGACTCGACTGGGGCACGAAGCTCATTTTTGTGAGGAAGTGTGGACGCCGGAAATCCTGGAGCGAAGCGGTCTGAATTTGGCCGTGGCTGAGTATGTGCAGGCACTTGGATACGATTACGTGATCTGTCTGATGGCTAGTCCAGGATCTATAGGAGAGGTTCACGATCTCGCAAAGGTAAAGAGAATTGCAGTAAAGATGATGATCTGTGTCGACGGGAAGCATCGGGAGGGATACAGCGCGAAGGGAGTGCTCAGAATATTCGAGGGTTACAACGGAAAGCTCGATTGGTTTCTATACCCCAGCGACATCACTGAGTGCCATCTCTCGAAACGAGTTGTGGATCAGATCCAGAAAGTGGCTGAGAGAAAGCAGTGGGAACTCGCGAAGGGCGGAACAGTCTCATGAGTGCGATCTCTACGCTTCGCCTTCCAAACGAACTGGTACTTCAAGAGGATGAACTTCACCGCCTACTTCTGAACCCAAATTGTTTGCTGATAATGAGCATTCTCTTTGAAAAAGGGAAGCTGGACGCGGACCAGATAGCTGACTTGGCTGGGTTAAACCAAGAAGAAACCAGTTCACTACTTCAGAGCGTTGTCAACGTTCGCCTCGTGGCCAGATCCGAAGGACGCTATTCCTTGACTCCAATTGGAGAAAGACGAGTTAGCTATGGCTCAGTTTCTTTCGAATTCTTGGTCGGTACGACCCTGCGTTCCATTCCCGCATCTGTGTCCCACGCGTTAGGGAGGGCATACGACATCAAGAAGTTGATAGGCGTTGGCGCAACTTCATACACCTTTCTCGCTGAGCAGTCTGGTACCCATCGCGATCGAGCACTCAAGATCTTCATTCCCGGCACTGTTGACTATGACAGATTGGACGAGGCAGTGCGCAAGAGAGCGCAGATCCATCCCGACGTGGCAATACCGGAAATATTTGATGTGGGCCAAGTAACAATCAAGTTCCCCGATGGGCGTACGCACGATACTTGTTGCGTTGCAATCGGCTACGTAAGTGATTCCCAAACCTTTGCTGAATTCCTAAAGTCACAAGAAAACTTGAGTCCAAAAGTATTTCAGCGATTTGTCGAAAGAGTGGGCGGTGCGTTGGCTGCTATCGAATCTGTGGGACTCAGGCACGGCGATCTGCACGAAAGAAACATCTTGGCAGTGGGTGGAACGTCCGGCGGAGGAACACACGATTTCAGGGTAATCGATTTCATAGGGGTGCCCTCGACGAGTTCCGCAGAGATGGATGTTGCGTCGGATTTGGAGAACTTTCGCAACCATTTGCTCCGAGCAGCAGTGATCGCTTGTGAGCGATACCCCGGATGCTCCGCTCGGCTACTCATCGGGGAAAATGTATTCAGAGTCCTTGAGGGTCTTCGGAACAATGCTTACAAGAGTTTCGGAGATCTACTTGAGGATTTTCAGCGACCTCGACAGTCGATCCCACAAGGGTACTTTGATACACCGCGACCTCAACCTTTTGAATGGTTACGCGTCGAGTTCATTCCGTCCGCTGAATGGCTTTACCGATTGTTTCAGCCAGACCCATCACGATTTGATACGATTGCCCGCTTCGGAAACACGTGGCTTTCGGGGCCTCGTGGTTGTGGCAAATCTCACTATCTTCGGGTTCTCGCTTTCCATCCAGATGTAATTGCAAGAGCGGAACAGGATGCTGAGCTAGCATCTAAACTTCAAACAATCAAGTATGACTTCAAGACAGCATTTGGGATTCTATTTGCTTGTCGGCTTGGAGAATTTAAGCCATTCATTCCCGAGGCTATTGGAAACCACACTTTCGATGTTTCAACCCAGATGTTTCTGAAGCACATTCTCATTCTGAAAATCTGGAACAGGACGCTACAGACGATTAGAGAAGGTCTTACGTTCTTGTCTGAGTCTGCCAGAACACCGATTCTGTCCACGCCTGTCAATTTCCGAGCTCTGGTCGAATTCCTGCAGGAAAAGTTGGGCACCATAGCGGTGATAGATGGGCCAGAGGCGGAAAGCATATTCGTGCAATGTTTAGCGGTATGTTCCGCGCGAGAAAACTCGGCTGTGGCTGTGTGGCCCTATCCCGATCGGCGAAAGAATGTGCGTGCTCTGAACGAGTCTGATCTCGACGAATTCTTTCAGGTTATCAAGACCACGTTCCCAGAACTATCGGCGACACGTTTTTATATACTCGTTGATGATGCAAGTTACGGCCATATTCATTTTGAAATGCAAAAGGTTCTTAACTCGCTGGTCCGTGCTGTCCAGGCGAATCATTGCTTCAAAATTACATGCGAAAAATACATGTACACCCTCGATACGGCGGATGGGCGGGCAATAGACCCTCGACACGAAGTCACGTATGTGGACCTCGGAGAAGTATCGACAAAAGCGCAGCGTGAAACGGCTGTTGATCTGTCGGAATACATGGCCAGAGTCATTGATTCTAGACTGGCGGCGGCAGGCTACAAGTCGGACATAAGAGCGATTCTTGGGCAGTCGCAAGATGTTCGAGAATTCCTTTCTGCCCTTAGTATTCCGGGTTCAAGGCGTCCCAAGAAGGGTGAAAAGCGTGGCGGTCGGCCTCCCCGCCCGAAGGCGTACTACGCGGGCTGGAACATAGTGTGGAGCATAGCCCACGGAAGTGTCCGGACGTTGCTGGAACTGGTCGAACACATTTTTCGAACGAGCAAGGCATCCAAAGAAACAACTGCAATCCTGCCAAAAGCGCAAGACACTGCAGTCAGGAGTTATTCGAACCGACAGTACAAGGCGCTTTGGATGTTGCCAGGGGCGATTGACGGAGAGCCGATTGGCCCTCGTCTGCAAGGCGTCATCAGCGCTATAGGAGAAATGTCCCGACAATATTTGGAGCGATACGACACGGGTGAGGAAGGGCGTTGGTACGAGACTATTTCACTCGAACGCCTGGATAGGGGACCTCTACCTGACATCGCGCAGAACATTCTGTACGAGTTGGTGAAATACGGACTCTTACTCGACGAGGGAATCACGTTTTCTCGGGCTCAGTTTGGCCTGCTGCCCAGATACGATCTGAATAAGATTTTTGCACCTGCCTTCCAAACGACCTACAGGGTCAGAAATCACATCTATGTTAGCCACGAGCGTTTTATCGAATTGCTGGTGAAGCCAGACAAGTTTGTGAACCGGCACAGGCGCAAACTGGACGAACTTGCGAAGGAACACGGCAACGAGGCGGAAGCACACTCGCGCCAGCCACGACTGTTCGGGGATGACCGTGACTCGGAATGAGTGTGGTCCCATTGAGTTTGATTTTACGGGTGCGGCCTCTGCTGGACTGGTCGTCTGTGCGGGAGGCTTTGAGCAAAGGTCCAGAGCTTTTCCCTCTCGACTCCGAAAGGCGCGGTTCTCCACAGAAAGTTCTTTGCTCCTGAAATATGAAAACGCCCCGACCGAAGAGAACGAAGCCAATTTTCAACGCTTGAAGAAGCGGATGGGTTTCTTGTGTCCGAAGGGGGTTGAGACCATTCTGGTTGATGACAACACATCAGTACAAGGTGGGCAGGAAGTACAAAAAAAGATTCGCGAAATCTGCACTCAGCTCGACGCCCGAAGCGCATTCGTCGATATATCGGCTATGACGCACCTTCTTGCATCAAGTAGCTTGCATGCATGCTTGTCGTGCGGCTTGCGAACAACTGTGGTCTATACGGAAGCGAAGTCGTACTTTCCCAAAAGAGAGATGAGGAAAAAGGTCGTGCGAGCCTGGCGGACTAGAGACTATGACTCTGCACGCAAATTTTTGCAGAGCGCCGGCCTGAAGGCGGTTCATATTTTGCCTGACTTTTCTGGGAATTTCCGGCCCGGCCATCAAACGTGCCTCGTGGTTTTTGCCGGGCACGAGCCGAATCGCCTAGAAGGCTTGGTTGATGATTATGCGCCTGGTGCCTTAATTGTATTGTATGGCGTTTCACCCCATTCGAGCTTACGCTGGCGTACGGAACTCTCCAAAGATCTTCATGCGGAGTTATTCTCGCAATGGCATGTTCGGCAGCGCGAAATCTCAACGCTTCGAATTGATGAGGTGTTAGACAGTTTAGAGAAGGAATTTGGGGCGATCAGGGACCAGTATGATGTTGCAATTGCGCCGCAGTGCAGCAAGATGCAAGCGGTTGCTACCTACTTGTTCTGGAGAAGGCATCCCGAGATTCAGCTCATTTTCACATCGCCCGTAAGCTTTAATCCTAGACGCTATTCTCACGGAACAGGTCAAACCTTTCAATATGAAATCTCTTGAGCAATTATTGTAAGATCAAGAGTAGTCGTCAGCTTTGCACGCGCCTATTTAGGGCAGCTGGTCGAGGCGGCCCACCGTTTAGCTCTGGGCTTAGTACATTGAGTTCCATGCTTCGCGGCAGTTTGCCTGTAGCCCGGAATTCAACAAAAGTTTTCGGAGTTAGAAGGACAATCGAATCAAACCCCCCGGCCAGTGCGGCTCGTTTCATCTTTGCGTCAATTGCCCAACGCTTTTCAATTGAAATATCCTCATCAGTGACACGTTTTTCCAAATAAGACTGTTTCGATCCTCTCTTCGTCACTCACCAGAGGCCTTGCAACAAGGACTCTTTCCGGCTGGTCCAAGGGTCGGCCCCAAAACTCTGCTTCCCTGAAGCTCGAAGCCAAGAATTTCCCACGTTTCCTGTACGCACTCGGATCGCGCGGCGGAACGTGCCACCAATCCTTTCCGTTGACATGCGCGATCGGTTTCTCGTAGAAGATCGATGAAGTTTTCTCATCTGCTTCGAGAGGTATCTTTTTTGCCGTCGCTGATGTCGCCATAATTGCCTTCATGCGTCGCTTGGATAGCGAAGCGGCACATCAATACGTTAGAAGCAACCTGTCGTGAACCACTTCGCTCTCAAGCGTTTTCCCGTTCATTTGGAATCGCTTCAGCATTGAACGCCCGCAGTGAATCATGATTTCCCGTTCGAAAAGTCCTTTCGGCAAAGGGACGTTGCATACCATCTCGCCGGAGCGTTTCGTGCCATCGATGCTAAGGGCGACGTACGCCCCGCGTTTCTTACATTGATATATGGCTCGAAATAGATCAGCAAGATTGAAAGATTGAGCACCATAGAGAATGGATTGCGTGAACGTGTATGGCGGGTCGCAATAGATCAAATCTCCCTTTGATGCAGCCTCCATGGATTCTTCATACCCTTGCAATTGGAAGATGGTTCCAAGCGTTCGCTCGTGCCACTCATCGACTCTTCTAGCGAACGCAGCGGGAGAAATCGGATCGTGGATGCCGCAAGGTGTGGACATGTACCCGTCAGCCTTCCGAAACCTAACAACTCCTCCATAACAGGCACGACTCAGGAACAAAAGGTCGGGCCCGTTGGGTCTGGCATTGTAGCTAGCTTTGATTCGCTCATATTCTGGCACCTTATCACCGCACTCGACTGCTTGCCACCGCTCTGCGTAGTGCTTTTTTAGCTGTTCGGGATCTTTGCGCAAGGTCTTCCAGATTTCGATTAGAGGGGCAAAGCTATCTGACCCGATTCCCCGTTCCGGCGCTACAGCACCAAGCACAGCACCGCTCCCAAGAAACGGCTCTCGGTAAGCTTTGAAGTCTTTCGGAAAATAAGATGCAATTTCACGCGCGAAACGGTGTTTGTTTCCGATCCATTTGAGCAGTTGTCCGGTTTCGGGCGAAGACGTACGAGGGGGCAGATCCGCCAGGAGTTCAAGCTGTTCGTTGGGCCTCATAAATCGTAGAAAAACTCAAAAGTAACCATATTCTATTTTGGAATACGAGTCAAGAGCGCTTAACGTGCTCTCTAACAATGTCCCGATACACAGGCAGTTCGGAACAACGCCGCCTGCGACAGCTACTCCGGCAGATTCGCATGGAAGCGGGCCTAAGGCAAGACGACTTGGCGGACAAACTGGGGCAATCGCAATCGTTTGTCAGTAAATATGAAAGCGGTGAACGAAGGTTGGACCTTTTAGAGCTGCAGCAAATATGTCGCGCCGTAGGGTTGTCGTTGACCAAATTTGTTCGAAGATTTGAAGGCTCTGCGCATGAAGCCGGACAAGAGATTTCAAAAACAGCCAAAACATTTTTGGGCAAACGTCCGAAGCGTTAGCCAGCATCTAGGTTACACGGAACGAGGGACAGGACGAATCAAGGTTCCTTCCCTCGCTGCCGTATCGGATGCCCTGAAAGAACTTGGCCTAAAGAGTTCGCATGTCGTTGGGGACGATCAGAAAGCGACAGAGTTAGGGGCGAATCTTCTCGCGTATTTTGAACATCGCGCGAATGTGCTTTACGATGTCGCTCGTCCACACCTTATGGACGCCAAGAAAGCGCGTGCGACCTTCCGTAGCCTCAAATCGAAACTCAAACCGAAATGGAATGTGCCTTTCAACAAGCAGAAAGGAGACAAGAGAGCAGAGGCTTATTTTACTGGGATCATTAACATGTTGATCGAAGCACATTCGGAAAGCCTGCCGTGCGACTACAATCCGAGGGAGCTCACAACCGTGACCGTTGATGGTGCGCCGCTTCGCACTCTCGCTCGTTGGGTAGATGGCGCGTTCCCGAGCACGGTCAATCCAATTGCTGTTTGGGAAATCAAGGAGTATTACTACACAACGACGTTCGGAAGTCGGATTGCTGATGGCGTGTATGAGAGCCTGCTCGATGGGATGGAATTAGAAGAGTTGCGGGAACATGAGCAAATCGATGTTAAGCATTATTTAATGGTAGACGCATACGACACTTGGTGGAATATGGGTCGATCGTACCTTTGCAGAATTGTTGACATGCTCCATATGGGCTACGTTGACGAAGTGCTGTTCGGATCAGAGGTCATAGAGAGACTTCCTACTCTAGTTAAGGAATGGGTAGCGGTCGTTGAAAAGCTGAAGAAGAGCCGCGGGTAACAATCTAGCTTCTGTCCGTCCGCTGCGTGCACTTGGGGAGAGTGCTCTTTACCATGCCACGGTGTTCCCGTTCAAAACATTAAGTCGAACCTCTTGTCGGAAAGAGGCGGAGTTCGCGAAAAGTCGTCATTCTCCATCACCGAAATCGGTGGGGACAATCGCTACTTCGGCCGTCCTCGCTGCATCCGTAGGCTTTGCCGAACAAGCAGAAAGATCGGGAAGAGACATAACCGCATCCTTCAGGCCCAATTCCACTACATAATTTGCCAAAGTTGAGCCGTCCATGTACCACAGTCCCAAGTCACGAGCATATCGCTTAGCATTCTGATCGAAATCCGATGTAGTCCAGAAGGCAAACAGGACGGGGGCCAAAGGCCCGACTTTATTCTCTACCATGAGTTGATGACGTTTCAACATTGCGGCTCCAACGAACTCACGAAGGCGTGTCTCGCTAATTGCGTTTCCATACTTGTAACGCTTAGCTTGTCCGATGACTGTTGCGGTGCAGGCTACGGGCACAGTGAGCGCCAGTGGCACCACTTTCAGTTTCACGGCTATGAAGTCGACACCGCCATCGTTTGTCCTCTGAGTTGCATATGAAGTCGCGCCTAGCGCGCAGAGAAGCTTTGCGCAAACGTCTTCGAGCTGATAGGGGTCAATCTTGCGCAGTTTGGAAATGACATCTGAAGGCAAGGATGCGCTGAGACGAATATATGGAGAAGGATCATTGTCAATTTCGAACGTCGGGATTGCCCCATCAACTTCGCGGTCGGCAATGATGTTGCGCAGCAGCTCCGCTACGTACGCAAGATTGGTCTCCACATATTCCCAGACTTCTTCTTCGCTTGAGGAAACGAGTTTCTGTCTGACGGCGTTGAAGAGAACACCCTTCAACAGAACCCAGTTAGTTGATTCGAGTTCCTGCTGTACCCAGAAGGTTGCGACCTGAGAAGAGGGATTGGCCATAGCATCTAATTAGCGGTCAGCAAGCTTTCGCGATCTTTGAATGCTTGATCGATCCTCTGTTTTAACTCTTCCAGGTTCTTTAGGGTGCTTGGTTCCATCTCTCGAAGCATGTCTGGTGTGAGCGATTTTATTGCGCCAGTGGCCGCGAGCACCTTTGGATACCAGTCTTCTGGGTGATCTACTTCAAACCGCGCGAGAGCTCGGCTAAGAGTGCCATCGGGCAACCTCAAGATATTTAACGCATTCTCGTCAGACAAAATTAGAGAGAGATCTCGAACGCTCTTCGCCTCTGGTAATCTTGGCTCCTGGCTTTCCTCTCCTTGCGGAACCATCCAGCCATAAAATTCCCGGAGCCTTTCTTCTGCACAGAAGCGTTCCTTTTCATCGCTCCAGTCCAACCAGTTCTTCACATTCGCTCTTTTGAAAACTTCTTCAAAATAACTGTACTTTCGTGGCTCGGCATATTCTCCAAACTCTTCGTCGCTCTTCATCTGCTCAAGAGCCAAAAAGCAACGATATGCGCTATTTGCGGCCTTTGTGGAAAGGCCCAGACTTTGAGCGACTTCCTGGGAGGACATACCTCCCTTTCGTAGGGCATGAATAGCCTTGGCCTTCTGATACGCACCCCATTCCTTGATGCCCGACACGTGTCGGAGGCCAGGAAGGATCAGACTGGCTGAAGTCGGGGCGAGTTCGTCAGTCAACAGCAAACATTCCAGATCCGTAAAGTTTTTCAACTGCGACTCATCGAAGGTCTCCTTGCCGATTTCGTGCAGGTTTATGAGCCATTTCAGGGCTGTAACGCGTCGATTGCCTTCGATGACGACGTACCTCGGTTTTCCGTCGGCGGATTGTCCTTTCCACTTGTGTACAACGATTCGATCCATCGGTAGGAATCCGATCGTCTTAATCGTGTCGCGCAGTTCTGCAACATCGAAAATGGAGTTTTTCATTTTTTCGATGGTGTTGCTCTGGACTTTTTCATCGGCAAAGCGGCCTTCCGGAACCGGGTTGAGCTCCTCCCCTAGCTCCGAAAACCTTGGATTATTTGGGTCAAGGAGAAGATCATCCAATTTGAGTTTGATCGGGCTAAGCGAATTGGGCAGGTTGTTCATTCGGAATCTCCTCTGCGGATGTACAGATGATACCATCGGGGTCTCACGCGCCCGAGCGTTCAACCCAATAGGAAGCCCGAGAGCCTTCAGCAGGATTGGGCGCAGCTACAGAAGGAAAATGGCTCCTGATTTCTTGTAAGTGACACCAGATAGGGCAGTTAGATTTTTGGCCTCCTCGGCTGTTAACCGACGAGTTGGACCCGCCGAATCGAGGGCACCTGCCTCCCAAGCAGGTGTGCAGAGCAGGTCTAAAGCGCTTGCAAACCTTGTCCGCAACTCAGCGCATACCTATAAATTGGCCGCGTCGGCAGGTTGCCGGGTTGGCGTCTTCAAGATGGCGTTGCTTCTCTCGGGCGTGGGTGGACCGAGAGTGATGGAAATGATCTCGCTCGTCACGCTGCCTGCTGGGCCTGGGCAAGAGGCCGCGCAATGTTGTCCTTGGTTAGAATCTGTGTACCGTCAACAAGTGATGGGAGGACTCCGCCTGCCCTTCATCGTCATTAAACCGCCTTGCCGCGGCCTGCTTTCGCTTCGACAAGCGGCACGAGATGGAAACCGCCGACCGACAATTGATCAAGCTCCTGAGCAGTCCGCCGACGGGATGCCGTATCGACAGCTATTTGTTGCCATTTGTCACAATTAGTATTACGTTTTTATG
>Ga0137394_10001715_pt1 | contig 16097 bp, 9 predicted proteins | sample czobulk116metaG_FD_108278 | JGI IMG/M metagenome (GOLD analysis project Ga0137394, IMG submission 108278) | Vadose zone soil microbial communities from Angelo Coast Range Reserve, California, USA - czobulk1.16 metaG | ecosystem: Environmental > Terrestrial > Soil > Vadose zone | place: USA...
GCCGCCGGCAAAGAGGATGCCGGAAACCCTGGGACCGATGATGTACCCGACGCCCAGATATTCGGAAGTGATGGCGGCGCGAAAAGAAGCGCCGGGGAACCAACTTGGCCGGCTTTCCGGCTGCGACGTCCAGGCTTGCACCGTGTTCATCAGGAAGGTGTAGGTGCCGCCGAGGCCGAGGCCCCAGAAAACGCGGCCCGCGAAGGAGCCGCCGCGTTCGCCCGCGACCAGCACGTCAGCGCAAGCAGTGCCTTCGGGAAACGCCAGGTTTCCATGTTCCTTGACGATGAGCTGTCGCCGCAGCGGGACCATGAAGAGCACGCCGAGCCAGCCACCGAGAAGCGCCAAGGGAAAGATTCGCCAGAATGTGAATTCAGAGCCGAAGCCGAGAAAGATCAGGGCAGGAATCGTGAACATCACTCCGGCGGCAAGCGATTCGCCTGCCGAGCCGGTGGTCTGGACGATGTTGTTTTCAAGTATTGTGGAGCGGCCGAAGGCGCGAAGGATGCTGATGGACAGCACGGAAATAGGGATCGAAGCAGAAACGGTGAGCCCGGCGCGCAAGCCCACGTAGACAGTCACCGCGCCGAAAAGCAGTCCGAACAGCGCGCCAAGGATCACCGCCCGAATCGTAAATTCCTTGAGGGTTTCTTCGGCCGGCACGTAGGTGCGGAATTCACCCGGGGGTGCCGTGGAACTCCATGCCCGTTCGCGAACTGCATTTTGTTCGCTCACCTGAATCCTCCCATTGCCGGAATCGGATGTTAACGCTGTCCCTATGCGGGGGGATTATGCCGCAGGTGAGCGAGGCGGGGAAGAGAATCCTCGGCAGTGGAGCGGGATCGGTCCCCCAAGCCTATTGACAGTAGGAATAGCATCCTTGTAATGTCCGGCGGTATACGTTGCTCAGGTCAGCAACAATGCCCATGGGACGGGACCCTCTTACATCGCGGGCGAGCGCGAATCCGTCACGACTGTCGATGACCGCACGCCGGTCCATTCCCCGAAGTGCTGCAAGCTGCCGTTCCTTTTCTGCAGTTCGTCGAATTTTGCATTCCTGCCGATTAACAACGGGAGGCCCATCGTGAGCCGTCGCTGCCTGCTTGGGTTGATTTTGCTGCTATTCGTGGTGACCACCGGGCGACGCGGGCAGCCCGTAAGTGCAGGCGAGGAATGGCAGCCGATCACACCGGAAGAATTGAAAATGACCAGTGAGCCAAAAGCGCCCGGCGCTCCGGCAATCATTCTCTACCGTCAGGTTGACCGGGACGACAGCTCGGCTCGAACGCCCCATGAATACAATTATGTGCGCGAGAAAATATTCACCGAAGAAGGGCGTAAATACGCCGACGTGGAAATTCCTATCGTCAAAGGCCGATGGGATATTCACAACATCAGGGCCCGCACCGTCCGGCCAGATGGTTCGATCGTCAACTTTGACGGTAAAGTCTATGAAAAAGAAATCGTCAAAGCTCGTGGCATCAAGTATCTCGCCAAGACCTTCACGCTCTCCGATGTTCAGCCGGGAAGCATTATTGAATACCACTACATGATCGACTTTGCGGAATACAACGTCTTCAGTTCGAATTGGGTCTTGAGCGACGACTTATTCAGCAAGAGCGCCAAATTCACGTTGAAGCCCTATACCGAATGGGCCCTGCAATGGAGTTGGCCCAACGGTTTGCCGGAAGGCGCCAAGCCGCCGGTGAATGAAGCGAAATTGATTCACATGGAGGTGCAAGACATCCCCGCGTTTCAAGTCGAAGATGACATGCCGCCCGAAGCCGCTATGAGGTTTCGTGTGGATTTCGTTTACAGCGAAGATGGGTTCGAAAAAGAACCAGAAAAGTTCTGGAAAAAGCAGGGGAAAAAGATGAACGACGCGGCGGAGAACTTCGTCAACAAGCGCAAGTCGATGGAACAAGCCGTTGCGGAGATTGTTTCCCCGAGTGATCCACCGGATGTCAAGTTGCAGAAAATCTACGCCCGAGTCCAGAGAATACGCAACACTTCGTACGAAATTGAGAAAACCGAGCAGGAACAGAAGCGCGCCAACGAAAAAGAGATCAACAATGTCGAGGATGTTTGGAAACATGGCTATGGCGACGGCAATGAAATCACTTTGCTTTTCGTTGGCTTGGCGCGCGTTGCGGGTTTAGACGCCACTCCGGTCAGGGTCGCCACGCGCGACGATCACTTCTTCAAACCGAATATAATGAGATCGCGGGATCTGAACACTTACGTCGCACTGGTGAAGCTCAACGGCAAAGATTCCTATTTCGATCCTGGTACTGCGTTTACGCCATTCGGCCTTTTGCCCTGGGCGGAAGCGGGTACCGCGGGCTTGAGGCTGGACAAAGACGGTGGCACTTGGGTGACCACTGCGTTGGCCGAGAGTTCGGCATCGCAAATTGTGCGAAAAGCAGATTTGAATCTGACATCGGACGGGTCACTGGAAGGTAAGCTCACGGTTACCTTCACAGGTCTTGAAGCGCTCTGGCGAAGAGTTGGAGAGCGCAACGAGGACGAAGCCCACCGGAAAAAGCTGCTGGAAGACTACGTGAAGGAAATCATTCCTGTGGGGATCGAAGTCGAACTTACCAACAAGCCGGAATGGACGAGCTCCGCGCCAACTTTGGTGGCCGAATACTCCTTGAAGGTTCCCGGCTGGGTTTCTGGCGCGGGAAAGCATGCGCTGTTGCCCGTGGGTTTGTTCAGCGGTCCCGAAAAACATATGTTTGAGCATTCCACCAGGGTCCATCCGCTCTACTTTCATTTCCTGTTTGAGAAAATCGATGATGTTCGCATTGAGTTGCCTCTGGGCTGGCAGGTAAGCAGTTTGCCGCAAGCGCAAAACACCGATGCAAAAGTCGTGGCCTACAGCATGAAGATCGAAAATGACAAAGGCTCGCTTCATCTGGAACGGCATCTCAGAAGCGACCTAACCTTTCTGGAACAAAAATATTACGTTGCGCTGCGCAATTTCTATCAATCCGTGAGGACCGGAGATGACCAACAAATCGTATTGCAACCGATGGGAACCTCTGGAGGAAACTAGGCGCGTCCGACGGGTACTTTATCTTGCAGGCCTGTTCTTTCCTCTTCTGCTAACAGCTCCTGCCGCTCGATGCGGGGATGCTCCTCAATGGATGCACGCGGTGGCGAATGCGGCTCTTCCGGAGCACGACGAAAAGACGAGCGCCGTCCTGCTGTACTCGGAAGACATGCTCAGCGTCCAGTCAAATGGAAAAATAAAAAAGGTGGAGCGCCGCGTCTATAAAATCCTCCGCCCGGACGGCCGGCGATACGGCACATTCCGCGCGGATTTCGACGCCGAGACCAAGATCAACAATATTCATGGCTGGTGTATTCCCTCGCAGGGAAAGGACTACGAGGTGAAAGAGAAAGATGCGGTCGAGACGGCCCTATTGGGCGTGCAAAACGGGGAATTGATGAGCGACCTCAAGTCCAAGATTCTGACCATTCCGGCAGCGGATCCCGGCAATATCGTCGGTTACGAGATTGAGCAAGAATTGCGCCCCTACGTCATGCAGGATGTTTGGGCATTTCAAAGAGTCGAAGTGCCCGTTCGAGAAGCGCGCTATTCCCTCCAGCTCCCGGCAGGATGGGAGTATAAGGCCGTTTGGCTGAATCATCCCGAAGTGCAGCCTTCGGGAAGGGCCGGCCAATGGCAATGGCTAGTGAGTGATATCAAAGCCATCAAGCCGGAGGGAGGAATGCCCCCATGGCAGGGTATCGCCGGGGTCATGGTTGTTTCATTGTTTGGCAGTGCCAGTGGACGAAACAATGGATTCGAAGACTGGAAGGCCATGGGGAAATGGGAGACCAGCCTGACCAATGGGAGGCGGGAGGCTTCTCCGGAAATCAAAAAAAAGACCGCGGAGATCACGGCAAATGCTCCGACAACTCTTGCCAAGATGGGCGCGCTTGCGCAATTCATGCAAAAAGATATTCGCTATGTCGCCATCCAGCTTGGGATCGGGGGCTGGCAGCCGCATTCCGCGCCCGAAATTTTCCTTCACAAATATGGCGACTGCAAGGATAAGGCCACGCTCCTGAGCACCATGCTGAACGAAATTGGCGTGGAGTCTTATTATGTGGCCGTCAATACGGAACGCGGAACCATCACCCCAGCCACTCCCGCGACACGATGGTTTGACCACGTCATTCTGGCCATCCGCTTGCCTGATGACTTAAACGATCCGTCCCTTCACATGATTATTGCCCATCCGAAATTGGGGCGCCTGCTCATCTTCGATCCGACGGATGAATTTACGCCGTTTGGGCACCTGCGGGGTGAATTGCAGGAAAGCTATGCTCTGCTGGTCACTCCGGACGGCGGCGAACTGATAGAACTCCCTCAACTGCCTGCCGCGCTAAATGGAGTTGTGCGGACGGCGAAGCTGACATTGACTTCGAATGGAACATTGAGCGGCGATTTTGTTGAACAGCGCAATGGTGATTATGGCACTCAGCAGCGTGCGGCTCTCAAGTCTGTCACCAAAGATGCTGACCGGGTGAAGTTCATTGAGACTCTAATCTCTCATTCACTTCCCGCATTTCAAATCACCAAAGCGTCTTTTTCCAATTTGAATCAATTGGACCAGCCATTCGGATACCAGTATTCCCTGGTCGCGCAAAATTATGCGAAAACCGCCGGGAACCTGCTCTTGGTGCGCCCCAGAGTCCTGGGCTCCAATTCAAGCGATCTCCTGGAGAAAAAAGAGCCACGGGTATATCCCGTGGAATTCGATGGGCCGACGAAGAACACGGACACCATCGAGATCGCGCTGCCGGCGGGCTACGAGGTTGATGATCTGCCGCCGCCGGTGAACGCGGAGTATAGTTTCGCGAGCTACCACAGCAAAACGGAATTGAATGGGAACACACTGAAGTATACTCGCACGTTTGAAGTGAAAGAGTTGAGCGTGCCGCTCAGCAAGGTCGAGGACCTGAAGAAGCTCTACCGCGTCATCGCAGGCGACGAACGGAATACCGCGGTGCTAAAGCCTGCGGCTCACTGATTCCCATCCGCACTACTGCTTGCGTAATTTCTTCGGAGGGCCCCAACCGACCAGACGGATTCCGCGCGCCCTGCTAGAAACGCTGCGAAGCACAGCGCGAACACCGAATGGCTCAGGCTGGCGCCGAAGTATTGCCAGAAGGGCGCTCCCGCACCGGGGTAGTCGGACGAGAAGAGCATCGTGAGCATGAAGAGGAGGCCGCAAAAGCTTGCAGAACGCACCAGGATGCCGAGAAGGAGCGCGAGCCCGATAGCCAGTTCACCATAGGCTACCAGGAAGGCCAGGCTTGTGGCGTGTGGAAGGACAAAGCCGCGCAAGATGGGCACCATGAAAGGGTAAGCACCTCCCTCGAGGAATTTGTTGATCCAGAATTGAAAGCCGCCGTGAAGAGTAAATGCCGTGCCGAAAACTTTGTATTGGCCGAAGATCAAGAAAAGAATACCCACGCCGATGCGAAGCAGGGCAAGTGCATAGTTGTTCCGGGCGCCAGCATTTGAAGGAAGAATCATCGCGATTCCAATTCTATGGCGGAGATCCTGCTCCAACAGAATTCGTACGAGGGATGAGGAATAGAATCGCGGCGGGAGGCTGCAGCGCTGTGAATTGTCTTCGCAGACCGCGCGGTGAAGCGTCCAGTATTTGTTTCAGGACGGAGGCAGCTATCTCGGAAGAGAGGTGGACACGATAGATATCGGCGCGTTCTGCATGCGAGTACTTCTCGTAGCGTGGAGTTGAATCGTGCGCTGTGTCGAGCAAGATTTCCCAGGGACTCCGCTTGTGGAACAGTTTCTTCGCCAAAGCTTCGCGGCGCGCGACGCCAATCAGGGAGCGCCGTGTGCCACCGCCGATTTCGAGAGTGACGGAGGTTACTTGGGCGGGGTTGAAAAGACGCGTGGGATCATCATCAGGGAAAAGTGTAAGGAGCCCCGTGACTTCGTTTTCGTCGGACGCGAAGCCATCCCACCAGTAACGATAACTGTTATAGACCACAGTGCCAGCGCGGAAAATCTGCTGAACCCGCGAGACATTCTTGCCCGTTACGCTCACGACCATGTCCGCAAGCTCGGCAAGGCGAAACGTTTGCTTCACGACCGGCCGCACGGTCACATAGCCCGCGTCCTCTTCCGTGAAGCGCATCGCGATGGTTTCCGGGAGTGGCATGCCGAATGAATGATCGGAAATCTCACCCCAGCTTCGAAAGACGGTCGCGCACGCGATCGCTGAGCACTTTGCCGTCAACGGTTTTGCCTTCCAGGGCCGCCTTGGCAGCTTTCACAACCGCGCCCATCTGCTTGATGGAAGTCGCGCTGGATTCGGAGATCGCCTTGGCGATCGCCGCGTCCATTTGGGCCTCGCTCGCGCCGGCAGGTAAATAGGACTCGATGATGGCGAGCTCTTTGGTTTCTTTTGCGGCGAGTTCCGGGCGGTTGCCCTTGGTGAATTGCTCGATCGATTCCTTGCGCTGTTTAACGAGCGTTTGCAGAATCTGAATGGACTCAGCCTCGTCGAGCGCGCGGATCTTTTCGACTTCTTTGTGCTTGATGGCTGCCTTGATTCCCCGCAGGACGCTGAGGCGCAATTCGTCTTTGGCGCGCATGGCGTCGACCAGGTCCTTCTGAATTTTTTCTGCAAAACTCATCTTCAGCTCCTCGCTTCCTTGAATATAGCAGACCATGGAAGTGGACAGGCAAGAATGACATGCTCCGGCAGCCGCACGATGTCGCCCTAGATATTTGACAGCGCTCGACGGGCTCGCTACTTTTGATTGCTTATACTGCGCGGGGAAACCCCTAGGAGACGGCGGAGCCTCATGAAAGTCATCGTAGCGGACAAAATCAGCGAGCGCGGTGTGCAGCTGCTGAAGGAGCAGCCGGACTGGAACGTCGTACTGACGATGAAAGATACGCTGAACACGGAGATCGCCGACGCGGACGCTCTGATTGTGCGCAGCGCGACGAAAGTCACTGCGGAATTGCTGGGCCAGGCGAAAAAATTGCGTGCGGTAGGCCGCGCTGGCGTAGGCGTGGACAATATCGATGTGGACGAAGCCACGAGGCGCGGCGTTCTGGTGATGAGCACACCAGGTGGAAGCTCCGTCAGCGTTGCCGAACATACTTTCGCGCTGTTGCTGGCGCTTGTCCGCCAGCTTCCAAAATTTGACGCGGCGATGCGCGAAGGCCGCTGGGAGAAATCGTCATCGGGGGCAGAAGTGCGAGGCAAGACCCTGGGGCTCATCGGACTTGGCCGCATCGGCAGCGAAGTGGCGTCCCGGGCGGAAGCGTTTGATATGCGCGTTGTTGCTTATGATCCGTTTATCAGCGAGGCGGCAGCGCGGGAACTGTCGGTGGAACTTGTGCCGCTCGATCAACTTCTGGCGGAATGCGACTTTATCTCGCTGCACACGGCCGTAAGCCCGCAGACGCGGGAGATGATCAACGCCGGGTCCATCGCGAAAATGAAGAAGGGCGTTCGCATCATCAATGCGGCGCGCGGGGAGCTGATCAACGAAGCGGACTTGGCGGCGGCGATCAAGACTGGCCACGTCGCCGGAGCCGCCCTGGACGTCTTCGCGGAAGAGCCGCCGAAAAATTGCCCGCTGATCGGGCTTCCGAATGTGATTACTACGCCGCACGTTGCGGGTTCCACCGCCGAGGCGCAGGAAGAGCTGGGTACCCAGGTCGCATTGCAAATCCGGGACTATCTGGTGGAAGGCGTGATTCGTAATGCCGTGAATCTGCCGGCACTTTCGCCGGACCAATACCGGCGCGTGCGGCCGTACCTGGAGTTGGCGGAGCGGCTGGGGTCGCTGGTTTCGCAGGCGGCAGCGTCAAGGCCGGCACGGATTCGCATACGGTATGCGGGCGAAGTGGCCGAAGTGGGCACGCATCTGCTTCGCAGCGCTGTGCTGGCGGGCGTACTCAACGCCGTGCTGGACGAAAAGGTGAACGTCGTCAACGCGCCGGCAGTGGCTGCGGCAAGAGGCTTGATCGTCGAAGAAGAGGCTCGCAGGCGCGAACGCGGCTTCCCAAACACTCTAGAAATCTCCGCTCTGCCAGAGAAAACGGGATCAGCGCCAGGTTTTACGGCCGAAGGTACAGTACTTCACGACGGCTCGCCGCGCATACTCCAGATCGAAGGGATTCCTCTCGAGGCCCAGCTTGAGGGCACAATTCTCTATTTGAGAAACCGCGACGAACCCGGAGTCATCGGCCAGATTGGAAGCACTCTGGGCAAGCTCGGCGTCAATATCGCCACGTTCGCACTCGGACGGCGAGAAGCCCAGCGCGGGGCGGATGCCATTTCCCTTGTTCGCGTCGACGGCAAAGTGTCGGCTTCGATCCTGGGGCCGATCCGTGCGATTCCGGCCATCACTGAGGCCAAACTCCTGCATCTCGGGTGATTTCTATAAACTAGGTTGACGGCTGCCGTTCGGCGCTCCGAAGTTCAAGTCTTACCTAGAATTCATGCAAGGGGTACCCACCCCCTTTTTTCGCACAGGGCGCGAATCTATCTGATTCCAAAAGAAATTGCCGTTTACGGTCGTACAAAGAGTGCGCAATAGCGTGAAAAGAAATGCGTTTCGACGAAAGAGAGGCCCGAAGCAATTAATCGACGCGCTGCAGGAAGGGGCAGGTACGCTGAACGCCATGTTTCCTGGCAAGAATCATGCCTTGGATTAAGAAAATGTCAAAGGATAAAGAAAGCGGATGAAGCAGGAGCCGAGAGTCATTGCAGATATTCAAGCGGTTCTACGCCGCGAGCCGGGCCGTTGCGCGGGCAAAGCCGATGTTGGAGTCAGATTCGTGGTATCGCTGAAAAAACGCAGGATTGAATCGAAATAACTTGACTTGACTTATTTGGGCAACCTGTTCTAAAAGCTACCTCAACGGTAGATTGGGTCGAGCGGCGGTAAGGTTGCCCGGGTTCATTCACATGTCGTTCAGGATCTCGCCTTGAGAATGGTTCGAGGTGTTTTCGCAGCGGCTCCGCAATTTCTACCTGTGGATAGTTCGAAGATCAGCCAAGGTGCGCGAAAGGAGCACTCTATGAACTGGACTTCCGTAGGACGCAATCTTCTGATCTCGTGCGTTGTACCCCTGCTGGTGGTTAGCTGCATTTGGGCGCAGACGGGCACGACTTCGTTGCGGGGCACGATTACCGATAAATCCGGCGCGGCGATCGGCAACGCGAAGGTCACTTTGGCGAACGCCGCCCAAGCGGTGCACCGGGCGGCAACCACGGGCCAGGGAGGAGAATATGAGTTTCTCGTCTTGCCTCCCGGCACTTACTCGGTCACCGTAGAGAAGACCGGCTTTCGCAGATTTGAGCAGAAAGCTATCCAGCTATTGGTGAACTCGCCCGCAACCGTGAACGCCACGCTGGAGGTTGGCTCGACGAGCGAGACGATTGAAGTGTCGGCACAGGCCGTGACCCTGAACACCACCGATGCATCGCTCGGTATCGCATTTAACGAGCACCAGGTGAAAGAGCTGCCGATGGAAGGACGCAATGTTCCCGACCTGCTATCTCTCCAGGCCGGGGTCGTATATACGGGCAATCGCGCGGATATCAACACCGACGTAGACACGCGTAGCGGCTCGGTGAACGGTGCACGCAGCGACCAGAGCAATATCACCTTGGATGGCGTGGACGTAAATACGTCAGGAGGTTACGCCTTCACCGCGGCACTGCCGGTCACGCTGGACTCGGTACAAGAATTCCGCGTAACAACAACAAACTACAACGCCGACCAAGGGGCGTCGTCGGGCGGGCAGGTATCGCTAGTCACCAAGAGCGGTTCGAATCAGTTTCACGGCTCGGCGTACGAGTACAATCGCAACACCTACACTAGCGCTAACGATTATTTCATTAAGCAAGCGCAACTCCAGAATGGCGAGCCAAACAAACCTCCCAAGCTGATTCGCAACATATTTGGGGGGTCCGTAGGCGGCCCGCTAGTGAAGGACCGATTTTTCTTCTTCTTGAATTATGAAGAGGCACGCCAGCGCGAGGAAAACGCCGCGCTGCGCATTGTTCCGACAGCCTCCTTGCGTGACGGCGTCGCTCTCTATCCCTGCGGCGATCCTAGCTCTTGCCCGGGAGGCAGCGTGCAGGGCCTCAGTGGCGCCAGCTATACAGTCCCAGCAGGTTCGGCGGGGCTTTCCCCCGCCGATCTCGCGACCATGGACCCTCTACATGTGGGTCCGAATTCGGCAATGATCGCCTACTTCAAAACTTTTCCTCTGCCGAATGACAACACTCAGGGTGACGGACTTGGTTACGACTATTCGGGCTTCCGGTTTAAGGGGCCGATCCAGAAGAACTACAGGTATTACATCGCACGAGTCGATTACAAGCTCACGTCCAACGGAAATCATTCCATATTTTGGCGTGGCGCGCTCTCCAACTATGCGAGTCTCGGAGTTCCATCTTACCCGGGAAAGACACCGGAACACAGTATCATAAACTTTAATAAGGGTTTTGCGTTGGGGTATACGGGTATTCTGCGCCCTACCTTTGTCAACAATTTCCGCTGGGGCTTCACGCGGGAAAGCATCGGCGATGTTGGCGACTCCAACGAGCAGTGGATCTTCTTCCGGGGAATAAGCCAGCGCATTACACGCACACGTTCCTTCCAGCGCCCGTTGCACAACTTTTCGGATGATCTTTCCTGGGTTAGAGGCAAGCATACCTTTCAGTTTGGCGGCAGCCTGGCGTTTATCCGGAACCCACGAAACTTTACCACGGGCTCCTTCAGCGACGGCGTGACCAACGCATCGTGGCTGGACAACGCGGCAATCGCGGGGACCAACAGTTTTCTTGATCCCGGATGCACAGCCGCAGTAAATCCGAGTTGCACATGGAACTTCCCCGCGGTCAGTGGAGATTTTGCGAATTCTTACGATTTTCCAGTAATTGCATTGACGGGGATTGTGACGGAAGTGGATGCCTCCTATAACTATCTGAAAGACGGCAGCGTTCTTCCGCAGGGTGCACCCGTACAGCGGCACTTCGGGGCCGACGGCTACGAAATGTACTTGCAGGATTCGTGGAAGATCAGGCCGAATCTCACGATGACCTACGGCTTGCGGTATTCCCTGTTTTCGCCGCCGTGGGAGACCAAAGGTCTGCAGGTCGCGCCGAACTTTAGTCTCGGCGGCTGGTTGCTAGAGCGCGGAAAAAATATGGCCCAGGGGATCCCGGCGAACCAGGATCAGCTCGTCCAATTCGATTTGGCCGGTCCGGCGAATGGCGGCAAAAAGGGTTACTACAACTGGGATTACCATAATTTCGGTCCGCGGCTCGCCTTTGCCTATACGCCGCGGCCGCATTCGGGTCCCTTCAAGTCGCTTTTTGGCGAAGGAGACAAGAAGACGGTCCGGGCGGGCTTTTCCATTATCTACGACCGGATTGGAGGAGGATTGCTGAACACCTTCGACCAAAATGGTTCGTTTGGCCTATCCACCGGACTAACGAATCCGGCAGCCATCGAAAGCCTGTCCTGTGCCCCACGATTGACGGACGTGCACGTCATTCCTACGAATGCAATCAAAGATCCTGCAACGGGTTGCGACGGACATCAACTCCTCCTTCCGGCACCTCCGGGGAAGTTCCCGCAAACCTTTCCCAGCACGCTTGATACAGGCGGGTTCGCCATTGCCTGGGGTCTTGATGACACCATCAAAACTCCGTACTCCTACGCAGTAGACTTCTCGGTCGGCCGTGACTTGGGCAAGGGTTTTTCGATGGAGGTTTCCTATGTGGGTCGTCTTTCGCACCGACTGTTAATCCAGGAAGACGTGGCAATGCCTTCGGACCTCTTGGATCCTGCGTCAAAAATTGACTACTTCACCGCGACCACGGCACTGGCCAAGATCTACCGGACGGGACTGGATTCTCTAAGCTTCAACTCCTCCATGGTGCCGGCGAACGTGGCTCAGTATTGGCAGAACATGCTTCAACCCCTTGCGTCGGGTGATCAATACCGCATCCGAAGGTGCACGCCCGGCAATGCCGTGAACTTTACCTCTGATCCGGTTGTGGCTGCTTATGACCTATTCTGCGGATTCAACCAAAATGAGACAACGGGGCTTTTTATCCTGGATCTGGTCGGAATTCGAAGTGCCTCAGGCACCCAATATTTCCCCAAGGGCGGCGCGAATTCCTTCTTTAATTCTCAATACTCGTCGCTCTATGCGTGGCGGTCAGCATCCAACGGGAACTACCACGCGATGCAGGTGAACTTGCGGCATCGGATGGAACACGGCGTGCAGTTTGACTTCAACTACACATTCTCGAAATCGATTGACCTGGCGTCGGACGCGGAACGCATTGGAGCATGGGGCGGGCTGGGGGGCCAGATCATCAATTCATGGTCGCCGAAGCAACTCCGAGCAGTCTCTGACTACGACGCGACGCACCAATTCAATGCCAACTGGATCGTTGAACTTCCTTTCGGCAAAGGTAGGTCTCTGGGAAGAAACGCCAGTGGGGCTTTAGACGCTATCATCGGTGGGTGGCAGCTCTCCGGTCTATACCGTTGGACTTCAGCTTTTCCGTTCAACGTGTCCAATGGCTTCCAATGGCCAACGAACTGGCAGCTTGGCGGGCAGGCGATACGGACAGGCACCTTGCACACAGGTGTGTTCAAGCAGCCGGACGGAAGTGTAAACGTCTTTCAGGAAGGGGCGGGGAGCAGCGGCGCTATCACTCAGTTCCGTTCGCCGTTCCCCGGCGAAGCCGGAGCTCGCAACCAAGTCCGGGGAGATGGTTTTTTCGGCGTAGATCTGGGCCTCAGCAAACGGTGGAAGATGCCGTGGTCGGAAGGGCATAGTCTGCAATTCCGCTGGGAAGTTTTTAACGTGACCAACGCTACGAAATTTGATTCGCAGTCCATCGCCCCCGAACTGGATATTTCTGGCTCGTTCGGGAACTACGGTGGCTTGCTCACCAATCCGCGCGTGATGCAGTTCGCGTTGCGGTACGAGTTTTAGTCCGCCGAATATTGACTTCAACCAGCCGCCGGAAGGAGTCAGCCTTCCGGCGGTATTGTTTTTCCCGCCGAGTAGCAGCGCAGACGCTTGCAAAGCCGCGGGAGGAATCCGTGTGCGCTTGCGGGTTCTGCGCGTGAGGACCGGACACGACCGGACACGGCTACCTTCGGCCGTTCACCTATGTTAATCTGGTATTCTCGCTTGGGCCGGAGCGATGTCCCCAAGCGTATCAGTCGGGGCGTAGCGCAGCCTGGCTAGCGCGCCTGGTTCGGGACCAGGAGGTCGAAGGTTCAAATCCTTTCGCCCCGACCACTTCTCGTAAAATCAAGAACTTACGACGCACAATCAAGGCGATGACCTCCTGGTGCTGGGCCAGGAGGCCGTTGGTTCAAATCCAATCGCCGCGACCACTTTCTCCCTTGTTATCATCGGGTTATTCATTACGCCGCTGCCGTAGCGTCCAGAATTTGTAGCTCACGTAGCCCAAATAGCGATTCGGGAAGCTCGAATCCGATTCATCAGAGACCGCGAAGGGTTGGCGCCACTAGTTGCACTGGCGTTTTGCACGAGACCATTTGGGTTTTGGTTGCCAGGGTTTCTTCCAGTGATCGTGCAAACTGTTTTTCATAAAGGGCCAGAGACTTACGAACTGCTTCTGGTGTTCTCCGGCGCAGGCTCGATCTGTGGAGCTCTAGTCGTTGCGGCGATGGAGAAGATGAAGGGGCAAGGGCGTCTTGCTGTGCTTGCCCTATTCGCGCTTGGAACTGCGACTGCCAGTTTTGCCGTTTCTAAGTGGCTTGCGCTTTCCTGTTTCCTGATTTTCCCCGCGGGGGCGGCGGTGATGGCATCTGCCGCTCTTATGTTGTCGCTCGTTCAGCTCATCGTTGTCGACTCGATGCGAGGAAGGGTGTGAGTACGAACAGGGCAGGATGATTTAGCAAACCGCCAAACCTGCAACTGAGGTGACCTCAGATCATGTTGGAACACCTGAGAGCATGTGAAAACAACCGCTGGCAACTCACGGCACCGGCGGTTTGGAAAACCGCCACATACATGAACGTTGTTCCGTATGTGGTTCACTTCGCGGAAAGGAAGTGGAGGATCTCCCTCATCACACGCTCGGCTTTATCAGTTTGGAACAGAAACTGAGCGTGTGCAGAGCCATCCAGAATAACTAGCGTTTTTGGTTCGGGAGCTTCCTGGTACTGCTCTTGAATTCTAGGGAGACGTGGTCCATCTTCGTTTGCGTCATCGCGTGCCACGATGAATAGCGAAGCGCACTTGAGCTTCTCGGCCGGACCGTTCGGGTAGGCGCCGAGGAAAACCACGCGATCGATTTCACCTGGCTCGGAAGCAATCGATGCATCGCCAGCAGCTCCTCCACCCATGCTCCCTCCAACAACCGATACAGTCTTCGCACCCGTCTTTCGCAGATAGCGAACGGCGCCCAGCACATCAAAGTGGAGCGGAGCGTTCATGGGAGCAGAGTCACCTGGGCCGCGCGACTTGCCATAACCGCGGAAGTCGAACGCTAGAACTCGAAATCCTGCCGACGCAAATGTTCGAGCCTGCTTCTGCCAGCTTTCCTTGTTGAACCGGCCGCCATGAGCGAGCACGAGCCCGCGTTCGCCTTTTCCGTAGATGTCGGCAGACACTATGCCTCCGTCTTCGGTCGGAAAGGAGACATGCTTCTGTGCCGCGACGAGCTGAGCCATGAGAAGGGTCGCTAGCAGCGCTTTGAGTAGGAACATGTGGAAATTGTACAACGGGCCTAACAAGAGAGTCGCCGCTGTCGATTGAACTGAAAGGAGATTTATTCGTTCGCTTGACAGGAAACATGCATGGGGGTACACGGGGAATAGAGGTGGCTATCATGAAGATCGTAGTGATCGGCGGCACTGGACTCATTGGATCAAAGCTCGTCACGAAGCTTCGCGAGCAGGGACACGAGGCAATCGCGGCGTCACCCAAATCCGGTGTCAACACTCTCACCGGCGAGGGGCTGGCCGAAGCGCTAAGCGGCGCGTCGGTGGTCGTTGATGTAACGAACTCTCCCTCCTGGGAAGACGCGGCCGTGCTGAGTTTCTTCGAAACATCAACCCGTAACCAACTCGCTTATGAAGCAGCCGCGGGCGTAGGACATCATGTTGCGTTGTCAGTCGTAGGAACGGAACGTCTGCTCGCAAGCGGTTTCTTCCGCGCAAAAATGGCTCAGGAGAACCTGATCAAGGCTTCCTCGATTCCTTACACAATTATCCGCGCGACGCAGTTCTTCGAATTCGTCAAGGGCATTACGGATTTCTCCACCGAGGGCAACAAAGTACGCCTGCCAACCGCCCTCATCCAGCCTATGGCCGCTGACGATGTGGCCAGCGCGGTGGGCCGGATCGCGGTCGGCCCCCCGGTAAATGGCAGCGTTGAAATAGGGGGGCCGGAAAAGTTTCGTCTCGATGAACTCGCCCGGCAAGGCCTCGCTGCACACAAGGATCCGCGTGAAGTTATCGCAGATCCGAAGGCGCGCTACTACGGCGTGGACATTAGCGAGAGGACCCTCCTTCCCGGCGATGGCGCTCAACTCAGTGAGACCCGTTTCGAAACCTGGCTCACTCAGTCCGCCGCGAAAGCTGCGACGGCCACCCACTAGTGGATCTATCAGGGTGAGGCCCGTTTGCGCGAACCGGCCTCATTCAAACGAAAGGTCTATCTATGACGATTTCAAAACTACTTTTGATGCTGGTATGTCTTGTCTCCCTTCCGTTGGAGACAAAAGAGGCGAAGGTGACGCCGCTCTTTTCAAAAGACCTGCCCGAAGTTCCCGGCAAGGAAGGCGTGATGCTCGTCGTAGAGTATCCGCCGGGCAGTACGGACCCCATCCATCGCCACAATGCACACGGGTTTATCTATGTGCTGGAAGGCTCGATCGTGATGCAGGTGCGGGGCGGGAAGGAAGTGACTCTGACACCCGGTCAGACCTTCTATGAAGGCCCCACTGATGTTCACGTCGTGGGACGAAACGCCAGCCAAACCAAACCGGCGAAATTCGTCGTGTTCTTCGTGA
>Ga0137394_10001716_pt1 | contig 16082 bp, 15 predicted proteins | sample czobulk116metaG_FD_108278 | JGI IMG/M metagenome (GOLD analysis project Ga0137394, IMG submission 108278) | Vadose zone soil microbial communities from Angelo Coast Range Reserve, California, USA - czobulk1.16 metaG | ecosystem: Environmental > Terrestrial > Soil > Vadose zone | place: USA...
AGCGACGAGCCGGCGCTCCGGGCGCGCTTCAGCGACTTCCACCGCCAGGCCTGGCCCCGGTTTCTCCTGGAGGGTGACGGCACGGGCGGCCTCTTTCACCGCATCTACTCCGACTTCGCCGATTTCCAGTTCGGGGTCTGGGACGAGACGGGCACCCTCGTGGCCGTCGGGAACACCATCCCCTTGATCTGCGACGGCTCCGCTGCGGATCTCCCGCCTGATATCACGGAGATCCTCGAGCGGGGCCTGGCCGTGAAGCAGGAGGGCCGGAAGGCGACGGCCCTCTCGGCGCTGGCGGCCATCGTGGATGAGTCGCAGCGGGCCCGCGGGCTGAGCACGAAGGTCATCGAAGCCATGGCCGCGCTCGCCCGGCGGCACGGGCTCAAGACGCTGATCGCCCCCGTGCGCCCGTCGCTCAAGCAGCTCTACCCCCTCACCCCCATGGAGCGGTACATCACGTGGGCCCGCGCCGACGGCACTCATTTCGACCCCTGGCTCCGCGTCCACCAGCGGATGGGCGCCGAGATCCTGCGCGTGGCGCCCCGGGCCATGGTCGTCACCGACACCGTGGCCCGCTGGGAGGAATGGACGGGGCTGCGCTTCCTGGAAACCGGCACCTACGTGGTGCCGGGCGCATTTCAGCCGATCAAGATTGACGTGAGGCGCAATACGGGCCGCTACGAGGAAGCCAACGTGTGGATGAGACACCCCGTCAAAGGGGAACAGTCAGGGGGGTGACGCTCAGGCGGACTGCTCTTTCGGCTCCGAGATGAGGATGGGGCGCTCGCGGTTGAGGATGACCTCGCGGGTGACGATGCACTCCTTGAGCCCCGGGATGGACGGCAGCTCGTACATCACTTCCAGCATGACCTCTTCCAGGACCGCGCGCAGCCCCCGCGCGCCTGTCCCACGCTTCATGGCCTCGCGGGCCACCGCGGCCACCGCGTCGTCGGTGAACTTGAGCCGCACCTTCTCGAGGTCGAAGTACTTCTGGTACTGCTTGATGATGGCGTTCTTCGGCTCGCGCAGGATGCGCACCAGCGCGGCCTCGTCCAGGTCGTGCAGCGTCGCCACCACGGGAAGCCGCCCCACGAACTCGGGGATGAGCCCGTACTTCAGCATGTCCTCCGGCTGCACCATGGCGAGGAGATCGCCCACCCGCCGGTCCTCGCGGCTCTTGACCTCGGCGCCAAAGCCCATGCCCGTCTTGCCGATCCGACCCTCGACGATCTTGTCGAGCCCCACGAAGGCGCCCCCGCACACGAAGAGCACGTTGGCGGTGTCGACCTGGATGAACTCCTGGTGGGGATGCTTGCGCCCGCCCTGGGGCGGCACATTGGCCACCGTGCCCTCGAGGATCTTGAGGAGGGCCTGCTGGACGCCTTCACCCGAGACATCGCGAGTGATGGACGGGTTCTCGCTCTTGCGCGCGATCTTGTCGATCTCGTCGATGTAGACGATGCCCCGCTGGGCCCGGTCCACGTCGTAGTCGGCGGCCTGGAGCAGCCGGAGGATGATGTTCTCCACGTCCTCGCCGACATAGCCCGCCTCCGTCAGGGTGGTGGCGTCGGCAATGGTGAAGGGCACGTGGAGCATCTTGGCCAGCGTCTGCGCGAGGAGGGTCTTGCCGGAGCCCGTGGGACCGATGAGAAGGATGTTGGCCTTCTGCAGCTCCACCTCGCCCCCGCCGGCGTCGGAGCCGGCCTCGATGCGCTTGTAGTGGTTGTGCACGGCCACGGCGAGGATCTTCTTGGCCCGCTCCTGCCCGACCACGTACTGGTCGACCACGTTCTTGATCTCGGCGGGCTTGGGGAGGCTCCGGATGTCCCGGCTCTTTTCCTCTTCCCACTCCTCCGCGATGATGTCATTGCACAGCTCGATGCACTCGTCGCAGATGTAGACGGTGGGGCCGGCGATCAGCTTGCGGACGTCGTTCTGGCTCTTGCCGCAGAACGAGCACTTGAGCGTCCCGCTGCCTTCGCGCGTGCGCGCGGCCATCCGACTTCTCCTACGGCCTGCCTGCCATCGCCGCCTCTGGGACGGCCCGGGGCGTAGGCTTCGAGGAGATGACCTCGTCCACGATGTGGTATTCCTTGGCCTGCTCGGCGGTCATGAAGAAATCCCGGTCGGTGTCGCGCTGGATCTTCTCCATGGTCTGCCCGGTATGGTGCAGCAGGATGCGGTTGAGCTCCTCGCGCATCCGGAGAATCTCCCTGGCCTGGATGTCGATGTCCGTGGCCTGTCCCTGCACGCCCCCCAGGGGCTGGTGGATCATGATCCGCGCGTGCGGCAGAGCGAAGCGCTTGCCCCGGGCGCCCGCGGCCAGGAGGAGCGCGCCCATGGAGGCGGCCTGCCCCATGCAGATCGTGCCGACGTCCGCCTTGACGTACTGCATGGTGTCGTAGATGGCCATCCCCGCCGTCACCGAGCCCCCCGGCGAGTTGATGTAGAGACTGATGTCCTTGTCGGGGTCCTCGGCCTCGAGGAAGAGCATCTGGGCGATCACGAGGTTCGCGATCTCGTCCTCGATATAGGTGGGAAGGAAGATGATCCGCTCCTTGAGGAGCCGGGAAAAGATGTCGAACGCCCGCTCACCGCGGGGCGTCTGCTCGACAACCATGGGAACCAGACCCATCGGACGTCTCCTCTTTGCCATGTAACCAGTTTACCCTAGGCGGCCACGGATGCCTTCGAGATCAAAAAATCCATCGTGCGGGCCTCGCCCAGGGAGTGGCGCAGCCCCGCCAGGTCTCCGCTCTGGTCCATCATGCGCTTCACGGCCGGGGCGGGCCGGTTATTCGCGACGGCGATCTTCTCGATCTCCGCCTCGATGTCGGCTTCGGACGGGTTGAGCCCTTCCTTTTCGGCGATGGCCTCCAGGATCAGGGCCCGCCGGACGGCCTTTTCGGCCCCCGGCCGCAGCTCCTGGAGCAGCTTGCCGTAGTCCCAGGGCAGCTTCTCGGGATCCATCCCCTGCCGCCGCATGCGCTCCTTGGTGTGCTCGATCAGGTGCCCCACCTGCCGGAGGACGAGGGCCTCGGGCACCTCGATGGGGTGGTTGGCGAGCACGGCGTCCGAGACGGCCTCCTCGAGGGCGCGCCGGTTCTCGCTCTCGCGCCGGGTCTGCAGCCCCTTGCGCACCTCGGCCTTGAGGGCATCCAGGGTGTCGACCTGGCCCACCGTCTTGGCGAGCTCGTCGTCCAGCGGAGGGAGGATCTTCTCCTTGACCTCGTTGACCTTGACCTGCGCCACCCCCGACTTTCCGCGCAGCGACTCCGTCTGGTGCGCGTCGGGGAAGCGGACGTTGACCGTGCGCTCCCCGCCCGCGCTCAGGCCGATCACGGCTTCCTCGATCTCGGGCATGACGCCGCCCGAGCCGATGACGAAGCCATAGCCCTTCTCGCTGCGCGGCTCCATGCCCTCGGGGGTGAGCGTGTAGTCCATGAGCACGAGATCGCCCGGATCGGCCGCGCGCTCCACCGTGCGGAACTCCGCGTGCTGCTCCCGCAGGTGCGCGAGAGTCTCGTCAACCTCGCGGTCCTCGAAGGGCTTGGGGGCGTGCGTCACGCTGAGCCCCGTGTACTGCCCGAGCGTGATGGCGGGCTTGATCTCGACCAGGGCCTCGAACTTGAGGGGCGCGTCCTCCTCCAGGCTCACCTGCTGGAGATCCGGCTCCTCCACCGGCTTGATCTGGGTCTCGGCGAGGGCCTGGCGGTAGATCTCGGGGATGAGGCGGCGGGCGACTTCCTGCCGGACCTCGTCGGCGAAGTGGAGCTTGATCATGCTCGAGGGCACCTTGCCCTTGCGGAAGCCGGGCAGGCGCGCCTCTTTCTGGACGCGCGAGAAGGCTTTCTGCCACGCGGCGCGGACGACCTCGGGGCCTTCTTCCACCTGCAGCTTGCGCTTGCAGGCACTGACCTCTTCGACGGCGACTTTCATTCAGGCTCCTGACACGAGGGTCGATTCGAGAGCCACATCCTACACCATCGGGAAGCATCGTCAAGAATACAACCACTTCCTGGTCCCCTAGAGCTCGCGGAGCGCTACCGCCACGCGCGCTCGGGCTGCCCGGAGCGCGGGAGGCACGCCGCCCACCAGTCCCATGAGCAGCGCGAAGGCCACGCCCCAGGCCATGAGGCCCGGGGTGATCCGGAACGCGAAGGCCAGATGAGAGAAGGTTTGCCAGTTCATGGTCCCCGTGGTCAGGCCGTTGAGGGGAAGCACGACGAGGCAGCCGAGGACGCCGCCGACGAGCGCGATGCACAGCGCCTCGATCACGAACGAGACGACCACGCTGCCCGCGCCGAACCCGATGGCCCGCATGGTGGCGATCTCCCGCGCCCGCTCCGTCACCGCCGAGTACATGGTGTTGAGCGCGCCGAAGATCGCCCCGATCCCCATCACCACCGCCACGATGCTGCCCAGCACGGTGATGAGCATGGTCAGCTGCTGCGACTGCTTGGCGTAGTAGTCCACCTCGCGATCGACCTGCACGGTCAGGCGGGGATCCGAGGTCAGGGCGGCTTTGAAGCCGTCGAACGCCGCCGGGGAGTCGAGCCGCACCGTCACCGATTGAAACGAGCCCGGCGGGCGCTGGAAGACCTGCTTGAGCACGGTGGCGTCGCACCAGAGCTCGGAATCGAAAGCGGTCCCGCCCGCGTCCAGCACGCCCACCACCGTCCACGTGCCGCCCCCGAACCGCACGGTGTCGCCGAGATCGAGGCCCTCGTACGCCGCGGCGACATTCTTGCCCACCACCAGCTCCGTCAGCCCCGGCCGGAACATCCGGCCCGCGACCAGCTTCACGTTCGGCCGCACTTCGAGCGCCTTCGGCGACACCCCGCGCACCTGCGCGTTGCCATCGGTGTCACGGCCCTTGAGGGGGAAGGCGGCGACCACGACGACCTCGGGGCTCACGAGGGAACCAAGTCCGGGCGCGTGCGCGATGCCCGGGGCGTCCTCGATCACGCGGATCTGGTCGACGGGAACGCCGCTGTCCATCTCGCTCGTGGAGCCGGCGCGGCGCACGAGGGCATTGCGCGGCGAGCCGGAGGCCACGAGGGTCGCCTCGAAGCCGCGCGCGAGCGAGAGCATGGCCACGAAGACGCCGACGGTGCCGGCGATGCCGAGCACGGCCACCACCGTCGAGGTCCACCGCGCGCGCAGGGACCGCAGGTTGTAGGCGAGGGGGATGGCCATCTCAGACCCGGCGGAGCGCGTCGGCCACGCGCAGGCGGCCGGCGGAGAGCGCGGGGAGAAAGCCCGCGACCAGGCCCACAGCCAGGGCCAGCGCGAGCCCGAGGGCGATCGCCTCCCCCGAGAGATGGAAGAAGGGCAGGAGCCCGCCCGTGGGATCCCCGCGCAGCGTCAGGAGCTTGGCCAGCCCGAGGCCGACCCCGCCCCCCACCGCGGCCACCACCATCGTCTCCGCGATCACCATGGCGAGCACGAAGCCGTCGGAGAAGCCGATGGCCTTCAGCACGGCCAGCTCGCGCGTGCGCTCGCGGACGGCGATGGCCATGGTGTTGCCGGTGACGAGGAGCAGGGTGAAGAACACCACGCTGCCGACGCTCATCATCAGGAGCTGGATGTTGCCCATCTGCTTGACGAAGCCCGCCGCGAAGGCCTTCTCGGTATCCGTCCGCGTCTCGAACGGCGAGTTGGCGAAGCGCTCGTCGATGGCCTTGGCGATGCCCGTGGCCTCGTCGGGGTTGCCGATGCGCACGGTGTACCAGCCCACGATCCCCTTGCGGCCGGGCGTGCGCTCGTCGAGATAGTCCCAGCGGAACCAGAACTGCGTGACGTCATCCTGGACCCGCTGGCCGTGATAGATGCCCCGGACGTTGAACTCCCACGTGCCGGGATAGATCGTCCCGCGCACGGGGATGCGGTCGCCCATCTTCCACTTGAACCGCTCGGCAAGCCCTTGACCGACGATGGCGCCTTCCTTGTCGCCCAAGAAGGCGGCCCACTCCTCGTCGTCGATGACGAACTCGGGGAACATCTGCCGGTATCCCTGGGTGTCGACGGCGAACTGCGGGAAGAAGTTGCGCTCGTCCTGGTAGACGCCGCCGAACCAGTTCGCGAACGTCGCGTGCGTCACCCCCGGAATGCGCAGGAGCCGATCGCGATACGCGAGGGGGAGGGGCTGGATGAGCGACACGCGGTTCACCACCACGAGCCGATCCGCGCCCGCCACCGACACGCCTTGCGAGAAGGCGCCGTGCACGACCATGAGGAGCCCGAAGAGGAAAAGGGCAACCGCGAAGGAGCCGACGGTCAGCGTGGTGCGGGTCTTCTTCCTGAAGAGATTGGCGACGACGAGCCTGGCGTACTTCATGCGTCCACGAGCGCGCCTTTCTCGAGGAGACGGGTCACGTGGGCCCGCTTGGCGGCGAGCGGGTCGTGGGTGACCATGAGCACCGTCTTGCCGTACTCGCGGACGAGCCGGTCCAGGAGCTCGACCACCTCATCCGCGCTCTTCCGATCGAGATCGCCCGTGGGCTCGTCGCACAGCAAGAACGTCGGGTCGGCCACGATGGCCCGCGCGATGCCCACCCGTTGCTCCTGGCCCCCGGAGAGCTGGCGCGGGTAGTGCTGCATGCGGTCCTCGAGACCGACCACGGCGAGCGCCGTCTCCACGTGCCGGCGGCGCTCCGCTTTGGTGAGGCGCGTGAGGAGGAGGGGCAGCTCCACGTTCTGAAACGCGGTGAGCACGGGGATGAGGTTGTACATCTGGAAGACGAACCCCACGTGCCGCGCGCGCCACTCCGTGAGCTTGCCCCCGGACATCCGCGTGATCTCGTCGCCCGCCACCGTGATGCTCCCCTCCGTGGGCAGGTCGAGGCCGCCGAGGAGGTTGAGGAGGGTGGTCTTGCCCGATCCGCTCGGGCCCATGAAGGCCACGAACTCGCCCGCCTCGACGTCGAGGCTCAGCCCCCGCAGCACGTGCAGCTCCTCGCTGCCCCGCTCGTAGGTCTTGCCGAGCCCGCGCACCTCGATGAGGCTCATCGCTTCACGCTGACGCGCTGCCCGTCGCGGAGATCCTTGGCTCCCGCCGTCACGATCTGGTCGCCGTCGGCCAGCCCCGCGGTCACTTCCTGATCGTTGCCGCGCGCCTGTCCCAGCCCGACCACCCGGCGCTCCACCCGCCCGTCGCGATAGAGGAAGACCGTGGGCTTCCCGCCCTCGTCGCGGATGGCCGTCCTGGGCGCGAGCACGCGGCCCCCGGAGGGCGCCGAGGTCGGCACGTCGCCGAGGAACGTCACCTTCACCCCCATGTCGGGCAGGATGCGCGGGTCGAGCTTGTCGAAGGACGCGCGCACCTTCACCGTGGCCTTCTGCCGGTCCGCGGTGGGGATCAAGGTGCGGACCTTGCCGGGGATCTGCCAGTCCGGATAGGCGTCGAGGATGGCGGTGACGGGCTGCCCGTCGCGGACCCGCGCGATGTACGACTCGTTCACGTCCACCTCGATCTCGAGTGAGGTCATGTCGACGAGGGTGGCGATGCCCGTGCGCGTGAAACCGCCCCCCGCGGAGATGGGGGACACCATCTCCCCGCGCTGGGCGTCCTTGGACACCACGATGCCGGGAAAGGGCGCCCGTACGATGCAGTTGTCGATGTCCTGCTCGGCCATCCTGATCCGCGCGTCGGCCGCGCGGATCTGATGCCGGGCCAGCAGGATCCGGGCCTTGAAGCTGTCGACGGCGAGGCGGGCCGTGTCGATCTGCTGCTCGGCGATGAGGCGGCGCTGGAAAAGCTCCTCGTTCCGCTTCAGCTCACGCTCGGCATTGGTGAGATTCACCTGGAGGTCGCCCAGGGCCGCCGCGGTGGCGTCACGGTCGGCGATGGCGGCGGTCAGACGCACCTTGGCGTCCGAGTCGTCGAGCCGCGCCAGCACCTGGCCCGTCTCGACGCGCATCCCCTCCTCGGCATAGATCTCGTTCACGCGCGCCGTGATCTTGGCGGCCACGGTGGCGCGGCGGCGCGGCGTCACGTACCCGCTCGCGTTGAGGAGGGCGGGGCGGCCGCCCTTGTCCGCGCGCACGATGGCCGTCTGCACCTCGGGCACCTGCTCGCGGAGCAAGGCGTAGCCCGTGCCGCCGACGGCGAGGACGCCGACGGCCACGATGACGAGCACACGCCGGCCATGACGCTGCGGTCCGCGCCGCGCGTGCTCGTCGATTCTCAGGGCGGAGAGATCAGGTCGATCGGCCATCGCCACAGGATACTGTCGAACGGAGCACGCTGCTACCCGAGCGGGAAGATTGGTGCGAGAGGGGGGAGTTGAACCCCCATGGGTTGCCCCACTGGATCCTAAGTCCAGCGCGTCTGCCAGTTCCGCCACTCTCGCCCGACGCGATTTCGATACGTTACCACACGCTCTCTGCTGCTGCCTCGCTCCGCTTTGCCCAATAGTCGTGTTATCGTGATCCTACCTTCCACCGGGCTTTGTGGTTGACGCAACCTGGCGTCTGGCCCCCTGGCATCTGGGCTGTTCCTCCCTGTGATGCAAGCACGGCGCGCCCGGAGGTCTCTCTGGATGTCGCGTGTTCGGAGACGTCTAGATGCCTGACGAAGCAATCCTCCGCGAGAAAGCCAGGACGGCAGTTCGCACCGGGAAACTCCCAGCGAGGCGGCCGGATCGCACATGGGGCGGGCCAGGCGTCGGCGCCCCCTGCTCGGTGTGCAATCTGCCGGTGAGGAATGATGAACTGGAGTTCGAAATCCAGTTCGCCCACGACGGCGACAATCCAGGACTGGACAAGTTCCATGTCCACATCCGCTGCTTCGCCGCATGGGAGCTAGAGCGAGGGAAGGTGAGCTAGCTCCGCGCGAGGAGGCTCGTGAGGCTCATGGCGCGGCGGGCAGAGGCGTGCCGTCCATCCCGTCCCACGGCAAGCCGAGGTGCCGCAAGACGGTGGGGGCGATGTTCACGTGCGACACGGGCGTCTCCACGGCTGCGCCATCGCGATAACCCGGCCCTCTCACGAAGAGGAACGGGCGCTGCTCGTTCGGCCCCAGCCCGCCGTGCTGGCCGAAGCCCGTGAAGTCCCTGCCGTCGAGATCGGCGGCGATGTCGCCATACCCCCAGATACCGAACTCGTTGGGCCGGTTCTCGGTCCGGAGCGAGACGGCGGCGGCCACGGGCCCGTCGGTGGGAATGCGGACCTCGGCGAGCGCGGGGCCCGTGAAGATCCTGTCCACCCAGTCCTGGGACTCCAGGAAGCGCCGCAGCTCCTCCACGCTCGCCTTGGCGTCGCGCGCCCGGTAGATCAAGGTCGCAGTGCCGTTGGGCGCGGTGACCAGATCGCTCGAATCCGTGCCGGCCTTGAGCCCGGCCGCGATCAGCAGATCGTCCACCTGGATGGTTCGCGCGGTCGTCTCCATGCCGTGATCCGAGCACACGAGCAGGAGCGTGTCGCCGCCCAGCTCCTCCAGCGTGTCGAGGACGCGCTTCACGCAAGCGTCGGCGGCACGGAGCGCGGCCAGGTGCGCGGGCGAGCCGAGGGGAGACTTGTGCCCCGTGTAGTCGGGCTCGGACAGCCAGAGGACCCCAAGGGGCGGTCGCCGCTCCCGCAGCACCTCGTCGCAGAAGCGAGCCGTCATGGTCGCGTCGCCCGCCTCACCCTTCTCGATGGGAAGCTGATCCGACGCGGGGAGCGGCACGAGCCCGGGTCCGAAGGATCCCGCGCTGTGGTAGACGTAGCCGAAGCCGTCGGGATCCTGGAAGTACGCGGCGCCCGCGGAGACATTGGACATGACGATGGAGCCGCCATGACCGGCCAGCCGCTCGGCGAGCGTAGGGGCGAGCAGCGTCCGGCCCGTCGCCTTCCGCATGCGCTCGCGAAATTCCGGCCTGGCCACCGACAGGCAGACGAGCCCCGCGCCCTCGTCGAGGACCATGGTGTTGCCGAGGAGCCCGTGCCGCCCGGGGTAGCAGCCCGTGGCGATGGAGGCGGACGTCACGCGGGTCACCGACGGGAAGACGCCTCGGCAGCCGACGTAGTTCGTCGCGCCCGCGGCGAGGGCGGCGAGCGTGGGCGACGTGTCGGGCCGGATCAGATCGGCCCGGAGACTGTCGCACACCACGATCACGGCGCGGCGAGATGGACTGGCCATGGACGGAAGACTACCAGACTTCGATTGCGGCGCGGGGCGCCTTGACGACCGGGCCGGCCTCTTCTACTCTCGCCGCATGGCACTGACATTGCGCTCGATTCTGATCGTGCTTCTCGCCGCCTTCGCGCTCCCGGGCTGCAGTACCTGGTCGGGCGTGAAGCAGGACACGCAGGCCGCGAAGGACTACACCTACGAGAAGAAGGACGAGTACCGGAGCCGGCTCGAGTACCAGCTGCTCGAGCTCGACGCCAAGACGGAAGAGCTGAAGGGCAAGGCGGCCAATGCCAGCGAGTCCGTGAAGCGCGAGTTCGACAAGGACATGAGCGAGCTCAGCCGGCAGAAGGCCGTGCTCAATCAGAAGCTCGAGAGCGTCAAGTCCTCCTCGGCCGCGGCCTGGGAGGACACCAAGGCCGGCGCCGAGTCAGCCTGGGATTCGGTCAAGCGCACCTACGAGCGCGCCAAGGCCCGCTTCCAGTAAGCGCCCTCACAAACCTCGCCCCCTCATTGATTCAGCCCTCGCCTCGCCGCAGCGGCTCAGCTCGAACTGCGGCCCTCTCCCTGACCTGCGAGGGACAAGACGACGGCCGATCAAAACGAATCCCTCTCCCTCGGAGAGGGAGAGGGCAGGGTGAGGGTCGCGTTGTATCGTCGAACAGTGTAGCCAGTAGGCCGCCACTACTTCATGAGTACTGAATGCCCAGCACCTCGGCCACGAGGGCGGGGCGCTCCTGGCCTTCGACCTCGATGACCATCTCCGAGGTGATGCGGACACCGTTGTCCGGGACGTCCTCGACGTTCTTGATGGTCTGCTTGAGCCGGATGCGCGAGCCCGCGGGCACGGGATTGGTGAAGCGGATCTTGTTCGAGCCGTAGTTGACGCCGCGTTTGCGCTTGTTGACCTTCAGCAGGGTCGGGGCCAGGCGCGGAAGCAGCGAGAGCGTCAGATAGCCGTGGGCGATGGTCTTGCCGCCCGGCATCTCCTTCTTCGCGCGCTCCACGTCGACGTGGATCCACTGGTGGTCGCCCGTGACCTCCGCGAACTTGTCGATCATGGCCTGGTCCACCGTGATCCAGTCGCTGGGGCCGAGGGTCTTGCCGATGTGCTGCTTGAGGTCCTGCGGCGTCTCGACAGTGAGCATGAGCACGCTCCTTGAAGGTTACTTGATGGTTACGGCCGCCGATTATGCCTCAAGGCGCGTCCTCCCACCAGCGCCGGCCCGGCCCGCCCGCCGTGGTATATTTCACGAGAGATGAGCGTCTCCAGTCGCCGGAAGACCGTGGTCGTGGACGTGGGCGGCGTCAAGGTCGGCAGCCAGCGCCCCATCGTGGTCCAGTCCATGACCAACACGGACACCGCCGATATCCCCGGCACCGTCGCACAGGTCAACGCGCTCCACGCCGCGGGCAGCGAGCTCGTGCGCGTGACGGTCAACAATGACGAGGCGGCCCGGGCCGTCCCCGAGATCGTCAAGCAGGTCCGCGTGCCGGTCATCGGCGACTTTCACTACAACGGCCACGTGCTCCTGACCAAGTATCCCGACTGTGCGAAGGCGCTGGGCAAGTACCGCATCAACCCGGGCAACGTCGGGGGCAAGCACCACGACGAGAACTTCAGCGCCATCGTCAAGGTGGCCATCGACAACGGCAAGCCCGTGCGCATCGGCGTCAACTGGGGCAGCCTCGACCAGAACCTCCTCACGGAGATGATGGACGCCAACGCCAAGCTGCCGCAGCCGCTCGACGCGCGCGACGTGACCATGAACGCCATGGTGGAGAGCGCGATTCAATCCGCCGAGCTGGCCGAGCAGACCGGCCTCGCCCACGACCGGATCATCCTCTCCGCCAAGGTCTCGGGCGTCCAGGACCTCGTCGACGTCTATCGCAAGCTCTCCCCGCGCTCGGACTATCCACTCCACCTCGGCCTGACCGAGGCGGGCATGGGCGCCAAGGGCGTGGTGGCGAGCACGGCGGGTCTCTCCATTCTTCTCCAGGAAGGCATCGGCGACACCATCCGCGTCTCCCTCACGCCCAAGCCGGGCGGCGATCGCACGGAGGAAGTGCTGGTCGCCCAGCAGATCCTCCAGTCCATGGGATTGCGGAGCTTCCTCCCGCAGGTGACGGCGTGTCCCGGCTGCGGACGCACGACCTCGACCTTCTTCCAGGAGATGGCCGAGGAGATCCAGACCTACCTCCGCGACCAGATGCCGGTGTGGAAGGGGAAGTACGCAGGCGTGGAAGAGCTCAAGGTGGCGGTGATGGGCTGCGTGGTCAACGGCCCCGGCGAGAGCAAGCACGCCAACATCGGCATCTCGCTTCCCGGCACCTTCGAGGAGCCCAAGGCGCCTGTCTTCGTGGACGGCGCCCTCAAGCTCACGCTCAAGGGCGACACCATCGTCGCCGAGTTCCTGAAGATTCTCGACGACTACGTCGAGAAGCGCTACGCGTCTCGGAAGTAAGCTCTCCCCGCTGACGCCCGCATTCGCCCAGGCGTATGTCCTCGCCTGCTCGGGGCTGCCCGTGCAGATCGCCGCCGAGCAGCGGTACGAGCGAAAGCCCACGCGGGAGCAGATCCAGCGGGCCTTCGCCTCCGGCGCCACCATCTACCTGCCGCAGGTGCATCAGGTGCTGCCCCGAGTGGCGCGGCTCATGGCGGCTCTGCGTAACGGCCGCTTCGGCCCTGGACGCGAGGAGTGCTCCTTTCTCTTCATCGTCAATGGCAAGGGCCGTCAGGGCCTGGGCCTGCATCACGACGGCCCGGTCGAGTCGATCTGGGTGCAGCTCGAGGGCCGCCGCACGGTGACGACGGGATCGCCGGTGAGGCCGGGCACGCGCCAGGATCTCGACGAAGGCAAGGTCGGACGCGGATGGAAGACACGCGATCTCGAGCCCGGCTCGCTCTTCTACATGCGTCCGTACACTCCGCACCGCGTGATCTGCCATGGCCGCTCCCTCGCGCTTTCCCTCACCTGGAAGCTGAGGAAGCGGCCGCTCGCGGGCAGCCGCGCCGCCGCCGCGCTCACCTCATGGGACGTGGCAGCGGGACGCGCCGAGCCGATGCCGCGGGCCAGTCGCGACCGGCTCTGGACCCAGGTGCCGGTCGTCGCCGGCCCCGTCGACAGGAAGCGCGGCGATTTCCCGCTCTGGCTCCCGGGCGGCATGATCAGGCTGCCCGCGTCGGCGTGGCCCACCGCGAGGCGGCTCTCCAGGATGCCGACTCTCCGCCGGCGCGCGCTCCCTCGAGCGGCGCAGCCGCTCCTCGACCTGGGCATTCTCGGCCCGCAAGACCTCCCGCTCCGCATCGTGCCCACGAAGCCGCGCGCCCTCGACGGCTGGCGCTTCGCTTGACAGGCTGGCGGCTGACGGCATAACGTCGCGGCAGCATGGCCATCTCGCCGATCGACTGGGCCATTGTCGCCGCGTACTTCCTCTTCTGCACGGTCATCGGGCTCTATTTCACCAGGCGCGGCGGGAAGAGTCTCAGCGAGTACTTCCTGTCCGGCCGGCAGGCCCCGTGGTGGCTGGCGGGCACGGCCATGGTCGCCACCACGTTCGCCGCCGACACGCCGCTGGTCGTCACGGCACTCGTCGCCACCAAGGGCGTGGCGGGCAACTGGCTCTGGTGGAACTTCGTGATGAGCGGCATGCTCACCGTCTTCTTCTTCGCCAGGCTCTGGCGCCGCGCGGAGGTCATGACGGACGTGGAGCTGGCCGAGCTGCGCTACGGCGGCGGGCCCGCGGCCTTCCTGCGCGGATTTCGCGCGCTCTACCTCGCCATCCCGATCAACCTCATCATCCTCGGCTGGGTGACGCGGGCCATGATCAAGATCCTGACCATCGCGCTCGGCCTGAAAGACGTCAGCGTGCTCGGCATGACGGTCAGCGGCGAGGTCGTGGCCGTGGGCATCTGCTTCGCCATCACGGCCATCTACGCGGTGGCCGCGGGCATGTGGGCGGTGATGTGGACCGACCTCGTCCAGTTCATCGTCAAGATGAGCGCGGTCATCGTGCTCGCGGTCTATTCCGTACGCGCGGTGGGCGGGATCGACGTGCTCAAGGCCAAGGTGATCGCCCACTTCGGCAGCGAGACGGCCGCGCTGTCCGTCTTGCCCGTCAGCGTCACGTCGACGGGCATCGTCGCCTACGCCTGGATGCCCCTGCTCACCCTCGGGGTCTATCTCTCCGTGCAGTGGTGGGCGGCCTGGTACCCGGGCGCCGAGCCCGGAGGCGGAGGCTACGTCGCCCAGCGCATCTTCAGCGCGCGCTCTGAGAGAGACGGCGTGCTCGCCACCCTCTTCTTCCAGATCGCCCACTACGCCCTTCGGCCCTGGCCCTGGATCATCACCGGCCTCGCCACCGTGATCCTCTATCCGACGCTCCAGGACCGCGAGGCCGGCTACGTGCAGGCCTTCGTGGATCTCCTGCCCACGCCGTGGCGCGGCTTCATGCTGGCGGGATTCGCCGCCGCCTACATGAGCACGGTGGCCACGCACCTCAACTGGGGCGCCTCCTACCTGGTCAACGACTTCTACAAGCGCTTCCTGAACCAGCGCGCGACCGAGGCGCACTACGTTGCCGTCTCGCGCGGCGCCACCGTGCTCCTCTTCTTCGCCTCCATGGCCGTGACCTCGCAGCTCTCGAGCATCGAGAAGGCCTGGGAGCTGCTCCTGGCCCTCGGCGCGGGCACGGGGCTCGTGCTCATCCTCCGCTGGTACTGGTGGCGCATCAACGCGTGGAGCGAGATCTCGGCGATGATCGCGAGCTTCGCGATCAGCCTGCTCGGCTTCGCCTACCTCAAGCCGCGCTTCGCGGCCAACGATCCCAACGCGACGGCGACCATCATGCTCGTGACCGTGGCGTGCAGCACCGTGGTGTGGCTGGCCGTCACGCTGATGACGCGCCCGGAGCCCGACGCGGTGCTGGAGGCCTTCTACCGGCGCGTGCGCCCCGGCGGACCCGGCTGGGCGCGCGTGTCGACGCGGCTCGGCTTCGGCCGCGAGCCCATCCCGGGCGGGGCGCTGGCGTGGACGAACTGGATCGCGGGCATCGTGGCCGTCTACGCGACGCTCTTCGGCATCGGCAAGGTCATCTTCGGCGAGCTCGGGGCCGGCATCCCGATGCTCGCGGTTGCCGCCGCGGCCTTCTACTGGATCTCCCGCTCCTTCACCACGGATTCTCGACCGGCGAGGTGAGCAGGGCAGCCGAGCGCTCCGCACCCAGAAGGAGGATCACGGATGGCCACGTGTTCTGCCGGTCCCAGATGCAAGATCGTGTGCAGCGGCGGGTGTGGCTGTGTCTACGTCTACGAGGAGGACACCTGCACCTGCGAATGCTTCGATAGCAACGTGGGTGGAAAGAACCTCAGCCTGAGCCTCGGGAGCAAGATCGACGTCTCCGTCAAGGGACTCCCGCTGGCCCAGCTTGCCGCGCGCTTCGATTGCCTCCTTGCCCGCGAGGTCCTGGTCCCCGCTTCTCGCACCCGTCAAAAGGTATCCCTTCAGCTCAAGCGCGTCTCCTTCGCCACCGCCCTCAAAACCCTCGGCCTCCAGACCCGCACGTCCAAGAAAACACGGCGCAAGCGCGCTCGCTAGGATGCCGGCCGGAGCAAGCGGGCGAGCAATTCATTCGATGAGATCGCGCACATTCGTCATCGCCGCCCTTCTCCCTCGCCGTCGGCGCGGGCGGCGCTCCGGTCGACGCGCAGCAGGCGCCCAAGATCGCGAAGATCGGGTACCTTGCTCCGAGCACTCCAGCTAGTGTAGCGCATCTTGTCGAGGCGTTCCGGCAACGGTTGCGGGAGCTTGACTATGTCGAAGGAAAGACTTTCGTCCTGGGGGCTCGCTACGCCGAGGCCAGATTCGAACGACTTCCGGAGCTCGCGCGGGAGCTGGTGGGCCTCAAGGTGGACGTGATCGTGGCGAGCACCGATGCGGTGATTGCCGCGGTCAAACGAGAGACTCGG
>Ga0137394_10001717_pt1 | contig 16075 bp, 12 predicted proteins | sample czobulk116metaG_FD_108278 | JGI IMG/M metagenome (GOLD analysis project Ga0137394, IMG submission 108278) | Vadose zone soil microbial communities from Angelo Coast Range Reserve, California, USA - czobulk1.16 metaG | ecosystem: Environmental > Terrestrial > Soil > Vadose zone | place: USA...
AAACTGATACTCAGCAAGCTGCTTAGCCTCGAGAATTTCGGCTATTACACGCTTGCCTGGACTGTTGCCAACGCGCTATCGATCCTCATCGGGCCGGTGTTTTCCGCATACTTCCCAAGCCTGTCCCGCGCCGTCGCCATGAGCGACGAAGAGGCCCTGCGTTCCCTCTACCACCGCGCCAGCCAGCTGATGGCCGGCGTTATCCTTCCTATAGGGATCACTCTCGCTTTCTTTTCCCGGGACGTGCTCTATCTGTGGACCCAGGATCCGTCCTTGGCTGAGAAGACTCACACGGTACTCAGCATCCTGCTGATGGGAACCATCATCAACGGCCTGATGAACATTCCTTACGGCTTGTTGCTGGCCTACGGCTGGACCAGCCTGCCCTTCTACGCAAACCTCGTTGCAATCGCCGTGTTGTTCCCGCTGGTGGTAGTCCTGACCAACCTTTTTGGCCCTGTAGGGGCAGCGACTGCCTGGCTGGCATTGAACGCCGGGCACATGCTAATCACCCAGCAGATTCTGCATCGGCGCATTCTCCCGGCGGAAAAATCGCGTTGGTACGTGGACGATACGCTCAAGCCCCTTCTGATAGCGGTTGGCATCGTGGGCGCTTCAAAGCTTTTGCTCGATGATATGACCTCCACTCAGTTCGCGATCGCTGGAGCAGGTGTACTTTTCGTTACTGCAGCCGCATGCGTATTGTCGCTGCGCCATCTGCGCGCCAGCTCCTTAGCGGTCGCGCGCCGAATGCTTCCTTCATAAGCCCTGACTACTGTGGACGGTATGAAGTCTTCATCGCTGCCGACGATATCGGTGATCGTCCCGACACGGGATCGCTGCGACACCTTGATTGCGACGCTTCGCACCTGTCTAGATCAGGATTACGAGCGCTGCGAGATCATCGTCAGCGACAACCTGAGCAATGACGGAACTAAGGAACATGTCGCAGCGATCCGCGATCCTCGAGTGCGCTATGTCCGCACCGATCGGCGTCTGGGGATGTCCCAGAACTGGGAATTTGCGCTCTCACACGTCACTGGGGACTATGTCACCTTCGTTGGCGACGATGACGCGTTGCTTCCCGGTGCGCTCAAAGAGCTATCGCAGATTATTCACCGGACGGGAACGCATGCAGTTACTTGGCGCGCTGCCGCCTACATTTGGCCGAACTCGATCCATGAATTATCGAGGAATTTGCTTTTCATCCCACGCAAAGGACGACTCGAGAGGCGCGCGACGCCACGCTATCTGCAGCAGGTCCTAGATTTTCAACGAGGGTACAGCGAGCTTCCCGTGATCTATAAGGGAATCGCTAAGACGGATGTTATGAGGCAGATCGCTTCGCTTTCAAGAGGGAGGTTTTTCCAGTCTCTAAACCCTGATTTGTACTCGGCGATTGCACTTTCGCTTGTCTTGCCCGAGTACTATTACTCGGCAACTCCGTTTTCTATCAATGGAACGTCTGCACACAGCAACTCTGCGTCCCAATTGAGTCCCAGCCTTGGGGACCTCGCAGCAAAAACGTTCATGGCAGAAGACAACATTCCGTTCCACAAAGATCTAGAGTTCGCCGCGAGCATGTCACTAGCCGTCGCAGAGTCCTTCTTTCAGGCACGTGACCGGTTGGCACAGGCGCTTCAGTTTTCTCTGGATGTGAAGCGATTGCTCCAGGCAATGATCGAAGAAATGGCCACTAGTGAAAGACCTATATATGAGCAAACTGCGGCAGTTGTCCGTTCCATTGCCTCACGGCATGGCTTGGCGAAATGGGCGGAGTTTCGGATCGCCGCCACTCCCCATCGGGCAAAGCCTGTGCCGATCGCATTAATTCCAGGCTACAACATTGCTCATAAGTTCCACATAGTTGATTGCGCGAAGCTAGGCATTTACGACATCCACCAAGCCGCCGCAATATGCAAAACCGTATTGGAAGTCGGGAGACTAGGCTTCGTACGGCATCCTCTGGCAACGATGGCTACCACATTCGTTCTTGCGAGAGGTCTCGCATGCCGCTGGTATGCTCGTGTAGCCGATCGATTAAGGCACGTCGGCAATCATGGAGACCTCTGCTGATGCCCGCAAGCTTGGAAGAAATTGAGCTGGCGTATCGCAGTGCACAGATGTTCGGAAAACTCTCTGCGACAGCGATCGAAGGATGCTAGACCGCTGACCTACTCGAATCCGGCTTACAAACTAGCTCGTACGGCTTGGCAGTTCGTTTCTAATTGTTCGCAGAGGGGCGGCAACAACCAGATATCCCAGAAGTACCATCGCCCAATAGAGTAGAGAAAACGTGACGAATGTCTGCACGACGTCCCCAATTCCACTCCTATATTTCGGAACTAAGGTCGCGATAATGCTCACGACATATACCGACTTGGCGTCGGCTGGAATTCCCGGCGAGCGTAGTACCGTGCTAAGCGATTGATGAGCGATACGGCAGAACACACCCAGGAGGATTCCAAGTAGCGGCACGCCCAGCGAACCCAGCCCGATGATTGCGTCGCCCAGCATCGCGAGGCCCCCCCAAGGGGCTACTTCGTTGTACAGCCCGTAGAGCTCATTCGCATACTGCGGGTACAAAATATCTCCGAACTTAATGTACGGAAACGCGTTAAGAAGATGGAAAGCCCAATGTACCCCCCAGCTTGGTGAGTTTTGCCCCAGCACGACAACGTTCCAGGCGTAAAAGCTCGTTGAGCCTATCGCAACGAATTCCCCAATCTGCGGTGCGCCGATTGCATAGAGCGGTGATTCCGTCTCGAATGCCGTAATGCCTTCCTGAATCTCCTCCCTGAGGGAAAACTGGATTGCAAAAAACATCCCAACAGCCAGAGATAATGTGCCCGCCCAAAGGAGCTTGTATCGGATGCGAGAATAGAAAAGGATCAGCAGCACGAGGAGCGCGGTCGGCGCAAACCATTGTCGCCGGCCTGCAATGAATGTTTCGGTGATCTGTGGAGCTAGGCATATGGCAATCAAGATCGCATGTCGCCAGTTCCTGGACCAAAGCCTGGATATCAATAAAGCTGCACAAGTTACGAGCAGCAAATTGCCGTAAGTGAAAAAACGCGTCGTTTCGGTAACGACCCCTGCGTAATCCTCCAGTCGCGACTCGCCGGCATGGGTCAGCACGCTTACGATGCCGAAAGCCAATACGGCTGGTGGCAGGACAACAAGTTCGCGTGAAAATATGGCGCGCCGAGTAGGCTCCGGCCGATGAATTGTGAGATAGCCAACTAAAACATAAGTCGCAATGAAGAGTAGGAAAAACACTGCCAGCGCACGCGAAAAGCTCCCGATTGCGTCGTCAAATGCGTAACCTGCGAAGATTTGTAGGGCATTCAGAACGTTTATATCGTCAACACCTAGGTACAAAATCGGCCCGGACAACTCATACGCACCCAGCATGACAAGCATGATGGCAAACAAGTAGTGCCGCCCCTTGAATCCGACAATCGATCCGAGGGTGACGCAACTTATCGAAATTACCAGCGAGGTCATCGGAAAGGATTAGAGCATCGAAACACGATACAGCACACTATTCCCCCAACTTCCGGGAGAAACAAATGTAGCATGTCGAGGGTGGTCATCAGTTCCAAAAAAACTCTGTGAATCCCTAATTCATTATGTGCGGCATCGCAGGCTTATTCAGTTATGACGCCGCGGGTCGCCCGATCGACGTGGAGGAACTCGTCGATATACGGGAAGCGATGGCCGCGAGGGGGCCCGATGGCGCTGGACTGTGGGTAGATAAAAGCGGCTGCCTGGGACTGGCGCACAGGCGGCTCGCAATCATTGATCTTTCGAGCGCCGCGGCGCAGCCGATGGTCTCTGCAGACCAAAGGTTCGTCATCACTTATAACGGCGAACTGTATAACTACGTTGAACTGCGCCAGGAGCTCATTCAGCGCGGGCATCGGTTCGCAACCACTAGCGACACTGAGGTGTTGCTACACCTCTTCGGGGAATTCGGTTCAACCATGGTCAACCGCTTGCGGGGCATGTACGCCTTCGCAATCTGGGATGAACACACGCGTAGCTTGTTCGCAGCGCGGGATCCGTTCGGCATCAAGCCGTTTTATTTCGCCGACGATGGCCGCGTCTTTCGTTTCGCATCGCAAGTTAAAGCAATGGTACGCGGCAATGGCATTCGCCTGTCGCACGATGCGGCCGGCCATGCCGGCTTTTTCATCTTGGGATACGTACCTGAACCTCACACGCTATACCGTCAAATACGAGCTCTTCCCGCAGGATCGACGCTCTACGTGAAGGCCGGAGGCAAACCGGTAATCGCGCCTTACTACGATCCAGCAAAGAAGATTGCCGAAATGGAAGACGCGGGGCTGGCGGACATTTCCGAGGCAGAGCAAGAGGAGCTCGTCGTTTCCGCGCTGCGCGATACGGTCAAACATCATTTTGTCGCCGACGTTCCCGTCGGAATTTTCCTGTCTTCAGGAATCGACTCCAATGTGATTGCCGCAGCCGCCCATTCGGTTTTGGAGCGCGAAGTTACTGGGGTCACGCTGGGATTCAACGAATACGAAGGGACCATGCTTGACGAGGTTCCACTGGCGGCTGCCCAGGCCCTGCGCCTCGGACTTCGGCATCGCGTACGTTTCGTAAAACGGGAGGAGTTTTACGAAAACTTGAAAGAGATATGGTCTGCCATGGATCAGCCGTCTATCGATGGAATCAATTCATGGCTGGTGGCCAAGGCAGCAGCGGAGTCTGGTTTGAAAGTCTGCTTGTCCGGACTTGGGGGAGACGAACTCTTCGGCGGCTACCCAAGCTTCCATCAGGTCCCACGTCTGGTTCAACTCATTTCGAAGTTGCCGAAGTCTCGTGCCGCCCAGAGCGCTTGGCGCGCTGTTCTGAAGATGCTGCCGGAAACGCTCGTATCGCCGAAGTTGGCGGGACTATTTTCGCTTGGGAGAACTCTGCACGGCGCCTACCTGCTCCGCCGGGCACTGTTTCTGCCTGAGGAGCTAGAGGCGTTCCTCGATCCAGAGCTGGTTGAACGGGGCATTGCAGAACTCGACCTCGAAGAATCAGTCCGACGCTCCATATCACCCATCCGCAACGATCATGCCTCCATCGCCGCCATGGAGCTCACCTGGTACATGCGCAGTCAACTGCTCCATGATGTCGACTGGGCAAGCATGGCTCATGGCCTGGAAGTCCGCACACCGTTCGTCGACGTGAAGTTTTTCGAGGCACTCATTCCCAGCCTGCTCTCGCGCAAGCCACCAACGAAGCGGTTGCTGGCGAAAGCCGTCGAGCCGTTGCTGCTTCCCGAAATAGTCGAGCGCCGCAAGAGTGGATTCGCCACCCCGGTTGACGAGTGGCTCAGAACTCGCTATCGCCAACCCACCCGGCACCGAGGTCACCGCGCCTGGTCGCGAATCGTCTACTCGGAGTTCGTTCCCGAGCTTTCGCTGGGGCGCTCCGATCCCATCCCCTCCAGACTCTCGGCAAGTCGGCCGGTCGTTATCTTCCGCATAGGACATCTGGGCGACACTGTTGTGAGCCTTCCCGCGATCCAGGCTATTAGACGACAACATCCAGGAAAGAAGCTTCTCCTCCTGACGAGCCGCTCAGCCGAGCGTAGAGGATGGGTGTCAGCGTGGGACGTGATTGAGTCGACCGGCCTGTGCGACGGCGTTATGTTCTACGACGTCTCGTCTACCGCGGTTTGGAGTTGGGGAACCTACTTCAACCTGATGCGCAAGATTCGCGCACTTGCACCGAGTGAGCTGTTCAATCTGTCGCCGAGGCTTCGGCCCTCGGATCGCCGGCGCGATGAGTACTTCTTCCGACTCGCCTGCGGCGTTCCGCGGTATCGCACGCTTCCCATAGATGAACTACCCACGCGATCGGGTCCAATGGACCAGCGACCCGAGTGGTTGCGTCTACTCCATCACGTAGATCCACATGCAGATACGCGGTTCAATCTGCGTATTCCAAGATGGGCACGCCAGGAAGCGGATTACGCGGTGACGGCACTTTCACCGCAGCATTCGCGGCTCGTTGCCTTTTCCCCTGGATCGAAGATGCCCGCAAAAAGGTGGCCGCGAGATCGTTTTTTTGAGGTTGGCAAGCAAATACTTGGAGAAGATGCCAATACCGCAATCATCATATTGGGAGGACCCGAGGATGAGGGTTTGGGCGCGCAATTGGAGCACGCGTGGGGACCTCGCTCGCTGAATTTGTGCGGCCGCTTGTCGGTGCTAGGGTCCGCGGCAGCGCTTACGCGGTGCGTCGGCTTTATCGGGAATGACTCGGGCGCGATGCACTTGGCGGGCCTCGTCGGCGTGCCCTGCGTTGCCCTTTTCAGCGCACGCGACATTCGCGGTAAATGGACGCCGCTTGGCGACGGCCACCGGATACTCCGCAAAGAAGTAGATTGCGCCGGATGCATGCTCGAAATCTGCAATAGAGACAACCTGTGTCTTACGAAGATCGACGTCGGCGAGGTAGTGGAGGCCTGGAACGCCGTCACCAGGCATTAGGGAGTGCCGTTTCAACAAGGCGCCCAAATGAAGATTCTTCACGTTATCGGAAGCTTGGCTCCTCGCTATGGCGGACCTTCGAAGGCGTGCGTAGACATGGCGGTGGCTGTAGCGGCGCGCGGGCACGACGTGGAGATTTTTACCACCGACCAAGACGGCACCGACCGCCTCGATGTTCCGACCAACCGGCCTATCAATGTTCAAGGCGTACAAATCCACTATTTCCGATCCACACTCCGTCGCTTGTGGCCTGTATCTATTCCCCTGTGGAGGGCATTGGCGCGGCAAATAGCCGACTACGATTTGGTGCATATTCACTCTCTTTACCTCTTCCACGGTGCGGTAGCAGCCTACTACTGCCGGCGATCTCGCGTGCCTTACATCGTCCGACCACACGGCACCCTCGATCCGTATATTTACGCGCGGCATCGTTTCCGCAAGGCGCTCTGCGAAGTCGCGTTCGAGCGGCGCAACTTGCGAAACGCGGCGGGCATTCATTTCACAGCAGAGGAAGAACAAAGGCTCGCGCTACCGTACATTCATGGAGCAGCCAGCTTCGTAGCGCCATTAGGGCTGCATCTGGACGAATACGTCAACGCAGTCCCTTCCAGGAGTTTTAGGGCTTTCTTTCCCGAAATCGGCGATCGAAAAATCGTTCTCCACCTAGGTCGTCTTAACTTCAAAAAGGGGTTAGACATCTTGGTGGACGCATTCGCGCGCGTTGCTAGGGAGCGCGAGGACGTACACCTGGTGCTCGCGGGGCCGGATGATAGTGGGTACGGCCGGAACATTAAAATCAGAATTATTGAGCTCGGACTGGAAAGTAGAGCCACGTTCACCGGATTGTTGCAGGGCGAATTGAAACTCGCAGCAGTGCACGATGCGAGTGTTTTCGCGTTGCCCTCCTACTCCGAAAATTTCGGGATCGCGGTCGTGGAAGCGATGGCCTGCGGTTGTCCGGTTGTCATTTCGGACAAGGTGAATATTTGGAGGGAAGTGAAAGCCGGCGGAGCTGGCCTCATCATTGAATGCAGTGCTGATGCCTGCGCCAGTGCGCTATCACGTCTACTGGGTGACGAAACGTTGAGAAAAGAAATGGGCCATAGAGGACAGCGACTGGTACGAGAGCGTTTTAATTGGTCCTCGCTTGGAGCTCAGCTTGAGGGCGCCTATGAAGACATAATTTCGCGATACCGTACGAATCGTGCAGGTTCACACCCAGCCATAGCTGCCAAGTGATCGAGCAGGCCCAACAAAATCTTTACGGCTGGAAGTCGCTTGCTGCTACACCTGCGCATGAGTATGTATGGCCCGCCATTCTGCGATTGTTGCCTTCGTATACGGATCCTGAAATCGTTCAAGTATTGGACTTGGGGTGTGGTAACGGATACATCGCTTCACGACTTCACGAACTCGGATTTAGCGTTACTGGCGTAGATGCTTCGCCGGATGGAATTGCACTCGCAAGGCAAGCCTATCCAGAAATCGATTTTCAGACTGCCTCAATCTACGACAATTTGAGTATTCCGCATGATGGTATGTTCGATCTGGTAGTTAGTTCTGAAGTCATTGAGCATCTTTACTATCCGCGACTGCTTCTGCGGAACGCGTTTGCTGCGCTAAAGGTAGGCGGGACCATTATCGTCACAACGCCGTACCACGGTTATCTGAAGAATCTCGCCCTAAGCATTGCAGGAAAATGGGATGATCACCATGCCGTCCATTGGGACGGCGGACACATCAAATTTTTTTCCGAGCGCACCCTAAAGAGCATGCTTGAGGAGACCGGCTTCACGGACATTCGCTTTTCCAATGCCGGTCGTGTCCCATGGCTTTGGAAATCGATGGTATGCAGCAGTATCCGGAGCGAATCAAAGTGAGCTTGGTAGGAACAGGCTCTAAGCTCCCGGTATCGGTACTTATTCTTACGTACAACGAAGAAAAGCATATTCCGCGAGCAATTCGTTCGGTTCAACCATTTGCCAACCAAGTTTTGGTCATTGATTCTTACTCGACGGACCGAACTGTCGAGATTGCCCGGGCAATGGGAGCGCTTGTCCTCCAACACGAATGGGAGAACAACCACTCCAGACAGCTCAACTGGGGAATCGATAGTCACCAGATCACCGGAACCTGGGTGATGAGGCTGGATGCGGATGAATACGTGACGCCGGACTTAGCGCGGGAGATTGCCGCTCGACTTCCCGCGGTCGGCGACAATGTCTCGGGCATCTACCTCAACCGGCGGGTCCACTTCCTAGGTCGTAGGTTGCGGTGGGGCGGGATGCAACCAATGTGGATCCTTCGGCTGTGGCGTCATGCGCATGCTCGCTGCGAAAGCCGCTGGATGGACGAGCATATGCGAGTGTTAAAAGGCGAGACGATCCGCTTCAGGGGCGATCTGGTTGACGAGAACCTCAACGATCTTACGTGGTGGACCGCCAAGCACAACGGTTACGCCCGCAGGGAAGCCGTAGATCTGTTGAACATCAAGCATGGATTCGCGCAATACGATGACCTCGGCGCAGCGCGCCCAGAACAAACAAAGGTCAGACGCCGATTGAAGGACGCCGTATATAGCCAACTGCCGCTTTTCCTGCGACCGATCGCCTATTTTTTCTACCGTTTTTTTTTCAGGCTAGGGTTCCTCGACGGCGTACCGGGACTCGTATGGCACGTCCTGCAGAGCCTCTGGTATCGGTTTCTGGTCGACGCCAATATCTATCAGATCGAGCGCATGGCGAGGCGGGAGAACTTGGAGGTTGCAAAGCTGATTGAGCGCGATTGGCAACTCAAGTAGTCAGCAAGTGTTTGTCTTTGAATAAGCTTGCCAAACTGATTTCCTGTCTTGCTGATCCCGCGTATCGGGAAGCGCTCATCCGCCATCGCGTAGCCGCCGGAGCGGAACATGAGCCAGTACTTCGCATGCTCGGCTGTCGAACAGTTATAGATATCGGAGCGAACCGCGGACAATTCGCGCTCGCCGCTCGGCGTTGCTTTCCCAATGCGAGGATTGTTTCCTTTGAGCCTCTTCCTCGCCCTGCGGCGCAGTTCAGGGCGGTGTTCGCGTCAGACGCGCGCGTAACCCTGCATGTCGCGGCTATCGCGCCCGAGCGGGGACAGGCGACGATGCACGTTTCCGCGCGAGACGATTCGTCCTCTCTCCTGGCCATTAATGAACTGCAGAGCAGAGTGTTTCCCGGAACCGCCGAAGCTGATACAGCCAGGGTTGAAGTAGGGGCGTTGGAAGACTACGTCAGAGCGGACGAAATTGAAGCGCCTGCGCTGCTTAAGCTCGACGTACAGGGCTACGAGCTGCATGCGCTGCAGGGTTGTCAGACCCTTCTGAGCCGCTTCACTTATATCTACGTCGAGTGCTCGTTCATTGAGTTGTATTCCAATCAAGCGCTTGCGGACGAGGTTATCGGCTGGCTGCAGAAGCGCGGATTCGGGGTAGCGGGGGTATGTGGTGTCGCCTACGATCGTTCTGGCCGTGCAATCCAGGCGGATTTTTTCTTTAGATCGAGGGCTAATACTGCTCCGTGATGCCGGTTTGCTTGCTTTGCCGCAGGATGTCCGAATCGGACACCTAGATAAACCGGACTTCTTGTAAATTCTTCAGGGATTGTCATATCGGCGGCCCCCCCCCCCCCGGAAGAGGCCTCTCGTGAATAGACGGTCGGGGGGTTGGCTAAGCAGACTGCTTCTGTTCCAATAGCGGCAGGGACAGTTCTTAGAAAGCAAAGTCGCACTCGGTCCGGGGGGGACGAGTGGCAAGCAGGATTCTTGTTCACGATTATCCAGGGCATCCGTTCCAGGCGCAGCTCAGCCGCAAGCTCGCCGCGCGCGGTCATGAAGTTCTCCACGTCTATTCGCAATCGGTACTGATCCCCCAAGGAGCAGTCAGCAGGTCCGAAAGAGATCCTGCGACGCTTGGTTTCTCGGGGATTCGGCTGTCGTCGGTCATCGACAAGCAGGCCTACGTGCAGCGCTACTTCCAGGAGCGCGCGTACGCAAGGCTGCTCGAAAAAGAAATTCGCCGCTTTCAGCCCGACGTCGTTCTGTCCTCGAGCACGCCGCTCGACGCGCAGGCCGCCGCGCTGCGCGCGTCGCGCGCGGTCGGGGCTGGATTCGTGTTTTGGTTGCAGGACATCCAAGGTATCGCGATCGAGCGGCTTCTCGGTGCCCGCTTCAATGGCATGGGACGCATGGTCGGGCGCTATTACACTGGGATGGAAAAGCGATTGCTTCGCGCGAGCGATGCCGTAATCGCGATCACCGAGGACTTCAGTAGCACGCTGAAGGAATGGGGGGTCGATGCCAGCGCGGTTCGCGTTATCCCGAACTGGGCTTCGATGGTTGAGCTGCCTCAGCGCCCCAAGGACAATCCCTGGGCGCGTGCGAACGGGCTGGCGGACCGCTTTTGTTTCGTCTACACGGGAACGATCGGTCTAAAGCACAACCCCGACCTCTTGTTGCGTCTGGCCCTGGCCTACAAAGACCGGCCAGACGTGTGCGTGGTGGTCGTATCCGAGGGTGCCAAAACGGAGTGGCTGAAACAGCGCAAGGCTGATCTCAAGCTCGAAGGCCTGCGCATCTTCCCGTTCCAGGAGTATGCGGATGTGCCGGACGTCATGGGGACCGCGGACGTGCTGGTCGCAGTTCTCGACGCCGATGCGAGCGGTTTTTCGGTGCCGTCCAAGGTGCTGTCGTACCACTGCGCCGGCCGCCCGGTTCTGCTCTCCGTGCCGCCTGAGAACCTGGCGGCGAGGATCGTGAGGCAGGCGCAGAGCGGCCGCGTCGTTACGCCGTCGGATATGGCGGGATTCGTGCAAGCCGCCGAAGAATTGCGGGCGTCTTCAGCGCTGAGAGCGAAGTTCGCGGAGAACGCCTTGCGATATGCGAGGCAGGTTTTTGATCTGGACCGTATTACGGACCGGTTCGAATCGCTGATCAGGACAGTGCTTGCGCGTGATGTCCCCGAGGAGCTCGAAGATGGGCGTGCTCAAGTCGTCTAGAACGTTGATCTCGGCGTTGCAGCGTCTGGTGGACGCTGGCCTCGTCGCGATTGCGCTCTACGGCGCTTGCGCAGCGCTCGACCAGGAGTGGAGCGCACAGCTCACTCTGGCGTCGGCCGCAGCGGCGCTCCTGTTTCTTCTGATTGCGGAGGTCTTGCATCTCTATGGATCGTGGCGCCTGAGGTCGATGGACGACGAGTTCAGAACCGTCCTGGCGATTTGGGGAGCCACCTGCGCCGCACTGGTTGTGGCGGCGTTCCTGTTGAAGATCTCTACCAACTACTCGCGGCTTACCACCGTAGCGTGGTTCCTGATGACGCCGTTAGTGCTACTGTCTTCCCGGATAGTCGTCCGCGCGCTGCTGCGCTGGCTGCGCAGGAGCGGCGCCAACACCAGAACGGTTGCGGTGGCGGGCTCGTCTTCTCTCGCGGAGGCGATCGTGCGTGAGCTCGCGCATTCGGCGAGCTTTGGCGTGCGGGTGATCGGGGTTTTCGACGACCGCTCGCCCGAGCGGCTGCAGAAAGACGGCGCCGACTCGTCTCGCCGCGTCGGCTCGCTGGCCCACCTCGTCGACCAGGCGCGCAGTGGTCAGCTCGATTACGTGTTCATCGCGCTGCCGATGCGTGCCGAGAAGCGCATTGTGGAGCTGACCAACCGCCTCGCCGACACGACCGCTTCGGTTTACGTGATTCCAGACCTGTTCATGTTCGACCTCATGCGCGCGCGCTGGACCATGCTCGGCGCTCTGCCCATGGTGAGCGTGTACGAGTCGCCTTTCGACGGCCTGAACGGCGGGCTGAAGCGCGCGGAGGATCTATTTCTGGGAACGCTGTTTCTCGCGATCGCTGCAGTGCCGATGCTGCTGATCGCACTGGGTATCAAGTTGACGAGCCGGGGGACGGTGCTGTTCAGGCAGAAGCGCTACGGGCTCAATGGACACTTTGTCGAGGTTCTCAAGTTCAGGACCATGAATGCCTCGGATGATGGGGCCGAAGTACCGCAGGCGCGTGCGGGCGATTCACGCGTGACGGCTTTTGGCCGGTTCTTGCGCTCGACCTCGTTCGACGAGCTGCCGCAGCTCTTCAACGTGCTGAGCGGCGAGATGTCGCTCGTCGGACCGCGGCCGCACGCGGTCGCTCACAACGAGCAATTCCGGCGCCTGATTCACGGCTACATGCTGCGCCACAAGGTCAAGCCGGGGATCACGGGCTGGGCGCAGATCAACGGATGGCGCGGGGAAACGGACACGCTGGAGAAGATGCGCCATCGCGTACAGCATGACCTCGAGTACGTGCGCAACTGGTCCCTGCTGCTCGACCTCAAGATCCTGTTCGTGACGGTAAGCGCGGTGTTCTCGCGCAAGAACGCTTACTGACCATGAAATACCTCGCTCTCGCCGTCATCCTCTTCCTGATCGGCATCGGGTTTACGCAGATCGAGCGCGAGGATTACCTATTCACACCGGTAGTGCGCCTGCGCACCACGGACGGCTTGTTCATGACTTTCGTTCAGGACGCGAGCCCGAAGCGAAGTGCCTGCCGCGAGGCGATCGATCGTTTCGTCAGTGCCTTGGACACCACTTGCACCACTTGCTTCATCGAATCGACCGACTGCGCGACCAGGCTGGAGGGAATGGACCGCGCGCTGGCGAACAATGAAAGCCTGCCTGTGCACACCATCTCTGCGGAAGGCATCCACATGGCGATGCTGGGGCCACCGCGGCTGGTCCAGGTCGAGTGCGAGGGCATGGCGGCACAGCTGGTGCGCCTCGGCATGAAAAGCGCGGCGTGCGCGTTCCCCAGGGTCACGGGGGGCGTGCATTGATGATTTATTGCGTTTATCGTAGATTGGCATTGCGCATCGGGCGCGACGTGAATGAGAATCGGGTAACGCTTTAAGGGAAGGCTCAGGGCACAATCAAAATGATTCGTTTGCTTGCAGGAATTGCGTTGGCCGTAGTACTGCCGCTGGCCGCTTACGCCAACGGGGTGGTCCAGTCGATGAAGGGGGATGTCCGGGCTGGACCGCCGGGACAGCCGGGCACCGCGGTCGCCGTGGATCAGCGCCTTAATCCGGGCAGCGCGGTGGTGACCGGACCCGACGCGCAGGTGATCCTGCGCTTCGACGACGGCCAGCAGGTGGTGCTCAGCCAGAACACCGAGTTCCGCATCGTCGATTTTCGCTATAACGAAGCGGATCCGACGTCGGACCGCTCGGTGTTCGACCTGCTCAAAGGCGCGCTGCGAATGGTGTCGGGCGCGATAGCGGGACGCAACCGCCAGGTGGTCGCGCTGCGCACGCCGCAGTCGACGATCGGCATCCGCGGCACCGACTTCATGGTGGCGCTCGTGAATCCGGCGTATATCTCGGTCCTCCAAGGCACGGTCACTGCGACCAATGCCGCCGGAACGGTGGCGTTCGGCGCCGGGAGCATAGGGTCGGTCGCCACTTCGGCGGCGCTGGCCACCGCGATTCCGGCTTCGGCCCTGCCGGCGGCCGCTTCGGCCGCGTTCAGCAATCTCAGCGCGGCGGCAGTGATCGGCGCCGGCGGTGCGGCGACGGGCGCCGGCAGCGCGGCTGGCACGGCGGCGGGCACCACCGCCGGGACCACCGCGGCGGCGGCCGCGGCGGCGGCCGCGGCGGCGGCAGTAGCCGCAGGCAACCGCGGCAGCTCTTCGAGCACGACGCACCACTGATCGCACCCGCCCGCATCCATAAAAAGGCCCCTGCGCGGGGCCTTTTATTTTTGATGCGCCGCCTGCCGCTCCTGCTGATGGTCGCCGCAACTTCGGCGTCTGCCGCGGAACCGAGTGTCAGCGGCCAGACCGGGCTTATCAGCATGCCCGATGCGCGGTTCGCGCCGGAGGGAAGCTGGCGCACCGGGCTCAGCTTCATGCGCCCCTATCAGACGCTCTGGTCCGGCATCACCGTGTTTCCCTGGCTCGAGACTTCGTTCCGGTACACGCGCATTTATCACGTGCCGGGTTTCGTCGGGCGTCCGGACGAGCACTACGGCGACTACAAGGACAAAGCGTTCGACGCGAAGCTGCTGATATTTCCGGAGCGCGGCATCTGGCCCGGGGTCGCCGTGGGTGCCCAGGATATCGGGGGCGGCACCGGGATCTTTCGCGCGCCGTATGCCGTCGCGTCGAAGCGCTTCGGCGAGCTGGATCTCACCGCCGGCTATGGCGGCAAGCGCATCGACGGCCTCTTCGGCGGCGTACGCTGGGCGCCGGATGCGATGCCGAACTGGAGCGTCGTCGCAGAGTACGACGCGTTCAATTACAAGCGCGATCCCTTCAGCGACTTGTCCGGCGCGGCTTCCTACAGGAAGGAGCCGGCGGTGGGCCTCGAGTACCGCCGCGAATGGTTCGGCGTGAAGGCGTTCTCCTCGCACGGCTATCTCGGCTTCAACACCTACATCAATGTTCCGCTCGAGCAGCGCGAGTTCGTCCCGAAGCTCGACGAGCCGGCGCCTTACACCAGGATCAATCCGCGCCCCACGGAGGCGCAGTGGCACGGCGATGACGCGCACCGCGCCCGCCTGGCGCGGGCGCTGGTCGAGCAGGACTTTCGCGATATCAGGATCGGCTACCGCAACGGCCGGCTCGAAGCGGCGCTGACCAATATCCGCATCTCGTCGATGCCGCGCGCGGTCGGGCGCGCGGCGCGCACGCTGCTTTCCTTTGCGCCCCTGGAAGTGCGCGAGATCCGCGTGACCTATGAATATGGCACGCTGCCGGTCGCCACTTATACGTTCATCAACGTGCCGCTGCTGCAGCGCTACTTCAACGGCATGGCCTCGCGCGACAAGCTCGCCCCTTACGTGGCCATAGAGTATGCGCGGCCGGAGGAGACGCGCGAGGAAGCCGACCGCAGCGAGACGCTGGCGGCGTTCGAGGAGCCGCTTCCGCAAAGCGTCGTCGTGTCGCGCGAGGGCGCGGACATCATCGGCACCCGCGGCATCAATATGCTGGGCGGCCAGGCCCGGCTGCGACCCGCGGTGTCCACCTATCTGAATGACCCCAGCGGGGCGTTCAAGTTCGAAGCCTCCGCGCTCGCGAGCTACGACCGCTACCTCGGCCGCCAGACGTTCCTGCAAGCGGAAACCAAGCTGGTCGTCTACGAGAACGTGAGCGAGGTGAAGCAGCCTTCCAACAGCGTGCTGCCGCACGTGCGCACCGACATCGCCGAGTACAAGCGGGCGAGCAACTTCAAGCTGACGCGGCTGCTGGTCAACAAGTTCTCGCAGCCGGCGGAGCGCGTCTACGGCCGGCTGTCGGCCGGCGTCTACGAGGAGATGTACAGCGGCTTCGGCGGCCAGGTGCTCTACCTGGCCCGGGATGCGGGCTGGGGAGTGGATGTCGATGCCAACTGGGTCAAGCAGCGCGACTTCAAAGGCTGGTTCGCTTACCGCGACTACTCCACCACGACGGCGATCGCTTCGCTCAACTACCGCCTCGCTCAAGGCGTGACCGCGACCGTGCGCGCCGGGCGGTTCCTCGCCAAGGACGATGGCGCGCGCGTCGAGATGAAGCGGCG
>Ga0137394_10001718_pt1 | contig 16075 bp, 24 predicted proteins | sample czobulk116metaG_FD_108278 | JGI IMG/M metagenome (GOLD analysis project Ga0137394, IMG submission 108278) | Vadose zone soil microbial communities from Angelo Coast Range Reserve, California, USA - czobulk1.16 metaG | ecosystem: Environmental > Terrestrial > Soil > Vadose zone | place: USA...
GGAGGGTCTTATTATATTGTGACGGGAAATCCCAACGACTCCTCGAGATGAGTAACGTTTGTCTGTGGAGTTGAAGCGGCTGGCACACGTGTGTCATCCGTCGCGCTTGGGCCTTCTTTTGCGGTCAAAGTTACATCCACAAAAGCATTTCGATTTTGTGGGCAACTCGAAACCCCCCTAACACCGCGGCTAACGAGAATAGCGCTAGACCGTTAGTATACAACTCCCCCATTTCGGCGCTCGATGATGATCAATGTTCCAGCCCAAGTTGGTTAACGGCAATGCACAGCATCTCATACAGATCTCATGCATAATGATTCCGTAGACCTGGCGTTTTGTCCTCCCACTTGTCCTCCCCCGTTCCCTGTCTGGCTTTCCCAGAGTTAGAGTATCTGTAAAGGTACCATCCATCTAGCCCTGATTGCGGCGCTTCTGTAACTTGCCATGATGGAGACAGACCAAAAGTTACCTCCTCGGTCTCGTTCTCATTCCCCGGTCAAGTCACCCAACCAAGCTGGAGGTGACCCCGGTTTGTCCTCTCCGAAACGCACGGCGGCCAAGCCACCCTTGCCATGGTTCACGGAGAGCTACCTTTCAAATGAGCCTGCGACTGCCGCTGCGCGGAAAATTTACATCATGACCCTCACCTCGAGAGGCGTGCTCCTCATCGTTTTCCTCCTCTCCGTTTTCTCCATATATTGGGGGGCGCTTTGGAAAACCCCGGTCCATGCTCATAATTTCAATTGCTGGGTTGTGGTAAGTTTCGTAGGTTCATTGTAGTGCAAGGCCTGTACTGGCTGGATGCGTGATGTTAACGCGTGCGACGTTTTTGCGGCTTTTGATGTTACAGGACTTTGACGTAGGGGAGGTGGGACAGTTCGTCTCGCGCGCAGTGGTCGCAAGTAGCGGTGCGCCCACTACACCAACGTGGAGCGTCGTCGCCACAGATCTGTTTCCGAACAGGATGCGTGACCTCGAGAATGCAGTCATACAGGAGAAAGCCTGGGCCATCATCGCCAGTACGTCTATCATATTGGTTTACATCTTTTGAAGAACGAAGTTTTAAGCGCTCGCCACGTAGTCAACCAAAATGCGACGGAAACGTTAAGAGATGCTGTCGTTGCAGCTGACGGTACCTATGTTTCCAACCGCAGCATCAGCGTGTACGCCGCAGAAGCTCGGAGCGAGAACGCATAGTACGTCTGTCAGTTAGTGCTGTCTGATTCGAATTCACCTTCATGTTCTTAGCCGCGTTGCTCTGCGTCCAGGAGTACGATTCTTTCTTTGGATGTTGGGCTTACACCTTATGTAGCTTTTCCCTATAGATCATCACGCTACTCAATGGTGTCACAGAAGCCTTCAATGCACGTTTCATTTCAGAAATTCCTGGGCTATCACCCAACTTAACCGCTCTTCTTGTCAACGCACCGAGACTCGTCTCACAGCCCATATCGTACACGGTGGTCAACGTACGACCGTTTGACGTACCCGTCGCTACTGCAGTCGACTTTGTTGGGCTCATTTTCCTATTGATTCTTGCGGTATGCCCTCGAATACCTCGTATGGAGATGAAGACTTACCGGGGGCGTTATAGTTCGTTGTAGCAATGGCACATTACACAGCACGTGTGGAAGCTACACATCTTGAAGACCGGCTCACATTCAAGTGGCTCATTATCATCCGCATCATCAACCCCATAATCATGTACTTTTTCATCTCAGTGTGTTCAGTACTCCTTGCGGCTTTCTCTCTGTTTGATGAATACCACGGACAGTGTTTCTACAGCCTGCTAAGCGTCGCCTTCCAAGTCCCTTTCAATCGATTGTATGCTCCTTCAAAGGGCTACCTGCTACCGGTGCTGACTGTGATGACTCCAGCTACGGTAGTTCGGGCTTTGTAATTTACTGGATGATGTCGTGGCTGGCAATGTGCGCACTCGGCGGTGCGGTTGAATCCGTCATAACGATATTGACGCCACGCTTCATCCCTTTCTTCCTTCTCCTTTGGATTATCGGTGCGCCCTCTCGCCGTGTTTCTCTGACGTTATCCTCACCCATATTTGCTGATTCATACATGTTCATTCGCCGTAGTGAATATCTCTGTTTGCGTCCTCCCACCTGTGCTGCTCCCAGCGGTCTACCGCTATGGCTATGCCACTCCGTTCTATCATGTCCAACAGACAGTCCGGAGCATCGTTTTCGGCACTCGTAACCAGAGTGCGTTCCCTTTACCTACGTATCTGACTGTTCAGCGGGAATCTGACGCGGGCGTTGTCGATGTTACGCAGTGAGACTCAACTTTGGAGTTCAGATCGCTTGGATATTCGTCTCGTGGTACACGCTGATTATGTTCCAATACATCAAACGGCGTCGGACGATTCGCTCGCATGAGGCAGAAATTGTTGGCACTGGCCCGAAGTCGTCGTCGGACACGCCAGGTCCGTAGAGGTTTACGGGAGATTGAGGGTAGCCAGACTATTTGGACCTGTCATTTGATACTTAAAGCTGGTTAACACGGTCATGTGGTGTCACTGGGACGCGAATTGTGAATGATTGACGCTGGTCGATTACGACTTGGATGGATGTGGTCTCGGGTCTCTACCCTTAACACGCAACACTCACACATAACCGTCACCCCCGCCATGGCAGCGAAGTATTCTACGTTTATGCGTGCCCTCGCTCGTTCGTATGCGACCCTCAGCAACTCGGCCGCGAGAAAGAGGTACGCTTTTTCGCCTTGTATCCAATTCCTCTCACATGCCTCAGCCCAACAGGTCTGTCAATCTCCGTGCTCTATCGCTTGCCTTGGCTTCCTCATGCTAGTGAGTTTTAGCGATTGTGATGCTCAACATGGGCGGTCCATCCACGGTATGCTTCTTTGCCTTGAGACCCCCGCACCGCGCTGCAGCTTCTGTCACCATCAATCCAGGTCTCCGAAACCTACAACTTTCTAAGAAATCTCTTCTCAGACGGGGACATTATTCCTCTTCCGTTTCAATCCGTATTAGCACCATGGATAGCCAAAAGACGGACTCCACAGATCGAAAAGCAGTACATGGACATTGGCGGTGGTTCTCCTATTCTACGCTGGACCGAGTTACAGGGGGAGGGCTTGGCAGCGTTACTCGATGAACTCCACCCAAAAACAGCGCCTCACAAGAGTTATGTCGCATTTCGCTATGCGCATCCCCTGGCAGACGAGACCGCACGACGTATGAAAGAGGACGGCGTGGAACGCGCGATTGCTTTTACACAATATCCCCAATACAGCTGTAGTACTACGGGCAGCAGTCTTAACGACATTTATAGAAAGAGCAGAGCAGGTCTATTTTCTGGTATCAATTGGAGTGTCATTGACCGATGGGGCACACATCCTGGGTTCGTTGAGGTGGGTACCTCATCCCATCTCTCGTGTCCGTTTATTTCTCTCTCCCCACATTAGGCAGTCTCCCAGAATATCGAAGCCGCTCTTCAAAAGTTTCTAGAAGAGAAACGTAGCGACGTCGTGCTCCTCTTCTCTGCCCATTCGCTCCCAATGTCTGTCGTTAACCGCGGTGATCCGTATGTTCTCGAGGTTTCCGCGACCGTTGCGGTTGTGATGGATCGCTTGGGACACAAGAATCCCTACCGCCTTGCATGGCAGTCCCAGGTCGGGCCGAGCGCCTGGATCGGCCCACAGACCAGGGACGCGCTCAAGGGTCTCGCGCGCCTCGGCAAGAAGCGTGTTGTGGTTGTTCCTATCGCATTCACGAGTGACCACATAGAGACACTATACGAGCTCGACCTCGAATATGGGAAGGAGGCGTGTGAGGTGCGAGCATCCTCTCCCTCCTGCCCCGTGCCGATAGCGGTTATTGATGAGAAGACCATGCGAGGACAGCTCGGTATGGAGGTGCATCGCGCAGAGTCGCTGAATGGTTCGCCCGTATTTATACGGGCACTTGCGGATATCGTGGCGCACCGTTTGAAGGAGAATGATGCCGGTGCACCGCCGACGTCAGTGCAGATGGGCCTGCGTTGCCCCGGTTGCTCAAATGTGATATGTGCGCAGCAGAAGTCGTTCTTCGCGCGAGGAGGCAACGCATAGAAACCACGTGCTTCTGGTCTGGATGTAGTTCCGATCTCACTTGGCAAAATGTAACGTTGGCTCCTGTACATAAATTCCTAGTCGCGAGCCTCGCCCCAAAGGGGTGGAACCAGCCAGGCGACACATTACAAACAGAATTATTCGGCCCACATCATTCTCGTCATCTCCATCTCCTCGCCTAACCAAGGCTCTCAATCGCCCTGCGTGAGATAAAACTCAACAATCGGAGATCGTCATCGGACAGACCAGCAAAACTGCGCGAAACTGTATTGTTTCCGGTTTGCGTTGCCGTCCTTGTCCCGAGATGAAATTGCAAGTCAAAAGAGTTAGCATTGGCAAGAGAGAGCGGAAAGAAATGGAACATACTGTTTATGCTCAACTACGAGCGTAGTCCCAGTTATGAGGCCACCGAGGAGACCCGTGACCGGACCAGTCCTGAGACTATTCTTAAGCGAGGCCGGGCTAATCCACTCCTCGCCCGCATGCTGCGTCTCCAGTTCTGGCGAAGGGGCGGCGAGCGCACAGTTGACCACGGAAATGGCGACGAGGATCTGTGCGATAGTCTGGAAGGGACGCATTTTTATGAGATGTGTATGATTAGACCAAGTTTGTAAGTCGGTTGGGCAGGGTGAGCGTCAAGAAGAAAAAAAGAATTCGGCGTTTGGAACGGACGGAAGAGGCTATGATTTCATTAGCCGGGGCAAGGGCGAAGGGAAAGGCACACACTATCCAGTACCTGTGAACGTAGATGTGAGCAAAGGGGCTAGAAAAAGATGCGAGCTGATGGAACTTTTATATTTCCTCCTTCCCCCCAGGGCACTGCACATAATGAAATCCGAGGTTTCGCAAAACATGATTAATGCTCCGGATAAGTGGCATAAGGGAATGTGTGATACCGAGAGGATCACAAGGATGGACGCTCTATCATGCGTCTCAGTTAACTTCACATGACACCCAAGGTCAGCAGACTGAGACTAGAAATCTGCCGAGGATGAATTTGGATTGCACAGAAAATGTCCTGTTCTTAGGTCGTAACCATATATGCCATGTTCCAACGTCGCTCAAAAATGCGCTGGTCGCCATTGATATGTGTCGCCCCCAGCTGAGCTCGATCATGTCCGAGGCTCCGTAAAACTCCATCAGTCACAGAAAATGATAGATAGGAAGTTTTCGGTCTGCAGTTTCACTAATGGGGCTTCATCCGAGCTATTATTGACTGTGTCTGTGCGCGCTAAGCACGTGTGATTCTAATCTGTATTTGTTGTATGTGCCATGACGTATGGCGCGACGGCGGGGTAGAAGCGAGGTCAATGATGTGATATTCCCTCTTGATGGTGCCCATGTGCATGTCCCTCCCATGGATGCTTCAAACCCTGGGGATGATGTATTGGGTGTCAAGTCCTCATAATGAAACAATGACATACCAAAAGTTTTGGCCCATCCTCTCTAGGATGGACATCAGTTTCCAAGGGTACAATAAATAAGAGGAGCGACGAACCTGGCACGATAGAATATGAAGAACCACATGGTAGCCCCGAGGGCCTTTGCGAGAAATTTGTGCTTGAAGCCAGGCAAATGGGGATGGAAACCGGAACCTTAGAGGATTCTCAATGCTCAAGAACGAACGTGAAATAATTGGTCATATCTCATACCAGTTGGGCGCGCCATTGATAAAATGATAGAGCAAATGAAGGTTCAGTGACGGGGTGAGTTGTGTTGGACCACTTCGGTGACTGCGTGGGACACGATGCCGGGAGGTGCGGTCCGGTCCCTGGCGCGCGTTGCTCTGCTCGTCACAGTACCGTATCATTTCAGGCCCCATCCTATGTAGAGCGGCTGATATTATCATGTCCGAGTATCCAAGGATCACTTACCAAACTTCGGGAAGGACCTTCGATCGTCTCTTCAAAGGTACGGAACATCCCCGGAGGCCAGATCTGGTTCATGCTGACGGGCAGTTGTCACAAATATGAAGAGCAATCTCTGGAAGAAACGAAAGATGTGGCCCGCAGAAAGCTTGGACTCGAACGTGATGCTCCGATAGAGCTAGTTCAACTGCGTGACGGGAGAAGAATTGACCTGGAAGATGGTGCGTGCCTACAATAGTAAACACTCCCCCACAGAATCTCAATCTGATTTAGACGATGACTTTGAAGCCTTCAAGGCTCTTACGAAAACCTCATTGCACGCAACCGTGGCCGTGAGCTCTCTTCAGAACGACAGGTCATCAAATCGCGCTGTATGTCATACCGCCCTCGCTCTCTGGATTCTTCTAATTACGTGGGATAGGAAAAGAATGCTATCGGAAAAGGGGAAAGACGGCCCAATGATCCTCTTTCTGGGCCTGGAGGGTTAGAAACGGAGCAGTCTGACACGGTTGCCTCTGCCACAGAGAGCCTCTTGGTGCAATTGCCTAGTGCACGTGCTCCAGAAACACCGGTCTCGCTCCATAGCGACCTCGCAGCATGCGCGGCCTTTCAATCCCCCCAACAATTGGCTTTGAAGGATGTCCGACCTCCATCGTTTCGCAAAGTGCCTCCCATCTCTCTCCACAATTCCATCCCTAAAGCCGTCGCTCTGCCGCCTTTAAAGCCAACCCTATCACGCCCAGGTTCTGAGGCCCAGAAAATGGGCTCTTCTGCCCGAGCTCAGATGGAAAAACCAAAGAATCACAAGCGGAAAATCGCTGAGATCATGGATGCTGGGGACGCCCCTCCTGCCAATCTCGCTGAAGAGCCCGTTAATGCTTCGCGCGAAAAAAGGAAGAAGATAAATGGAACTCATTCAAGAAAAAAGTCTTCACCAATGACTGGAGATTCTAATCCCGACGATGTGAACCTGCCATCCGACGCCCAGAAGAAGCGTTCTCGTAAAAGCCAAACAGCAGCCCGGGAGATCCCTTCTGGTACGTGACTTGTACTTGTCAATCATGAGCGTCGGGGACCTCACGACACATTTCAAGAGGATATTCCAATACCCACCGGGATCCGTACACGTACGTCCTTATCGTCATCCCTGTTGCTCTGCTCACAATGTTCAGGGAATGATGAACGCCTACGGATCCGGTCCGCGTCACCTGTTGCTGGAGATGTACCTTTGCAGGCAGGAGGTATGGAAGTCCCCAACCCAGATACTCCCAAACATGCCAAGACTGGGAAGCGAAAATCTGGCTTGGCGGATGCTAGTGAGTTTTCATCACCAAGCCGCGTATTTCCTTATTCTAAGATGGGAAAAGCAGGAGGTAGCGTGACGAAATCTAAAACGGGCTCGGTGCACCCGGCCGAAGGTGGAATGCCCGGTCAGTCTCAGCCAGACGTCAGCAAGACGCTAACGCCTGTGCGGCAGCTAACCGAGTTTCCAGAGCGTACGAAAGGGGCCTCGAAAACGCAAATAGAGTCTGGGCCGTCGAAGGCTATTAATAATGACGATATCGACAAGACCATAGCTGCCTTTCTCACCAGAAGACAGCAAGACCACCGGAGCGATCTCTGGGAACTTGCTATCTCGGTAGATGATACAAACCCAAACAGAAAATCCAAGGTGAAACCAGGCGCTAGATGGGATTTACCCTTCGCGGGTAATGTGGAGGCTATGGAAACCAACAGCGCTGAACGCAGCATCGTTCGAAAGGCAAATCAGAGAGCGCCAAAGTCTAATAGACCATTAGCCTTGTATAAGCCTACCGTCGCAATCGACCTTGATGAGGACAGTGCAAACAGTCGGCACTCTACTTCCGGGCGTGGCTGCTCCTCTGCAGAGCCTTCTGGATCCGAGTCCGTCTCGAAACTAGACTCTACACAGCAAGGCTCTTGCTCTGCCTGTTCAGGGCAATCCGCACATCCGCTGGCAGAGTGCCCTATTCAAAAGAAACCGGATTTGAATGAGATGCGGGTCGCGCAGATGGTGAAGAACCCTGGGCTCGTACCCTTTTCGCAAGCTGTCGTACCCCGCCGCCAATTCGCGGAGAAACCTCGGTCAGATTCGAGTAGCGATTCCTCTGATACGGGATCCTCCCCAGTGTCCGTGCTTGCTGCTACACCCGTAGCCCTCTCTAAGGGTGTTTCAATCGCTGAAGCAAAATCCATGATCCCGAAGGGCCTTGGGATCTCGGAGGTGCCTATCGAAGCGGATGGCGAAGACAGTAGCAGTGAGAGTTCTACGGAGGGTGAAAATGAAGAGAACGGATCTGCCAGAGTACCGCCCTCTCTCGATGATCCGTCTGGACCTGTAGATCTCGACGATCAGCTAACCGCGTTGATAACTGGTCCCGCGAAAAGTGGCCCGCGCAAGAGCATCTTGGACGAGATTCCATCAAGCAGCGAGGCAAGAAGCGAATCCGAATCAAGTTCTGAAGATCTCATGCTCGACGAGGAGGAAGATCTATCGAAGCAACCATCGCACAAGCACACGAGAGCACATTCGAAGATTCGGTTATCCTCAATAGAACCAGAGCACACCTCGGAGGACGAGGAAGACGTCTCAGCACCGGTGTACATGGACACATCACATGAGGTGACCGATCACCCCCAAGTGCGTATCCTTCGATATCCAGGAGATCTCTGGTGAAGATTGATGGACGCGCCTAGAAGCATCCCGCTGCCGGCGGGGGGTCTGAGGATGTGTCCATCAATGCGGAAGCAGAAGCATCGAAGCGGCTAGAAGTCGACACGTATCTGCCACTCGAAGTTCAGAACCAAGATCACACGACCTCCCCGCAGATTGTGCCCGGCAGGGTCGACGCCACTACCCCTCCACACTCTAGTACGAAGCTCTCCAGGCCAGCAACCCCAGAGTCGGGTGCAATTGCTATCGACACAGAGCCCCCAAAGCTCTCCGCACCGATTTCAACCGAGTCGCAGACCAGCAGGGTACTTGTACCGGCGTCTTCGCCCGTCATAAATGGGGCCGCCGCTGAGATAAATGAAAAGGTTCAATCACAAGATGTGAATGATGACGTGGAATCTGCAGCCGAACCCCATGACGGCGAGGAGGAAAGCGATCCCATCGAACAAGAGGGCACTCAACCTCCTGTAGATTGGCCAGCACCTGGCCGGAGCATTGACTCGGTTCCACGCGTCCCCAATAGACATAGGCGTGCTCCTCGTACTGCGTCGAAACCACCCGTCTCTGAACATCCTTCTCGTCGGTCTGACAGACTGGCGAACCGTCGATCTTCCGTGCCCGCGTCAGAGGCCACACTTGTCCCACTCACCCAAATCCGCAGTAAAATGACATCGGCACTCGAAAAGTCCATATCGTCTGCGAAGGAGGACAACAGGTGGATACCCACTGTTGCCGAAGAAGCTACTCGAGGGAAAGGCGTTCGAAAACCCGTCGGGAAATTCAGGAATAAATCTGCACGTTCCACTACACGGCATTCTGGCGACTCTGGTGATGACACCTCGCCCTCGGTCGCTCGGGAAGATGGTTCCCCACGAGCGCCCATGTCTTCTCAGGTGAAGTGGGCGACTCTCCCTCCCTCGGATCAGACACAACCGGATGCTTCGTCCATCGTCGACGAGCTCCAGCCAAGTAGCCAAGGTCCTCTAGTGACGCTCCCCCCAGGCGAGGACGAGTTGTCTAGGTCAGACGATAAGAAGAAAGCACCCGTTTCCTCCCGGAGAGGTGTTAAGGTTCCTTCACAGGGAGGAAAGAGCGGTATTAAACCTCTTTTCTTTCCGGGGAGTAGTCAGGTTCCCAGAGTTCCGTCGGCGTCACCTTCCGGATCAGAAAACGAATCCGAGACGGCTGCCCCCTTGCTGCCAAGGAAGACACCGACCAGGTCGACACCGGGTCCTAGTTCCCAGTTCAGACGACTTTCAGACATGGCGAGCAGTGATATACTCTTCTCCAAATCGAAAGCAGCTCAGCGACGATTCAAGAATACACCGAGTCTCAAGGTGCAGCCGCGGTTTGACGCCAGTGATGACGGGGAAGACGATGAGGAAAGTTCTAGTTCGGGTGAGGATGCAACGACGAATTCCCATATCCCCAAAGAAAGGCGTGCGGGTGCTGCGAGGCGAAGAAAAGGGCAGGGATTGCTGTCATTGATTAGTAGATAATGTTGTGACGTTATCACGGACGCGTGTCACGAATCTCTGTCACATTTTCATCCAGCCAGGGCTGCATTTGTCTCATCTCGCTCCGTCTTCATCATGTCAAGTATCGAACTCATTAACCCCAAAGCGGAGAGCGTCAGGAGAGCCGCTGCGCTCCAGGTATGATCTCGCCCTCCATCGCGCACGGCAATTTGATCGCGACACCGGCTCGAAGGTCAATACGACGGGTGCGATGGGCCTAGCGAGTGTCGTGAGAGGAAATCTAGGTGCGCAAGACCGTAATCCTAGCCCCATTCTTCAATCAAACATGCCGTTTCAGGTCCGCGGGGTACACTCAAGATGCTCGTGGATGGAGCAGGCCAAATTAAAATGACAAAGGATGGCAAAGTTTTACTCTCAGAGATGCAAATACAAAACCCCACTGCCGCTATGATCGCAAGAACGGCGGTCGCGCAGGACGACCAAGTTGGAGATGGGACCACATCTGTCGTATTACTCGTTGGGGAATTACTAAAGCAGGCAGATCGTTACATCTCTGAGGGCGTACATCCATCAGTCATCGCGGCAGGGTTCGACATTGCTAAAAAGGAGGCGCTCGCGGTGAGTTCCACGTAGACTGTTCCACCGATCTCGGTTGACGCGGTCGTACCCCAGTTTTTGGACACGTTCAAGCAGCCTTCGAGTCTAGACCGCCCCACTCTCGTCAGCCTGGCGAAGACGTCGCTCACTACAAAACTCAATGCCGCTTTGGCGCATCAGCTTTCCGAATCTGTGGTCGATGCCGTGATGACCATCCGGCCCCCTCCCCCGCCGCGAGGTACGCGATTTACCCGATGGTTTTCCAGGATGGAAATGACTCACTGGGAGATTTCTCAGACGCCGAGGACCAATGGCGGGAACCGATCGATCTTCACATGGTCGAAATTATGAAAATGCAGCATCGTACTGCCTCGGAGACCCAGCTGGTTCGTGGGCTTGTTCTCGACCACGGCGCGCGGCATCCAGACATGCCTAAGCGCGTCGAGAACGCCTACATTTTGACGCTCAACGTCAGCCTGGAGTACGAGAAGACGTGAGTCGTACGAGGCTTCTGCCGCGCTCTCCGTAGCATTGACAAGTGGAACGATAGCGAAGTGAATTCGGGGTTCTTCTATTCTTCAGCAGAGCAACGTGAGAAACTCGTCGAGTCTGAACGTAAATTCACAGACGAGAGGGTAAAGAAGATTGTAGAGCTCAAGAATCTGGTCTGTGACCAAGCGGTAGACTCTACCGAGAAGCGGAAAGGCTTTGTTGTGATCAACCAAAAGGGAATTGATCCCCTATCCCTCGACATCCTTGCAAAAAATGGCATACTCGCTCTGCGCCGTGCAAAACGGCGCAACATGGAGCGGTGCGTGCTTTCCCTCCAGGGTTTCAGCCACAGCCCTACCTACTGATATGTTATCTTGGAACGTGGCGCGTGATCCAATAACAGGCTGCAATTAATTTGCGGAGGTATCGCCCAAAACTCAGTCGGAGAGCTAACACCGGACGTACTCGGATGGGCTGGGCTTGTGTACGAACACACACTTGGGGAAGAGAAATTCACGTTTGTGGACGAGGTGAAGGACCCGAAGAGCGTGACGTTGCTCATCAAGGGCCCAAACTCGCACACGACACAGCAGATCCAGGATGCGCTGCGCGATGGTCTACGCGCGGTCAAAAACGCTTTCGAAGATGAGGCGCTCGTACCTGGTGCAGGTGCTTTCGAGGTTGCGTGTGCAGCGCATCTGGTCGATAATGCCAAGAAGGCTGCTAAAGGGCGCGTCAAAATGGGGGTGCAGGCCTACGCGGACGCGCTTCTCGTGATCCCAAAGACGCTTGCCGCAAACGGCGGGTTCGACGTGCAGGATACACTCGTCGCACTGCAAGACGAACATGCAGACGGGAACGTCGTGGGACTCGATCTCCAGTCAGGTGAACCATTCGATCCAACGGTCGAGGGTGTGTGGGACAACTACCGCGTCAAGCGGCAAATGCTACACTCAAGGTGTGTGTGCATCTCTCTTTCACTCCAGCTAGCTGACAGGATCACACAAATCGTGAACCCTCTACCCCCACCTTGTGCGGGTTCCGTAGCTCTGTGATCGCCATCAATTTGTTGTCAACGGATGAGATTCTGCGCGCCGGAAGAAGCTCACTCAAGCCAGAAGGCGAGCAATAGAAGGCGCAGGGTGCGTTGGTGCGTTGAGTGATCGGTATTATTACCTGTGACAGACGCACTTTGGGGGGTGTGCAGTGCAACTTGTCTGCCTTGCGGAAGGGGGCGCGGGGGTTTATCGAGAAGCCTTGTATGTCGCCATTCGGCAAGTCCGGATGCAAGTGGCTGCTGTACCTTTCGTTTCGGGAAGGCAAGATCAGACAATCGATTTGAGGTTCAGAATACGTCCCGAGGGGGGCAAGGATCACACATGACCACTGGCTGACGTGTGGTGCGCCTGCCTGCATGATATATGCCGCCAAAGTGTCGGGAGGTGTTCGAATCATGAGCTTGATCCCTTGATGTCTTCGTCACCCCACTTCACATCGCACCTCGAGCCGGGGAAACCAGAGAGCGAGGTGAAGAGGGGAAAGGATGAACATGAGACGTGTCAGTTAATTGAGGCAAGGTCACCGGGTCGAGTTCGTCACCGGTCACTAGGCCTGTATGTAGGCTGTAGGGCAATCAACCACACCCCTCGCGTCGCCCGCTGGGGAAATGAACCCAACCCCGGCATGATTAAATGGGAAAAGGAAAGAGAGAAAGAGGCTAGGCACGGCGGTCGCGGATAGAGCACTCGCCTTCGCGTTGCTTCGAACTGGGGGGTGAGGGGGTTCCTTCCTTCCCTTCGTCCTTGCGAACCCATCACACACCACCACCAACACCACAACTTGGAACCCACCCAGACCCGGTGCGGCCACCGTTTCCACCCGCGTTTCGTATTCCTCCTTCCGGAGTCTCCCTACGGGCCCCCCCACAACAGAGGACAAACACGTGCCCTTCCTTCTGGAAAGAGGCGAATTCATATAGAGGAACCTCGGCCGGCGCGCGCATCGACGAACGAAGCAAGGCAATGCATGGCAAGGCAAGGTAATCAAGGAATGGTCCAAGCAAAGACAAGCAAAGGCGAGGCGGGCCTTCCGAACGGCGTATGTTGCCGTGAAAAACTTATGCGCGGAGAGAAGAGTCTCCGGGCGTGGAATGCGAGTTCTCGAGTTTGCGCAACAGAATTTCTTTTCCTGAATGTTTTCTGGCGAGTATGTTCTGTTCTGATTACGAGGTGGATCCACCTTGATGTACGTTTCAATGCGGGCAACACACCACCGACACCTGTCCCATGGAACACTAGCATTATACGTAAGAATAATGTGATGAATACATATGCGAACATAGGCTATGCGAGGGTAAGGAATGTGGGGCCATTCTGCGTGTCCTAGTAGAATGGTGCGTAAGGTGACGGTGCACCGGGCGCCATCATCGACCATCATCGAGCACATGGATACGAGTCATCCGGTGGTCATCCATCACGAGTGCAGAGTGGGAGGGCCTGGTGGGGCCCGCGTGGATACGGGCGTTGGAACGGCGGCTGAGGAATGGCGTCGGGGCTTGAAGATGAGGACCAGTACGAGCCCAAAGATGAGGAGCAAGAGAAGGAAGATGCACTTCCGCCTGCCAGTATTCTTCTGGTACCTGTCGAGCGTATGACCCAAAAAGAGAAAGAGGGAGAAGCGATCAGACTTGAATCGTTATCAGACGCAACACGTGAGGGCACAGACCGAGTGGCAATTTCAAGCTCCTTCACCGCCTCGTTCATGTGGACACCCGTCTGCTCGATATTGTATTCGACACTGTCAAGGAGTGTGCCCTGGTCTATGACGAGTGATGATAAATCTTTGAAAAGCTCCGCCAGCGTGGCGATTGACTTTGCAATTTCGGTGAGCTCGTGGTCACGCGCTCGGAGATCAGGCTCGAGGAGCTCTTGGTCAACCAGCTGACTACGCGACTGGGACGTGGCGAGGGTCCAAGTGAGCACATGGCCTTGAATACAAGTGAAAAGGGAACGGCGCCCATACCGCGGCTTCAATATCTTCATCGACTGCAGTCAAGGCATCTGTACCCTTGAGGGAAGTCACCCCCGAGGCGACGAGGATATCTTGATTCTTTATCGCATGTCCTTGCAACTCTGCGGAGTGAAAAAAAGTGAAGGTGGTTAGACGCCATCACCATGGGAGGAAGCCAAGCCGGTGACCCGCGGAGGACGGGGTACGGGGTGTGTGAATGATGAAGCGAGCGAAGGAGGAGCTCACTTTCCATATAGACCCGCTGCTTTTTGCGGAAGGTCGCGCTGAGCTCTTGCACTTTGGCGGCGAGGCCACGTTGGGTATTCTTAGCGGCGAGCGCGTGATGTTGTGCGACGTCGGGCCGAGTTGGTGGAAAGGAATGATCGGGAGTGGTAGTGGCGGCGCCGATTTGCTGGATTAGGGTCTGACATCGACGGAAGTCCTATGAGATGGGATGGGGGGAGGGGGCTGCTGATGAGGTTGCGAGCGGAGATGAAGATAAGGCAATTTCACTTCACTTTGGTAATGTCGCTCGTCGCGGCCTCAATTTCTCGTTCCTCTGATGATCGGTCCGCAAAGCCCGGAAGAACATGCCTCGCGTGAAGTTTATCCAGAGCAGCGACTGCAGGGAAGAGATGAACAAGGTTCAGCCATCCGGACAAACGCAGCGATCAACTGACGCAGACATCTCTTTGGGTACATCGAAATAGACGCGCACCTTTGACTTGGGTGGCGGCAAGTATTTCCTCTACTTGTTCAACATAGTCCACCCTGTCATATATATTTTTGGTTTAGAACGAATGGGAAATGTTCGGGAATATGGGCTTTTCGGATCTTACGAACCATTTTGGGGGGAGTTCCACGTCTATAGAGGTGTGGGGCGTGCCCTGGTGATTGATGAGACCCTCATTCTCGTCGCTGGGGTGATAAGAGTCTTCGTACTGGCGACCGATGCGGGAGGTGCGTGGTATCCGTGCGCTGGAGTCGCGATAGGAGATGAACAGGAGAGTTCTCGAACGTGTGATTGGGGTTTGGAGAGAACTCATTGTCGTTCGTTTGTCATTGGCCGTCGTCGCAGAGGCGCAGGCCACTCGGCCACGCGGCTTGGCTGTGACAGGGGACATGTCACACGATCTGTCACACATCCCGGAACCAGATGTCGCATTTCTCTCTTTTTATTTTATTTTAATATACCAATTTTTTCTGTTGAGAGGAAAAGGAGCAGCCTCGAGGCGGTGGTGGTGGACGCGTTATCAGATCGTTCCTTTGCGGGGGTGCGGCAGGGCGGGTGGGATGTTTTGAGAGCCGGGGTAAGCCTGGCAAGGTTGACACTTGGCCACTACACTAGCACAGCTTAGCTCTCGCCCAACTCCTCTCCTTTCTCCATTCCTTATATATTCCCTTTATAATCTCCCCCTCTACCATCTGCTAATCCCATCCCCCGATCTCCCCTTCCCCACAACCCCTCTAAATAGTCCTCTCTCTTTTCGTCCCAATCCCTTCGCGTTGACTGCTCGACGTCCACCGTCACGGTTCACGTCCACCGACCCTCACCCTCGCCGTCTCTTCTCCACCATGTGTAACCTCGAGACGTGCGTTGCCTCTCTTTTCACCCTCTTGACTCGTTCCCGCTCACATTGTCCGTTCCGCTCCGGACGCTCAGTGAAGGCACCAAGCACGGATGTGGTGTGAGTAACCGTTCCGGACATTCCTACGCCTAATTCCTGTGCCTAACACACACGTCACAGCACTACGTTATCGTAAGCTCCGTCCTCTTTCCCCATCAGGTTCTCCACGTTTGCGCGTGTTTCCTCTTGCCTACGGTCCACCCACCATGCATCAGACGCTCA
>Ga0137394_10001719_pt1 | contig 16071 bp, 12 predicted proteins | sample czobulk116metaG_FD_108278 | JGI IMG/M metagenome (GOLD analysis project Ga0137394, IMG submission 108278) | Vadose zone soil microbial communities from Angelo Coast Range Reserve, California, USA - czobulk1.16 metaG | ecosystem: Environmental > Terrestrial > Soil > Vadose zone | place: USA...
CTCCTGGTGCTGGCGCCGGACGCCTCGCCCAGGGCGAGTGCTCCGCTGGTGGTCGCGGCCGTGCTGCTGGGCGCGCGCTACTCGCTCGAGCGCTTCCCGGCGCTGCACGCGGGCGTGCCCTCGCTGCTGCTCGCGGGCAAGACGGCGGGCGTCGGACTCCTGGCGTGGCTGCTCGCCCGCCGCCTCCGGGAGGCGACCCGGTGACGCCGCAGATCGCCGTCGTCATCCCCGCGCTGAACGAGCGCGAGAACCTCGCCCTGCTCCTGCCCGCGCTCCGCGAGGTGCTGGAGGACCTCGGCCTGCCGTCCGAGATCGTCGTCGCCGACGGCGGCTCCACCGACGGCTCGCGCGAGGTGGCGGCGCGGCGCGGCGCGCGCGTGGTCGTCCAGACCGAGCGCGGCTACGGCGGCGGGCTCCTGGCCGGGTTCGCGGCGACGACGGCGCCGTGGATCCTCACGATGGACGCCGACCTCTCGCACCGCCCGGTGTTCGTGCAGGAGCTGTGGAAGCGCCGCCACGAGGCCGAGGTGCTCATCGCGTCCCGCTACGTGCCCGGCGGCCGCGCCGACATGGACGGCCTGCGGCGGCTGCTGAGCCACGTGCTCAACCGCACGTACGCGCGGGTGCTGGCCATGCCGCTGCACGACCTGTCGAGCGGCTTTCGGATGTATCGACGCGAGGCGCTCGAGAACCTGCGCCCTGCGGCGCGCGACTTCGACTTTCTGGAGGAGGTGCTGGTCCGGGCCCACGCCGAGGGCTGGCGCGTGGTCGAGGTGCCGTTCCACTACATGGCGCGCGGCTCCGGCCGCTCCCACGCGCGGCTCCTGAAATTCGGCTGGGCGCTGACGCGCACGCTCGCGCGCATGTGGCGGCTGCGCAACTCGGTGGACGCGGCCGACTACGACTATCGCGCCTACGACGGCGCGATCTGGCTCCAGCGCTACTGGCAGCGCGCGCGCCATCGCATCGTCACGGCCTGGGTGGGCGAGGGGCCGGTGGTGGACGTCGGCTGCGGCTCGAGCCGGATCATCGTGGACCTGCCCGAGGCGCTCGGGATCGACATCCGGCACAGCAAGCTGCGCTGGCTGCGTCCGCGCCACGCGCGACTCGCCTGCGCGAGCGGCGACGGGCTGCCGCTGCGCGCCGCCAGCGTCGGCACCCTCATCACCTCCGAGGTCATCGAGCACGTCACCAACGCCGAGGACCACCTCGCGGAGGCCGCGCGCGTGCTGCGGCCGGGCGGCACCCTGATCGCCGGCACGCCGGACTACGGGCGATGGCTCTGGTGGGTGATCGAGTGGGTGTACGGTCGCGTGCTGCCCGGCGCCTACGCCCACGAGCACGTCACCCACTACACGCGCGCGAGCCTGGCCGCGAGCCTCGCGCGCCACGGCTTCGAGACGCTCGACGTCCGCTACGTCGGCGGCTGCGAGATGATCTTCCGCGCGCGGCGCCGGGCGTGATGCGGCTCGGCGTCGACGGGCGCGAGCTGGCCGCCGGGGCGCGCACCGGCATCGGCCGCTACCTGCGCGAGGTGCTGCGCGCCGCCACCGCGCGCGGCTGGCGCTCGACCGTGTACGGCGATGCGAGCACGGTCCTCGAGGATGCGCCAGGCGGCGTCACGCTCACGCGCTTGGCGGCGCCGGGCACGCGCTGGTGGGATCAAGTGGCGCTGCCGCGCGCGCTGCGGCAGAGCCGCGCCGAGGTGTTTCTCTCGCCCTATTACAAGGGACCGGTGCTCGCGCCGTGTCCGGTCGTGCTCACGGTGCACGACCTCTACTTCATCGGCTACGGCGGCCGGCGCCGGCCGCTGCGCGACTCCGCGCTCACCGCCGCCGCGCGGCTCTACGCGCGCCGCGCGCGCGCGATCGTCACCGACTCCGAGCACTCGCGCCGGGCCGTCGTCGAAAGGCTGCGGGTGGAGCCGGCGAAGGTGACGGCGATCGGCGTCGCCGTCGGCGCCGAGTTCGCTCCCGCGCTCCTCGCCGACGCGGCGCGCGCGCGCTACGGTCTCGGCGGCTCCTACGTCCTCTCCGTCGGCAACTTCATGCCGCACAAGAACCTCGAGGGGCTCCTGCGCGCGTGGGCGTCGCTGCCGGCCACGCTGCGAGCCGCGCACCGCCTGGTGCTGGCGGGCGGCGACGCCGCGCGGCGGCCGCGGCTCGAGACGCTCGCGCGCGCGCTCGACGTGACGGCGAGCGTCGTCTTTCCCGGCCGCATCGACGACGCCGACCTGCCCGGTCTCTACAGCGCGTGCGCCGCCTTCGTGCTGCCCTCGCTCGACGAGGGCTTCGGGCTGCCCGCCGTGGAGGCGATGGCCTGCGGCGCGCCCGTCATCGTCTCCGATCGCGGCGCCCTGCCGGAGGTGGCGGGGCCGGGAGCGGCGGTGGTGGAGGTGGGCTCGGAGGGCGCGCTGGCGGCCGCCCTCGCGCGCGTGCTCCTCGAGCCCGAGCACCGCGAGACGCTGCGCCGGCGCGGGCGCGCGCGCGCCGCCGAGTTCGCGCCCGAGCACACGGCCGGCCGCGTGCTGGACCTGCTCGAGACCGTCGCCGGCGCGGCGGTGACGGCGACGCGCTGATGTGCGGCATCGCCGGCTGGGTCGGCGCGGGCGGCGGCGGCCGCGAGGTCCTCGACGCGATGCTGCGCGCGCTCGAGCACCGTGGCCCCGACGACACGGGCCGGTCCCTGGATGGCGAGGCCGCGCTCGGGATGACGCGGCTGTCCATCATCGACCTCGTCACCGGGCAGCAGCCGATGACGAGCGCGGACGGGATGGCGACGCTCGTCTTCAACGGCGAGATCTACAACTTCCGCGACCTGCGCGGCGAGCTGCAGGCGCGCGGCTGCCGGTTCGCCACGCGCAGCGACACCGAGGTGCTGCTGCGCGCGTGGGAGGAGTACGGCGAGGCGTGCGTCGACCGGCTGCGCGGCATGTTCGCCTTCGCGGTGTGGGACGCGCGCCGGCGGCGGCTGTTCCTGGCGCGCGACCGCGTCGGCAAGAAGCCGCTCTACTACTGGCATCGCGACGGCCTGCTCGTGTTCGCCTCCGAGCCCAAGGCGCTGCTGCTGCACCCGGCCGTGGGCCGCGCGCTCGACCCCGCCGCGCTCGAGCACTACGCCGCCTTCGGCTACACGCCGGCCGCGCGCTCGATCTTCGACGGCATCGCGAAGCTGCCGCCGGGCCACACGGCGACGCTGGCGGGCGGTGCGCTGGCGCTCCGGCGCTACTGGACGCTGCCGGCCGGCGCCGCGACGCACGCGCCCGCGGCCTCCCGGGACGAGTTGCGGCGCCGCGTGCGCGACGAGGTCCGCGACGCCGTGCGCGTGCGGCTGGAGGCCGACGTCCCGCTCGGCGTGTTCCTGAGCGGGGGCGTGGACTCGAGCGTGATCGTGGCCTGCATGCGCGAGCTGAACGTCGGGCGCCTGGCCACCTTCTCCGTCGGCTTCGGCGCCGACCTCTCGCACGACGAGCTGCCGTACGCGCGCGCCGTCGCGCGGCGGTTCGAGACCGAGCATCACGAGCAGATCCTCGAGCCCAGGGCGGCGGATCTCGCGGCCACGGTCGTGCGTCACTTCGACGAGCCGTTCGCCGACTCCTCGGCCATCCCCACCCTGGTCGTCGCCGAGGCCACCGGGCGCCACCTGAAGGTCGCCCTGTCCGGCATCGGCGGCGACGAGACGTTCGGCGGGTACCCGCGCTACCTCGGCGTGCGGCTCTCCGAGGCGTGGGCGCGCGTGCCGCGCCCGCTGCGCGCGGGGCCCGAGGCGCTCGCGCGGCGGCTGCTGCCGGACTCTGCCGGGAGCCGCAATCTCGGCGACTGGGCGCGCCGCTTCGCGGACGGCGCCGGGCGGCCGATGCCCGAGCGCTACGTCGGCTGGACGCGCTTCTTCGACGCGGCGGCGCTGGCCTCGCTCGCCACGCCGGCGCTCGCCCGGTATTTTGGAAGCGACGTCGAGGCCGCCCACCGCGCGGCATGGGCGGGCCGCGGCCATCGCGACGCCGTGGACGGCGCCTGGCGCATCGACCTAGCGACCTACCTGCCGGACGATCGCCTGACGATGGCCGATCGCATGAGCATGGCGCGCTCGCTCGAGCTGCGGGCGCCGTTCTGCGACCACCGGCTCATCGAGTTCAGCCTGACGATCGCGCCGGCGGCAAAGCTGGCGGGGTTCCGGCTCAAGGCGCTGCTCAAGGCCGCGTTCGCCGACGTGCTCCCGCCCGAGGTCGTGCGGCGGCGCAAGCAGGGCTTCATGATCCCGCTCGACCGCTGGCTGCGAACGGATCTGAAAGATCTCGTCGAGGACACGCTGGCGCCCGAGCTCGTGCAGAGGCGGGGGTTGTGGCGCGTCGAGGCGGTGCGGCGGCTCGTGGGTGAGCACCTCGCGGGCGCGCGCACGCACGGCGACCGGATCTGGACGCTCGTCATGCTCGAGCTGTGGATGCGTCAATACCTCGACGCGCGCGGCGGGTGGCGGCTGTCGTGACGCGCCTGAGCGTGCTGATGGTCTCCGACGTCTCGCCGCTCGCGCGCGCGGGCGGCGGCGAGCGCGTGCTCTGGGAGCAGGCGCGCGGCCTCGCGCGGCGCGGCCACGCGGTGACGGTCCTCGCCCGCGCCCCCGACGGGATGCCGGCCGGGAGCCACGAGCGAGAGGGCGTGCGCGTGGTGCTCTTCGCCGCCGGCCGCCGCACGCGGGCGGGCTTCCTCCGCGCGGCGGTCTTCGCGGCGCGCCGCGCCGCGGGTGCCGTGCTCGCCGAGTCCGCGATCGACGTCCTCAACGTGTACCAGCCCCTCTCGGGGTACGGCGTGCTGGGGCTGGCGGCGGCGCGCCGCCGTCCCGCGCTCTACACGTTCCTGTCGCCGGCGCCGCTCGAGTATCGCTCGCGTGAGCGGATGACGCGGCATCACGTCGGCGGCGTGACCGGCCGGCTGGGCGCCGCCGCCCTCTGGGCGCTCGAGCGGGCATGCCTGCGCCGCGTCAGCGGGATCCAGGTGCTGAGCGACTATTCCGCCGAGCAGCTCTGGCAACTCTATCGGATCGCCGCCGACCGGCTCGTGAAGATCCCGGGCGGCGCCGATCTGACGACCTTCCGGCCGGCGGAGGACCGCGCCGCCGTCCGCGCGCGTCTGGGCCTGCCCAAGGAGGCGCCGCTGCTCCTCACCGTGCGCAACCTCGAGCTGCGCATGGGGCTCGACACGCTGCTGCGCGCGATGCCGCTCGTGGTGTCGCGCCGGGCGGATGCCCAGCTCCTGATCGCCGGCGCGGGCTCGTTGCGCGCCGACCTCGAGGCGCTCGCCGCCGCGCTCGGCGTCGGCGCGCACGTCCGTTTCCTCGGCTTCGTGCCGGAGGGCGACTTGCCGCTCTACTACCAGGTCGCCGACTGCTTCGTGCTGCCGACGCGCGAGCTGGAGGGCTTCGGGCTCGTCACCGTCGAGGCGCTCGCGTGCGGCACGCCGGTGCTGGGCACGCCGGTCGGCGCCACGCCGGAGCTGCTCGACCCGCTCGATCCGGCCCTCGTGTTCGCGGCCGCCACGCCGGAGGCGATCGGCGAGCGTCTCGTCGGCTTCCTCGAGCGGCTCGAGCGCGAGCCGGACGCCGTCGCGCGGCTCCGGCAGGCCGCGCGCGCGCACGCCGAGCGCCACTACGGCTGGGACCGCACGGTCGCCTCGCTCGAGGCCGAGCTGGCGCGGCTCGTGCGCGGCGCGCCGACGCCGCTGCCCGCGGCGGCATGCGAGGCGTGCGGCGCGCCCCTCGGGCCCGCGCGGCTCGCGTACCGAGGCCTGCTCTACCGTCGCTGCGCGGCCTGTGGGACCCGGGCGCTGGCCGCGATGCCGACCGACGCCGAGCTGCGGCTGCGCTACGAGACGGCCTATCCGCGGATGTTCACGCCCTCGCGCATCCGGGCGCCGCGCCGCGCGATGCTCACGGGCGTCCTCGCGGAGGCGCGGCGTCACACGGCGCCGGGGCGGCTTCTCGACGTCGGCTGCGGCGGCGGCCATTTTCTGAGCGTCGCCCGTGCCCATGGCTGGCGCGGCGTCGGCACCGATCTCTCGCACGCCGCGTGCGTGGCCGCGCGCGCGACGGCGGGGGCCTCGATCGCGCAGGCGGAGGCCACCGCGCTGCCCTTCCGCGACGGCGCGCTCGACGCCGTGATGCTCGTCAACGTCCTCGACCATACGGCCGTCGCGCGTCGCACACTGCGAGAGGCGGCGCGCGTGCTGCGTGCCGGCGGCCTGCTCGTCGTGCGCGTGCCCAACGGTCCGCTTCACGCGACGGCGGCCCGCATGCTCGCGCGGCTCGGCCCGCTGGCGCGACTGCGCGGCCTGGACGCGTTTCCCATCCTGCACGTCTTCGCGTTCGGGCGGCGCGCGCTCGTGCGGCTGCTGACGGGGACGGGCTTCGAGGTCGTGCGCGTGATCAATTCCGGGCTCGCGGGCACGCCGGGTGGCCGTGCGGGGCGCGCGCTCGGCACGGCGGTGGAGACGCTGGCCGCGCTCACCGCGGCGGCCTCGGGCGGTCGCTGGCTGCTCGGGCCGTCGCTCGAGGTCTACGCGAGGCGCACGGACCCCGGGGCGGGGCATCCATGAGCCTGACCACCCTGCACGTCATCACGCGGCTGACCCTCGGCGGCTCCGCCGAGAACACGGTGGCGACCATGGTGGCGCTCGGCGCCGCCGGCTACCCCGGACCGCTGGCTGTAGGCGTCGCGGAGTCCGACGCGGGCAGCGTGGACGACGCGCGACGGCGCGGCGTGACGCTGCTGGACGTCCCCGCGCTCGGCCGCGAGGTCGGGGCGCGCGACCTCGGGGCACTCGTCCACCTCTGGCGTCTGATGCGTGCGCGGCGGCCGGCCATCGTGCACACGCACACGTCCAAGGCCGGCTTCGTCGGCCGGCTCGCCGCGCGGCTGGCCGGCGTCCCGGCCGTCATCCACCAGCCGCACGGCCACATCTTCTACGGCTACTACGGCGCCGGACGCACGGCGTTCTACGTCGCGCTCGAGCGCCTCGCGGCGCGCTGGACCGATCGCCTCGTCACGCTCACCGAGCGCGGGGCCGACGAGCACCTCGCGCGCGGCATCGGGCGCCGCGCGCAGTACCGCGCGGTGCCGAGCGGCGTGCCGACCGCCGAGCTGCGCGCCCGAGCGCCCGCCCGCGCCGTCGCCCGCGCGCGGCTCGGGTTGGCCGGCGACGCTTTCGTCGTGGCCGGGCTCGGGCGCTTCGTGCCGGTCAAGGGCTTCGACCTCCTGGTGGCGGCGCTGCCCGCGCTGGCCGCGGCCGTGCCGTCGGCGCGCGTCGTGCTCGTCGGCGACGGGCCCGAGCGCGCGGCGCTGGAGGCCCAGGCCACGGCGCTCGGCGTGCGCGAGCGCCTGCTCGTTACCGGCGCCACGCCGGACATCGCGGTCGGCCTCGCCGCCGCCGACACGCTGGCGGCGCCCTCGCGCAACGAGGGCATGGGCCGGGCGCTCGTGGAGGCGATGGCTCTCGGTCTGCCCGTGGTCGCGACGGAGGTCGGGGGCATTCCCGCCGTCGTCAGCGACGGCGAGACGGGACGCCTCGTGCCGCCGGGCGACGTCGCCGCGCTCGCCGCGGCCCTGGTCGAGCTGGGGCGCGACGACGTGCTGCGCGCCAAGCTCGGCGCCGCCGGCGCCAGGCGCGCCGAGGCGTTCTCGACCGGCGTCGCGCACGCCGCGATGCGCGCGATCTACGACGAGCTGGCGCGCGAGAAGGGCCTGGCGTACCCCACGTGAGTTTCGCCACGCGGGCCGCGGGCCGTGCCGCGCTGCTGGCGGCGTGGTTGGCCCTCGCGCTCGCCGCGGCGCCGGCGGACGCTGCGGAGCCGTACGAGCGACTGGCCGCGATCGTCCACGTGCACTCCGATCTCTCGACCGGCGAGTTCCCGCTCGAGGAGCTGACCGACATGGCCGAGCGCCGCGGGCTCGGCGCCGTGCTGCTGTCGGAGAACTACCTCAACCGCGTGGCGTACAGCCTGCCGCCGTTCCGCGCGCTGACGCGCGTGACCGAGGAGTCGCGCTCGGTGCACGGCCGCCTCGACGCGTATTTCGCGCGCGTGGCTCAGGCGCGCGCGGCGCGCCCGCGCGTGCTGGTCCTGACGGGCGTGGAGGTCATGCCGCACTACTTCTGGAGCGGCTCGCCGTTCTCGCTGGCCATGACGCTGCACGGCACGCAGAAGAACCTGCTCGTCTGGGGTCTCGACCGCGCGGCGCTCGGGGGCCTACCCGTCATCAGCAACCCCTCCGCGGGCGTCATCGGGCTACAGTCCGTGCTCGACGCCCTGCCCGGGCTTCTCATCGTGCCGGGCGTCGTGCTGCTGGCGCGCCCGCGCACCCAGCGGCGCCCGCTCGGACGGGCGGTCGTGATCGTGCGGCGCCGCGCGTGGCTCCCCGGGCTGATCCTCTGCGCGCTCGGCGTCACCGCGCTCGTGCGCGCGTGGCCGTTCACGCAGCCCGTCTATCCACCGTGGACCGACGCGGGCAGCGCGCCGTTCCAGGACCTCATCGACTACGTCGAGCGCCGCGGCGGCGTCAGCGTGTGGTCGCTCCCGGAGGCCGCCGACTCGGGTGAGCGGGCCGTCGGGCCCGTGCGGGTGAGCTGGGGGACCGAGCCGTACCCCGACGATCTGCTGAAGACGTTCGGCTACACGGCGTTCGGCGCGATCTACGAGGACACGACCCGCTTCGAGAGGCCGGGCGAGGGGTGGGACCGGCTGCTCGGCGAATACGCGGCGGGCCAGCGCACGCGGGTGCCCTGGGCGCTGGCCGAGTCGGCCTTCCACGAGCACAGCGCGGGCAAGAGCGTGGGGCCGATCCAGACGGTCTTCCTCGTCCGCGAGCGGACCGACGCGGGCGTGCTGGGGGCGCTCCGCGCGGGGCGAATGTACGCGCTGCAGCGCGGGCGCGACACGGGCCTGGCGCTGACGGAGTTCGTCGCCGCCGCCGGCGGCGCCGCCGCGATCTCCGGCGAGACGCTGCGCGCCGCGCCCGGCGCGCCGCTGGAGGTGACGGTGGCCGTCGACACGGTCGAGTCGCGGCCCGCCGACGTGCGCGTGACGTTCGTCCGCAACGGCTCCGTGATCGCGGCGTGGAGCGGCTCCACGCCGTTCCGCGCGACGCACCGCGAGGCGTGGGACGGGCGGCCCGCCGTCTTCCGCCTCGAGGCGCGCGGCGGCGGCGCGCGCCTGCTCAGCAACCCGATCTTTGTGAGGCAGCCGTGAGGGTCGCAATCCACCAACCTCAGTATTTGCCCTGGCTCGGCTATCTGGCGAAGTGGGCGGCCGCCGACCTGTTCGTCTTCCTCGACACCGTGCAGTACGAGAAGAACGGCTGGCAGAACCGCAACCGCATCAAGACGGCCGGCGGCGCGCACTGGCTCACCGTGCCCGTCCGCGCGCGCCTGGGCACGCGCATCGCGGAGGTGACCCTCGACGTCGACCAGCCGTGGGGGGAGCGTCACCTGCGCTCGATCGAGACCGCGTACGGGCGCGCGCCGCACTTCCCGGCGCGGCGCGAGGCGCTCGCGCGCCTGTACGCGCAGCCCTGGGAGCGGCTGGCGCCGGTGGCGGTGGCGAGCGCCGAGTTCCTCGCCCGCGCGGCGGGGATCACGGCGCCGGCGCGGCTGGCGTCCGCGCTGGCGGTGGACGACGACGACCCGACCGGGCGGCTGGTCGCCCTCTGCCGGGCCGTCGGCGCCGACACCTATCTGGCCGGCGGCCACGGCGCCAGGTATATGGATGCCAAGCGCTTCGCGGACGCCAGCATCCGCGTGCTCTACCAGACCTACGAGCACCCCGTCTATGCTCAGCAACACGGCGATTTCGTGCCGTTTTTGTCGGGGCTCGATCTATTATTGATGCACGGCGATGAGAGCCTTGCGATCCTCCGCCGCGGCGATGTCTGGACCGAGGAGCCCTGAGTGAACGTCCTCGCGATCGGCGCCCACCCCGATGACATCGAGTTCGGCTGTGGCGGGATGCTCACCAAGTACGCGGAGAAGGGCCACGCGGTCTACCTGTTCGTGGCCTCCGACGGCTCGCTGGGCGGCGACGGCCCGGTGCGCCGCCGCGAGCAGCAGGACTCCGCCCTGGTCATCGGTGCCCGCGAGGTGTTCTGGGGCGACTACCAGGACACCGAGATCCCGCTCAACCGGGAGATGATCGTCCGGCTCGAGGCGGTGATCCGCCAGATCGAGCCGCGCATGATCTTCGTCAACTTCCCGGAGGACACGCATCAGGACCACCGCAACCTCGCCCAGGGCACGCTCTCCGCCACGCGCTACGTGCCGAACTTCCTCTTCTACGAGGGGCCGACCAGCGTCAACTTCACGCCGAACTGCTTCACGGACATCGAGAAGGTGCTGGACAAGAAGCTCGCATGCCTGGAGGCGCACCGCTCGCAGGTGGCCAAGACCAACATCGAGGACCTGTCGATCCTGGAGCTGGCCGTCTCGACCGCCAATTTCCGTGGGATCCAGGCGCGCGTGAAGTACGCCGAGGCCTTCCAGAGCATCCGGCTGCTGCTCAACCTTTGATTCCGCACTCCAAACCGTCCGTCACGGACGACGACGCCGAGCGCGTCGCGCGCGTCGTGCGCTCGGGCCAGCTCGCGCAGGGCCCGGAAGTGGCCGCGTTCGAGCACGAGCTCGCCGTGCGCCTGGGCGTCCAGGACGCTGCGGCCGTGGCCTCCGGCACCGTCGCCCTCGAGCTGGCGCTCGCCGCGCTCGGGATCGGCGCCGGCGACGAGGTCCTGATCCCGACCTACGTGTGCGACGCCCTCCACCACGCGGTGCGCCGCGCCGGCGCGACGCCCGTGCTGGTGGACGCCGACCCCGCGACGCAGTCGCTGTCGGCCAAGGACGCGCTCGCCCGCCGCACGCGACGCACGCGTGCGGTGATCGTGCCGCACGCCTTCGGTCTCGCGGCCGACCTCGAGCCCTTCCAGGCGCTCGAGGTGCCGGTGATCGAGGACTGCGCCCAGGCGCTCGGCGCGCGCACGCCCGCCGGCCGCCCGGCCGGGGCCGGCGGCGCGCTCGCCGTCTGCTCGTTCTACGCGACCAAGATGATCGCGGCGGGCGAGGGCGGGGCGGTGGCGGGCCCGGCCGCGCTCGTCGCGCGCGTGCGCGAGGCTCGCGACTACGACGAGCAGGAGACGCTGGCGCCGCGCACCAACGCCAAGCTCACCGACATGGCCGCGGCGCTCGCGCGCGGCCAGCTCGCGCGCCTCGACGCCTTCGTCGCGCGGCGCCGTGCGCTCGCCGCCCGCTACCGCGCCGCGCTCGGCGGCGCGCCGGTCCGGCTACCCGTCGACGCGGCGGGACGGCACGTCTACCACCGGTTCGTGCTCGGGCTCGATCGCGATCCCGCCGCCGTCGCGGCGGCCCTCGCCGCGCGCGGTGTGGCGGCGCGGCGCCCCGTCTTCCGCCCGGCGCATCGCGCGCTCGGCCTCGGCGGCTACCCGGAGGCCGACCGGCTGTGGGCGGAGTCGCTCTCGATCCCGTGCTACCCGGCGCTCACCGACGACGAGGCCGAGCACGTGGCCCGGGCGCTCGCGGCGGCCCTCGCGGCCTCCCCCCAGGGCGGGCCACGCACGTGAGCGGCTCCGCCGCCGAGACGCTTCCCGACACCACGCCGGCGGCGCTCGGCGCCACGCTCCTGCGCGGCGCCTTCCTCGTCGCGCTGACGTTGCCGTCCGTGCGAAGCACCATCGCGGCGTCGGGCCTCGGCTGGGCCTACCTCGTCGCGCTCGCCTTCGCGCTGGCGCTCGTCAGCGTGCCGCTGGTGCGGGCGCTGGCGCGCTGGTGGGGCGTGCTCGACGCGCCCGCCGCGCGCAAGGTGCACGCGGTCGCCACGCCGCTTCTGGGCGGCGCCGCCGTCTACGCGGCGTTCGCGGCCACCGTGCTCTTCAACTTCACGTTCTCGCTCACCCTCAAGGGCGTCGCGCTCGGGGCGACGATCGTCGTCGGCGTCGGCATGCTCGACGACATCTTCGACGTGCCTGCGCGCTGGAAGCTGGCGGGACAGGTCGCGGCGGTTGCGGTGGCGATGAGCTACGGCGTCGTGCTCGACACGATCCCCACCGCCTGGCCCGGCTCGTACGCGATCAACCTCGTGCTCACGCTGCTCTGGTTCCTCACCGTGACCAACGCGCTGCAGTTCCTCGACGGCATGGACGGCCTCGCGGCGGGCCTCGGCGCGATCGCCGCGCTCTTCTTCAGCCTGGCCGCGCTGCAGACCAACCAGCCCTACCTGATGTTCCTCGCCGCCCCGCTCGTCGGCGCGTGCCTCGGCTTCCTGCCCTACAACTTCCGCCTGGGGCGGCCGGCCACCATCTTCCTCGGCGACGCCGGCGCCTCCTTCATCGGCTTCACCCTGGCCGGCCTCGCGGTGATGGGCGACTGGGCGGAGAACGACTTCATCGGGCTGCTCACGCCGGTGCTGATCCTCGCCGTGCCGCTGTTCGACATCGCGTTCGTCGGCACGGTGCGGGTCGTCACGGGCAAGGTGCACTCGTTCGGCGAGTGGCTTGCCTACACGGCCAGGGATCACATCCATCACCGCTTCGAGGCCCTCGGCCTGACGCGCACGGAGACGGTGCTGCTGATCTTCTTCATCGCGGCCACCCTGGGCCTGTCGGCCATGCTCCTCAAGGACGCGACCAAGCACGAGGCCGCGCTCGTGCTCATCCAGGCCGGCTGCGTGCTGGCGATCATCGCGGTGCTCGAGGGGGTGGCGCGCGGGCGGGGCCGGTGAGTCCCAGCCTCGGCTCCGCTGGACGCGCCGGCGGCGCAGGGTATGATGAGAGAGAACGACCTGCGACGTCTGATCGAGGAGCCATCTCATGCGCGTCCGCAAAGGCGTCTTCCCCGCGGCCGGTCTCGGCACGCGGTTCCTGCCCGCGACCAAGGCCCAGCCCAAGGAGATGCTGCCGCTCGTCGACAAGCCGACCATCCAGTACGTCGTGGAGGAGGCGGTGGCCTCGGGGCTGCAGGAGATCATCATCGTCACCGGCCGCGGCAAGCGCGCGATCGAGGATCACTTCGACGCCGCTTTCGAGCTGGAGTACTACCTGAACGATCGCGGCAAGGTCGAGGAGCTGGCGCAGATCAAGACGATCTCCGAGCTGGCGTCGGTGTCCTACGTGCGCCAGAAGGAGCCGCTCGGCCTGGGCCACGCCATCCTGTGCGCCCGCGCGCTGGTCGGCGACGAGCCGTTCGGCGTCTTCCTCGGCGACGACATCATCGGCAGCGCGCCCACGCCGTGCATGCGCCAGCTGCTCGACGTGTTCGAGCGCCACGACGGGCCGGTCATCGCCGTCGAGCGCGTGCCGCGCGAGCGCATCCACCAGTACGGCGTCATCGGCGGCCGCAACCTCGGCGGCAACGTCTGGCAGATCGACGACCTCGTCGAGAAGCCCCGCGCCGAGGACGCGCCCTCCGACCTCGCCATCATCGGCCGCTACGTGCTCACGCCGGACCTGTTCGCCATCCTCGCGGAGACGGCGGCCGACAAGCGCGGCGAGATCCAGCTCACGGACGGCCTGCGCACGCTGCGCAAGCGCCGCCCGATGTACGCGGTGGAGTTCGTCGGCAAGCGCTACGACACCGGCGACAAGCTCGGCTTCCTCAAGGCGACCGTGGAGTTCGCCCTCGCGCGGCCCGATCTCGCCGACGCCTTCCGCGCCTATCTGAAGTCGCTCGACCTCTAGCTGTGCCGGCGGCCGTCGTCGGCTGGGTCCGTCTCGTGCTGGCGCGGCGGTGCCTCGGCGGCGTGGCCTGGGTGGCCGACGCCGTTCGTTGACTCGCTGCGTCGGTTCTGCGAGTATTTACCGCACGTTTCCCGCTGATCCGATGACACCCAAAGAGCCCAAGCGCCCGTTCCACACCGCGTCCGACGCCGAGATCAAGCGCGGCGAGGTCTACGACGTCTACTTCGAGCGCACCGTGCAAATCCTCAAGGCGCGGGGCGACCGCAAGCGCGTCAAGGCCGAGGTCTATCTCAAGGCGCTGCCCGAGGACTGGGACTGGGGCGTGCTGGCGGGTATCGAGGAGGCGGCCGCGCTCCTGGAGGGCGTGCCCGTGGACGTCCGCGCGATGGACGAGGGGACCATCTTCGCGCCGTACCAGCCGATCATGGTGCTGGAAGGCGTGTACGTCGACTGGGCGCAGTACGAGACGGCGCTGCTCGGTGTGCTGTGCCAGGCCTCCGGCATCGCGACCAAGGCCGCGCGGTGCAAGAAGGCCGCGGGAGAGCGGCAGGTCATCTCGTTCGGGGCGCGCCGCATGCATCCGGCGCTCGCGCCCATGATCGAGCGCAACGCGTTCGTCGGCGGCTGCGACGGCGTGGCGGTGACCAAGGCCGCCGAGCTCATCGACGCGGATCCCACCGGCACCATCCCGCACGCGCTCGTTCTCATGATCGGCGACACCGTCGAGGCGCTGAAGGCGTTCAACGAGGTGGTGGACCGCAAGGTCCGTCGCGTCGCGCTCATCGACACGCTGCAGGACGAGAAGTTCGAGGCCATCCGCGTGGCGGAGGCGCTCGGCGACGACCTCTACGCGGTCCGCCTCGACACGCCCTCGTCGCGCCGCGGCGACCTCTACCGGATCGTCGAGGAGGTGCGCTGGGAGCTGAACCTCCGTGGCTTCGGCCACGTGAAGATCATCACCTCGGGCGGTATCGACGAGTACGAGATCCTGCGCCTCAATCCCGTCGTGGACGCCTACGGCGTCGGGACGTCGATCGCGAACGCGCCGGTGGTGAGCTTCGCGCTCGACATCATGGAGATCGAGGGGCGCCCCATGGCCAAGCGCGGCAAATGGTCGGGCGCCAAGGACGTCCTCCGGCGGCGCGGAACGCTCGAGACGCTCGTCCTGCCCGCGGGCACGCGGCCGCCGGGCGCGGGGCCGTGGGACTCACTGCTCAAGCCGCTGACGAAGGGCGGGCAGATCGTCCGCGACCTGCCGCCGCCGCGCACGATTCGCGACTTCGTTCTCGAGCAGCTCGGGCCGGTGTCGCTCGACACGCTCCGGCGCCAGGCCCAGCGCCGGGACTTCTGAGCGGGCTTCCGGATGTCCATCCTGGCCGAGATCGTCGGGCACAAGCGGCAGGAGGTCGCCGCGTGCAAGACGGCGACGCCGCGCGCCGCGCTGGAGGCTCGCTGCGCGACGCTGCCCCCGCCGCGCGACTTCGAGCGCGCGCTGGCGCCGGCGCCGGGCCGCGCGCGGCTCGTCGCCGAGGTGAAGAAGGCCTCCCCCTCGCGCGGAGTGCTGGCGGCGGACCTCGACCCGGTGGCGCTCGCGTCGACGTACGCCCGGCACGGCGTGGACGCGATCTCGGTCCTCACCGACGCGAAGTACTTCCGCGGCAGCCTCGACGACCTCGTCGCGGTGCGCGCGGTGGTCGACGTGCCGCTCTTGCGCAAGGACTTCACGCTCGACGAGTACCAGCTCTGGGAGGCGCGCGCCGCCGGCGCCGACGCCGTGCTGCTCATCGTCGCCATCCTCGAGCCCGAGCGGCTGCGCGATCTCGCGGCGGCCGCCAAGGGCCTCGGCCTCGCGGCGCTGGTGGAGTGCCACACGGCGGCCGAGCTGGACGTGGCGCTGGCCACCGGGGCGCGGCTCCTCGGCATCAACAACCGCGACCTCGCGACGTTCGAGACGCGGCTCGAGACGACGCTGGCGCTGCTGCCGCAGATTCCCACGGGCCCGATCGTCGTGAGCGAGAGCGGCTTCTTCACCGGTGGCGACGTGCGCCGGGTGATCGATGCCGGCGCCCACGCCGTGCTCGTCGGCGAAGGGCTGGTGAAGGCGGCCGACGTCGGCGCGAAGATCCGCGAGCTGAGACTGGCGTGATCCGCGTCAAGGTCTGCGGCATCACCAACCTGGAGGACGCCCGGATGGCGGTGCAGGCGGGCGCCGACGCGCTCGGCTTCATCTTCGTCGAGAACACGCCGCGCTTCGTCACGCCTGAGCAGGTGCGGCCGATCGTCCGCGCGCTGCCGCCGTTCGTCACGCCGGTCGGCGTCTTCTGGGACCACCCCGTCGGCCACGTGAAGGC
>Ga0137394_10001721_pt1 | contig 16063 bp, 14 predicted proteins | sample czobulk116metaG_FD_108278 | JGI IMG/M metagenome (GOLD analysis project Ga0137394, IMG submission 108278) | Vadose zone soil microbial communities from Angelo Coast Range Reserve, California, USA - czobulk1.16 metaG | ecosystem: Environmental > Terrestrial > Soil > Vadose zone | place: USA...
ACCACGATCACCACCGGGATGTCGATGGCCGGCAGGATGTCGGTCTTCATCCGGCTGGCGCAGAGCACCCCGAAGATGGCGATCAGGGAGCAGAGGACCGCGATGGTATACGGGCGGCGAAGCGCGAGTCGGACAATCCACATGGAGTGAGCCTTCGATGCCCGGGGACCTGGGCTGGTGCCTAGCCGATACCCGAGGGTGGCATGGAGAAAAAGGGGAAATGCTTCCGGGCCCCCGATTTACTGAAAAGGCTACAATGACGTCCCGCCGGCCCACCCCGATGAGCACTCCCCGTTCGCGACCGCCCAGCCTGCTCGCCGCCTTCGTGGTCTGGACGGCCATCGCGGCGTTCTCTGTGCTGCAGGCGGCGGCGATCCGCGCCAGCTCGCACCAGCCGACCTTGCCGTTCACGGCGGTGATGGTGATCGCGGGCAACTGTTGGCTCTGGGCGCTCTATACCCCGCTGATCTGGCGCATTTCGGAGCGGTTTCCGCTCGATGGACCCTGGCGGCGGGTGGTGCTGGTCCACGTCGGGGTCCTGGTCGGGATGATCGCCGCGGACGCCGTGTTCAACGCCCGGCTGCTGGTCCCTGTCCTGCACATGCCCCCGCGGCCGATCCTCAAATCCGCGTCGGATCTGCTCTTCATCGACACCCTCTGCTACGTGATGGTGGTCGCGATCGAGCACGGCCGGCGCTACTACGGCCGCTCGGTCCGGCTGGAGTCGGATCTCCGACAGGCGAAGCTGCAGGCGCTCGAGGCGCAGCTCCGGCCGCACTTCCTCTTCAATGCCTTGAACACAATCTCCTCGCTGATCCGGGCGCGGGAGGACCAGGCGGCCATCAAGGCAGTCGCCGCGCTGGGCGACGTCCTGCGCGGTGCGCTTCGGCAGACGGAGCCGGAGGTCGCGCTGCGTGACGAGCTGGGCCTGGCGGAGCGCTACCTGGACCTGGAGCGAGCGCGCTTCGGCGACTCGTTGCAGTTCAGCGTCGAGGCGGAGCCCGACACCGCCGAGGCGCAGGTCCCTTCTCTGCTGTTGCAGCCTTTGGTGGAGAACGCGCTCAAGCACGGCCGGGCGCGCGACGGCAGCGCCCACGTCCGCATCCGGGCGCACCGCAGCGGGTCCGACCTGCGCATCGAGGTGCAGGACAGCGGCAGCGGCCCGGCCAACGGCGCCCATGACGGCATCGGGCTGTCCAATACCCGCGCGCGCCTGCAGCATCTGTACGGCGACCGCGGCCGGCTCGAGCTGATCCCCGCCCAGGGTGGCGGCGCGCTGGCGGTGGTGCAGCTGCCGCTGCGCGAGGCGGGCGGTGGCTGAGAAGCTGCGCGCGGCCATCGTCGAGGACGAGCCCCCTGCGCGGCTGGGGCTGCGCACGCTGCTTTCGGCCGATCCGGAGATCGAGCTCGTCGCGGAGTGCGGCACGGTGGACGAGGCGCTCGCGGCCCTGCAAAAGGCCCGCCCGGACGTGGTGTTCCTCGACGTCCAGCTCGCGCGCCGGACCGGCTTCGATCTGCTGGCGGCGCTCGGCAGGTCCAGGCCGCCGGCGGTGGTATTCGTCACCGCGTACGAAGAGCACGCGGTCCGGGCCTTCGACGTGGAGGCGGTGGACTACCTGCTCAAACCGTTCGACGACCAGCGTTTCGCGCAAGCGCTGGCGCGGGCGAAGAACCGCGTCCGGCAGAGCCGGGCGAAGTCGCTGGTGGAGCAGCTCGCGGCCACGCTCGCTCCTGGCGCGAAGGCCCCCGGCCCCCCCCGGACCCTGCTGCTCAAGGACGGCGCGCGGACGATGTTCCTGCGCGAGGACGAGATCGATTGGATCGAGGCGCAGGACTACTACGTCGAGATCCACGCCGGCGGGATCGCGCACCTGCACCGCGAGCCGCTGCGGGACCTGGAAGCGCGGCTCGATCCCAGGCGCTTCGTGCGCATCCACCGGTCGGCAATCGTCCAGATCGACCGCATCCGCCAGCTCCAGTCGCTGCCCTCGGGGGACGCGGCGGTGATCCTCCGGGACGGGACCGAGCTGCGCGTCTCGCGGAGCCGCCGGGACGCCATTCGCGCCTTGCTCGGCGTCTGACGGCGGACAACTCCTGCCGTTCCCGGCATCGGGTCCACCGATCGCTGCAAGACCGGTGTGCCCCCGGTCCGCAGAGGGCTAGATCGGGAGCTCGGACCGCCTCCTCTAACCAGTTTCCCAGGCGGATCCGGACGGCGGCGGCGATCCTTCCACGGTGGAGGGATTGTCGCCGTCGCTTTTTTCGGCTTAGAGCCGGAGCGATCGGGCGTCGCCCCGCTCGCGGGCGCGCGTCAATACCAAAGCTGCCGCGGCAGCGTCCTCTGCGGCGACGCCCACGGACTTGTAGATGGTGACCTGGCCGGCCGACGCGCGCCCGGGACGCGCCCGGGACACGAGCTCGCCCAGCTCCACCGCCTGCCCCGGATCGAGGTCGCGCAGCTCGACCGCGCCCGCCGGCGGGGCGGCGAACGCCGAGGCGCGCGACTCCACCGCCACCAGCGCGTCGCGCAGGCTGTCGAGCTCGCGGCCCTGCGGGTGCAATCCCACCGAGCAAAGGTGGGCGCCCGGGCGAAGCCACTCGCGCCGGATCACCGGCTCCTGCGCGTGCGTGGTCGCGCAGATCACGTCGGCCGCGCGCACCGCCTCCTCGATGCCCGCCGGGCGTCCGCCGATCTCCGCGGCGAGCTGCGCGGCCTTCGCGGGATCGCGCCCGGCGACCAGGACCGTGCTGAAGCCACGAACGCGCGCCAGGTAGCGCGCGTGCGATCGGGCCTGCACGCCGGTGCCCACGATCGCCAGCGTAGAAGCGTCCGGCCGCGCGAGCAGCCGGGCCGCGAGCGCGGACGCGGCGGCGGTGCGCTGCGCGGTGATCTCCTCGCCGTCCATCAGCGCCACCGGCGTCCCGGAGTGGGGGTCGAACACCACGATCACCGCCTGGTGCGTTGGAACGGAGATGTTGCGCGGAAACACCGACACGAGCTTGGCGGCGAGGACGTCGAGCGAGGGAGCGTAGCCGACCATCGCCCCGAGCAGTCCCTCCGGAGTGAAGGCGGCGATGCGCGGAGGCACCGAGGCGCGGCCGGCGGACAGATCGACCAGCGCGGAAGCCACCGCCTCGATCAAGGCGTCCGGCTCGAGGAGCCCGGACACGTCCTCGCGGCCGAGGACGATCACGGGACGAGCAGCAGCTTCCCGGTGGTCTTGCGCGACGCCAGGAGCTCGTGCGCCTTCGCCGCCTGATCGAGCGGGAAGGTGGCCTCGATCTGCAGCTTCAGATCGCCCCGCTCCACCGCGCCCAGCACCGCCCCTGCCCGCGTGAGCAACTCGTCGCGGGTGAGCATGTAGCTACCGCTCGTCGGCCGGGTGAAGTACAGCGATCCGCCGGTGGCGAGGAGCTGGGGATCGAAGGGGGGCACCGGCCCGCTGGACTGACCGAACAGCACCAGCATCCCGCGGGGGCGCAGGCAGCGCAGCGACTTCTCCCAGGTGTCCTTGCCGACCGAGTCGTAGACCACGTGGACCAATGCGCCGCCGGTGAGGCGCTTCACCTCGGCCTCGAAGTCCTGCGCGCGATAATCGATCGCGTCCTTCGCCCCGGCGCGCTGTGCGATGCGCACCTTCTCCGGTCCGCCGGCGGTCCCGATCACGTGCGCCCCCGCGCGCGAGGCGAGCTGGCAGAAGAGCTGGCCGACTCCGCCGGCCGCCGCGTGGATCAGGCACATGTGCCCTGGCCGGAGCGGGAACGTGTCGGTGACCAGGTAGTGCGCCGTCATGCCCTGCAGCATGGCGGCGGCCGCGGAGCGCGAGTCCAGGCCGCGGGGCACCGGAACCAGCCTGGCCGCGGGAATGAGCTGGAGGCTGGCATACGAGCCGATCGGGCCGGCCCAGGCGACGCGGTCGCCGGCGCGCACTTCGGTGACGCCGGGTCCCACCGCTTCGACCACGCCCGCGCCCTCCTGGCCGGGAGTGAACGGCAGCGGCATCTTGTACGCGCCGCTGCGCTGGTAGATGTCGACGAAGTTCACCCCGGCGGCCTCGACGCGCACCAGCGCCTGCCCGTTGCCGGGGGCAGGGGTGGGCAGCTCGACGAGCTTCATCACTTCCGGACCGCCGGGGGCCTCGACGCGAATGGCTTTCATGCGGCCTTCACGCCACGTCGGAAGCCCAGCGTCAAGGGCCGGAAGGCCGCGCCGTCGATCAGTCGAGCGCGTGACAGGCCAGGCAGAGCGGCGTCACCGCGACTACCACCCGCGGTGGCGCAGCTCTTCGCAGCGGTACGCGTACCAGCGCTCGAAACGGGTCCGCGCCCACGGGTTGCCGTTCCAGCGCGCGTAGAACCGCCTGCGCGCGCGCTGGAGCTCGCGCCATTCGCGCGCGCCGGCGCGTTCCATGCGGTACTCGACGCGGCCGTGGGCCTCCGGGCCGTAGAAGGGTTGGGCTTGGACAGGGGACGCGACGGAAAGCGCGGCGGCTCCCGCTGCGATCAGGCTGCAGATCATCCGGGTCATGGTGAATCCTCCTGTCTCTTCGGACCGGAGGCGGCGCGCCGATATTCGCGTGGAGAGGGAGCGACAGGATTTCGAAACAAATGTGCGCCGATTCAAGTGGCCCGGAGCGACGCGGCGGGCGGAGGATGATCCAGCAGGTCAGCCCGCCGCCACCCGGCTCCCCTCGCGCAGCCGCGCCGCAGCGCAGGCACCGAGCCGCGCCATGCCCTCCGCGATCAGCGGCGGCGGCCGATTCGAGAAGTTCAGCCGCAGCGACTCCAGGCACGGGCTCGCGGGGTAGAACGGCGCGCCCGGTACGAACGCGACCCGCTCGCGCATGGCGTCGGCGAGCAGTTCCTGCGCGTCCAGCCCACCGGGCAGGCGCACCCAGACGAACAGGCCGCCCTCGGGACGCGTCCACACCGTGCCCGGAGGGAGGCTGCGCTCGATCGACGCGAGCATCGCGTCCAGCCGCTCGCCGTAGAGCGCGCGAATCCGGCGCAGGTGCGCGTCGAAGTCGAACGTCTCGAAGAGCCGGGCCACCGCGCGCTGCGCCAGCGTTCCGCAGTGGAGATCGGTGGCCTGCTTGGCGATGGTGAGGGCGCGGATGGTGCGCTCGTCCGCCACCGCGTAGCCGAGGCGCAGCCCGGGAGCGAGCGTCTTGGAGAAGGTGCCGAGGTTGATCACCGGCGCTCCGGGCTCAATCCCCGCGATCGGCGGCAGCGGCGCGCCGCGATATCGCAGCTCGCAGTAGGGGTCGTCCTCGAGCACGGTGACGCCGTGCTCGGCTGCGAGCCAGGCGATGCGCTGGCGGCGTTCCAGGGGCAGCGTGGTGCCGCGCGGGTTCTGGAAGGTGGGCACCAGGTAGATGAGCTTGGGGCGCGTCTCGCGCAGCGCCTGCTCCAGCGCGTCGAGGCGCATGCCCTCGTCGTCGGTCTCGACCGGCACGAACCGCGCCTCGTACGTCGAGAAGCATTGCAGGGCCGCGAGGTACGAAGGAGCCTCCACCAGGACGGCGTCGCCGGGATCGATCAGCGTCTTTCCCACCAGGTCGATGCCCTGCTGCGAGCCGGCGGTGATCAGCACCTGCTCGGGAACGGCGGGCAGCCCCCGCCGCGTCATCCGCTCCGCCACCCAGGCGCGCAGCGGACCGTATCCCTCGGTGGGACCGTACTGCAGCGCCGCCGCGGCGTCGGTGGCCAGCACGTCCGCGTGGGCGCGGGCCAGCTCGTCGGCGGGAAAAGCTTCCGGGGCGGGCAAGCCTCCGGCGAACGACAGCACTTCGGGGCGCTCGGTGACCTTGAGGATCTCGCGGATGGCCGAGGCCTGGACCCGCATCATCCGGTGGGCGAGCTGCATCAGGGAACCGCCTCCTTCCGCCTGCGGGGCTCCGCCAGCTCTTCCTGCAGCGGCACCACCGTGGTCTCCTTCACCGTGGCCAGCACGATGGTAGTGGTGGTGCGCGTCACGCCGGGGATCCGGCGCAGCGTCTCCGAGATGAGCTGATCGAGCGTCTCGGTGTTCCGGGAGACGACCTTGAGGAGGTACGAGTCCAGGCCCGCCACGCGGTGGCACTCCAGCACGTCGGCGATCTGCTGGATGCGCCGGGTGAAGGCGTCGTGGTGCCGGGGATGCGAGATGCGCACGCCGATGAACGCGCGGACGTCGTTGCCCATCCGCCGGGGGTCGAGCCGGGCCACGTAGCCCAGCACCGCCCCGGCCTGGTCGAGCTTGCGGATCCGGTCGGCGACGGACGGCTGGGAGAGGCCCACCGCCTCGGCGATCTGCACCTGGGTGGTGCGGGCGTCGCGCTGGAGCAGGTCGAGGATCTGATAATCTATAGGATCCATCGTCGTTTCCCGCATCCTGAATCGAAGCTCCCTAGAGACTGTCCACTCATATATGCCTTGGCCACCCCGCGGTCAACGGCGTACGTTTGCGCGCCACGGAGGAGGCCATGCACCACAGCCGGTTGAGCACGTTCGTGATCGATTGCAAGACGAAGGACGTGAGCGGGGCCGCCCGCTTCTGGAGCGCCGCGCTGGGGCGGAAGGTGAAGCCGATGCCGGACGACCCGACCTACCTCGAGCTCGAAACGCCCGAGACGGAGCCGCTGGTGCTCGTCCAGAGCGTGGACCACGACAGCCGCATCCACCTGGACATCGAGTCCGACGATCTGGAGGCGGAGGTGCGGCGGCTGGAGGCGCTGGGAGCGAAGCGCGTCGGCTTCGTCAAGCGCTGGTGGGTGCTGCAGGCGCCCACGGGGCAACGCTTCTGCGTGGTGAATCCACAGCGCGGGCCACTGAAGGGGCGCGCCAACGAATGGCCTTGAGGCCGTGGGCCGCTCGACGGATTGAAGCGTCACGAACCCAGCACCAACACCATCACGGCCACCACCACCCTCACAATCACCGGCTCCTCAGCCGTACCAGCGTCTCAGAAATCTCCCGATGCTTGCGCCATTGCCCGTGCATTGCACCTTGGGACTCCATCCGCTCCATCTCCCTGATCGTTCCTTCGTCGAGCGCCGCCGGCACCGCCCCCCGCAGCGGCGTGCCGGGCAGCGGCATGAAGGCGTGGCTGTGCACCTTTGCCCCCATCCCGATCAGCCTCCGCGCCAGCGCCAGCGTCTCCGCCCTGTCCTCCGCCGTCTCACCGGGCAGCCCGAAGAGGAAGTCCACGTCCGGCCGGAATCCCGCTTCGACCGACAGCCGCACCGCCGAGACCACCTCCGCCACGCCGTGTCCGCGGTGGGTCTTTCGCAGCAGCCGCTCGGATCCGGATTGTCCCCCGATCACCAGGCTCGTGTTGTCCACGTACTTGCGCAGCACGCGTAGCGCGGCGGCGGTCACGTGCTCGGGCCTGCACTCGGAGGGGAAGGTCCCGAAGTAGATCTTGCCGCCGGGCATCTCCTCGCGCACCGCCGCGAGCAACTCTTCGACGGCCGCCAGGTCGACCGAGGTGTCGGCGGATCCGTAGCTGAGGCAGGTCGGCGTGAGGAACCGCAGGTAGCGGATGCCGTCCCGCTTCATCCAGCGGATGTGCTCTCGTACGTTCGTGGCGCTCCGGTGCCGGAAGCGCGCCTTGAACATGAACGGCGTCTGGCAGAACGAGCAGGCGTAGACGCACCCGCGGGTGATCTCGATCGCATTCCACTTCCCGGCGGGCGCATTGAACGCAGGAAAATCGTCCAGCGGCCGCCGCTCGCCCGGTCCGTTCGAGCGCAGGCGGCCCTCCTCCAGCCAGGCGATCCCGGGAATCGCGGAGGGCTCCTCGCCCTGGGCGATCAGCCGCATCGCGGTGGACTCGCCCTCCCCGATGGCCACCAGGTCGAATCCGGCGCGCAGTGTCTGCAGCGGCTCTGCGCTGGCGTGGACACCGCCGGCGACGTGCACGGCTCCCGGCGCTTCCGCCTTCACCCGGACCAGGTCCTGCGCCATCGCCGGAAAGTCCGGCGAGTAGAAGCTCCAGCCTGCGACGGGCCGCTCGCCGCGCGCGAGCGATTCGCGCAGCTCCCGCGCGAGCTGCGCGGCGTCGCGCGCGAAGATCACCCGCGCCCGGTCCTGCACGGCGGCAGTGATCACGTTGAGGGCGACCACGCCGCTCTTCGCGTGGTGCACCACGAAGGTGCGCTTCATCGACCGGATGATATCTTGTGCGCCCCGCATGCGCGTGTACACGGGTCTAGACGTCTGGTCCGACTTCGGCGGACGCTTTCCCTGGAAGAGCCGGCTCATTGACGTGGGCGACGGCGTGCGGCAGGCGGTGGTGGACGAGGGTCCGCGCGACGCGCCCCTGACGTTCCTCTTGCTCCACGGCAACCCGACCTGGGGCTACCTGTACCGCGAGTTCATCCGGCAGCTCTCCTCGCGCTACCGGGTGATCGCCCCCGACCACGCCGGGTTCGGCCGCAGCGACAAGCCGCGCGACCCGCGCTGGTACACGCTGGAGCGACACATCGACAACCTGGGCCGGGTGCTGCGGGAGCTGCAGCCGTCCCGCGTGGTCCCGGTGTTGCAGGACTGGGGTGGACCGATCGGGATGGGCTGGGCCACCAAGCAGCCGGAGCGGGTGGCGGGCGTGGTGGTCCTCAACACCTGGGCGTTCGTGCGGCAGCCTGTCTTGAAATTGCCCTGGCTGTTCAAGTTCCTGGCGCTGGGGCGCGGCGGCTGGAAGCGCAGCGTCCAGAAGAACGTCTTCGTCGAGCTGTTCCTGGCGCGGGGCGGGCCGCGCCGGCTCCCGGACGAAGAGCTCGCGCCGTACCGGGCGCCGTTCCCCACTCCGGACGACCGGGTTGGCCTCGCGCGCTTCCCTCAGCTCATCCCGGAGACGAAGAATCCGTTCCACGAGTCGTACGCCAGCATGGCGTTCATCGAGGATCACCTCTCGCGGCTGCGGCAGAAGCCCGCGCTGATCTGCTGGGCGTTGAAGGATCCCGCATTTCGCAAGCCGCAGCTCGAGCGCTGGCAGCACCTGTTCGCGCGCGTGGACGGGCCGCACCTGCTGGAAGGCGCCGGGCACTATCTCCAGGAGGACGCGCCGGGCGCGATCCTCGAGCAGATGGAGCGGTGGGCCGCGGCGCTGTGAAGCTCGCCGACCAGGCGCGAATGCTGGAGAACCGGGTGCGGAAGAGCTTCCGCAAGCTGCATCCCCGCTTCGAGCAGCGCAACGTCGGGGCGTTTCGCGTCTACGACCGGGACATCCCGGAGATCCGCGCCGTGGTGGACTGGTACGAGGGCCACGCCGTGCTGGCCGAGTACGCGCGCACGCAGACCGAAGGGCTGCCCTGGCTCGAGACCATGGCCGGCGCGGTGGCGAGCGGCCTCTCGATCCCGCTCGGGCGCGTGCACCTGAAAACGCGCCGCGCCGGCGAGAAGTACCGGCGGCTCGCGCGCAAGGGCGAGCGGATCCCGGTGCGCGAAGGCGATCTGAGGTTCCTGGTCAACCTCGATGATTTCATCGACACCGGGCTCTTCGCCGATCACCGGGAGACGCGCGCCCGCGTTCGCGAGGAGGCGCGCGGGTCGCGCTTCCTCAACCTCTTCGCGTACACCGGCAGCTTCACCTGCGCCGCTGCGGCCGGCGGCGCGGAGCGCACCACCAGCGTAGACGCCTCGCAGACCTACCTCGACTGGGCGGGCGAGAACTTGAGGCTGAACGGCGTCTCCGGCGAGCTGGTGCGCTCCAGCGTGGACGAGTTCCTCAGCGCCGCCGGGAACCGCCGCTGGACGCTGTGCGTACTGGACCCGCCGTCCTTCTCGGACTTCGGGGGCAAGGTCTTCGACGTCGAGCGCGATCACCGGGCGCTGATCGACCGGACGCTGGCGGCGCTCGAGCCCGGCGGCGTGCTCTGGTTCGCGACCAATCACCAGCGCTTCTCCCCGCGGCTCGAAGGGCTCCGCTGCACGGAGGAACGGACGGTCCCCGAGGACTTCCGCAATCGGGCGGCGCACCGGGCATTCCGGATTACGAAGTGAGGCGGATCGGGCGTCTCCGACTCTCGCGGGAGGTAGGTGAATCTCGCATCTGGCGAGGGTTCTGAATCGCTCTCTCGCCGCCGGAAGGGGCTTCCGGCACCCTCCCCCCTCTGCGAAAGTTCCACCCGTGCGGAAATCGATCGCTCCCTGGGTGGCGCTCGCGGGGTCGCTCGCGCTCACGGTGGTCGCCGCCGTCTCGCTCCAGATCAACGGGCGCATGCGCGACCGGGTCCGCTTCGGCCGCGCGGTCGGGAACGCGCTCGAGCAGATCGAGGCCCGGCTCGACACGCACGCCAGCATCGTGCGGGGCGTGGCCGCCCTGATCTCCAGCCAGACCGGCGTCCAGCCGGAGGAGTTCCATACCTACGTCACGCATCTGGCGTTCCAGGAGCACAACCCCGGGATGCAGGGAGTGGGCTTCGCGCAGCGGTTCCGGCGCGATGAGGTGGCGCGGGTCGAGGCTGCACTTCGGGCGCGCGGGTTTCCCGGCCTGGAGATCTGGCCCGATGCGCCGGGAGACGAGCGGAGCGCCGTCGTGCTCCTGGAGCCGCTGGATCGACGCAACCGGGCCGCCATGGGCTACGACATGCTGACCCATCCCGTCCGCCGCGACGCGATGGAGCGGGCGCGCGACACGGGAACCGCGGCGATCAGCGGAAAGGTCACCCTGGTCCAGGAGATCGACGCGGAGCGACAGGCCGGGTTCCTCGTCTACGTCCCGGTCTACGCAGGCGGGGAGGCGCCCTCCACGGTCGAGGCGCGCCGCGCGGCCCTGATCGGATGGGCCTACGCTCCCTTCCGCGCAGGCGACTTCTTCACGGCGACCTTCCAGGGCGAGCCCGAGCCGCTGGTCACGTTCCGGATCTACGACGGCCCGACGCCGGATCCGGCGCGCCTGATGTACGACCGCCGGCTTGCGGCCGATCCCGACGAGCCGCTGGTGGAGGCCGCGCCCATCCACTTCGGCGGCGGAGAGTGGACCGCCACGTTCGCGGCGTTGCCCGGCCTGCGGGGCGATTCGTTCGGTCCGGTGATCGCGGCGCTCTTGATCGGCAGCGCCATCTCTGCGCTCGTCTTCCTGCTCTCGATCGGGCAGAGCCACGCCCGGGAGCGCGCCGAGGACGCCCTCGCAGGGCTGCACCGCGCCGTTGATGAGCAGCGCCACTACGAGGAGCGTCTGCGCGAGGAGAGCCGCGTCAACTCCATCCTGCGCCGCCTGGGCATCGCGCTCGCGGCCGAGCTGGATCCGGACCGGCTGGCCCAGCTGATCGCGGACGAGGCGACCTCGCTGACCGGCGCGGAATACGGCGTGTTGTTCGACGCGGCGCCCGAGCCGCGCACGCTGGCGTCCGCGGGTCCAGGAGAGGACGCGATGGGGCAGCTCTCGGCGACCCGGCTGGCCCACGCCTGCGCGGCAGGGCAGCCGGCGCGAATCGATTCCGCGGCCGACGGCGAGTTCGGGCCCGCACTGGTGCGCAGCGTGCTGGCGGTGCCGATCAACTCGCGCACCGGACCGCCCCTGGGTTGCCTCGCGTTCGTGCACTCCCAGCCGGATCGGTTCACGCCGCACCACGAGCGCCTCGCGGCGGGGATCGCCGGGCAGGCTTCCATCGCGTTGGACAACGCGAGGCTGCTCCGCGACCTGCAGGACGCCGATCGCCGCAAGGATCAGTTCCTCGCCGTCCTCGGTCACGAGCTGCGCAACCCGCTCGCCCCGGTGGTCACTGCGCTGGAGATCATCAAGCGCGATCCGCCCGCCGCCGAGCGGCAGCTCGCGATCGTCGAGCGGCAGGCGCGGCACATGGTCCGGATCGTCGACGAGCTCCTGGACGTCTCACGGATCAGCCGGGGCAAGATCGAGCTGCAGAAGCGGCGCGTCTCCGTGCGCGAGGCGCTGGAGACCGCCGCCGAGTCGGTGGCGGCGATGGCGCGCGAGCGCGCGCAGAAGCTGACGGTTTCCCCCCCGGAGGCCGCCCTGCTGATCGACGCGGATCCGGTGCGCCTCGACCAGATCCTGGGAAACCTGCTCTCGAACGCCATCAAGTACACGCCCGCGGGCGGCAGCGTGGAGCTCTCTGCCCACGAGAGGGACGGGCAGCTCGAGCTGCGCGTGCGCGACACCGGAATCGGGTTCCCACCCGAGGCTTTGAAGACGCTCTTCGACCCGTTCGTGCAGGTGCCGGGCGCGAAGGACTATTCGACCGGAGGCCTGGGCATCGGGCTCTCGCTGGTCCGCGGCCTGGTGGAGCTGCATGGCGGCACGGTGCGGGCGGAGAGTCCGGGTCCGGGCCAGGGAGCGACGTTCACGGTGGTGCTGCCCGGAACCGCGCGGGGAGCGACGCCCAGCGAGATCGCGACGCTGGCGCCGCGCGCACGCCGCGGGCGGGTCCTGGTGGTGGACGACAACGTCGACGCCGCCGAGACGCTGTCCGAGGTGGTCGCGATGGAGGGGCACGAGGTCCGGACCGCGCACGACGGACCCGCGGCGCTGGAGGCGGCCCGGGAGATGTCGCCCGACGTGATCCTGCTCGACATCGGCCTGCCCGGGATGGACGGGTACGAGGTGGCCAGGCGACTGCGGGAGCTGCCCCAGGCCCACGACGCCTTCATCGTCGCGCTGACGGGGTTCGGCCAGCAGAAGGACCGGGCGCGCGCGCTGGATGCCGGCTTCGATCAGCACCTGGTCAAGCCTGTGGACCTGGCCACGGTGACGGGGGTCCTCCGCCAGCAGCTGGGTGAGGCGGAGGCTGGGCATCCCGGCGAAGCGTCCCCAGCATGAGCTGGCCCGCGGCCGCGGCCAGCCCCGCGGCAAGGCAGCCGGTCCAGAGCACGGCAGGGCCGAATCGGCCGAGCACGAGCGACCCGAGGACGGGCGCGGTGAGCGCCGCGGCGCCGAAGGACATGTGGAAGAGTCCCTGGTAGGCGCCCCGGAGCGCCACCGGGGCCGCATCCGCCGCCACCGCGGGACCGATGCCGGCCATCGCGATCTCGCCCAGCGTCCAGACGGCGATCGCGCTCACGTAACCGGGAAGCGTATGCACCAGCGCGGTCATCCCGAAGCCGGCGCCGACCAGCGCTGAGGCCGCGGCCAGCACGCGGTGGCGCGGATACGGCGAAAGCAGGCGCGCCACCGGCGGCTGCAAGAGGAAGATCAGCGCGCCGTTGAGCGCGATCAGCGATCCGTACGCGGCGGGCGACAGCCCGTGCGCGCGCACGTCGATGGGCAGGGTCACGAACGCCTGGTTGAAGAGGATCCCGACCAGCAGGAATAGCGCGCAGAAGGCGAGGAACGGCCGATCGCGCAGCGGCAACCAGAACGGCGGGGACTTCTCGTGCTCCGGCCTCGCGGGGCGCGTCTCCGGAATCCGCAGCCAGACGATGGCGGCGTAGGCCAGGGTGGTGGCCGCGTCGCCGATGAAGAGCAGGTGCCAGCCGTACTTCGACATCGCGCCGCCCAGCGCGCTGCCGACCGCGAAACCGAGGTTCACCGCCCAGTAGAGGATGCCGTAGGCGCGCGCCCGGTCGGCGGACGGCACCACGTCCGCGATCGCGGCCGAGATCGCCGGGCGATACAGCTCGCCCAGAAGCCCGAGCAGGAAGGCGGCGGCGCCGATGTGCAGTGCGCTGCGGGCGAAAGCGAGATGGAGCATGGCGAGGGCGCCGAGCACGAGCCCGGCGATCAGCGTCCGGCGGCGGCCGGCCCGGTCCGCCAGCGAACCCCCCACGGGGCCCGACAGCAGCGCTCCCGCGCCGTAAACCGACACCACCAGCCCGGCCTGTTCGACGGAAAGCCCTCGCTCGCCGGTGAGATAGAGGGCCAGAAGCGGCATGACGAAGCCGCCCAGGCGATTGATCAGGGCGCCGGTCCAGAGGAGCCAGTACGCCTTCGGCAGCCCGCGAACGTCGAGCATCGGCGGCCACGATATCCCTGGCTACGCTTTTTCTGCGTGTTCCCGCGAAGGCGGGAACACGCTTGACCATTACGGGGACAGCCTCCTAGCGGATGGTCGCGGCAGGCGCTAACTTGCCGCCGCCATGCCTACCGCCCGCAAGCGCCCCGTGACCAAGTCGGGGAAGCCGCGCGCCCGCAAGGGCGTCAAGCTGAAGCCGACCGAGCTCTCGCCGACCCAGCTCCGCCTCGAGGCGGTCCCGGAGGAGCTGAAGGAGCTGGTGGGGCAGGTGGAAGCGGACGGTGGGTCGGTGCTGGCCGTCTACCGCGAGCCGCTGGGCGGGCACGCGCTTCTGTTCGCGTCCCTGCCGGTGGACAAGGTGGAGCCCACCAGCTACCAGCGCGACGTCTCCGACGCGCACGTGCTCAAGCTCACCCGGGCGATGGACAAGACGCGCAGGTACCTGGACCCGATCATCGCCGTGCGCGAGCCCGACGGGTTCCGCACGCCGAACGGCGGACACCGCCTCACCGCGCTGAAGGAGCTCGGGGCCAAGGCGATCCTCGCGCTGGTGGTCCCGGAGCGGGAGGTGGCCTACCAGATCCTCGCCCTCAACATCGAGAAGGCGCACAACCTGCGCGAGAAGGCGCTGGAGGTCGTCCGCATGTACCGCGACCTGGCCGGGCTCGACGGAGGGCGCAAGGAGAGCGAGTTCGCGCTGGAGTTCGAGGAGCCCTCGCTGGTCACGCTCGGTTTCGCCTACGAGCAGAAGGGGCGGCTGTCGGGCGGGGCCTACGCTCCCGCCCTGAAGAAGGTCGACGCGTACTTCGATCGGCCGCTGCGCGAGTCGCTCTCCGTGCGCGAGGAGCGGGCCCGCAAGGTCCTCGAGCTGGACGAGGCGGTCAGCGGCGCGGTGGAGAAGCTCAAGGAGCGGGGTCTGACCTCGCCCTACCTCCGGTCCTTCGTGGTCGCCCGCATCAACCCCCTGCGGTTCATCAAGGGAGAGCCCCCTTCCTTCGACGACCTGCTGGAGACCATGACCAAGCGGGCCCGGGGGATGGATCCGGGCAAAATCCGCAGCGAAGACCTGGCCCGTAGCGGCGGAGCGCCGGAGGAATGAAACTGAAACCCTACGCCCTGCATCGAAAGGGCAAGGAGAGCGCATGCCCGTCTTGACCCTCAGCAAGGACAACTTCCAGCAGACCGTCGAGAAGGGGGGCATCGTCTTGATCGATTGGTGGGCGCCGTGGTGCGGCCCCTGCCGGGCCTTCGGGCCGGTGTACGAGCGGGTCGCCGAGGCGAATCCCGACGTGACGTTCGCGAAGCTGAACACGGACGAGGAGCAGGAGCTGTCGTCCGAGTTCAACATCCGCAGCATCCCGACGCTGATGATCTTCCGCGACAAGGTCCTGCTGTTCGCGCAGCCGGGCGCCCTCCCCCAGAACCTGCTCGAGGACGTCCTCAAGAAGGTCCGCGAGCTGGACATGGAGCAGGTCCGCGCGGAGATCGCGAAGCAGCAGGAGAAGCCGGCGGAGGAGCACCCGCCGCAAGCCTAAGGGCGCGCGATCTTTTTCCGCACCGCCGCGACGATCTCATCCTCGGTGGGAAATCCGAGCGACTTCTTCTCGGCGACCGGCACGCCGTCCACCAGCACGATGAACGAGCCAACAGCTCCGACTTCCAGCTCGGCCTCGAGGCCGAGCTCCTGCTGGAGGGCAGCCGCCGCCCGGGCAGCTCTGGGTTTATACCCTCAGGAATTGCAGTACTGGATCTTGACCATACCCGATTGAGAATAACGCGGCGGGCGCCCGCGGGCAGCTTTCGAATCGCGGGGGGTGGTCGGGCATCCCACGCCTGCCGCGAGGGAACGCGGAGGGTGCAATGATCACGCTGCGCAAGGCTCCGGACCGCTTCCACACCGAGATCGACTGGCTCGACTCCTGGCACACATTTTCCTTTGGCGAGCACCAGGACCCGGACCACATGGGATTCCGCTCCTTGCGGGTGATCAACGACGACACCGTGCAGCCGGGCCAGGGATTCGGGACGCACTCCCACCGGGACATGGAGATCCTCACTTACGTGCTGCAGGGGGCGCTGGCGCACCGCGACTCGACCGGCGGCGGCGGCGTGATCAAGCCTGGCGACGTGCAGCGGATGAGCGCTGGCACGGGCGTAGCGCACAGCGA
>Ga0137394_10001722_pt1 | contig 16058 bp, 15 predicted proteins | sample czobulk116metaG_FD_108278 | JGI IMG/M metagenome (GOLD analysis project Ga0137394, IMG submission 108278) | Vadose zone soil microbial communities from Angelo Coast Range Reserve, California, USA - czobulk1.16 metaG | ecosystem: Environmental > Terrestrial > Soil > Vadose zone | place: USA...
ATGATGTGAGAAGTTGAATACCAGATGATGGGCAGTTTGACCTCCCAATAAGACCTTCTCCAGCTTGCAGTGAGGCGTGATACCCCTTTAATTCGATTCTCAGGTTCAGTGTTGAGCAGTTGAACATCTCGCAATACATGATACTTTCATCATATAACATAAGTGCCGAAAGATTAACTATAGCAATGGTCTAGTATAAGACAAGGAGCTTGCCCGAGCACACACAACAATTGCCGACCTCAGAACGTACCCTCCCTGTATGGCATATAGACACCTTAGCTTAAACCACAAACGACCTTTCAAACGACGAGAGGGTGCACGAGTTTGGATTATTTGGGAGCTGCTCCATGACCTGACAGTAAATCTTGTCCCGCTCGCCATAGGGGAGTCCTTCCGTGAGCAACCAACGTACCTCTTTGAGCTGTAGGTGTATTTGCAGCAGTAGTGGCGCCTTTCTCGCCATCGCCTATGACGCTGAACGGCACGGAACGTCCGCACAGCACCGACGGGCACCTTGTGCTTGAAAATGAAGCCCGTGCGGCGCGTTGGGAAGTACTGTCGCGCGAATTCAGACTCGACAAATTGTTGGATATCAGAGGCGATGTCTTGTAGAAAGATGGGATGTGCGCTGCAGGAATAGAAACTCAGGACTGGGAAAGAGCAACTATGTGGTTGCGAGAGACATACCCGGTACTGAGCGTCTTGACAGTACGTGCGTGACCCGGGCCAGCAAGGGGGAGGATCATTCGACACAGTTTGCTGAGTACGCACCGTATTTTAAAACAGGCTACATTCTTTTATCAGGAGATGCGACCTATAGCTTCGGTTCGACTCTGGAGCGCTGACGTAGTCGCTTTCAGATGACTTCTGACTCACGCCACTCGCGTGAGTCGCGTTGCGGAGAGACTGCAACGGCGTCCGCGCTATAAGCTCGGCAGCATTCAACGACTACGATAGGGATCGAGAAGGGAGGAAGTCGCGGTAGGGAAAGGTAGGGTGGGTAGTCGTTTAGTGAGAGTCAGTAGCATGGTTACATCGAACAGGAGGTGCGTTGGCATTTGGGCTCTTCTTGGTGATGGCAGCAGGACTGCTTTCGAAGGACCGAAGCCAGCTAGGGGCGTGAGTATGGCCTCGGTTTTCCTTCTAAGATGAACGCGAACGTTGAGCCATGGGACGTTGTTCGTGCGTCGTTGTGTGTGAAGGCGGGGACTGGTCCGTGGACGAAGAGAACGACTTCGAGAGACGATGGCCCTGGGTTGTATTCTAGTGAGTGGGTGGGTGCTTTAAATCTGTGTGGTCGAGCACAGCAGAGGGACTGCAAAGTAAAACTTGCCTGGAGATCGAGAAATGTTACCCAGAAATGGGACGTCGTGTCGTCATGCGTATGCGGACAAGGTGGATGGTCGAGATTGTCTGGGCCTGCCATTTATTCGGCTCTGATGCTGGTAGGATAGGTTTTGTCTTGTGGGGGTTGTGGATGAGAGATGTGAAACGGGGGGGTTTTGACCAAGCATCGCAGCGTCGCGACTCGCGTCTCTACCAGGGGTCATACCTCCCCCAACAGTTCAACGTCCGCCGAAGACGAATCGTACACACGCCTAACACGCACGACAGGGCCCCTCCCTCCTGCGAGCGCGTTCCCTCACGCGACGAACGAAGACGCAGTGCTCGACTCGCACCAAAGCGTGCGTTTTTTTCATATCGTGCTTCGCGTACGAGGGCTTGCCACTCTGGCGCGGATGAGTGCGAGGCTGTAGCAGGCGAGGTACCGCTCTCCCTCCCTTTTTTTGGACGTAATTTTGTGCCTCATCACCCCCCCATCAGTTGGCCAACGCGTATACTCCGTACATTGGGGACGTGTACAGCTGTCACGCGTCCCTCGCGTGGGGAGGAACTTTCGCAAACGGTGAAGCCGATCTTTCCTGGAAAGCTCCCATGATGGACCAAAGAGTACCAGTAGATGTCAGTACAGTATTGTACTACTAAAGCGAGGTTCAGTTGGATAGACTGAGGCTCTCGGGACACATCCAGGCCCGGATGCCTTCATCGTCGGAGTCGTTCTGTTGGTACAGATAGATACTCCATGCCTAGGTATGCAGCCTCATGTCCCTTATGTTACACTAGCCGATACTCCTGTAGGGCATGATGATCCCATGAGGCAAAGTATCCTAATAGGTGCTTCGATGCATGTGCGACTGATGTTCCATATCCTATTCTTGTCTTATCCATCACAAATCTCATACCTATCGCATTGTCTTGTGGAATCACGACCAGGTCTATCAGACTGCCTTGCTCAAGGCAGTCCTAGAAGAGTCGCCTTGCCTTTCCGGCATTTCCTCGTGCTTTCAGAGATCGAGGTCATATCAATCAATAAATTAAATACACGTTCACCGTGACGGTCAGCCGGTACTGTATTTGTGCCACGTTTTTACAACATGTGGCCGCCGCCAAGTCCAGCAACCCTCCTCACTCCACTTTGGCTCTATGAATGCACACCAAATCCTTCTGCGAGTCAATGCCCAGCGTCCTCATTGTCGGAAGTAACGCGGGAAAGAAATCGATTTTGCAAGGGGCACGCGACACCGGCGAAAATCAAAGTGAAGCGGTAAGTACGTAAGTCGTAATGTATCATGACTAGACTGTTTATGGCAGCGGGGATAATATCATATAGCTGGAATAGGACAAGCTTCAAGCGTGACAAGCTAGAAGCTGCGCCGAGGCTGGAAGTCCTATAGGGACCGGTGCGCAAAATGACGGGCACGACACGTGTTCTGATGACCTTGATCGCGAATTCACGATGCAAGTGGTGGGGGGGAGGGGTGATATGGAGGCAGGAGGAGCAGTGCCGTGTAGTCAGCGCTGTTGGTGACTTTTATTGATTGATGACAGACATCTTGAACGCAGCGCTATGCGGCCGAAGTCTCCTAATACTCTACGGAAGTACTAGGGAGTACTAGGGCTCGTTTCCTTGATGCTGGGTCATTGCTGGTGGCGGCCGTGGTGTCACGAGGCGCTTTTTCCGAGTTCGATGTGCGTTTGCGAATTACGATTGATCCGTCGATATTGATCTGCCATCCTTGTCTCATTGCACCTATTACATCCTTTGGAAGCAGTTCTAGACTGCTTCGAGGCATCGAGGCCGCTCTTTCCAATGGCATTACGAGTCCGACAGATCGGCGAATTACGGGCGTTCCCAGTCGGCCGGTACAACATGTATAAGTTTCAGTCACCGCGATACTTAACAACTGAATCTCACGCCTATTCAACCCGTCATCACCCTTACTATCCCGTCTTCTTGTAACACAATACAATGGCTGCGCAGCAGGAATCCAGGCCGCCCCGACATGAACGCCAGCCGAGTCCAATCGACCCCCCGAATCCAAATTATCAAACAAATCTTCCCCGAGTCCCAGACGTGACCTTCCGAGTCCTCATTATTGGAAGAGCAAACGCAGGGAAAACATCCATCTTACAAGGAGTTTGCGACACCACCGACAGTCCAGAGGTCTACAGGGTCGGTCAGCGAGTCGGAAGACGTCGGGAACGGGTATGTTCTTTTTCGTAGTGGCACTTTCAATCTCATACTCTCGTCAGGTTCGGCTTGAGCCTTCAACGGAGGTTGTACACGCTTATGCTCCGTGATGACGCCGGCTGATCGTAAGGAACTTGCTTGCAGCGTGGCGAGCACAACATCGAGGACGAGCTCGTCTTCGCAAATCATCGCGGTTATGCTTTTCACGACTCGCGTGGATTTGAAGCCGGGAGTGAAACCGAGCTGAAGACCGTGCAAGATTTTGTCGGTCGTAAGTCGCGAGAGAGGCGACTGGGAGATCGATTGCACGCGATATGGTATGGTTTGTTCCCTTTGGTATCTACAGTTGGAAATTCACGAGGTTCGCCGCTTAGGTACTGCATCCCGATGGACAATGATCGGCCGTCGCTAGAAGTCAAGCATTTTCACGATATCTGCCCGGATAAGAATGGCATGTCTAATCGCAACTTCATGAACTGGGATTAACCTATGGCATTTTTCAAAGTTCCTGTGATAGCAGTATTCACAAAGTTTGATCAGTTCAAGCGCGATATCGGGTACAAGTTGGAGGATGGGGGTCATGATCCAGGAATAGACCTCAACGAAGAGGTGGAACGCCTATTCCGTGAACATTATCAGGCATGCCTTGAAGGAAGTCAATTGTTCGTACGTTTGGAAAGTAAGGATTTCGCTTTATGAACCAAGTTGTGCGGTGCTCATCTCTGTCTTTCAGACATGCAAAAACCTGGCAAAAAATGTACTGCTCTTATCGAAATCACTGCCAATGCTCTATCTGGCGACGTTGTTGCCCTCATGCTCGTCGCCGCACAGAAGAATAGTCTGGAGCTTAGCATACAGCAAGCCGTTAAACGGTACGTTTTCGGGTAAAGTAGGACGAGAATGAGATGAGCTTATTCCCATTACAGGGCCCATTCCGTAGTTGAAAAGGGTGGGAGTACAGGTCAAGTAATAAAGGAATGCATCTTGGCATTTCCATCGCTCTGGGTAAGTTGTACGGTAATATTATGTCCTGATCTGCCTCTTGCTGAAAGAAGACTATCAACTAGCATTTGGTCAGTCTGTCTCTGCCAATGTTTTACCCTAAATCCCGAATTCTTATTCTACACCCCCGTCGCACTCGCACTTGCATGTTGTGGCTTTACACACCCTCTACGCTCGACAGTCTGTGAGTGCCCTTCGCTCGCTCACTTTCTTTCCTTGTCCTGATTTATCCCTCCCTTTGTATCTGGCAGTTCGTGAGTCCTTGAATCCTCGCTTCTTTCGGTATTCTGAACTGTCCCTGCCTATGCGCTCAACAGTTGGTGAGCAACACTTGCTACCTTAGCTTGCGCTCTTTCCGTGTCCTGACATCTTCCTCCCTCTGCGCTCAACAGAGAGTGAGCGACTTTCGCTTGCTCGCCTTCAGTCCGTCTCCTGACTTGTCCCTCCCTTTGCGTTCGGCAGGAAGTGAGTGCTTCTCGTTCACCAGCTTTCTTTCTGTGACCTGACTTATCATCCTTCTGCGCTCGACAGGAAGTGAGTGCCCATCGTACGCTCAACGTTATGCCGTGTCCTGAGTTGTCCTTCCTTCTGCGCTTGACAGCTGGTGAGGCCACTCGCACACATGCTTTCTTGACGTGTCCTGACGTCTCCCTCCCTCTGCCCTCGGAAGGATGTGAGTGCCTCACGCTGGCTCGCTTTTCTTCCGTATCGTGACCTGTCCCTTCATCGTCCCTTGACAGTTCGTGAGTCCCCCCCGCTTACTCGCTTTCTGTCTGTTTCCTGACTTGTCCCTCTTCGCTTGACAGGATGTGAGTGCCTGCGCTCGTTAGCTTCGATTTTCTTTCCATGTCCCAATTTGGTCCACCCTTCTGTGTCCGACAGTCTGTGAGTGTCTCGCGCACACTCACTTTCACTCCGTGTGCTGACTTGTCCCGCCCTCTGTGGTCGACAGACAGTGAGTGCCCCTCACTCGCTCACTTTTCTTTCTGTATCGTGACTTGTCCATCCCTCTACACTCGACAGGCTGTGAGTACCCCTCGCTTTCTTCCTTTCTTTCCGCGTCCCGACTTCAGTTGTCACCCTGCGCCCAACAGGGAGTGAGTGACCCATCGCACGCTACCTTCTGTGTGATAACATGTTGCTCTCCCTACGCGGGCAGTCCGTGGGTACCCCTCGCTTGCTTTCTTCTCATGTTCTGAGAAGACCCACCCTTTACGCTCTACAGCACGTGAGTAGGGCTCGCTCGCTGTATTTCGGTGTCCTGATTTGTCCCTCCGCCCTCGACAGTTCGTGAGTGACCCTAGCTAGTTTGCTTTTTTTCTTTCGGTGTCCTGATTTGACCTTCCCTTTGCGCTTGATAGAGAGTAAGTGCGCTTCGCTCACTCGCTTTCTTTACGTCTTCTCACTTGCGCCTCCATCTGCGCTCCACAGAGAGTGAGTGTCCCCCTCTCGCTCGCTTTAGATCTATGTCTTGACTTGTCCCTCTATCTGCACTTGATAGATCGTGAGAGCCCTTTGCTCGCTCAACTTCATGTTGCTTCCTGACCTGTCTATCCTTCCGCACTCGACAGTTGGTGGGCACACCTTGCTCGCTCGCCTTCCTTCTGTGTTATGACGTCATCCGTCCGTCTGCGCTTTACAGGCTGTGAGTTCCCCACGTGAACTCGTTTTCTTCCCGTGTTTTAAATAGTCATTCTGTGATGGACAGTTAGTGAGTGCCCCTCGCTTTCCCACTTTCTGTGTCATGACCCGTCCCTCTACATTTGACAGTCTGTGAGTGTCCCTCACCCATTTGGTGTTTTTCCGTTTCCTGAGTTATCTGTCTCTCTCCGTTCGACAGAGGGTGAGTGTCACTTTTTCGCTTGCATTCTTTCCGTCCCTGACTTGTCTCTCTGAACCCGGCAGTCCGTGAGTACCCTCTCTCAAGTTCGTGACTTTTTTGTGTCTTGGCTTATCCCTCTCTGCCCTGATAGTTCGTCAGTGCCTTTTCTGAGCTTGCTTTCCCTCCATTTGTTGATTTGTCCCTCTGTCTGTGTTCGACAGGCTGTGAGTTCTTCTCTTGCTCGAATTCTTTTCGTGTACTCACTTGTCCCTCTGCTCGACAGTTTGTGAGTGTCACTCGATCATGTGCCTCCTTTCTGTGTCCTGACTCATTCTTCCACCTGTGCTCAACAGGAAGTTGGTGCCCCTTGCCCTCTTGCTTTCTTTCTGTGTACTGACATGTCACTCTCTCTGTACTTGATAGTCTGTGAGTTCCCCTCCCTCACACATTTTGTTTCTGTCATGACTTGTGCCACCCTCTTTTCTCAACAGGCAGTGAGTGGGCCCCCTCACTCACTTTCCTTCCATGTCTTGATTGTCCCTCCCTCTGCACTTCAAAGAAAGTGAGTGCCCCTCTCCTAGCACTTATTTTCCTTCTGTGTACTAATTTGTCCTTCCATCCTCAATAGTGTGTCAGTGCCCCATGCCCACTTGTTTTCTATCTATGTTCTGACTACTCTGTCCTCTGCAGTGTGTGAGAGCCCCTTGCTCACTAACACTCTTTTCATGTGCTAAGTTATCCTTCCCATTCCTATCAACAGTCTGCACCAGTGAGTGCTTCTGGCCCACTTGCTTTCTTTCAAAGTACTGACTTATTGCTCCCACTGCAATCAGTGTGTGGGTGCCCCTTACTCATTCTGTGTCCTGACTTTTCCCACCCTCTGTACTTGATAGATTGTGAGTGCCCCTTGCTTGCTTGCTCTTTCAGTATTCTGAATGGTCCATTAGCCAGTGAGTGACCCTGTTCACTTACCCTTGTTCCTGTGTTCTGACTTATTCATCTTTGCTTGACAGTTTGTGAGTGCCTCTAGATCACTTGCTCTCTCTACACATCCTAACATGTCTGGGTATCCCTTCCTTTATCTTTGATAGATTGTGAGTGTCTCTCATTCACTGGTTTTTTTTCTCAGTTCTAATGTCTACCTCCTTCACTTAACAGTGTGTGAGTGCCCCCTACTTGCTTGTTTCTTCTATATCCTGACCTGTCCTTGACTCTTGCTTGACAGTTTGTGAGTCTCCCTCCCCACTTGCTTGTTTCCTTCCATATCCTGACTTGTCCATCACTCTGCACTCAACAGTTTGTGAGTCCCCCCTGCTTGCTTGGTTTCTTTTATATCTTGACTGGTCCTTCACTCTGTGCTGAGCAGGCTGTGAGTGCACCCACTTGCTCTTTTCCTTTCATATCTTGACCTGTCCTTCACTCTGCACTCAAACAGATTGTGAGCATCTCCTGCTCACTTGTTTCCTTCCATATCTTAACCTGTCCTTTGCTCTGCACTTAACAGTGTGTGAGTGCCCCCTGCTTGCCCATTTCTTCCATATCCTGACCTGACCTTCACTCTGCACTCAACAGTGTGTGAGTCCCCCCTGTTTGCTCATTTCCTTCCATATCTTGACCTGACCTTCACTCTGTGCTTAATAGGGTGTGAGTGCCCCCACTTACCCATTTCATTCCATATCTTGACCTGTCCTTCACTCTTCACTTGACAGTGTGTGAGTGCCCCCTGCTTGCTTGTTTCCTTCTATATCTTGACCTGTCCTTCACTCTGCACTCAACAGTGTGTGAGTGCCCCCAGTTGCTCTTTTCCTTTCATATCTTGACCTGTCCTTCACTCTGCACTTGATAGTGTGTGAGTGCCCCCTGCTTGCTCATTTATCCCATTTCTTGACCTGTCCTTCACAGGCTGTGAGTGCACACCCCTTGCTATTTTCCTTTTATGTCTTAACCTTTCCTTCACTCTGTGCTCAATAGGATGTGAGTTCTCCATAATCCCTTGTTTCCTTTCATAACTTTACCTGTCCTTAACTCTATGCACCATAGGATGTGAGTTTCCCACAATCCCTTGTTTCCTTCCATATCTTGACCTGCCCTTCCCTCTATGCTTGACAGGATGTGAGTGCTGCATGATCCCTCATTTCCTTCCATGTCTTGACCTGCCCTTCACTCTGCACTCAATAGGATGTGAGTTGCCCATGATCCCTTATTTCCTTCCATGTCTTGACATGCCCTTCCCTCTGTGTTTAACAGGATGTGAGTATCCTACAATCCCTCATTTCCTTCCATGTCTTGACCTGCCCTTGCCTCTGCACTTGACAGGATGTGAGTACCCTAAGATCTCTTGTTTCTTTGCATGTCTTAACCTGCCCTTCACTCTGTGCTCAACAGGATGTGAGTTCCCCATGATCCTCTGTTTCCTTACATGTCTTGACCTGACCTTCCCTCTGTGCTTGATAGGATGTGAGTGCCCCCTACTTGCTTCTTTCTTTTATGCCTTGAGCTGCCCTTCACTCTGCACTTAACAGGTTGTGAGTGCCCCACAATTGCTTGTTTCCTTTCATATCTTAACCTGTCCTTCACTCTGTGCTTGATAGGGTGTGAGTGCCTCCTGCTCACTTGCTCCCTTCCATATCTTGACCTGTCCTTCACTCTGCACTTGACAGTTTGTGAGTCCCCCTGCTTGCTTATTTTCTTTCATATCCTGACCTATTCTTCACTCTGCACTTGACAGTTTGTAAGTCTCCCCTGCTTGCTTGTTTCCTTGCATATCTTGCATATCTTGACCTATCTTTCACTCTGTGCTTGACAGGGTGTGAGTGCCTCCACATGCTCATTTCCTTCCATGTCTTGACCTGTCCTTCACTCTGTACTGGGCAGCGTGTGAGTGCCCCCTGCTTGCTCATTTCTTCCACATGGTGACCTGTCCTTCACTCTACTCCTGACAGTGTGTGAGTCCCCCTACTTGCTCATTTCCTTCCACATCTTGACCTGTCCTTTACTCTGTGCTCAATAGGCTGTGAGTGCCTCCTGCCTGTCTGTCTTCTTTCATATCTTGACCTGTCCTTCACTCTGTGCTCAACAGGCTGTGAGTGTCTCCCACTTGCTCATTTCCTTTCATATCTTGACCTGTCCTTCACTCTGTGCTCAACAGGCTGTGAGTGTCCCCCACTCACTTGTTTCCTTTCATGTCTTGACCTGTCCTTCACTCTACACTCAACAGTGTGTGAGTGTCCCCTGCTCACTCATTTCTTCCACATGCTAACCTGTTCTTCACTCTGTGCTTGACAGTGTGTGAGTCCCCCTGCTTGCTTGTGTCTTTCCACATCTTGACATGTCCTTCACTCTGTGCTTAACAGACTGTGAGTGTCTCCTGCTCACTTGTTTCCTTCCATATCTTAACCTATCCTTCACTCTGCACTTAACAGGCTGTGAGTGTCTCCTGGTTGCTTATTCCCTTCCATTTCTTGACCTGTCCTTCACTCTGCACTTGATAGTGTGTGAGTGTCCCCTGCTCACTCATTTCTTTCACATGCTGACCTGTCCTTCACTCTGCACTCAACAGTGTGTGAGTGCCTCCTGCTTGCCCATTTCCTTCCATATCTTGACCTGTTCTTCACTCTGCATTTAACAGTGTGTGAGTGCCCCCTGCTCACTTGTCTCTTCCATATCTTGACCTGTCCCTCATTCTGTGCTCAATAGTGTGTGAGTGCCCCCCATGCTTGCTTGTTTCTTTCTGTATCTTGACCTGTCCTTCATTCTTAGTGTGTGAGTGCCCTCCCCCCCACACTTGCTCCTTTCTTTTCATATCTCATATCTTGACATGTCCTTCACCATGTGCTCAACAGACTGTAAGTGCCTCCCACTCACTTGTTTCCTTTCATATCTTAACCTGACCTTTCCTCTATGCTCAATAGGCTGTGGGTGTCCCCTCTTGCCTGTTTCCTTCCATGTCTTACTTGTCCTTCATTCTGCACTTGACAGTGTGTGAGTGCACCCTTGCTTGCTTGTTTCCTTCCACATCTTGACCTGACCTTCATTCTGTGCCCTACAGGCTGTGAGTGTCCCCCTGCCTGCTCATCTCTTTTCATATGTTGAATTGCCCTTCACTCTATGCTTAATAGAGTGTGAGTGCCTCCCACTTGCCCATTTCCTTCTATATTTTGACCTGTCCTTCACTCTGTGCTTGATAGGCTGTGGGTGCCCCCCCTTGCCCATTTCTTTCTATGTCTTACTTGTCCTTCATCCCTTGCTCAACAGTCTGTGAGTGTTTCCTGCTTGCTCATGTCTTTCTTTGTCTTCATTTGCCCTACCCTCTGCCCAACTGGAAATCTGTGCACCTTGCTTCTTCACTTTCTATGTCCTGACTAATCCCTCCCATTTTCCTTAACAGTCAGTGAAGATCCCTTATGTGAGCTCTCCTTGTTCCCTTGCTTCCATTTTATGTCCTAAGTTATTCCTCCATCTTCACTGGGTAGTGTGTGAGTACCCCTGAATTGCTTGCTTTGTTCATGTGTCCTGAGTTGTTATTCTCTGACAGTTGGTGAGTCCATTTTGCTCATTTGCTTTTACATGTATTCTGACTCATCTGCTCTGTGCTCAACAGGAAGTGTGTGCCTCTCACTCTCTTGCTTCTTTCAATGTCCTGATTTTTTGCCCCCTCTGTGCTCAAAAGGCAGTGAGTTTCCTATGCTGGCCCACTTTCTTCTTAATATATTTCTCTGTCTACACTCAACAGAGAGTTAGTTTTATTTGCTCTCAATTTCTTCCTATGTTCTGACTTGTCCACCCACATCTCTTTTGACAGAGAGTGAGTGTCCCTCATTTGCTGGTTTTCTTCCCATGTTCTGAATTTCTTCTCTGTATTCAATAGAGAGTGTGTACCCTTCATTTACTGAGTTTCTTTGTGCTGAATAGTGGTTTCTCCCATCTTTGCCAGGATGTGAGTTTTTATGTTTTCTCTGCTTGTTCTCTGTATTTACTTCTGGCTCTCCCTCCACCTCAGGCAATATTCACACAATTGATATCATTTATGACTGAGGTAAGGTTGTTGTAATGCAATTCTCTCATGGTTTACCAACACACTTCTAGCGATCACCCTCTTTATCTCGCGAAAATACAGTTTACACAATGATTGGTATCTCCTTTTCACTGTTTTTTTCTACTAATTCTCACATCAAAAACAGCCACAATTCTCATTCTGGAGCATGCCTGTCTGTTGTATGCTTCATCATCTAGCTTAAGTTCTACGGCCGCTTTAAACACGACACATACTACATACATGACTTCTAACGCTCGTAATGAGTTCGCAATTCGGTTTCCTGCTTCTCAGAAATATTCTATTCCGCAGGTTATCGGATTTATTCTTCAACATTGCCTCGAATAATTGCTACTTGCTTGCTATCTTTCATCCTTTCACCTTTCTATAAATATGTTTTGAGTTTGTTTGATATTATGGCTAGATGGTCGAGGTTTTCTGGGCATGCCATTCATCTGGACCTCTGAAGGACTTAAGATGCTGGCGGCTGCCAGGCAGCATAAGTTGTGTGCTGTTGGGACTCGGAGGTGGTCCTTCCAGTCCCCTTCCAACGACGCGGCCGACACATCCTCAACCACCATCCCCCACGCCACTTCTCTCAGCTCCTCCGTCCCCCAGCCCGCCTGATCAACCTCCGTCCAAAAATGGGAGCTCTCAGGCTCGCGGTATCGTGGACACTTTGCAGACGAGGCCCACCGCGTTGCCGGCCCTCGATCACTTCATTCACGTGCCGGGCATCCGATCTGGATTGTGACGCGTGCTGAGGCCGCTGAGGAGCGGACTCGAAAGACCGGATGGCGTGTCCGATATTATCCTTCCAGAAGGGACGCGGGAGTCCGCCGCTTCTACTCCCAGTCTCCCACACATAGCCCGCGGGTGAGCATGTTGGTATCTCACTCTAGCACTTGAGCTTGAGCTTTCCCTCATCCCGGATCTCCACTCGTTTCCAGCAGGTGCGTTACGCCCTCTTCCCTCGATAGACGCACAACATGCTCCTACTCCTGCTCAGCTTACGAAACAATCGCCACTGGCGCGCCTTTTCCTTCCTATCAGAGGCCACACCTCCCATACAGCCCAAGCGTCCGAAGGTGAGTCGTACCTACGCACGGCGCGCACGACAGGGCTCCTCGAGTGCCTTCTTGCGCGCGACGACCGAAGATGCCGCGCCCAATTGAGAGTATATACCAACACCGAACTTGAAAGTCCAGGGGTCTCCAGACTTGGTCGATGGCGACGTCGTGAGCAGATGTTCTTGTTCCTAGTGGCGCTTTCAGTCTTGACGGTAGTGGCGTACACCCAGGCACTGTTGAAGATAACGAAGCAGAGAAAGGGGGGGGAGAAAATCGGCGAAGAATGAACGGGGCGAGCGGAGGGCAGATGCTCACACTGTATCATCCCCATCCGCAATGATGGGCCTCAGGTAGTCGATAAAGGCATCTTGGATAAAAAGAGTCCATACTTCATGCCCCTCAAAGAGACTCCGTTTAGCGAGTGACATTATACAACGCCAGGTGCTTACTCGATAACTTTTTCGACGGCCCGGTGGCAGACGGCGTCCTCGGCGTCATCGCGATCATCGTGGTCGCGTCCGAGATCGTCACATTCATTTTTTTTCTTCCCCAATTTGCTGGCTCCCAAACACATCATTTTACGTGGCGCAGCCAGTGCGGCGCTGACCTAGCAGTATAAAGACGACGCAAAACATATTTCCGCTTCAAATGAAGGAAGATTATTAACTTCGTAGAACAATTCATGGAGGAAAAAAAAGAGCGCGCACAAGGATGGCAATATAGCACAAACTTTCGTCCTGGTGGTCAGTTAGACGCGCATGGCCGAGCTCAATCCGAGATGGCAAAAGAGTACTGGTATATCCCGGTGATGACGAAAATGACAAAAAAGAAGCGGTGGTTTGAGGTCACACTACGATCGGCAAGAGTCATTAAATTTGAAGGAAAAGCAAAGTAGAACTGGTCACCTTCCCGGCCCAGATAAGAGATAGATCGATAGACCTTCATTTGGTGGATCATGTGATCCTTTTGTTTTTTTCGCGCCAACGCAGTTCCAGAATGAAATCCTCACCACCAATAATCAATAATCAGTCATCCAAAAATACTACTCCAGTGGGACTGGCCCGTGAAAATGCTACGTAAAAGATCAGAAATGCTGCACTCGGCGATCCAATAAAGTGAATCCGAGTCCCGAAAACGGCGCTATGAAAAGTACAGTGGCAATATTATGAATACTGATAAAAGGTGGGCCTGACGACGAAGAGGTATAAATCTGACGCGAAATGAATAAAGACGCAAAAATGAATAAATCAGGCAGTTAATTTGGGGAAAAAAAATCCATATTCCTTGGTGATCCTCGGCGACTGGGTTGGTTGGTGGTATTCATGGTACAAGGAAGCACAACGAAAAGCGCGACAACACAAAAGACATTCCAAACAACAGCAGCGGTCGGAGAGCAAGACAAAGAAAAAAAGATGGAGAGAAGCGAGCGGACTGGATACAATCAAGGGTGCACACGGCGGTTCCGTGATCGGGACGTGCGAGGTGGAGTAGTGGAAGGGACGGCACCGTGGTCATGCGTGGGAACGTACTGAGTGTCGATCTCATCACAGATGAAGTGCACTAAGAGGTTGTGGACAAGCACTTGTTCGTATCTATACCGAGACACAGACAGTCAGGGGCGAGTGTGTGTGCGCGGACGAACGAACACTCACCGGGCATTGTTGAATACGACGGCCATCGAGTCGTACCCGCATCGCAGTAGGTTCAGCGCCATGTTCAACGCGAGGTTCGCGCTCGTCGGCTAGCACACGCTCAGCGAGGAACAGCTGCAAGAAGCTGATGACGAACAGCACCACGCGGCAGTTGGCTGTTGGCAAACGCTCACTGCGGCACAGCATGCCTCTGCGTCATTCGCGAATGCGATACGGTAGTCATTGTACATCTCCGAGGGCACAAGCGGGTCGACCAGTTCGCGTAGCCAGAGCTTGAACAGCGACTTCGGTACGTACGGGTCGTCTACACCCTCAACCGTGTACGATCCGCGGTCGAGACGCATCTTGAGGGCAGCAACAGCATCCGATTTGCCCGACACCCGAAAGATTCACTCAGACTTGGTGCCGCCGTGGGCGAGGACACCATCGGCGAAGAAAGGTAGCACAATCGGCACCTTCTGTTTTGGGTACTAGTACGTGCGCTCTTGTAGGCGAAAAACGGCGTCAAGTGGTTCGTCAAATGTTGATGGGTGGAATGCCGCATCTGTAGTTTAGCTCAGCTTCGGGTGTACATGGATATATACCAAGGCGAAGGCGTACCGATGCCGTCTCGATATCCAAGCATAGGTGATTTCGGTTTGCCTCTGGGGCCTTTCTTCGCTATGGCCGCAAGACGCTTGAGACAGTGCTTGGCGAGCACATCGACACGGCCCTCGGTGACAAAAGTGCGTTGCGAGAGGAATGCATGAGGTATGGCTCGATATTCTTCGACGGAGGGAAGGTCACCAGCAACACACGTAACAGTTGCCAACCTCGGAACGTACTCTCCCTGTAAGGCATGTAGATGTGTTAAGATATCATGAGACAACTTCTCATCGATGAAGGACGCACGAGTTTGGGTTATTTGTGATCTGCTTCATGACCTGACAATAAATATCGTCCCGGGACCTACGCCTTTCTCGCTATCGAGCCGCTGAACGGCGCGGAACGTGCGCGCAGCATCCTTGTGGAGCGGCCGCGCAAGGTTAAGCACAGGTGCGGCAAGCGGGCCAAGCTGCCAAGTCATCATTTGCCCGACAGGCACCTTGCGCTTGAAGATGAAGCCGGTGCGGTGCGTCACGACGCAATGTTGTGCGAACCCGGACTCGACGAATTGCCGGATGTCAGAGGCGAAGCCTTGTGGTAAAATGGGATGTGCGCTGCGGGAAAAGAAAGTCAGGAGCGAGAAAGGAAAGTCAAGGAGTCGGCGAAAGACATACCCAGTACTGAGCGTCTTGACAGTACGCGCAGGACCTGGCAGAGCGGGAGGATAGGCGTGCGCGCGGCCCAAGCCTTGACGGGGCTGAGCTCGGGCGTTAAATCTACGGACATATTCGAGCCGTTTGCTTAGAATGACTTTCGGCCCAGTCGCACGACACGCACCCATATTTAACACTGGCCGCAATCTCCTTTCCAGCCACGGTTGGTCCCTTTGTCGGCGTGTCGGTGAGGGACGTACGGGGGCGGTTGGGACACCGTTTCTATCCGAACTTTCGACTTTGACCTTCAGCTTTGCACTGGTTGATTCCGGAGCGCTCACGTAGCCGCTTTCAGATGACTTCTTACTCACGCCACTCGCTTTGCCGGGAGACTGCGACAGCGTCCACGCTATGCGCTCCATTCAACGACTGCCGTGGTGATCGAGACGGGACGAAGTCGCGGTAGGAAGAGGTTGGGGTAGGCGGGGCGCTCGCCTAGGATTGGCGGAAGCGCCGGCGCTAGGCGCTAGGCGTCGTATAGTGAGAATCGGCAGCGTGGTTACGTCGAACAGGAGGGCCGTTGGCATTTGGGCTTTTCTTGGTGGTGGCAGCGGGACTACGACTACTTGCAGAGGACGGAAGCCGGCCGGGAGCGTGAACGTGACTTCGATTTTCCTTCGAATATGAACGAGAACGTTGAGCCGCGGGGC
>Ga0137394_10001724_pt1 | contig 16049 bp, 14 predicted proteins | sample czobulk116metaG_FD_108278 | JGI IMG/M metagenome (GOLD analysis project Ga0137394, IMG submission 108278) | Vadose zone soil microbial communities from Angelo Coast Range Reserve, California, USA - czobulk1.16 metaG | ecosystem: Environmental > Terrestrial > Soil > Vadose zone | place: USA...
ATGCACAAGCTCTTGCCCCGTATTTCAAAAACCGCCCGGCTCGCCCGAAACTAACGACGACTCCGGTAATGATCGCGGACAACGTCTGGATCGGCATGAACGCCGTGATTTTGAAAGGCGTCACGATCGGCGAAAACTCGGTTGTCGCCGCAGGCGCAGTGGTTACCAAATCGGTTGAGACAAATGTTGTGGTGGCCGGCAATCCAGCCGTAGTCGTCAGAAAATTTAACCGCAGAGATCGCTGAGTTCGCAGAGATGAATTCTTTGTTTGTAACCCTCTGCGTCCTCTGCGCTCTCAGCGGTAGATCATGAAACGCAAGCGCATCGTCATCATGGGTTTCATGGGCTCGATGCCGATCGCAGGGGTGATCTGGCAGCACATTCACTACATTGTGGGACTGCAACGCCTTGGGCACGAGGTTTTCTTCATCGAGGATTCAGCGCGCTTGCCGTACAATCCGGAAACGTTCGAAGTCACCGACGAGTGCGATTACGCAGCAAAAGTTCTCGCCTGCCTGGCGCGCGACTTTGACTTCAAGAATCGCTGGGCATATTGCGCACGTTATTTGCCGGGTAATCCAACTGCCGGTCTGCCGTTAAAAAAAATTCGTCAACTCTATCGCGAGGCTGATGCGATCCTGAACGTTTGCGGGACCCAGGAATTTAATAACGATTTACTTGTTTCCGATCGCATCCTTTACGTCGAGAGCGATCCTGGCGTTGAGCAAATCAAGATCGATAAGGGCGTGAAATCGACAATGGAATATCTGCGACGTCATCGCGCACTTTTTACATTTGGCGAAAACGTCGGGACGAAAAGTTTTCCCGTTCCAACGCATGGATTCAAATGGCTCGCGACGCGGCAACCGGTGGTGACTAGTTTCTGGAAAACAAAGCGGTCTCCTGCGAGCGCTCCAGTTTTTACGTCAGTAGCAAACTGGTCCACGAGCGGCCTCAAAGATATTTCGTGGCGTGGAGAGAGATATCTTTGGAGCAAATCGCGAGAGTTTCTTCGGTTCGTTTCCGCGCCAGCAAAAGCCGGAGAAACATTTGAACTGGCAACGAATATCAAAGATTCAAAAACACGCACAGAATTCGAACGAAACGGCTGGCGGCTGCGCTGTCCTCTGCAGATGAGTGTCGATTACTGGCTGTACCGCGATTACATTCAGCGATCGAAGGGAGAGTTTACGGTCGCCAAGGACCAATATGTCCGCCTCAACACCGGCTGGTTTAGCGACCGGAGCGCGTGCTATCTGGCCGCAGGTCGCCCGGTGATCACCCAGGAAACCGGCTTCACCAAAAATTATGGCGGGAAAGCAGGACTCTTATCCTTCCGATCCGTCGGGGAAATTGTTGACGCAGTAGAAGAACTCAATCGCGACTACGCTAACCATTCGCGCGCTGCTTACGACATTGCCCGCGAATTCTTCGAGGCAGAAAAGGTGCTCAAGTCGATTCTCGATCGTGCTGGCATTTGATCCGGCTGTGCAACACACATAGATTAATGGTTGCTTCGAGACTTTAAAGGGGCAACGCTTCGTGCGTCTTGTGACACATTTGAACGGGCGAAGCATCTAAAATGTCTGTGTGTCACCAAAAGGGCCAAATGCAAATTCCAATCCGAATCTTGATTTTGGATTACACTGTCTAAGGTTGCAGGCTTTCCGCCGATGAAGCGCTTTCTTATTACTACCACTATTGCCTTGTTGCTCTCGCCGGTTTTGCCCGCGCAGGAAAGCACACCTGCGGGGCCGCCAATGGAGCCGCAGGGGCCACAGGTACCACAGGCCCCGGGCCCAAGGAGATCGAGCCCACCTGCACAAGAAGTAGTTCCCATTCCGGTTCCAATTGCCCCGCCAAAGCCAAACGGGCCCGTCCAGAAAAGCCTCGTCCGAATCACAGCCACGTCGGTCGAGCCTGACTACAGGGCGCCGTGGAATGCAGGCGGGCTTCAGCGCGGCGTCGGTGCCGGGTTTGTCATCAGCGGCAATCGCATCATGACCAACGCCCATGTGGTCGCCAACAGCCGGTATATCACCGTGGAGCGCGACGGCGATCCCAATAAATATCCGGCGACGGTGCAATTCATCGCGAATGATTGTGATCTGGCGCTCATCACCGTGCCCGCTCCAGATTTTTTCAAAAACATGTTGCCGCTAAAATTCGGCGCCATTCCTGCGCTGGAATCGACAGTGTCGGCGTATGGGTATCCGATTGGCGGCGAACGGATGTCGGTCACCACCGGGATCGTGTCACGAATTGATTTTCAGCTCTATACCCATTCCTCTATTGATCAGCATCTGGCGATCCAGATCAGCGCCCAGATTAATCCCGGCAACAGCGGCGGTCCGGTGATGCAAGATGCCAAAGTGGTCGGCGTCGCCTTTCAAGGTTACAGCGGCGATGTCGCTCAAGGTGTGGCCTACATGATTCCCACGCCGGTGATAAATCGGTTTTTGAAGGACATCAGCAATGGGCATTATGACGAATACCCCGATCTCGCGATCACGTATGCGAAATTGCAGAATCCCGCTCAAAGAAGGTTTCTTGGATTAACGGACGACGATCGCGGGGTGCTGGTAAGTTCTGTGGTCGCGGCTGGGCCATCGAACGGCATTCTGCGACCGGGTGACGTTCTTCTAACGATCGACGGCCATCCTATTGCCAGCGATGCGAACGTCGAGCTGGAAGGCGAGCGCGCCCAATTCGAGGAAGTGGTCGAGCGAAAGTTCAAAGGTGACTCGGTCAAGTTCGATCTCCTGCGGGACAAGCAGCCAATGACCGTCACCATCAACTTGTACAAGCCGTGGCCGTACTCGGTTCAAGGCCACAGCTATGATGTGCGACCACGCTACGTCCTTTATGGTGGTTTGCTTTTTCAGCCGTTGAACCTCGACATGCTGGAGGCTTATCGCGCGACAGATCTGCGCCTCCGTCATTTCTTCGAGTATTTCACCGTGGAGCAAATTTATTTGCAGCATCCCGATGTCATTGTGCTGAGCAACATTTTGCCGGATCCGATCAACACATATCTCGCGCCTTATCGCGGTGCGATTGTGGACGAAATCAACGGTAAGAAAATTCGGACTCTCGACGAATTGGCGAACGCTTTTGCCCAAGCACCGGAACAGTTGGTCATTCGCATGATAGGTGACGGACCTCCGCTGGTGCTGGACCGCAACAAAGTGGAGGCTGCGCGTGAACGCATCAAGACGCGTTACAATGTAGCGAAAGAGCAAAACCTTCAGGAACGACCGGAGGCAGGTGCGCCGAAGCAGGCGAACAAGACTTAACATGCTTAGACGCTCTCTTATCGTTTTCGGGGTCATGGTTGTCGCAACCAGCGGGGTGCTGGCGAAAAAAGAACCTGCTGTTCCGTCGGCAACAGGTAAGCAGAAACAACTGGCGTTGGTTCGCGTAAATGTGACCGGCCAGTCGTATGATTATTTTCGGCCCTGGCAAAAGAAAGCGCCGTTTTCAAAACGCGCCCTGGGAGCGGTCTTGTCCAAAGGACGTGTCCTTGTTACCGCCGATCTTGTTGCAAACCAAAACTACGTCGAACTGGAGCGCGCCGAATCCGGCGAGAAAACGGCAGCCAATGTGCAGGTGATCGATTACGAAGCTAACCTGGCGCTCCTTGAACCGGTGGAGAAAACATTCCTCGATGGAATCACGCCGCTCGAAATCACGCCTGATACAGTCGTCGGCGACCGGCTCGCAGCATGGCAGTTGGAGCCGACAGGTGCCTTGCTCGCAACAGAAGGCTTGGTGACAACCGTGCAAATGATGCCTTACCCGATCGATGTTGGGCAATTCCTCACTTACCGCATTAGCATCCCCATGCAATATCGCGAGAACAGCTACACGGTTCCGTTGGTTAAAAAGAACAAGCTCGCCGGGCTGCTGTTGCGCTACGATTCGCGCTCGCAGCTGGTTGATGCCATTCCGGCACCGATCATCACGCACTTTTTGAAGGAAGCCGAAAGCCAGAACTATCGCGGTTTCCCTTCTGCTGGATTCTCATTCTTTCCAACGCGCGATCCGCAGCTGCGTGAGTTCGCCGGTGAAAAGGGCAAAGGCAGCGGTGTTTACGTTACCAATGTGGAACCAGGCACGCCGGCAATGAAAGCCGGACTCCAGGTTGGGGACATCGTGACGGGCATCGGGAACAATGAAATCGATCAAAATGGCAACTATGTGGATCGCCTTTACGGCAAGATCGAGTTCACCAATTTGCTGACAGCGCATGCGTACGCCGGCGACGTTGTTCCTTTCCGCATTGAGCGCAACGGGAAGCCGATGCAGTTGAATGTGACTCTTGAGCATCGTGACGCAAAGGATTACGTGAGTGCGCCATATAATCTGGATCAGCCCCCGCGATATTTTGTCCTGGGCGGCCTGATCTTTCAGGAGCTGTCCCGTCAGTATCTCAAGGAATGGGGACCCAACTGGCAACGAGAAGCTCCCCAGCGTTTAGTTTACTTCGACCACTTCCAATCCGAGCTCTTTGCGCAAAGGAACCGGCGCATCGTGATCCTCAGCCAGGTGCTCCCTGCTAACAGCACCATCGGCTACGATGACCTCGCGTACCTGACGGTGAAAAAGGTGAACGGCAAAGAAATCAAATCGCTCGACGAATTGGCGGAAGTGGCAAAACAACCCATCAACGGGTTCATCAAGATCGAGACCGAAGAAGATCCAAAACAGATCGAGCTCGACGCATCGCAGGTCGCCGCCGAAGCCCAGGAGCTTCAAGAAAACTACGGCATCTCTTCACTGCAAAGATTGCAGTGATAGGGACTACGACCTTTAATGAAGATAGAAGCTGCCGTGTCTGGTTAGGCGACGGTTGCTTGGAGGTGGTTAGGGCATCTGTATAAACCCGATGAGATTGCCCTCTGCATCTCTTGCGGTTGCGACCAGCTTGCCGCCTCCGACATCTCTCACTGCTTGCTGTGTCTGTCCGCCAGCATCAAGGACTAACTGGAGACTGTTCTTGATATCGCTTACGTGCCAGAAAGCCACGGGGCCGGGCTGCCCGTTAGGGGTCAATCCAATGTCTTGATCGCCGATCTTGAAGCCGACGTAATAAGGGTTCTCGACATACGGCTCGACGCCCAAAAGTTTAGTGTAGAGTGCCTTTGCTCGGGTAATGTCGGAAGCGGAATAGAGTATTGTTTTAATGCCTTGGTTCATTTGCGTGGTCTTGGATTTATTCGTGTTTGTGTTGGAAATGTGCAACGTCGCCTAACGAGAAAGAGATAAGCCACCCAGCACTTTGAGAATGGGCGTGCGCATGGATCGAGAGCTTACAACAAAGTGCTGGGTTGGCTTCATCGATTGGTTAGATGGCGGCGCTCGCCATCTCGTTGATGTGAAGCGTGATCATCGAAAGAGTCGCGCAGCGAAATCCGGGAAATAAAGAGACAACAACACAAACGCCGCTGGCAAACCAATGAAGATGATGAAGAGAATGAGGCCGATGATACGCCGCTGACGATCGATGGGCGTATCGTCGTTGTCTAAGCCCGGCGCGGATATCTTCGCGCTGATGTAGCGCGAGGCGATGTCGATCCAATTCGAGAGTGATCCCCAATAACGCATGGCCTATGTCATCTAACGAGAATTCGATCCAAATTTTGGGTATTTCAAGGGAAATGCCCAAGCTCTGGGCTTAATCCGGGTCGACTTTAAGAGTTTGCTCAGTCCCCAGCGACAGCGACCGCGCGCGGCTTTGACAAAAAACAGTCGACTTCATCATTGTAGGTCTCAAAGGGATTTCCCATGACAAGAACATCCCGGCTGTCGCAGGCGATCGAGTCCCAGTTAATTACATAAGGGATCCCGCAGGCGCCGGACTGGAAAAAAGCGACTGCCCGCGCGCGACCCGATGCGCGCGTGTTAGTGGGCGGAACATGCGTCGCATTCGGACGCCGGACGCTGTTGTTCCACTCGGCGATTCGCTTGCCCGGTGTGACAGCAAAGAACAAGCCGCGGCGTGGGTCGATGTTGTGGTATTCGAGGTCGATGCTTTGCAGCCATGGATCGTCCCAGCTCAATCCCTCGGATTCGACAAACGTTTCCAGCAACCATTTCTTTGTTATCCAATCGACGCCGCCGATCAGCGCGTGGCGATTGTGCGGGAGCGCTTCGAGAACGAATCCCCAGTTTTCCAATAACCAGTTGGTTTCGGCGCTGCTGTTGTGCAGGTACTTCTGCGCCAGTTGATGGAATTCCCACTGCACGTCGATCGCGTCGATGGTTTTACCGTTTTCAAGACGCACAGTCCATCGCTGACTGGAATCACGAGAAATGTCGCGCGTGCTCTGGACCGCATCAGCCAGAATAAGATTTCGCGGCAAACGGGCTTCTTCCAGCAGTGAAAGAACGCAGGCTGTCGTCCCGATTTTCAGCGCAGTGGCGTAGGGGCTCATGTTGGAATCGCCAATGAGCAGATGGAGCCGGCGATATTTCCGGTAATCAGCCAGCGGCTCGTCGCGCGCGTTGATGATTGCGCGATTGAATTGCACCCATTGATAAATGTCGTTCACGATATGGTCGGCGCGCTGACTAAGCTGAAAATTGACATGTGCCTCGGGTTGCGGCGGCTCGAAATCGAATGCGAGCGGGTTGGACTGCCCGACGCGTCCCGATCCGGTGAAGATCTGCCGGGTCGCAAGGAAAGTTAGAAGCGTTCCAAGAATCGGAGGCGTGAACTGCGCCTCTCTTTTCATCAGATAATTTTCGTGGCAGCCAAACGTGGCTCCGGTGTGATGATCGACGTTATTCTTGATGAAGGACACACGGTCCTCCGCGCCGAGAGCCACCAACGAAGATTGCAGCAGGTCGTCGCCGGCCAATTCATAGGTCACCAGATCGTGCAGATGCAAACATTCCGGCGACGCATATTCGATGTGGCCCATGTCGAGATAAAGACGTCCGCCGTTGAGGAGAAATCCTCCATTTCCAGGCGGTTCCTCGTAGTCCCGGTAATGCAAATCAATCGTGCCGGCATCTGCCTTTCGGAACAGATAGTTTTTGACCTTGGCCGGCCACAGCTCCGAATTAACGTGCGGTTCTTCTTCACTAAGAAGACAGCCGTATTCGGTTTCGACTCCAACGATCCGATCCATCGCAGGCAATTAACGCATCGAATCGCGATTTGGCTAAGTGAAAAAGTTACCGGCGCTGCGCTCGTAAATGCTGTAGCGTCCGCTGTCTCCAGCAGAGCTCGGGTTGCCGCCCGCAAAATATGATGCGCTGAGGACAGCGCACACTACAGCGCTGAATGATTGACGTGAGGGATTGCTTCGGACGCGCTTGAACCACGCAAAAAGCGGCTCAATTTAATTGGATGGCCGAGTTTCCTCTGCGCAGTCCTACAGAAAAAGTTGGTGGCCTTTTTTATTTCGGCCGGATGCTCGACAAGATTCGACTGCACGCGAAGGGCGAATTGCCTCCGGACTACCATGTGAACCTTGGAAAAGGTTTCGATGAGAAGTGCGTCCGCTTCCTCCGAGTAGATTACGATCGATTAGTTGATCGCGTGAAAAAGGGCGGTACCAACGAGGAAATTTTGCAATGGTGCTTCGAAGTTGGCCGCAGGCCGTCGGAAGACGACCTATACGTTTGGAACGAATTCATGCGCAAGCGCGGCTGGAACGATGAAGTTTCCGAAATGGTTACGCGCCGCAAAGCGGAGGCAGGAATGACTGACAGATCAGACATTGAAACGTCATTCCAATTTATCGATGCGGATGAAGGACGACTGCTGAAAAATGGGTAGAGACGCTGCGCTGCAGCGGTCTGCGTTTAGCGCCAAAGGCGCCGTTTCACTTTGAGCCTGGGGCGTCGCCCCAGGAATTCGAATTGTAATGTAAACATGCGCTGAAAGCGCGCTTCAAATTGGGCAAGTCCAATCGAACTTTTGCTGATTATGAATCGCTCTTTCAGCGCTGGCATTTGGGTCCTTCCATAGCCTCTGGGGCGCTGCCCCAGGCTACGTGCCTGAATGCGCGCCGTTGGCGCTAAGCACAAACGCGCGGCGTGCTTATGTTCCTTATTCCTCTAGCGTATCGATTCTCTCGGCGAGACTAAAATCAAGCTCGGTCAAGCCGCCTTTGCTATGAGTTGAGAGGACCAGGCGCACTTTGTTGTAGCGGATGTCGATGTCGGGATGGTGTTCTTCATCCTCAGCGACTTCCGCCACAGTATTTACGAAATCGATCGCATCGGCAAAATCATCAAACTCAAAAGTGCGCTCGATATGTTTCTTCTCCAGTTCCCATTCCGGGATCTTTTTAAGCCGTGCTTTCAGCTCCTCTGCTTTGATCAAGTCAGCCATAACGGCACAACGAGTAACACCCGAAAATCGTTTTGCAACGCTAAATCGAGCGACTTTTCGTAACAGTCATGTAACGCGGATTGGCGTCTCCTCTGCGGATCAAAGATCAAGAATCGCCTTGAGATGCCTTCGCGAATCGAAGACCTCGACCGCGCATGCGCGCGCCTTCGCAGACAGCAACGGCCAATCGCGCAGCACTTCGTTGACGGCGGCTTCTGCTTCGTCTGCATCGCGAACAAAACTGAATCCATTGTTCGCAGGCAGATGATGTCTGGCGCCAGTGTCTTCGGTGATCACCGGCCGCCCGAGAGCCAGAAATGCTGCGGCGCGATCGCTGATCCATCCGGTGCGCCATGCTACGTCAACGCCCTTGATCGCGGTGAATTCAGCGATCGCGCTGGCCAGGTAACGGCGGTAAGCCCGCGGGGTCCGCGCGACCCGGTGGGGATCGGCAATTTTCCAGCCGAGTCGTTGTAACCGTTTTCTTTCCGGATCCTCGGCGGCGATGTTCATCGCCAGTTCGAAGCACGCCTCCGGTACGCGGGTCGGAAGATCCAGATAAGACTCGAATGCGAATTTTTTCGATAAATCAGGAAATTCACCCGCAACTTCCACGGCTCCGCCCCAATACCATTGGCCAACGGTTGTGAATTTTGACGCGCGCGGCCGCGGTCGCGGCCCGAAAAACTTCGTGTCAACCAATGGATAAAATGTGTTCCAAGCGAGCGCGGATTTCGGCAGCTGACAATCGTCAGCGTGAACATTGAGTCCGATTGTCCAGAATTCGTGATGGTACGACTGCCCCATCTCCATCTTGGTCATCCAGTAAAAAATTTCGCTCGGATCGAGATCGCAAAAGATGCGACGCTCAAACTTCAGCAGCAAAGGCGGATGAATTGAATACGCGAGATTGAGCAGAACACTCGGTCCACGCAGTCGATCGACGAGTTCACGTTTCGAAATTCCCATGCAGCGAATCCCATCCAAATCGTGCTCGTCGGATGCAGGTTTCTGATAAAGCAAACAATATCGGCCGGATAATCCGTGCGCGCGCAATAGGTTCTGGAAATTCCTAATTCTCGCTTGGTCCTCCGCCACATCGTTCGTGGCCGGCAGTAACTCCAACCAAATCGCATCCAGCTTCAGACGAAGCAGCCCAAGCATCCACTGCAGGGGCACGGAAAAATTTCCGCCGCCTTCGCGATACTTCGCCGCAAACCCGCAGCCGAGAAAAATTGTCATCTTGAATATAGTGATCGGTGAACAGTGATCTGTGAACGGTAAAACGCAGCAGTACCGCTTTGTGAGCCGATCTACTGATCACCGATCACAGATCACGCTAGCGATTTGACGCTCTAGCGTTCCGCCCGCAAATTAACCGCTCTTCACGGGCGCCCGTAGCTCAACTGGATAGAGCATCTGACTACGGATCAGAAGGTTAGTGGTTCGAATCCTCTCGGGCGCGTTTTTTCCTCTCGAATGCTGAGTCTGGCGAGCGTGCGAAAGCGGGGTCGAGCGCGCCGCACTACAAGCGCTTCGCGCGAAATTTTTGCTCAATTCGCGTGATTGGCGAACTAAAACACTCACGCAACACCACAGCGATTACTGAAAGTATGGCCGGATCTGCGTGTATTTTTTGTCTCCGATGCCGCTCACTCTCTTTAAATCGTCAGCGCTTCGAAATGGGCGCGCGGCAATAATTCGCGCCGCCATTACGTGGCCGATCCCGGGCACAGTCGTCAGCTCTTTCTCTGTCGCTGTATTGACGTCGATCCTGCCGAGTGGCGTCTTTTCTTTCGCATGCGACTTACTTGACCCGGCGGGGTTGTTCGCTGCAATCGGCGTGTTTGGCGTCTGCATTGCAGAAGCGGGAACAATCGAATGTGCAGGGCGCGTCGTGCGTGGTTGCTTTTGCTCAGAAAGGAAAACACTGAAAGCAATAGGGCTTGGCGCGCGCGCGTTTAATCGGCCTGCGCTGACGCCCCATCCGCCGATTTTCTCTCGCCTTGCTTCATCCTCAAATTGTTGAAGTTTTTGTATCTCTAATCGTGAATTTTTTAATCCCGGCGGAACCGCTTTGAATCCGTAGTTCCGCGCGAGCCCATTGCGAACTAATTGCTCACTCAAATCGCCCTCGCTCGTCTGAACGAATGCATAAAAGCGTTCGAGCCTGCTCTGGCCCATTGCGTCGGACATATGCGTGAACACAGTGAATGACCCAGACAGCTTCTGCCGGGTGAACTCTTTCGCCGCTCGTCCTACTTCGATGGCTTGGGGTACGGTGATCGCAAAATATTTCGCCTGATCAACGAGGCGTCTCGGAGTCATTTCATCCGTTTCGGGCGCATCGACGAAATAGAGCCGAAAGAGGTATTCATTCGGGCCGACACTCACATGAAAACTGTCGCCGTCATTCGCCGGGTTTGTGATAAGCCGGCAATTTTCCAATACTACCCAGTCTTTAGTTCCTTCGCGTGCGCAAAGATCGACCGCCGAGATCCAAAGAACAGCGACGGCAACGACGGCGATCCCGTGGCGCGATTTCATTAGCTTCGCTGTCCCAAACTCACAAGTACAACCCTTGCGCCACATTAGAATCACGATATTTCAAGTCGCGCCAGATGCGCCGCGTAGGTAGCGACCAACGCGCCTAAAACGCTGCCGGCAATTACGTCGCTGACAAAATGATAATTCATCGCTACAAGGCTCACGAGCATCGGAGTGCAAATCAGGGTGGCTGCGACGCGACTAGGGGGCATCGCAATCATCCACACCGTGGCGAACCCGAAGATCCTCGCCGCATGGCCAGAAGGGAAGCTGCCAATGTCGTCGCCACGCTGAAACGGATGAAAACCGTACGTGCCGCTGCCGATGAGCGATGGGTTATCGTAAGTCCAGGTCTGGGGCCAGTAGCGACCGAAAACATCGCCTAACGAGATGCGGAAATCATCCGCAACGATCAAGCTAACACACGCGACCAGCAGCACCTTTTGCCAGCGCAAAAATGGTCCCCAGGCCCGTCGAAGCACCAAGATCGTTAACATCAGAGCCGACCAATTCTGTACTTCCGGCGGCGGATAAGTGAACCATCGAAAGACTTCGATCTTGTTGATGTGATGGCCATAAACAAAAAACGCCACAGGACGATCAATCCAGAAGTAACAGATCAAGACGGCAACAATGCATACTGCCGTTATGATCAACGTGCGCCGCAACAATCTGCGATACTCGGACTCTTGCATCGTCATTCCACGGGCACCTCAAATTGGCTCATGAGTTTGAATGTCTCGTACCGCCTGGTGATTTCCTCCATTGTGAGCTTGCGCAACCGCTCGAGACTGAAGGCTTCTACGCAAAAACTCGCGAGCACGCTCCCGTAGATCATCGCTTTGCGTAGATCGTTGAAGTGGACCGTCTTCACTGTCCCAGCGAGATACCCGGCCATGCCGCCAGCGAACGTGTCCCCTGCTCCGGTTGGATCGTGAATGTCTTCGAGCGGATACGCGCCACAACTGAAGAACTGATCGCCTTCACCGAAGAGCAATGCGCCGTGCTCACCTTTTTTTATCGCCACGTACTGCGGCCCCATCTTGCGGATGCGCCGGCCGGCCTTGATGAGGCTGGTCTCGTTTGTTATTTCGCGCGCTTCGCTGTCGTTGAGGATGAGCAGATCAACGCGTTGAAGCAGCGCGTCGAGATCAGCTCGCGCAGACTCGATCCAGAGATCCATTGTGTCCGCGACCACGAAGCGCGGCCGTTTCATCTGGTCGAGCACATGCGCTTGCAAAGAGGGTGCGATGTTGGCCAGCAAAACGAACTCGGTTTCACGATATGCTTCCGGGAGTACCGGCTTGAAATTTTCGAAGACGTTGAGCGCGATCGAGCGTGTCTCACGCGTGTTCAGGTCCCATGAATATTCGCCTGACCAGCGGAAAGTTTTTCCATTCGCTCGCTGCACGCCTTCGCTATCGATCTTGCGCGACCTCCAAAACTCAAATTCTGATTCAGGAAAATCGTCACCCACAATTCCGACGAGCCGAACTGGAGAAAAGAAGCTTGCCGCTAGCGCTCCGTAGCAGGCGGATCCGCCTAACAGATCGGAATGTTCCTCAACCGGCGTCTTAACTGCGTCGATAGCGATTGAGCCAACAACGAGGACGGACATGATTAGAATGACGAAGCACGAATGACGAATGACGAACAAATCCCGAATGATAAATGATGAACTACAAAATGTTGCCAATATTTAGTCATTCGGATTTCGTCATTCCTTCGGCATTCGGTCATTCGTCATGCGTCATTTATGCCAGCATATCAGTCACACAGCGCGCATAATCCACAATGCTGTGCGCCTTGATCAACGCGGAAACCATTACGACGCGCTTCGCTCCGGCGTCGATCACGCTCTGTAGATTGTCGATGTTGATTCCGCCAATACAGAAAATCGGGATGCTGACTTCTGCGTGAACGCGGCTGATGTCCGCAAGCCCAATCGGCGCATAATCGGGTTTCGTAGGTGTAGCGAAGATCGGGCCGAATCCGATATAGTCCGCGCCCTCGCGCTGCGCTGCGAGTGCTTGCTCGATGCTGTGTGTGGATTTTCCGACTAAAACTTGGCGATGTGCTTTGCGACGCACTAGTTCGATCGAGTCATCTTCCTGACCGACGTGCACGCCTTCCGCAGGAATTTCTCTGGCGATCTCCGCATGATCGTTCACGATCAGTGGCGTCAAGGACCTGGCTGTTATTTCGTGCAGCCTGGCAGCGAATCCAGCAAGTTCGTCGACGGATTTTTCTTTTCCGCGGAGCTGAATCAGATCAACGCTGCCTTCGATCATTTGCTCCGCGACGCGAGTAACATCGAATACTTCAACGTAGCCCAAATCAATGATTCCGTAGAGACGGCATTCGCTGATCGCCCTCATGAATTGCGCGTTACAAATGACGTGCTGTAGTGTCCGCTGTCCTCAGCGGATCGTCCCAGCCCCAATCCCAGTGCGCCGGGGACAGCAAGGGTACAGCACACTGCGCTTTAGTCATGCAAGCGAAGGGGCCGCGAAGCGAGCTCGAGTTTGCCCGCTGAAATGAGGCGGTCCATTAATCCTGTGTCGTAGTTTCCATCGCGGAAATCGCCGTTTCGCATCATGGCCGCGTGGAACGGCACCGTCGTCTTAATGCCGGTAATATAATACTCGTCGAGTGCGCGACGCATTCGATCAATCGCGTTGATCCGTGTCGCACCGACTGTGATTATTTTTGCAATCAGCGAGTCGTAGTACGGCGGCACTGTATAGCCAGTATAAACATGTGAGTCGATTCGCACTCCCCGGCCGCCCGGCGCATAATAAAAATCAATTCGGCCCGGTGATGGCTGAAAATCATTGGCCGGATCTTCGGCGTTGATGCGGCATTGAATGGCATGCAATCGCGGGACGGCGTGCGCGATATGCGGCGACAGCGGTTGGCCGGCAGCGATACGGATCTGCTCTTTTACAAGATCGCACGCGAACACTTCCTCGGTGATGGTGTGCTCCACCTGGATGCGCGTGTTCATTTCCATGAAATAGAAATGCCTGTCTTGATCGACGAGGAATTCAATCGTGCCTGCATTTTCGTAACCGACTGACTTGGCCAGCTTGATAGCAGCGTTTCCCATTTTTTTGCGAAGACTGGGCGTCATCAGCGGTGACGGGCATTCTTCAATCACTTTCTGGTTACGTCGCTGAATGGAACAATCGCGTTCGCCGAGGTGCACGATGCGGCCATGGCTGTCGGCGACAATTTGAAATTCAATGTGGTGCGGATTGATGATGAGTTTCTCCAGGTAAACCTGTTCGTTGCCAAAAGCTTTCTGCGCCTCGTGACGCGCACTGTGAAAGGCTGATTTAAGGCTGGGCTCGTTATGTGCTGTGCGCATTCCGCGCCCGCCACCGCCGGCAGCCGCCTTGATCATCACCGGGTATCCGATTTTCTTCGCGACTTTTATCGCCTCGTCCTCTGTGTCGACGATGCTGTCACTCCCGGGAGTCACTGCCACGCCGGCTTTGCGTGCGTGTACACGAGCAGCATTCTTGTCGCCCATTGCCTGCATCGCACGCGACGGTGGACCGATAAATTTGATGTTGCTTCTTTCGCACACCTCCGCGAAGTGCGGATTCTCAGCCAGAAATCCATATCCGGGATGAATGGCATCGACGTCGCCGATTTCGGCAGCGCTCATGATCCGATCGATTTTCAAATAACTTTCCAAGCTAGGCGCAGCGCCGATGCAGATGGATTCATCTGCAAGTTGGACGTGCAGCGAATCGACGTCCGCCTCTGAATAGACGGCCAGTGTCCGAATGCCAAGTTCCTTGCAGGCGCGAATCACCCGCAGCGCAATCTCACCACGATTGGCAATCAGTACTTTCTCGAACATGAGTAAATTGTAGGGCAAGCGCCACGCTTGCCGGCCTAGAGACGCGCTTTGGCAGGCGATGCGCCCGCCCTGCAATTTAAGATTTGTCTGATGCTCATCGGACTCTGAACAGCACCTGCCCGAACTGCACGGGTTTGCCGTTTTCGGCCACTACTTCGGCAACGACTCCAGTTGTTTCTGCTTTGATTTCATTCATGACTTTCATCGCTTCAATGATGCAAACCACGGTATCTTCGGTGACGGATTTACCGACATCAACGAACGTCGGACTGTCCGGCGACGCAGAGCGGTAGAACGTGCCCACCATCGGTGACACGATGTCTTTCAACGGTACGGTTTCGATGGATCTGGGCGCGGCAGGCGCAGTTTCAGGCGCAGTGGAAGCGCCCTCGGGCGGCGATGCTGCTTCAGGCGGCGCAGCCGCCGTTCGCTGAGTCGACGGACTTTTTTCAAGCTTAAGACGAAACCCTTCCTTTTCGATCTCAAAGACCGAAAGGTCATGCTTCTCCATCAAACTGATGATGGCTTTAATCTCTTTGACGTCTTTAGGGTCCAAGTATTGCTCCTAGTTGAGGGGCTTTAGGTAAAACAGTTTTGGGAGTAAGGTCAAGCACCGGAATAGAGTACTGGAGTAATGGAGTGATGAGGCTTTGATCTAACGCGCATTCCCTACTCCATTACTCCATTACTCCACTACTCCATTTCAAGGTCATTGACGAAACGGACGACTATGCTGTCATCGATAAACCGCCGTTCCTTCTGACTCACCCGACAAAACCGAATGGCGCGCGCAATCTTTGGAGAGAATTGCGCGACTTGTTCGCATTCGAGATTGCTGGCGGCGGGCAGATTTCAATTGTAAATCGGCTCGATCGCGAGACCAGCGGCTTGGTTCTGGTCGCTAAGACGAGCGCGGTGGCACGCCGATTCGGCCTGCTGATGCAACACCAGCGAGTAAAGAAAGAGTATCTCGCGATCGTTTGGGGTTGGCCCGAATGGGAGCACTACGTCGTTGACGCACCGCTAGATCGACAGCGCAAACACCAGGAATCGGTGATTTGGCTAAAGCAAATGATTCACCCGGGTGGCGCGCCAGCGCAGACGGAGTTTCGCGTCGAGCGGCGATTCGCAAAACGGTCAGTTGCATCCTCATCTGCCGATTCGCGACTTCCGCTCCCGGGCCAGGAAAAGGATGAAGGTGAGGACCGGAAAAAATTCCGTGCAAACCAGTCGGCGCGCGCTGAAGAGAAGTTTGGTTTGGTTCGTGCAATTCCACTTACGGGA